>Ga0209450_10000488_pt1 | contig 20311 bp, 19 predicted proteins | sample FrelakmetLWP11LW_FD_187149 | JGI IMG/M metagenome (GOLD analysis project Ga0209450, IMG submission 187149) | Freshwater lake sediment microbial communities from the University of Notre Dame, USA, for methane emissions studies - LWP11 LW (SPAdes)... | ecosystem: Environmental > Aquatic >...
CCAGGGAAACCTGAGTGCCCCTTTTGTTTTTCCAGAGCTTGACAGGTCGTGTTTTGGGGGGCTTGGTTTTTGTTTGTTTTGGTTTGGTGGACCGCTTCGAAAATGCCATTTAAACGCATTCCCGTGCCTTTTACCATTGCTTGCGTTTTTTATATAAACTTCAGCCACTTATCTGTTGGCTGGCTCTTTCTTTATTTTTTTCGAAAAATCAGGCTTATCGAAAATGCACTTATTTAATTTTTCCAGTGTGTTACTTAGATATGACTGAAAGATAGACATTTTTACAAGGGCTAATAATAGAGTAAACACACGCAGCGCCCGACTCGTCCCCGAGCACGTTTACTCCCCCCTGCCGAAGCCGGTCGATGGGCTACTCTTCCCCATCGTCCGGCCGAGGCTACCCATGATGGAAACACTTCGCATGAACCATTGACACCCTAATCCGGCGCCAGCGCCAAACATAAGGAGAATAGTCCCCATGTGTAGAATCTCAGAATCTTTGAACCTGAAAGGGGGGCATTTTTTCAGATTCGTTTGACACGGTGGTTGGGATTATCGGAATAAATGGGCCTTTTGGTTGGGGCCCATTTTTATTTACAGAAAAGGGAAAGGGTGGCTTGGCTCTTGGCAGGACCGCCACCCTTTCCCACAGCCGAGGATCACGGTGTGATCCTCAAGGATGCAACTCGCATGGTAATCCCGGTCGAGGTGGAACTCAAGTGTCTTGCTGAGCGGCAGCGCGATTATCCCTGGCCGAAGCCGGAGCGCTGCCCGCGGTGTCAGCAATGCCGTGTGTGGGGCCATGGTTTTGTGGCCGTTTTCTTTGATGGGATCCCCGCGGCCGTGTATCTGAAGCGCTTTCGCTGTCCGAGCTGCCGGTGTGTGATCCGGCTGCGGCCGAAGGGATATTTTAGGCGCTTTCAGGCGAGTATCGCGTGCATCTACGAAAGCCTGAGTCGGCGGATCGGATACGGGAGTTATCTACCCGGGATCTCCCGCAGCCGTCAGCGGCACTGGCTGCGGGCCTTGCAGCGGCAGGTGGCGGCTTACCTGGGGGAAGGCTTCCGGTGCCGACTGCTGGAAGGCTTTTTAATTCTATCGCAGCGCGGGCGGGTACCGGTGGTATCTAATCTGCCATTTTAGGCACCCGGCCAATACCCCACCGAAGGCTGTCATCGACAGGGCGGCTTTAGCTGTCATAGAAGCGATCCAAAATCCAAACCAGGGAGGATCGCGATGACAGAGGAGCAAAAAAAGCAGATTGCCGCCTTTCGCTTCGGAGTGATTTGCGAGTTGGTCAACGGTGCGAGGCCTTCTTCCGGTGAGCAGGCCAAGCTCATCCGGGACAAATGCGCCCGCAAGTGGCAGATTCCCTACTCGGAGAAGACCCGCATCAGCCGGGAGACAATCTGGCGATGGGTGCGCTGCTATCGGGCATCCAATGGGAAGCTGGAGTCGTTATACCCACAGGATCGCAGCGACCGGGGCAAAAGCCGGGTGCTCGATGAGGAGTCCGCATTGGGCTTGATCCGGTTGCGCCAGGAGATGCCGCGGGCCACCATCGCTACCCTGATCAAGCAGATGCAAGCCCGTGGGATCTCAAACCCGGCTACCGTCGCTTCGGCCTCCACGGTGTATCGGCTGCTGGCCGAGCACCGGCGGATGCATCCCAAGGCGGCAGTGGACCGGCGCAAGTTCGAGGCCGAATGCGTCAACGATCTGTGGCAGAGCGATGTGATGCACGGCCCACGGGTGCTTGCTGGCGGCAAGCGGCAAAAAGCCTACCTGATCGCCATCATCGACGATCACAGCCGGCTCATTACGCATGCCGAGTTTTACCTGAATGAGCGACTGTTGTCCTATGTCGATTGTTTAAAACAGGCGCTTTTCACCCGCGGGCTGCCGCGAAAACTCTATGTGGACAACGGCTCGGCCTTCCGCTGCCGGCAGCTGGAGCATATCTGCGCTGCGCTGGGCATTGCGCTGATCCACTCCAAACCCTACACCCCTGAGGGCCGGGGCAAGATCGAGCGCTTCTTTCGTACCATTCGCGGTGAGTTTTTGCCCGGCTTCAGGGGCGAGAGCCTTGCCGAGTTAAACGAGGTGCTCGATCTGTGGCTGGAAGATATCTATCACCGCCGGCCCCACGGCGCGACGGGACAGGCCCCCTTTGCCCGCTTTACCGAAAATCTGCACTGCATCCGCGCCGCCCCGGAGAATCTCAGGGATTACTTCCGGCATACCGCCCGCAGACGGGTCGCCAAGGACCGCACGGTCGTCTTAAACGGCAGCCTCTATGAGGCGCCGGTGGCGCTCATCGGCTGCCAGGTGGAGGTGCTCTATCAGCCCGATGAAAAAAGCCGGGTGGAGGTGCGCTACCAAAGCCAGTCCTACGGCTTTCTGCACGCGGTGGATGTGCATGTGAACTGCCGTGTCAAACGCAACCGCGATCACCAAACCGAAATCGCCTTCGGAAAAGAGAGGCCCACCTACCGCGGCGGGGCGCTCTGGAGTCAGGAGAAGCTGCCATGAAAGCGACTTACCGAACTTTCTTCGGGCTGCAAAAAGAACCCTTTGGAAGCGATCTGCCGCTTGAGGATATCCTGCTGACCGCAGCGCTGTCGGAAGTCAACCAGCGCGTGGAGTATACCCTTCGCATCGGCGCTGTCGGCTTGCTGACCGGCGAGATCGGCAGCGGTAAGTCCACTGCGCTGCGCTACGCCGCAGGATCGCTGCACCCGGCCGAGTACGTGAGCCTTTATCTGACCGCCACCACCGGCTCGATCCTGGAGCTCTACCGGCAGATCCTAACCGAGCTCGGCATCGAAAAAATGAGCGCCTCCAAGGCGATCTTAACCGGCTTGATCCGCCAAGCCGTGGTCGAACTGGTGGAGGCCAAAAAGATGAAAGTGGCACTCATCATCGACGAGGCCTCCTTGCTGCGGCTGGAGGTCTTCTCCGAGCTTCACACCCTCTGTCAGTTCGACAAGGACTCCAAGCCTTACTTGCCCCTGATCCTGGCCGGGCAGGCCAGCCTCATCGACAAGCTCTCCTACAGAAGCTCCGCCCCGCTCGCCTCCCGGGTGGTCTGCCGCGCGCATCTGCAGGGGCTGGATAAAGACGGCATGCAGCAGTACCTGCTGCATCACCTGAAACTGGCCGGGGTCAAAAAACCGCTCTTCGATGAGAGCGCCCTTACCGCCATCCATCAGGGCTCCGGCGGGCTCTTACGCAAAGCCAACCACCTGGCCCGCGGGGCACTGATCGCCGCTGGCGCCGAAAAATGCCAAACCGTCAGCGCCGAGCATGTTCGCATCGCCGCCACCGAAGTGTTCTAAACCGTCGCAAAGGATTACCCCAATGCCAGATCCAAACGAAGAGCTCGTTTACGAGGAGAAGATCGACCGCATCACAGAACAGCTCGAAGAGTTGATCCTCGATGCCCTGATGGCGGCTTTGGGAAAAATCAGAGAACGCAATGAACTGCTCGGCCGCCTCGAAAAAGCACCAGCGGAAAATAACCCGGACTTTTAAGATCAAACATCCCTTTGGAACGGGCGGTTCATCGAATCTGAGAATATCCAGGTAGGTTCAAAATAATCAGAAAATCGCGTTCCATTTATTGCGGGGTTCTACAATGGCTTCCAGTTCTCGGGCCTGGGGATGATCGGAAGTCAAGTGCATCAGCGGCAGTTGTTTTTTGCTCTTTTCGCGCATTTTGTGGTGGTTCCTTTCTTCATTTTGATAGTGATATCGATCGCTTGGGCGCTTTCGTTATACTATCAGAAGCAAAGAATGTCCACTGCAAAATGCGCTTTTTTTATGCAATTCAACTAGTTATTAACATGGATGGACACTAACTAACCGTTTCTAAATTAAGTGGCAGGGTTGACAATCGCAGGCTTAGCGGGCATCGCCCACCTTTTTCAAGCTTCCGCCTTCCCGGTAATATTTCTGGTCATTTTAATAGGTTAAAAGAAGGAGGCGTGCCAGACTAAAGAAGTCTAAAATTCAGACCGATATTTACCAATAACAGCGTTTAAGGAAGGGTGCGAAAAATCCCTATGGCACCTCTGAAGAAGAGGAAAAAAATGAATTCCGTGGACAACCGAACGACTCCCGACCGACGGGTCAACCCGGACCGTCGCCGCAGCCGCTCTGCGTTGAATGGCTTGACGCAGGTTTTCAACACCAGCGAAGCCTGCCTGTATCTTCGCATCTCGCGGCCCACGTTTCTCAAGCTGATTACCGCCGGAAAGATCCGGGCCAAAAAAATCGGAAAAGGCTGGAGGGTGCTGGAGACGGAGCTGGAACGCTTTCTTTTGACCGGTGAGATGGCTCGTCAGTAATTCCTCTTAGCCTGCAACTTGATCCCCATCCCCGCCCTGCGCTTCTGCCCGCCGGGCAGGACGCACCTCATCAGCCCTGACAGACCTGGTCCACGATATCGCCGACCCCGGAGTCGATTCCTGCAGACTTCAGTGTTTCGAGGAAACCGATCGAGCGCTTTACAAAAAAAAACGCACGTGTAAATATGTGCCTTTCCCGCTCTTCGTGAGCCCCTGTCTCACAGAAACTTACATTGAAAGGATGCCGAGATGTCTGAGGTCTATTCCCGGTTGCGAGAGCACCTGGACAGTCTGCCGGCAGGTTTTCCGGCGACCGAAAGCGGCGTTGAGCTGCGCATTCTAAAACGGCTGTTCACACCGGAGGAGGCTGGGCTCGCCATCCATGTGGGCATGAAACTAGAACCGGCGGCCGCCATCGCCGGCCGCGCGGGTCTTTCGGAAGAGGAGGCTGAAGCCAGACTCAAACAGATGTCCCGCAGGGGCCTGATCTTCAGCATCGAGGCCATAGATCGGCCGCACGTCTACATGGCCGCCCAGTTCGTGGTCGGCATCTGGGAATACCATGTGAACGACCTCGACCCGGATTTTATCCGGGACATGGACGAGTATCTCCCGATATTGTCCGGCACGGCGTTCAGTCGCTTGCCGCAGCTGCGCACCATCCCGGTCGGAAAGAGCATCAGCGCCGGCATGGAAGTGCTGCCTTACGAGCAGGCCGAGGAGATCGTGCGCAAGCAGACCACGTTCCTGGTGGCCCCCTGCATCTGCCGGCGCGAACACCAGATCAAAGGGACGGGCTGCGAGAAGCTCATGGAGGCCTGCCTGATTTTCGGGTGGGGCGCCGAGTACTATGCGCGCAACGGTCTGGGCCGGTTCATCACCCTGGAAGAGACCCTGGAAATCCTGAAAATGGCCGAGGAACAGGGGTTGGTGCTCCAACCCAGCAACTCCCAGGACATCGTCAACATCTGCTGCTGTTGCGGGGACTGCTGCCAGATGCTCAAGCACCTGAAACGCCAGCCGGTGCCCGCGGCCGCCGTGGCTTCGCCGTTCGTGGCCGCGCTGGATCCGGGGCTTTGCGTCGGCTGCGGTACCTGCCAGGATCGCTGCCAGATGGATGCCCTGACCATGGCCGACGCCCTCGCCGTTCTCAACACCGATCGCTGCATCGGCTGCGGGCTGTGCGTCACCACCTGCCCGAGCGGCGCGCTCACGCTGCAGCGCAAGCCGCCGGACAAACTGCCGCCGGTCCCCAAGAATCCCCGAGAAGCTTTGATTCTCAGGGCGAAAGCACGCATGGCGCCCCCGAAATAGCAAACGCAGCGTAAATAAAAACGACAAAAGGAGCGCAACCTCTCATCGAGGCTGCGCTCCTTTTATTGTGAAAGCGGCTTCTTGCTGCTTTCATCGTGGCTGGAAGCCACTCCCACGGAAAACCGGATTTACAATACGGGGCGATAAAAAGTGAATGTCCGGCTTCTTTACACAGCCGGGGTTCAACCCTTTTGCCTGTAAATACCGTTGGGGTCCGATCCGGTCAGCCCGGCCTGATAGGAGCGATCGTCCACAGGGGACAAACGCTTTTCCATCTCGGCGTCGATCAACATGACCCGCCGGATCTCTTCAGTGCGCTGGGCGATCAGATCCATGGTTTCATCGGCCGTCATCCAGTTCAGCCGGTCGAAGCGTTTCAGGTTCAGCGGCCCGGTATAGCCCCGCAGGGTCTTCTCGCGCTCGAGGTTGTAATACTGCTCGAAGTAGGACATGACGAGCTCGCGGAGGGTGCGGTAGACCGGCTCACGGAAGCGCAGCCCGACGAAGTTGGACTTGGCCACCGCCCCCCAGCCGCCGTGATCCTTGAACAGCGCCAGCAGGTGCTCGTCGTCACGGCCGTTGGACAGCATGTCCAGGATCAGCGGCGGGTAGCCGATGCGCCGCAACGCCGCTGCTGCAAACATGGCGCCGTCGAAGCAGTGGGCCGTGCGGTCCCGCAGCACCCGCAGCGGGCAGCGGTAAAACTCATCCGTGCTGTAGGGAATCGAATCCAGGAACGCCTGAATAGCGGCCGGGCCGGTTAGGCCGCTCACGATCGCGCGCTCTTCGGCACTCAAATCCCGGTCAAATGCTTCGAAGGGTAACATCAGAATTCCTCTCCCAGGACCCTTGTTATATAAAGCCTTCACTCTGCAAGGCGCGGTCGGCCGCGGCGACGGCATGGATCCTCGTCGTCGGGAAAAGCGGCACAGGGCTGTCCTCCTCGCGCACCAGCAGTTCGATCTCGGTGCAGCCCGCGATGATCCCCTGAGCACCCTTCTTCACCAGGTCTTTGATGATGCCGCGGTAGGCGGCCCGCGATGAATCCCGGATCAAGCCCCGGCAAAGCTCGTCATAGATCACGCGGTGAACAATTTCGCGCGCCTCCGGCTCCGGCGCGACCACATCGAGCCCGTGGCGTTGCTCCAGCCGCCCCCGGTAGAAATCCTGCTCCATGGTAAACCGCGTGCCCAGAAGGCCCACCCGGGAAATCCCGGCCGCTTTGATCTTTTCAGCCGTGGCATCGGCGATGTGGATCAGCGGAATGCCGACGCCGGCCTGGATGTCGTCCGCCACCTTGTGCATGGTGTTGGTGCACAGAACCACAAAATCCGCGCCCCCTAATTCCAGACGCCTCGCCGCCTCGACCAGCACAACTCCGGCCTGCGACCATTGGCCCTGATGCTGGAGCGCTTCGATCTCGGCAAAATCCACGGAATACAAAAGGCAGCGGGCCGAATGCAGCCCGCCAAGCCTCGCTTTCACCTCCTGGTTGATGATGCGATAATACTCCAGGGTGGACTCCCAGCTCATGCCTCCGAGCAGGCCGATGGTCTTCATTGACCGCACCTCCAACGGGACACCCTCCATCCACATGGAATCGACTGCAATTTCATCGCTGATAGCTTCCATGGCGGAACGCCGGGGAAGTGGTCAGCTCGGCAGAGCCAGCCGAGAAGGTTATACTCGAAACCAGATGACATGCCAATCGCCCTGACGTATAAGGGCTATTACTCCGGCAGCCGATACGCCCGCTCTCACCCGAAGGCAGCCATTGGAGACAAGGCCTTGATGATGCTTCAAGATATTCAACTGATGGCGCGCATTGCGGTTTCCATCGTCCTGGAGGCCGCCCCGTTTCTGCTCCTGGGATCCCTGCTGTCGGCCGCCGTCGACCGATACCTGGACCCGGAGCGAATCGCACGCCGGCTTCCCAAAGGGCCGCTCGGCCGTATGGCCGTCGGGCTGCTGGGCGGAATGGTCCTGCCGATCTGCGAGTGCGGTTCGGTGCCCCTGGCCCGCCGCCTGTTGGGAAAGGGGGTGCCGCCGCTCACGGCAATCACGTACATGCTGGCTGCGCCGGTGATCAATCCCGTGGTGCTGTTGTCCACCTACGTGGCATTCAGCGGCAACTTTAAAATGGTCCTTGCACGAGTCCTGGTGGTGGCCTGCGGCGCGGCCCTGACAGGGTGGCTCTGCCGCGGCCGTCTATCCTCCGATTTTCTTGCTGATTCAAACCGGCTGACCTTGCACCTGGACTTGAACCACCCCCATCCTCACGGGGCTCACGGCGTTTCAGTCGATGGGCGCCGCCGCCCGAAGGTTCTGGATCTTCTCAGCAGCGGGGCCTCCGAGTTCCTGGACATGGGGAAATACCTCGTTTTAGGCGCCCTGGCATCGGCGGCTTTTAAGGTTTTTTTGCCCTGGCAGCTTGTTCAGGCGTTGGCGGGCAACGCCTCTCTGGCTATTGCTCTGCTGATGCTCCTGGCGGTTCTGCTCTGCGTCTGTTCCGAGGCCGATGCCTTTGTCGCCGCATCCTTTGTATATGCGCCCCCGGCTGCCCAGCTGAGTTTCATGGCCGTGGGCGCCATGGTGGACCTCAAGCTGATGGGTATGTATTTTTCAGCTTTTCCGAAAAAAATCGTCTGGACGCTGATCATCGTGCCGGTGATCTGTGTGTTTGTTTTATCAAACCTCTTGAGTCTCCTGATGAGGTAGGTTGATGAAACGGCTCCTTCTGGGCCTGGATGGGGTGTTCGTTCTCGGGTTGGGCCTTTACATGCTGTTTCTGAGTCAAGCCGAGGCCTACACGGCATTCATGAACCCCAAGTTCCGCCTGCTCACCGCCGCCGCGGCGGTCGGTTTGTGCATCGTGGGCGCGGCGTTCCTGTTCCGACCCGATGGCGGGACCGACATGCTGCGCACCTTGTGCTTTGGGGTCCTGGGCATGCTGATCCTGCATGCCGGTACGGGCGTTGTTTCGAGCTCGGCCGTTTTTACCAACACGCCGCCCGAAGCGCAGGCCAATCCCGACCTCCATGTGGCCCGGAACGGTGATATTTATCTCAAATCGAATCCGGCCCGGCTATTTCTGTTATTGCAGGCAGGGGCGGCGCCGCCGGACCAGCGCTATGTGACCCGAGGGATCGTCAAACGCAGCGCACAGCTGGACGGGCTTGGAAGGTTTGCCCTGCTGCGGGGAAACATGGTGTGCTGCCTGGCGGACGCGATCGCCATGGGGGTGATGGTCGCCGCCGACGGAGGCCGGGAGTTCCAAGACGGGGACTGGGTCATGGCCTTCGGCCGGGCACAGGCGACACCGGCGCCGCAACCCGTCACCGACATGCGAGGCGCCGGCGAAGTTCCCTTCGCGATGGTCTACGACCGTGCGGTTTTTGTGGCCGAAGCCCTGGAACGGATCGACCGCCCGCGGTTCCCCTACGTCTTCGAGCTGCCTCCATCCGCCAAAGGCACGGCCCGCCTGACCGGCGGGGAAGACGATTATTGATGGCTCTGAGGATTTTTTTACTTAAAGAGGAGGTGACATGAAAAAAGGCGTGATTCTGTATGTGACGGAAGGAGAGAACATGCGTGCAAAGCGGATTCTGTCGATGGTCGTGATGATGTTGCTTCTTTTAAGCGCGGCAGACGCCATGGCCAAGCACGGCGAGAAACCGCCCATCAAGAAAGCGATTCTGCTGGTGGCCTTTGGGACCAGCGACCCAGAGGCGGCCAAGGCCTTCGAGTTGGTTGAAAAGCGGGCGCGGGAGAGGTTCCCCGGCGTGGAAATGCGGTGGGCGTACACATCCCGGATGATCCGGTACAAGCTCGCCAAGCAAGGCAAACTGTTGGATTCCCCGGAGGCGGCGTTCGCCAAACTCATGGACGACGGCTACACGCACGTGGCGGTTCTCTCCCTGCACACGATCCCGGGAGAGGAATTCCACGAGCTTTACCGGAACGCCCACCTCTTCGGTCAGATGTCGGGCGGCTTCCAAAAAATCCTGGTGGCGCGGCCGCTGCTGTCCTCGGGCAAGGACATGGAAACCGTGGCTCGGGCCCTTCTGAAAAACATCCCGGGCCGCAAGGCCGGGGATGCCGTGATCTTCATGGGGCACGGCACCGAGCACCATCCCGCCGACGCCATCTACCTGGCAATGAACCAGGTTTTCCAGGAGATTGACTCCAACGCGTTCGTGGCAGCTGTCGAAGGAAACAACTCGCTTGAAACGGTCATTCCCAAACTCAAAAAGCGCAAGGCCAATAGGGTGTTCCTCGTGCCGCTGATGTCGGTGGCCGGAGATCACGCCAAAAACGATATGGCCGGAGACGAGGACGACAGCTGGAAGTCGATCCTGACTGCAAAAGGGTTCAAAGTTGAACCTATTTTAAAGGGAACCGCCGAACACCTGGAAATCGTGGATATCTGGCTGGAACACCTGAAATCGGCATTCACGCATTTTTAAAAGCCGTGCAAACCTCCGGCCTGTAGAGAAATAGAGGTTTTCGCCGAGAGCGATTTGCGTGATTCTCTGCGGTGCCTTGCAAAATGGGGCCTGCCTGGCGAAACACTCGCCGGCGCGCGGCCGGGGCGCCGAACCGTTTGAAGCCGTGGTCGCTGCCCATTTTATCTGGACGGTATCACTTGTCAATTTTGACAAGAAACCAGATAAAGAATATGATTCTTTCGATCGACACGGTGCATCAGGGACTCTGGCCGTGTATGGCTAACTTTTTGCCCATTCCATCAATGAATCGACAATGAAACCCATCCACTATTCTCTGTCCCAACTGCGCGGCGACCTGTTCGGCGGCCTCACGGCCGGGGTCGTGGCCTTGCCGCTGGCGCTCGCTTTCGGGGTCGCCTGCGGCGCCGGCGCCATTGCCGGGCTTTACGGCGCGATCGCGCTGGGGTTTTTCGCCGCCCTGCTTGGAGGAACCCCCTCGCAGGTGTCCGGGCCGACCGGCCCCATGACGGTGATCACCGCCGCGGCCGTAGCCGCGTTTCCGGGTGACCTCCAGGCCGTGTTCACGGTCGTCCTGATTGCCGGAGCGCTGCAGATAGTGTTCGGCCTGATCAAGGCCGGAGTCTTCGTGCGCTACATTCCGTATCCCGTGATTTCGGGCTTCATGAGCGGCATCGGGGTGATCATCATCATGCTCCAGCTGCACCCCCTGCTCGGCAGCGGCAGCGTGGGTTCGCCGCTCGTCGCCATCATGGAGCTTCCGCGCGCTGTCGCCGGGGCAAACGGCTACAGCCTTCTTCTGGCCGGATTGACCATGCTCATTGTTTTTCTCACGCCGGCGCGCATTTCCAGCGTGCTGCCCTCGCCGCTGATCGCCCTTCTCAGCATGAGCCTTCTCTCCGCCGCACTTTCCTTTCCGGTCCAGACCATCGGCGAGATCCCATCGGGCTTGCCGGAGCTGGTCCTGCCCGCATTCTCGGCCGAAAAGTTGCCGAAAATCCTGGCCATGGCCTTGGCTCTATCGGTTTTGGGCGTCATCGACTCGCTGCTGACCTCCATCGTGGCCGATTCGATGACCAAGGCCCGGCACGACTCGAACCAGGAGCTCATCGGCCAGGGCGTCGGCAACATGGCGGCAGCGTTGATCGGCGGGCTGCCTGGGGCCGGCGCGACCATGCGCACGGTGGTCAACATCAAAGCGGGCGGCACCACGCGGCTATCCGGGATGATTCATTCCGTTTTCCTGGTGGCGGTCCTCCTTGGACTCGGCAAATACACGGCCCACATCCCCATGCCGGTCCTGGCCGGCATCCTGATGAAGGTCGGGGTTGACATTCTCGACTACCGCATGCTCAAGGTGCTGCGCCGCGCGCCGCGCCAGGACCTGATCGTCATGCTGACGGTTTTCGGCATCACCGTCTTCGTCGATCTGATTGTCGCCGTCACCATCGGGGTTACCCTGGCCGCCCTGATGCTCACCATCCGGATTGCCCGGCAGACCCAGGTCAACGTCATGGAGGTGCCGGCCGCCGAGTGGCAGCGGGACATCGAGAAAGGCCTGCAGGAAGAGAGCGATTACCGCATGCGGACCCTTTCGGTGCGCGGCGCCTTCTTCTTCGGCACCACCGCCCAGATGCAGGACAAGGTCAACAAGCTGATCGGCACCAAGGTCGTGATCATCAACTGCCTGGATGTGCCCTTTATGGACATTTCCGCTGCTTTTGCCCTGAGTGAAATGGTCGACAAGCTCAAAAACGACGGCATCAAGCCGATTCTGGTGGTCACCGAGGGGCTGGGGCTGCGCCGGCTGCTGATCGGGCTGGGCTGCGGCGACCTGTTTGGGGACGACGGCATCCAGGTCGACTACCACAAGGCCGTGCAGCTCGCACTCGCTTACCTGCGGGCAATACCTCCCGGCCGCCGGCGCAAAGAGCAACCGTCAGCCGCCTGACCGGCGGCCAGTCCGGCGATCGACCAAATAGCATTGAAAAATTTTGACAAACCATTTTAAATTGTATAGGATGCTGTCAAAATACGTTGAAAAATGACGACGTCCTATACAACCATGCTTGACCGCCTTTTGACCCCTCCCAAGCAAAGCTTCTTCCTAATGGGCCCCCGCGGCTCCGGAAAGAGCACCTGGCTGCGATCGATTTTCCCCGATGCCCATGTGATCGACTTGCTCTCTGAAGAGAAATACCAGCTGCTTCTGGCCAACCCTGGCCTTTTTGCCGGAGAGGTGCGAGCCTTGAAATCGGGAAGGTGGGTGGTCGTCGATGAAATCCAGCGGCTACCGTCGTTGTTGAACGAAGTCCACCGGTTCATGGAGGAAAAGCGGCTGCGTTTCGTTTTGTGCGGCTCGAGCGCCCGCAAGCTCAAACGTGCCGGCGTGAACCTTCTGGCCGGACGTGCTCTGCGCCGTTCGATGCATCCCTTCCTGCCCGAAGAGCTCGGCGACCGATTTGAACTCGAATCGGCGCTCAAATACGGACTGCTGCCGATTGTCTGGGACTCCGACGCCAAGGCCGACACGCTGGCCGCCTACACCCAATTTTACCTGAAAGAAGAGATCCAGGCCGAAGCCCTGGTGAGAAGCCTGCCGGGTTTTGCACGTTTCCTTCCCGTGGCGGCTCTTTTCCACGGGCAAACCATCAATGTCAGCACCATCGCACGTGACGCCGGGGTGGCGCGGACCACGGTGGCCGGATATCTGGACATCCTCGAGGAGACTCTGCTGTGTTTTCGGCTTCCGGCATATGAAGCCAAGCTGCGCGTCCGCGAGCGTAAACATCCCAAATGGTACTGGTGTGATTCGGGGTTGGTGCGCGCGATGAAACGCTCCTTCGGGCCGATTGTGCCCGAGGAGCGCGGCGCCCTTTTCGAGGGTCTTGTGGCTCAGGTTGTCCGGGCCTACCGGGATTATCGCGGGATTTGCGAAGACATGTACTACTGGGCTTCCTCAAGCGGATTGACGACCGAAGTCGATTTTTTACTGAGGCGGGGGGAGCACTTTGTTGCCATTGAAGCTAAAGCGGGGAGCCGTTTTACAGAAAGCTGGTGCCAGGGCCTGCGCGCCGCGGCAGAGTTGAAAGGGCTGAGGCGACGGCTGATCGTGTATCCCCGCGGCCCCGTCCTGCGCACCCAGGACGGCATTGAGGTCATGCCGTTTCACTATTTTGCCGACCAGATTGCCTCAGGCGGACTCTGACCGGCCTGAAGCCGATACTGATCATCAACTCCCGCATCATCATGGCTTGCCTCCACTTAGGCTGAACCCATTTCCTTAGGATTAATATTAAAACATTGACATATGCATAATTAAATCAATATATTAAAGTCTATAAATACTCACTGGAGGCGATGATTTATGAAGTCAATCAAGCTGGCGCGCATGGATTGCGAGAAGGTCAGTGGCGAGATCGGCGATTTTGTGGTCGACCAGGTCACGTACACGGGGGCGACCGGTTGCGTGGTGGGGCTTTCCGGTGGGGTGGATTCCAGCACCACAGCCGCCCTGATCAAGCGGGCCTTTGACCGGCAGACGGCTGCAAAATACGAACTGGTGGGCTTTATACTGCCCTCCAACCTGAACAAGCAGGACGACATCAAGGACGCGGAAGAGGTGGCCCGATACCTCGGCATCCGCTGCGAGACCCACAGTATTGAAAAGCAAGTGGAGGCGTTCCGCGCCACCAACCCCGAGGCCTTTGAGAGCATCTTTCACAAGGGCAACATGATCTCCCGCGTGCGCGCGAATGTTCTCTCCACCAAAGCGGCCACCGAAAGGAAAATCATTTCCGGCACCGGCAACAAGGATGAGGATTTCGGGATCGGCTACTACACCCTCTTCGGCGACGGCGCGGTGCATTTAAGCCCGATCGGCGGGCTCTCCAAGCGCCTGGTGCGTGAGATGGCGAGTTTCCTGGGACTCGGCGGCCACATAGTGAACCGCGTTCCCACCGCGGGGCTCGAGCCCGGCCAAAGCGACTACAAGGACCTGGGCTATGACTACGACGTCGTGGAGTTGGTGTCCGAGGGTGATGTGCAGGGATTCACCGTCGCTGAGCTCAGCCGCCACCCGCAGATCGTACCTGTTGTTGAAAAGCAGATGGAGCACTACAAGAAGGTGTTCGGCGCTGTGAAGTTCACGAGCGTGGACCAGGTGGTGGCGGACGTGCTGCGACGGCATGAGATAGCAAAGGGCAAGATGAAGATCATCCACCCGCCCTCGCCCGACATTTCACTCACCTATGGGTGAGTTTTGGGTAGTTGGTCAAGTGGGATAGAAGGCGCATAATCTAGTTTCTTAAACATCTCAGTTTGGCGAGGTCTTCGGCGTAGCCATAGAGATGCAGGCCCTTGCTCTCCACGATCATCTCTCCGTCTTTGACCCCGATCTCGCCGGCCATGTATTCTTTCAGGTTTTGGATCGCCGCGAGGTTGGCGGGGAAGCCGTTCCACAAATCCCATGAACGGAAATAGACCACGAAGTTGAGGACTTCATCCTGGATACGCGTGTCGATCGAACGCAGGCAGGGTGGGTCCAGCAGGGTGAGGTCGGACGGGTGCGCCACCTGCAGCACCATCTGGTTGTTGCGGTGGCCGAATTTCTTATAGGTGTCGATCACCCACTCGATCTGGTTCAGATAAAGTTGACTGTTTTCCTCGAAAAGGATTTTACCGTCGACTTCACGCCGGTCGCTGATCTCGGTGTTGGCCTCGCGCCACCAATTCAATTTGTCGCCGGTAATCGGTACGCGGGTCAGGCGCTCGCCGTAGGTGTAGGACTCGCCGGGCTCCTTGCGAGCAGACATGAGATATTCGATATAGGCCCGGCCGTAACCCGATCCGCCGTAAATGTAATCGTGCTCCACCGGGTTGGGGATTCCGCAGCTCGGCGGGATGTCGGGGATCAGCGGCTGAGTGCCGGGGTACTTCACGTGCCCGGTGAAAAAATCGTATTCAAGCCGCGTCTGCCCGGCGTAGGACCCGCGGTTGATCACAAAACGCCTGCCGTGGTCGAGAATGTCGTTCACCGCCTGGAACCAAAGGTCGGGCAGGTCCCTGGCGGAGATCTGGTGGATGTTCATGGCTCGATGAATTGGGGTCTGGGTGTTTTGATATTTTGGTCTATGGAAGGCTGGGTGTTTTTTTTTAGCGTGTGACTTAATACCCACCTCATATATCCAATGTCGAAACCTCGAGTGCATTGTTCTGGATGAAATCCCGCCGCGGTTCGACCTCCTCGCCCATCAGAATCGTGAAGATCTCGTCGGCGTCCACGAAATCCTCGACCCGCACCTGAAGCAGGTTGCGTTTCCCGGGCCCTGGGTTCATGGTGGTCTCCCACAGTTGAGTGGGGTTCATTTCACCGAGACCCTTATACCGCTGCATCGAGAGACCTTTCTTGCTTTCTTTCAACAGGCGGTCGAGCAACTCTTCCTTGTTTGGGGCGACGAACCACTCCCCATCCTTTTCATTGGAATGAACGGTGAATGGCCCTTCGTTGTATTTCGAAATCTTTTTCTTCAGGTCGACGCACTTCTGGAACTCGTTGGAGTAGATCAATCCGCGGCCGATTTTGACACTGGAATGCATTTTGGAATCCGGTCCGGAAAAAAGAAGCGTTTCGGCCGCCTGCTGGCTGCTAACCATCAACTCATACACCCCACGATCGCTATTGAAGCTGGGGCCCTCCACGGTGTACCCTTTTGGAGTGAGCAGATCCTTCAGCCCCGCCATGCGCTGCTCATCCTGAAGAAAGCTCTTGTCGTCCAATCCGGCGCTGGTGAGAATTTCGGCCACGTCGGGTGAAATGCCCCGCTTCTCGAGCTTGTTTAAAATTTGCAGATAAGCCGCCAGATCCGTGCTGAACAGATAAAGGTTGTGCCCGGAGAGTTCCTTCTGCTCCCGGCCGTATGTCAGATATTTTTGTTCACAGATTTTTTTCAAAACCCAGTCGTCCAACTCCGACTCGTCCTTCAGATACATCTCGTCTTTGCCCTTGCCGACCTTGAGCAAGGGCGGTTGGGCGATGTAAAGAAACCCCTTGTCGATCATGTCCGGCATCTGGCGGTAGAAAAAAGTCAGCAGAAGGGTACGGATATGCGACCCGTCGACATCGGCGTCGGTCATGATGATGACCTTGTGGTAGCGGATGTTTTCGATGTTGTACTCTTCCTTGCCCACACCGGTGCCGAGCGCGGTGATGATGTTTTTGATCTCCTCGCTTTGCAGAATTTTGTCGAAACGCGCCTTCTCGACGTTCAGGATTTTACCCTTGAGCGGGAGCACGGCTTGAAACCGCCGGTCGCGCCCCTGTTTGGCCGATCCGCCGGCGGAGTCGCCCTCGACGATGAAAATTTCCCTTTCCTTCGGATCGTCCGATTGGCATTCGGCGAGTTTTCCGGGCAGGGTGGCGTCCAGGAGCGAGCCCTTGCTGCGAGCCAGGTCCCGGGCGCGCCGGGCCGCATCGCGGGCGCGCGCCGCCTCGGCGCCCTTGCCAACGACTTTCCTGGCAACGGAGGGATTTTCCTCGAAGTAGAGCGCTAATTTTTCATTCACCAACGATTCGACCAAGCCCTTGACTTCGCTGTTGCCGAGCTTGGTCTTGGTCTGCCCCTCGAACTGCGGGTTCCGGATGCGCACGCTGATGATGGCGGTCAAGCCTTCGCGCACGTCGTCACCGGTGATCTTGGCCTGCATGTTCTTGGGGACGTTGCCGTTGGTGGCGTAGGCGTTGATGGTGCGGGTCAGTGCCGACTTGAAACCGATCAGGTGAGTTCCGCCCTCGGTCGTGTTGATGTTGTTGGCAAAAGACAAGATTTTATCGATGTAGGTGTCGTTGTATTGAATCGCCAACTCGACCTGGATGTCGCTCTTTTCACCTTCAATGTAAATCGGCTTATGCAGCGGCGTGTTGCGGCGGTTCAAGTGCTCACAGAACTCAATGATCCCGCCCTTGTATAAGAATTCCTCTTTCACATCGGAGCGCTCATCCTCGAAGGTGATGCGCACCCCTTTGTTCAGAAAAGCCAGTTCCCGCAGACGACGGATCAGAATGTCGTTGGTGAACTCGGTAACGGTAAAAATTTCCGTATCCGGCCAAAAATGGACTTTGGTTCCGCGTTTGCGGGTCTTGCCGGTCACCGTCAGTTCGGTGGTCTTGGCCCCCCGAGAGTAGATCTGGTGATAAATACTTCCATCGGTGTGAACCTCTACTTCAAGTTTGACGGACAGGGCGTTTACGACCGAAACCCCGACACCGTGAAGGCCGCCGGACACTTTGTACGAGTTGTCATCGAACTTACCGCCGGAATGAAGTTTGGTCATAACAACTTCAAGTGCAGGGATGTTTTCCTTTTTGTGCAGACCGACGGGTATGCCCCGGCCGTTGTCGATCACGGTTACGCTGTTATCCGTATGAACGATGACGTTTATCAGATCACAAAAGCCTGCCATGGCTTCATCGATGCTGTTGTCCACCACCTCATACACAAGGTGGTGCAAGCCGGCAATGTCGATGTTGCCGATGTACATGGCCGGCCTTTTACGGACCGCCTCGAGACCTTCCAAAACCTTGATATTGTCTGCGGTATAGTTGAAATTTCCGTTGGTATTCATAACTCAAACCGTCTCTGTTAAAATTTTACTTCAAATCCGCATGGGCATGATGACACTTAAATAGGTGTCGTCTTTTTCACTGCTGACCAGACATGGGCGGTCTTCGCTGTCGATGTTTAGCGTCACTTTATCATCATCGATGACGTTCAATGTGTCTAAGAAAAACCTGGGGTTGAACATCACGGTGATTTTTTTACCATTGAACTCTATAGGCATGTCCTCTTTTGATTCGCCGATTTCAGGATTGGTCGACGATATGGTGAGTTTATCGGTGTCGAAATTGAATATGACGCCTTTATACTCGTCGGACGACAGGATGGACATCCGCTTCAGCATCATCAGAAACATTTGTCGGTCCAGAACCACCGAATGAGTGGTGGGCTTCACAATGATGTCGGCGTATTTTGGGAACTCCCCCTCAAGAAGCCGGATGATGATGGTTTCATTATCCTTTTTCACCACAAAGTTGTTGTCTTTAAAGGCCACCCGGACCATGCCTTCCGCATCCAGAAACTTTCCAACTTCATTCAGACTCTTTTTGGGTATGAGAATACCTTTGCCGATCGGCAATTTTACTGATTTTTCAAAAAGAAAATCGACTTTCGACAACCGGCTTCCATCTGTGGACACCATTCGGAACAACTTGTTTTTTTGCTCGTCCAACCACTCGGCGTAGACTCCGATGATGTGAGTGCGCCTGTCGTCTGATGCTGCTGATATAATGACGGATTTAGCGATCATCCCGGCCAAGGCCGTCGATTCAATTTCGAAAAAATCATCAGTCTCAATTTTTGGTATCTCAGGGAAATCTTCCGGATTCATTCCGACGATATGGTACTCGACGGTTGAGTTTCCAATCTCAACCCAATGGTTATCAAGCTCTTTTAAAACAATTTCTTCGCTGGGAAAATCCCTGACGATTTCAAAAAATTTCCGCGCACTGATAGCCAGGGTTCCTTTGGATTCGATGTTTCCCGGGTAATGCCCCTCGAACCCGGTTTCAAGATCTGTGGCAGAAAATGTAATTCCAGACTCAGTGGTTCTAATTAACACGTTGGTTGTAATCGCCAAGTTTGTTTTTCGACCGGTAATACCTTGTATTCGGGAAAGCACCGGCAGAATATGAGATTTCTGGATAGTCACTCTCATGTTTTCCTCTCTATTTGTAATTAATTAAAATATAGATGAAGATGATGGAGTGTCAATATGTCTATAAATTAAATAACATATTAATATAATAATAAATAAAAATTTTTATAATGTTAAAAAAGAACTATTAGTTACGATCGAAAGAGTGACCTTGTCTTTATATCACCGAACCTTGTTTATAACTCTAATTCTATTGACATCCCATTGAAGGGTTAATGTATATTACAGAAAAATCATTCCTATTCGACCACATTAACCCATTTTTTAATAGCAGGTGTTGTTTTTGACGACCAACCATTTGATATTCGTAATCTAATAAAATTTTTATACATTTTTTCAATAAAAATAATAATTTTATAAAATTGTTGAGTCTTATCCAATAAAAAAGGCTCCATTTCTTCAGGACTTTGAGGAAGAGCAGGACCCGGAGCCTTTAGGCCGCTCAAGTTAAGGCTTTCGCCTTTGATACTGAACTGCCATTCATGGTCCCCGGATTTAAAAACCAAGGCCAACTCTGTTACTAAAGCCCCTTTTTTAAGGGCCATTTTTCCTTCTTCTAGACCCGCATCATCACCCTTGATCGTTATACGCTCTATTGATTTACCCTTGCGATTTTCAAGTACGACCCTGTTGCCGACCTCCAGTGTCAAACAGTCAGGGTCGGTTGATCTGAAGGCATCTGGTCCGGTTTCGATAAGGTACCACAGCCACGTGAGAAACTCGTCTCCCAGGAAACGATAACGACTATAAGCGACAGATAGATCCAGCATCGATTAAACTTGAATTAGTATTGGCTATTAGTTTGAAAAATGTGTAGGAGAAAGGCCCAGTAAGACATCGCGCTCCTGGTCCGTCAATTCGGCTTGAAGGTCGGCAGCCGTGTAAGGAAAAATACGGATCAACGACATATTGAACGAACGCTTGAACAACGTTTCAAGTTCCTCATTGGCTGAGCGCAGATTGGAAAAAAAACAAACCGATGATTTTTCGTAATCCCACAACAGATCATATACATTCGGCGTCGATGGAACTCGGACGGCAAGGTCGGCCGTAACCTTGTCCTTCAATGCCTGTTTTTCATCCTTCGCCAGAAACCGACGACTGGTCTTGGCCAGGCGTTTAGATGTTTCAAGGGTCAGGTGTTTTTTCAGAAGCTTTGCCGGGATCGACTTGCGGTCGATCCTCAGCGAGAAGATAAAGAGGTTTCCAAAAACAAAACTGGAACCTTCAAATTTAGGCTGAAACGGGGTTTCAAACGACGTCCACCCGGACGCTTTTTCAACCGCGTCTTCGTCGATCTCAAGGATGGCATTTTTTTTAAGCCCCTTGGCAATCGTTTCCATTACCGAGCCTTCAATTTTTCCTTCCGCACGGTAGCGGGTGATGGAAACCGCTGATGAAAGAATACCC
>Ga0209450_10000489_pt1 | contig 20305 bp, 19 predicted proteins | sample FrelakmetLWP11LW_FD_187149 | JGI IMG/M metagenome (GOLD analysis project Ga0209450, IMG submission 187149) | Freshwater lake sediment microbial communities from the University of Notre Dame, USA, for methane emissions studies - LWP11 LW (SPAdes)... | ecosystem: Environmental > Aquatic >...
AAAACCGGGATTGACAGATGCCTTCAAATTGGGCAGATTAGCTATCTTTATCGGTCGGCAATGCCATCAACCGCCGCTGATGCCGGCGGCAAGGGAACCACACATCTGAAAGGAGGCTGCTCATGAAATGGAATCGTAAGATCACCGCTGGTGCCGCTGCCCTGCTGTTGCTCTGCGGCAGCGCCTGGGCCCAGGACACGATCAAGGTGGGAGTCGTCGGACCCCGCACCGGACCCGCCGCCGCCACGGGCGCGGCGTTTGATGAAGGGATCAAGCTCGCCACCGAATACGTCAATTCCAAGGGCGGGGTGATGGGCAAGAAACTGGAGGTGGTTTTCGAGGACACCGCCGGCGCGCCGGACAAAGCCGCCTCCGGCTTCGAGCGCCTGGTGACGCGCGACAAGGTCGTGATGGTCCTGGGGGAAAGCCACTCCTCGTCCGCGCTGGCGCAGATCGAGGTGGCCAACCGCCTGAAGGTGCCCTTCGTCGTCGCCGAAGCCTGGGCGGATGAAATCACCGCCAAGAACTACCCTTACGTGTTCCGCGCCGGCCCCTCCAACTCCGGCGTTGTGCTGCAGAGCATCGCCAAATGGGTGCAGGCCGAAAAGTTCAAGAGGGCCTTCATCATCGCCGAGAACACCGACTGGGGCATCGGCATCGGCAAGCTGACCGAAAAAGCCCTGGAAAAGGCCGGGGTCCCGTTTGAATCCATGATCACCGAGCGCAACAGCCAGGACCACTACGTCGAGCTGACCAAGATCAAGGCCTACAAGCCCGATGTCATCCTGGCCTACATCTACGGGGTCGGGCTGCACTACTTCGTGGCACAGGCCGGCGAAACCGGCGTGAGCCCCAAGGCCGTGATCCTGGACGGGGCCGGCCCGCCCAGCCTGTGGCCGGACTTCTGGAAGAACGTGGGCGACTACGGTGATCTGGAATGCTTCGTCTCCTCCATGCATGAGAAGGTCGAGCTGACCGACCTCGCCAAACATTACCGCGAGGCCTACACCAAGGCCTTCGGCAAGGCGCCCACGGACTACAAGTCCCGCTCCATTTTCGACGCCGTGCTGATCGCCGCCGACGCCATCAACCGCGCCAAGAGCACGGACGCGGCGAAGCTCGTCGACGCGCTTGAGAAAACCAACCTCAAGACCACCCGCGGCACGGCCAAGTTCGGGATGCAAAAGGGCGGGACGGAATACCATCAATGGGATCCGCCCATGCTGGTCATCCAATGGCAGAAAAAACAGCAGGTGGTTCTCTACCCGCCCGAGGCGGCCACCGGCAAGCTGCTCCGGTAGGAATCCTCCGGGCGGAGGATTCCTAATAATTAGGGATTTACAGATAGAACAAGCCGGGCGGGAGACGAACATCTCCCGCCCGGCCGTTGTTTACAGAGCGCGATGTCGACCCCGATTGGCGAAGGCAGCTGGACCGGTTCCCATCGGAACGCTTTGAAAAACATCATTCTGATTTTTTTTCGCAGCCGCCAGGCTGCAAAAAAAAGGAGCGCAGCGTGTTCGCCATTTCGATCATGAACGGGCTGGTCATGGGAGTCATCTACGCCCTGGCCGCCCTGGGCGTTTCCCTGGTGGTCGGGATCATGAACGTGGTCAACTTCGCCCACGGGGAGCTTTACATCCTGGCCGGTTATTTCAGCTATCTGTTTGCCTCCGCCCTGGGAGTGAATTTCGTGCTGGCCATGATCATCGCCGTCGGCCTGGTGTTCGTGCTGGGGCTTTTGATCGAATACCTGCTCATCCGGCCCACCTACGGCAACGACATGTATTCGCTCATCCTGACGTTCATCCTCTCCATCGTCCTGCAGAACGCCTACCTGTTGATCTTCGGCCCCTACCCCAACAAACCGCCCCTGTGGGTGAAGGGGGCGACTGACGTCTTCGGGCTTTTTCTTTACGGCAACCAGCGCCTCGCCGCCCTTGCGGCCGGCGCGGCGGTGATCGCCGTTATCTTCCTGATCATCCAGAAGACCTGGTTCGGCCGGATCATTCGCGCTGCCAGCCAGGACCGCGAGATGGCCGAACTGAACGGGGTCGACACCACCCGGCTGAACATGCTGAGCTTCGGCCTGGGCTGCGCCTTGGCGGCCGCCGCGGGCGTGATCCTGGCCCCGGTGTTCCCCGTGACGCCCGGCGCCGGGGTGCCCGTCGCGCTCACCGCCTTTGTCGTGGTGGTCCTGGGCGGCATGGGGTCTCTGTGGGGCTGTGTCGTCGGCGGTCTCACGCTGGGGCTGGTCGAGAACCTGGGCGCGGCGTTCATTTCGTCGGGGTACAAGAACGTCTTCGGCTTCGCCATCCTGATCCTGGTGCTGCTGGTCCGGCCCGCCGGGCTGTTCGGACGAGCCAAGATTTAAGCGGCGGCCCGGGTCATGAACCCCGAACCCTTGACCGGAGCAGTTACAAATAGGTGCTGAATCATGACGGTTAAAAAACGGATCCTGTTTGGCGCGCTGATCCTGGCGGGCATGTGCGTACTGCCGCTGGGGGTGGGGATCTACCCGCAGCATGTTCTGATCACGAGCCTGTTCTACGTGATGATGGCCTCGAGCTGGAACCTTTTGGCGGGCTACACCGGGCAGGTGTCCTTCGGCCATGCGGCCATGGCCGGCATCGGCGCCTACACTTCCGGCATCCTGGCGGCCAAGGCCGGCGTCAACCCCTGGGTCGGGGTGGCCGCCGGAACGATGTTGGCCTCCCTGCTGGGCCTGGGCCTCGGCACCCTGTGCCTCAAGATGGGCGGCATCTACCTGTCGCTTACGACCCTCGCCTTCTCGCAGATCCTGCACATCGTCATCGTCAACGAATACGCCGTCACCCGGGGAACCATGGGCCTGCAGGTCCCGGGGCTCATGGACGAGTACTCCAAGATCACCTATTACTACATCATGCTGGCGGCGGCGATCCTGATGCTGGTGCTCCTGTACCGGATGATCCACTCCAACCTCGGGCTGAACTTCCGGGCCGTGCAGAACGATGAAACGGCCGCCAAATCCGTCGGAGTCAAGGTGCTGCAGGTGCGGGTGCTGGCCTTCACCGTGGCCAGCGCCATGGCGGGCTTTGCCGGGGGGCTTTACGGGCACTATCTGCTGCTGATCACCCCGGAAATCCCATCGCTCGACCTGCAGTTCTACGTGCTGGCGATGACTGTGATCGGCGGCATGGGTTCCTTCATCGGCCCGATCATCGGCGCGTTTGCGTTGAACATCCTGGCCGAGAAAATCCGCGACTACGGCGAGTACCACGTGCTGGTGTTCGGGTTGATCGCCCTCGTCGTGGCCCGATTCGCACCGAACGGACTGCTCGGTGTTTGGCAAAGATTCAGGTCGGCCAAGCCGCGGTAAAGGGCGCCGCAGGCTGCTTCGCCCAAGACCCTGATGATTTTTCGACGCATATGAAACCCGGGATCCGGCAATCCATTCCAAGGAGTTGGGAATCAAGACCATGGCGTTATTGGAAGGCCGAAAAATCAGCAAGTCGTTCGGCGGCGTGCAGGCGCTGAACGCGGTGGATTTCGCCGTCGAACGGGGGACGATCGTAGGGTTGATCGGCCCCAACGGCGCCGGCAAGACGACGCTGTTCAACGCCGTAGCCGGCGCATTCAAACCCACCAGCGGCCGGGTGGCATTTGACGGAAGGGACGTCACCGGGCTTCCGGCGAACGCCGTCTGCCGCCTCGGCATGGCGCGCACGTTCCAGGTCACCCGGCCGTTCGGCGCCATGACCTGCCTGGAGAACGCCATGGTGGCCGCCATCAACCGACATCCTGCCAAGCCGAGGGGCTTTATCGAAGCCCTGGCCCGCGAGAAGCTGGCTCTCGTCGGCCTGGCTGACATGGCGGGCTTCGAAGCCCGCCATTTGAACGTGATTCAGAAAAAGCGCCTTGAAATGGCGCGGGCGCTGGCCACGGAGCCGAAGCTGCTGATGCTCGACGAGGTGCTGGGCGGGCTCAACACCCAGGAAATCAACCAAGCGGTTGAGTTCATCCGCAGCCTCCGCGATAAGCTGGGCCTGACCGTCCTGTGGATCGAACACGTCATGGGCGCGATCATGCAGGCGGCCGAACGGGTGATCGTGCTGGACCAGGGCCAGATCCTCATGGCGGGAACCCCCGCGGAGGTGGTCAACGACCCGCGGGTCATTCAGGCGTATCTGGGAGAATAGCGATGGCTGCGCTGTTGGACGTGTCGCATATCGATCTTCACCGTGGTGAGACTCAGGTTCTGTGGGACATTTCCCTGACCCTTGAGCAAGGCGAACGGGTCGCCATACTTGGGAGCAACGGCGCCGGCAAGTCGTCTTTTCTGGCCGCCGTCACGGCCGCGCTCGCTCCCCGCCGCGGTGAGATCCGTTTCAACGGACGCTCGCTGGCCGGCATGCGTCCTCACGCGGTGACCGGCCTCGGCATCGCCCTGGTGCCGGAGGGCCGTCGGGTCTATAAGGACATGTCCGTAAGGGAAAATTTAGAAATGGGCGCCTTCCCCAAGAGCTCCCGCGGCCGGCTGGGTGAGACCCTGGAACATGTCGTTCAGCTGTTCCCCATCCTGGGCCAGCGCAAGGACCAGCCCGCCGGCACACTTTCCGGCGGCGAGCAGCAGATGCTCGCCATCGGCCGGGCGCTCATGAGCCGGCCCAAGCTCCTGCTGGTGGACGAACTCTCCCTCGGGCTCGCCCCCATGATCACCAAGTCGATCTACCGCACCCTGTCCGCCTTGGGATCCGATATCACCATCCTGCTCGTGGAGCAAAACGTCGAGCAGGCCCTGAGCTTCTCACAGCGGGCGTACATCCTCGAAAGCGGCCGCATGACCCGCTCCGGAAGATCCGCCGACCTTCTGCAGGATGCCGACATCCGCCGGGCCTATCTCGGCCTGTAGCACACGGCCGCTTCAGCGGCCGCGCCGGAGATCAAACCAGCCGGAATCCTCGATTCATTCAAGCGCCCGGTAAGAATTGCTCCTCCCTCGAGCCGAACGGGCGCATCCGTCTCCTCTCGCAAAACCAGTTTTTCCGATTGCTCCTTTGATCGTCCTCGTGTAAGATATTAAGATGTTGGATCAAATTCACTGGCTCCTCCCGGCGCTGACGGCGGCACTGGCGGCCACGCTGCTGCTTTCGCTAATTTACTATTATCTTTACACACGCTACCGTCATAAATGCCTCGGCGTGTGGGCCTGCGCCTGGTCGATCTATTGCTTTCGTTTCGTTGCCGAGCTTCTGGGAATCCTCAACAGCCTTTCTTCGAACGCCGCGGCCGTTGCCGCTCAATCCGTCACACTTTTCAGCGGTTTCCTGCTGCTCTGCGGAACCTATGGTTACCTGTCCAAACCCATACCTCGCGCCTGGATTGCAGCTTGCGCCGTCGGCATTTTATGGAGGCCGCTCACATCCATTCTCGGGCTCGATTTCGTGGGTATGACGGCCCCGATCTTCATCGTCATAACCGCCGCATATGCCTGGACGGGGACGGTTATCCTGAAATCGGCAGAAACCCAGGCCACCGGCAAGCATCTTGCCGGTTGGCCCTTCATCGTCTGGTCCGGGCTGCATCCCGCCTGCTTTTTGTTCGCGGGCACCTTCCGGTGCAGGGAGTGGGGATTGCTGGCGGAAGCGGTGCTGGGGACCTGTGTCGCGGTCGGCTTCCTGCTGATGTACTTCGAAGATTCGCGCGCCGAGCTGGCTCGCAGCATGGAGTCGCTTCGACAGCTGGTCCAGAACATGCCGGTCATGCTGGTCGCACGGGATGAGAAGAATATATACAGCGCCTGGAACCCTGAGTGCGAACGTGTCAGCGGCTACAGCGCCGCTGAAATCATCGGCAACCCGCGCGCTTTTGAAACCCTTTACCCCGACCCGGAACAACGCACGCGGATGCTTGCTGAAATCGAGTCCAGCCGATTCAACTATCGGGGCTTGGAGTGGGGCCTGACATGCAAAAACGGTGAAATCCGGACCATATCCTGGTTCAACATAGCGGGGGCCTTCCCCATCCCTGGATGGTACACCTGGGCCGTGGGGGTGGACATCACCGAGCGCAGGCACGCGGAACAGGAAATGCGGACACGCGCGCTCCAACAGGAAGCGGTGGCGGGCTTGGGGCAGCACGCCCTGGTCGGAGCGGATCTCAACGAACTTTTTAACGAAGCGGTCCGTTCCACCGGCCGGATTCTGCAGGTCGAGTACTGCGAGGTGCTTGAACTCATCCCCGGGGAAGACAAGCTGGTCATGCGCGCCACGCTGCCGGGGATCGAGGATTTGATCGGGCAGGCCGTCATCGACGCGGGCAAGGGCTCCCAGGCCGGCTACACCCTTGAGCGCCGGGAGCCGGTGGTGATGTCGGATATCCATACTGAAACCCGCTTTGCGCCCAACTACCTCATGCGCGAGCATGGCATTGTCAGCGGCATGAGCGTTGTCATCGAGGGCCGCAAGCACTCCTTCGGGGTCTTGAACGCCAGTGCGAAACACAGCCGGCGCTTTACCGAAGGCGACATCAACTTCCTGAAATCCATCGCCAATGTCCTGGCGGCCGCCATTGAGCGCAAGCAGGCGGAAGCTGCGCTTCACCACAGCGAGCAGGAGGCCAAACGGCTGGCGGCAGAAGAAACGGTGATGGCGGAAATCGGCCGCATCATCAGCTCCAAGCTTAACATCGGCGAGGTCTACGAGCGCTTCGCCGCGACCGTAAAGCAGGTGCTGCCTTTCGATCGCATCTCGATCAACATCGCGGACCCGACGGCCGGCCGGCTCGTCATCCGCTACGCGACCGGCGGGCCGGTCCCGGGGCGCGACCCCGGCGACGAGATGCCATTGGCGGGCACGGCCACCGCAGAGGTCATCCGCTCGCGCGCCAGCCTGCTGGTCCAGCCGGAGTCGCTGGAAGCGCTCGCGCGGCAGCACCCCGGGCATCAGCCGGCCTATCTCGCCGGGTATTGCTCCTCGCTGTTCGCCCCACTCGTGTCCGAGGGGCGGGCCTTCGGGGCGCTGGTGCTCATGTCCCGCACCCCCGGCCGCTACGGGCCCCACGAAATCGCCCTTGCGGAGAGCGTGGCCGGCCAGATCAGCGGTGCCATCGCCCACGCCCACCTCCTGAACGAGCACATCCGGGCGGAAGCCTCCCTGCGGGCGAGCGAGCTCGCCGCCCAGCGCCTGGCCCGGGAAAAGGCCGTCATGGCTGAAATCGGACGCATCCTCGGCTCCACGCTGACCATTGAAGATGTTTACGGTCGATTTTCCGAAGAAGTCCGCAAAATCATCTCCTTCGACCGGATTACCATCAACCGGATCCTGCCGGAAAAGGCATCGGTTCAGATCCTCTACACCGCCGGCCCGATGGTTCCCGAACGCCGACCCGATACGGAGTACCCGCTCGCAGGGACCATTTCCGAAAAAATCGTGCTCTCAAAGAAGGGGATCGCGTATACGCCTGGCACCGAGGATGAGCTGGCACGCTCATTTCCGACGATTCTGCCCATGTGGAAAGCCGGATTCCGGTCGTTCCTGCTCGTTCCTCTGATCAGCCGGGACAACGTCATCGGCACGCTGGTCCTGTCGAGCTACAGGGCCGGCAACTATGCGCCGGATGACGTGACCCTCGCAAACAGCATCGCGTCGCAGATCAGCGGTGCCATCGCCAATGCCCGCCTGTTCGCCGAGCACCAGCGCATGGCGGATGCGCTTCGGGAAAGCGAGGCCTCCCTGCGAAGCATCTTCAGGGTGGCACCGATCGGGATCGGCGTCGTGCACAACCGGGTCCTCTCCCAGGTGAACGACCGCATATGCGAGATGCTGGGGTATGCCGCTGAAGAGCTCGAGGGCCGCAGCGCACGTGTGCTCTACCCCACCGACGAGCACTTCGAGTTTGTCGGCCGGGAAAAATACCTCCAGATCCGAGCCCGAGGCACGGGCTCGGTCGAAACCCGCTGGCAGCGCAAGGACGGGGAGACCATCGATGTCCTGCTGAGCTCGACGCCCCTGGATCCCTCCGACTGGTCCATGGGCGTGACCTTCACCGCGCTCGACATCACCGCGAGCAAACAGGGCGAGCAGGAGCGCCTGCGCCTGGAAGACCGCCTGCGCCAGGCCCAGAAGATGGAAGCCATCGGCACCCTGGCCGGCGGCATCGCCCACGACTTCAACAACATCCTCGCGGCCATCATCGGCTTTGCGGAACTCGCCAAAATCGAGGCTCAGGGCAACGGCGAAGTGACGGCCAACCTCGCCGAGCTGCTGAAAGCCTCCTTCCGGGCGCGAAACCTGGTGCGCCAGATCCTCACCTTCAGCCGCCAGACGGAAACCGAGTTCGGGCCGATCCAAATCCAGCTGATCGTCAAGGAAGCCCTGAAACTGCTGCGCGCCTCGCTGCCGTCCACGATCCAGGTCCGCCAGGATCTCGCCAGCGAGGGGCTGGTTCTCGGGGACCCCACCCAGATCCACCAGGTGGTGATGAACCTGTGCACCAATGCCTTTCACGCCATGCACGAAAGGGGCGGTGTTTTGGAGGTGAGCTTGTCGGAAACCCGGATCGGTGCTTCGCCGCCGCCGGACCTCAGGGTTCTGTCGCAGGGGCCCTGCTTGAAAATACGCGTGAGGGACAGCGGGCCCGGGATCGATCCGTCCATCATCCATCGGATCTTCGACCCTTACTTTTCCACCAAGGAAAAAGGCAAGGGCACCGGGCTGGGGCTCGCAGTGGTGCACGGGATCGTAAAAAGCCACCGGGGCGCGATCCAGGTTTCCAGCCGTCTCGGCGAAGGGGCCACATTCGATGTCTTCTTCCCGATGGTTCAGGCCGTCGCCGCGGTGGCTGAGGCGAACTCCGAAGCGGCGGTGGTCGGCGGCCGCGAGCGCATCCTGTTCGTGGATGATGAGCCGACGATCGAGTTCCTGGGGAGACAAATGCTGGGCAGCCTGGGCTATGAGGTGGCAACGTGCGGCACCGCCATCGCCGCCCTGGAGTTGTTCCGTTCCGATCCGTCCGCTTTTGATCTGGTCGTCACGGACATGACCATGCCGCTCATGACCGGGGACCGCATGGCCCTGGAGATGATGGGCCTCCGTCCGGACCTTCCCGTCATCATCTGCACCGGCTTCAATGAGCTGCTCACCAAGGAGCGCGCGCACGAGCTCGGGATGCGGGCGATCCTCATGAAACCGTTTTTGAAAAACGAGGCGGCACAGCTGATCCGGCAAGTGCTGGATCAAAGGTGACGGCTTCTTAGGACCCCGGTGGCGGCGCTCTCTTCCCCCTGCGGTTGAACGCAGCAGTATTCCCGAAGGATGCGGTCGAGCTATTCCTTTAGACGATTCGGAATTAAAAGACTTTTAACGCCATCCGGACCGGGCGAAGGACCAACCATGGCCCGTCGTCCGGTGTTTTCATCGCCTTCCAGAAGCCTGCTGTCTCACTATATGATAACCAAATAATATCAATTTGATAAAGCTTGTTCGCGAACGACGGCAAACTCTATCACGGAGTAAATTGCCGATCGATTCAATATGATTTTAACAAATGTATTGACAAATATAATGAATCCTTTAATAGATTGCTAAACGGCATTCATTTTCGTCTCTGATCTGCCGTGGCTTGTCATTTTATTGAATCAATGACTCGGGCAAATTATCGAGTTTCATCCTTCTTAAAATAGCTGCTTTGTAGCCATAAAGTAGCTACACATTCAGCAATACAATCAAAACGGAAATAACGAATGGATTTCAGCTGGCTCAATCTTGCGATCATCGTATTCCTGGCGGCCGGGACGCTTCTGGGGGCCATGCCGCTCATCGGGGCCACCTTGCTGGCGCCCAAGAGCAGGGCCCGTGACCTCCGGCTTCCCTACGAATGCGGCATCACCCCGCATGGTCCCGCCCGCGTTCGGTTTGGCATCAACTACTACTTTTACGCCCTGCTCTTCCTGGCCTTCGACGTGGACGTCCTTTACCTCTTCCCGGTGGCCGCGTTCTACCCCCATAGCCCGGGATGGGCCGTTTTCTGGGAACTCATGATCTTCATCGGCATCCTCGCTCTGGCCGTGGTCTATTTCTGGCGCAAAGGGGTTTTCATGTGGCCGCGAAAAGTGACCTTCTGATAAAAGCCGATCCATCCATCGACCCGCCGATCCTGAACATCAAGCCTGTCCAGCAGATCCTGGACCTGTGCCGGTCGATGTCCTTCTGGCCGATGACCTTCGGGCTGGCCTGCTGCGCCATCGAGATGATGGCCGTGGGCATGGCGCGCTTCGACATCGCCCGCTTCGGAGCGGAGGCCTTCCGGCCCTCGCCGCGGCAGTCCGACCTGCTGATCGTGGCCGGCACCGTTTCCCGCAAAATGGCGCCGGCGGTGGTGCGCCTTTACGAGCAGATGCCCGCCCCCAAGTGGGTCATGGCGCTCGGCAACTGCGCCATCTCGGGCGGGCCCTTCTACTTCGAGGGGCAGTACGGCATCGTCGCCGGCGTGGACCAGATCATCCCCGTGGATGTCTACGTGCCCGGCTGCCCGCCCCGGCCCGAAGGGCTGCTGGAAGGCATCTTCGAACTTCAGAAAAAACTGACCGGCCGGCGCTGGTGGCCCGAAAGCCGGGAGGACAAGACCGCATGAGCCCGGTGCCCGAAAACCGCCTGCCGGCCGAGCTGGAATCGATACCCGCCTGGCGCAAGACCTCCGGCGATTATCTCCACAGCGGCTGTCATTTCGACCTGTGGCTGGACGCCGAGCATCTCCTGCCCGCCGTGCGCCTGCTGTTCGACCATGGCTATTTTATAGAGGACCTCGCCGGGGTCGACGTGGAGGAGGGGGTCATGCTGGTCTACCACTTCGACCGCTACGAAGCGGCGCAGCGCGTAGCGCTGCGGCTGATGGTACCGCATGCGGCCAAAAAAGCCCCCTCCCTTGCGGCGATCTTCAGCGGAGCGGACTGGCACGAACGCGAGTGCTTTGATTTTTTCGGCGTGGAGTTCGAAAACCATCCCGGCCTCAAACCCCTGCTTCTTCCCGAGGATCTCGATCTGCATCCCTTGATCAAGGAAAAGGACCGGCGGTCGCTCCATGCCCTGCTGCCCCTGGCGCAGGTCGTGGACACGCGGGATTGAAACGCAACGCCGTGAACGATTCGAAAGACCCACCGAGGACGGCCTGAAGGAGCGCAGAATGAGCCAATATTCCATCATCCAGGACATGGACCGCTGCATCGGTTGCCTGAGCTGCGAGGTCTACTGCAAGGAGAACAAACAGCTGCCGGAGGGACCGCGCCTTTGTCAGATCGTCATGTTCGGCCGCCGCGTGATCCGCGGGCTGCCCCGCGAAGCCTACGTCTACATGGGCTGCTTCCACTGCCAGAACGCGGCCTGCGTGGCCGCTTGCCCGACCCGGGCCGTGAAGAAGCGCGAATCGGACGGTATCGTCTACGTGGAGCCGGACCTCTGCGTGGGCTGCAAGGCCTGCCTGGTGGCCTGCCCGTGGGGGGCGGCGCAGTGGGACCCCAAGAGCGAAAAGGCCGTCAAATGCGACCTGTGCAAGGACCGCCTGGACCAGGGCCTGAAGCCCGTCTGCGTCACGGTCTGCACCACCCAATGCCTCAGCGTAAAGGAGATTGAAGAGGTCCCCCAGCGGGGGCCGCGCTGAATTCAGCCCGGGGTCTTCCCGACCCATCCGCCGGGAAGAGGCCATGGCATGTGCAACCGGGGGGCGACCCCGGAGGATATGGAGTGAGGAGGACGCAATGCCCGAACCGGAAGCAACCTGCTGCCAGGAGCCCGAAGTGGACTTCGTCGTGCTGGACCGGATCATCCGCGATGAATTCGGCGGCCGGCGCGAGGCCATGATCATGATGATGCAGACCATCCAGCGGCGTTATCGGTATCTGCCGGAGCAGGCCCTGTACTATCTGTCCCAGGTTCTCGATGTGCCGATCACCAAGATCTACGAGGTGGCCACCTTCTATGCCTCCTTCAGCCTGGTGCCCAAGGGCAAACACCTCCTGCATGTCTGCACGGGCACGGCCTGCCACCTCAAGGGCAGCGGCGGCATGGTTCGTCACGTCGCGGGCAAGTTGGGCATCGAGCCCGGCAAGACCACGCCGGACATGAAGTTCACCCTGGAGACCGTGAACTGTCTGGGTGCCTGCGCCGTCTCGCCGGTCGTCGTCTTCGACGACAAGTACTACCCCCAGGCCACCGTGGGCCAGCTCAATGAGTTTATCGAGAAAGTCAACGCCGAATAGCGGAGAGATTATGACAACCGCCAGCAGCACCGCACCCGACCTCGCCTGGACGAAAAAAATCTCCAGCCCGCAGGAGCTCGCCCCGTATCGCCAGGCGCTCATCGAGAGCACGGACCCCGACGCACCCCGCATCCGGGTCTGCTGCGGCACCGGCTGCAAGGCCGTCGGAAGCCTCGATGTCCTCGAGGCGATGAAAACGGCCGTGGCAGCGGCCGGGGTCGATGTCCACGTGATGCCCGAGGTGAAACGCACCGGCTGCCACGGGTTCTGCTCCCGCGGCCCGCTGCTCACCCTCGAGCCCCAGGGCCTGTTCTACCAGCGCGTCAAACCCGAGGATGCCGCGGACATCATCCGGAAGACGGTCATCGCCGGCGAGGTGATCCCGCGCTTCCTGTACAAGCCCCCGGGTTCCAAGGAGACCATCGCCAAGGTCAGCGACATCCCCTTCTTTGCCAAACAGACCAAGCTGGTGCTCAAACGGGTCGGCCGGATCGACCCCTTCGACATCCGCGACGCCATCGCTCACGGCGCCTACGAGGGACTGGCGAAAGTCCTGGCCGGAATGACGCCCCAACAGGTCATCGAGGAAATCAAGATTTCCCGGCTGAGGGGCCGGGGCGGGGCGGGTTTCCCCACCGGCATCAAGTGGGAATCCTGCGCCGGCCAGCCCGGCCGTCACTATGTCATCTGCAACGGCGACGAGGGCGACCCCGGCGCTTTCATGGACGCCTCCGTCATGGAGGGCGACCCCCACGCCGTGCTGGAGGGCATGGCCATCGCCGCCTACGCCATGGGCTCCGACCGGGGCTTTCTCTACGTGCGCATGGAGTACCCCCTGGCGGTGCAGACCCTTGCCGCCGCCATCCGCCAGGCCGAGGACCTCGGGCTGATCGGCCAGAACATCCTGGGCACCGACTTCAGCTTCCGGACCTCCATTTCCACCGGCGCCGGGGCCTTCGTCTGCGGCGAATCCTCCGCCCTGATGTCCTCCCTGGAGGGCAAGGTGGGCCGGCCGCGGGCGAAGTACATCCGCTCCACCGAAAAAGGCTTCCGCGACAGCCCCTCCAACCTGAACAACGTGGAGACCTACGCGAACGTTCCCGGGATCATCCTGCACGGCGGCCAGTGGTACACGACCTTCGGCACCGAGCGCTCCGCCGGCACCAAGGTCTTCTCCCTCACCGGCAACGTTCACAATGTCGGCCTGGTGGAGGTGCCCATGGGCACCTCGTTGCGGGAGATCGTCTTCGGCATCGGCGGCGGCATCCCCAACAAAAAGCAGCTCAAGGCCGTGCAGACCGGCGGGCCTTCCGGCGGCTGCATCCCCATCCCGGGCAAGTTCATCGACATCAACGTGGGCTTCGGCAAGCTCGCCGAAATCGGCTCCATGATGGGCTCGGGCGGCATGATCGTCATGGACGAGAACACCTGCATGGTGGAAATCTCGCGCTACTTCATCAACTTCCTGGTGGAGGAGTCCTGCGGCCAGTGCACCCCCTGCCGGGAGGGGCTGACCCGCATGCGGGAGACCCTCACCCGCATCACCCAGGGCGAGGGCCGCGAGGGGGACATCGAGCTTCTCGAGGAGATCGGCCAGTTCACCAACAGCTTTTCGCTGTGCGGCCTGGGGACCTCGGCCGCCAACCCGGTACTGTCCACCATCCGATACTTCCGCGAAGAGTACGACACCCACATCCGAAACAAAAAATGCCCGGCCGGCGTGTGCAAGCCGCTTTACTATTACGAAATAGACCCCGAGAAATGCACGGGCTGCGGCGTGTGCCGCAAGCGCTGTCCGGCCGAAGCCATCGCGGGCGAGAAAAAGAAGCCGCACACCATCCACCAGGAGCTGTGCATCAAGTGCATGGAATGCTACCGCAACTGCAAGTTCGACAGCATCAGGATCATGTAACCGGCTGCCGGGTGACGCGGCGGGAGAGACCTGAAGGACAACGCGCATGAAAATCATCATGGACGGGAAAGAGGTTGCGGCCGAGCGGGGACAGACCATCGTCGAGGTGGCCCGCCGCAACGGCGTGTACATCCCCACGCTATGCCACGTCCCGGCGCTCGAGCCGGCGGCCATGTGCCGGCTGTGCACCGTGGAGCTGGTCGAAGGCCGCCGCTCGCGCCTGGTGACCGCCTGCAACTACCCGCTGCGGGGGGATGCCGAAATCCACACCGACACCCCCATGCTGCGGCAGAACCGCAAAGTGCTCATCGAACTGCTCGCCTCCCGCTGCCCGAATTCCGAGGTCCTGAAAGGGCTCGCCGAACGCTACGGGGCGGATTTGAATCGCTTTCCGGGCGAAGAAGACAGGCAGTGCATCATGTGCGGCCTGTGCGCGCGGGTCTGCGAACGCGTGGGCGGCAACGTGCTCGCCCTCTGCGGCCGCGGGGTCGAGATCCGGGTGGACACGTCCTTCGGCCGGCTGTCGCCGACCTGCATCGGGTGCGCCTCCTGCGTCCGGATCTGCCCCGTCAACGCGATCCGCATCGAAGACGTCGACGGCGAGCGCCGGGTGATCGTCCGGGGCAAAGAGGCCTCCCGTGTCCCGCTGCGCACATGCAGCGGCTGCGGCGTCCACTTCGGCCCGGTGATCGACCTCAACCCGGTGATGGAGCGGGCGGGCGAGAGCCGGGTGCCCGCCTTCAACGTCAGCGTCTGCCCGGCCTGTTCGCGGCGCAACCTGGCCAGGCGTCTGGCCGAGCGGCATTTTGAACAACGCGAGGTCGAACCCCGCGATGCGGGCGAGGAAGGCTGATGACATGCCCCAGGATGTAACCTCCAGGCTGACGGGGGACTACTACACGGCGCAGTTCGGCCCCCGCCTCTCGGAAGATGGCGACACGCTGGTCCTCAACATCGGGCCGCAGCACCCCGCCACCCACGGCGTGCTGCGCATCATCGTGGAGCTGGACGGCGAGTACATCCGCCGGGCCGAGCCGGTCCTGGGCTACATCCATCGCATGCACGAAAAAATGGGCGAGGTGAAAACCTACGTGCAGTACCTGCCCAACATGGGCCGGGTGGACTACCTGCACGCCCTGGCCTGGAACTGGGCCTATGTGGGCGCCGTGGAAAAACTGATGGGCATCGCGGCCCCCCCCCGCGCCGAGTATATCCGGGTGATCACCTGCGAGCTGAACCGCATCAACTCGCACCTGCTCTGGTGGGGGGCGTACCTGCTGGACCTGGGCGCCTTCACCCCCATCGTCTATGCGTTTGCCGACCGCGAGCGGATCATGGACATCCTGCAGCTGGTGACCGGCTCGCGGCTGACCTACTGCTACTTCCGCTTCGGCGGAGTCTCGGCGGACCTGAGCGACGAGTTCATCCGGCGCACGCGCGACTTTGTCGCGGATTTCCGGAAGCGCCTGCCCATGTACCGCGGCCTGGTGACCGACAACATGATCCTGCGGGGACGCTGCGAAGAAATCGGCGTGCTGAGCCCGGAGATGGCCCGTCGCTACGGCGCCACCGGCCCGGTGCTGCGCGGTACGGGGATCGCCTACGATGTGCGCCGCGCCGAGCCCTACTCGGTCTACGACCGGCTGGACTTCGAGGTCCCCATCGGGAAAAACGGCGACGCCATGGACCGCTACGAGGTGCGCATGGAGGAGATGCGCCAGTGCCTGCGCATCATCGAACAGGCGCTGGAGGCCTTGCCGGCGGGCGCGCACCTCAGCCCCGACCTGCCCGAGCGCTTCATCCCGCCGAAGGGGGAGGTCTACTTTGCCGTGGAGGGGGCCCGGGGCAAGATCGGCGTGTACCTGCTGAGCGACGGCGGCCCGAAACCCTACCGGGTCAAGCTGCGCGCGCCCGGCTTCTCGAACCTGAGCCTCTTTGCGGAGCTCGCCCGGGGCACGCTGCTGGCCGACGCCGTGTCCATCCTGGGCAGCCTGGACCTGGTGATTCCGGAGATCGACCGATGATCGCAGAGTTGACGGCACTGCTCTCCCATCCGCTCGGGCAAATGATCGCCGCCCTCGCGGCCGTCATGGCCTTCCTGGCCGTGAACGGCCTGGTGCTGTTGTATGCGGAACGCAAGGTGGCCGGGTTCATCCAGCGCCGGCCCGGGCCATACGAAGTCGGGCCCCACGGGCTGCTGCAGCCGTTCGCCGACGCCGGCAAACTGATCAGCAAGCAGTTGGTCACCCCCATGGGTGCGGACCGCCTGCTGTTCTGGCTCGCCCCGCTGCTCTCGCTGGCCCCGGTGGTCGTCTGCTTCCTGCCCATCCCCTTCAGCCCGGTGCTGACGGGCATGAACATCAATCTAGGGCTGCTGCTCATTTTGGCCTTCTCGGGATTGAACACCCTGGCGCTCTGCCTGGCCGGCTGGGGGTCGAACAACAAGTACAGCCTGCTCGGCGCGGCCCGGGCCGTGGCCCAGTCGGTGGCCTATGAGATCCCGCTGCTGCTGGCCGTGCTGGCGGTGGCCTTCCAGGTCGGCTCCCTCGATCTCTCGGCCATCGCCGCGCCTCAGACGAAGGGCCTGCTGTCCTGGAACGTCTTCGTCCAGCCCCTGGCCTTCGTCATCTTCTTCATTTCGGCCGTGGCCGAGACCAACCGGGCGCCCTTCGACCTGCCCGAAGCGGAAAGCGAGCTGACCGCCGGCTTCCACACCGAATACTCCGGCATGGGCTTCGGCATCTTCTTCCTGGCCGAGTATTCGTACATGGTGGTGGTCTGCGCCGTGGCGACCGCATTGTTCCTGGGCGGCTGGGACGGCCCGGTCTTCCCCGGCCCCTGGTGGTTCCTGGGCAAGGTGTTCGCGCTGGTCTTCGCGCTCATGTGGTTCCGCTGGACCTTCCCCCGGGTGCGCTTCGACCAGCTGCTGAACGTCTGCTGGAAGTGGCTGATTCCCCTGGGGCTGGCCAATCTGGCCGCGACGGCCTTTCTCGTCAAGTGGGTGCGCTGAGAATGAAACGCCTGTTCCAAACCCTCAAAGGCCTGTGGAGCCTGATCGTCGGCCTGAAGATCACCGGGGTCGAACTGTTCAAGCCGTGGATCACGGTTCACTACCCGCGCCAGGAGGTCGACAACCTGGCGGGCTACCGCGGCCACATCGAACTGATGCCGGCAACGGACGACCCGCTGACGCCGCGGTGCATCATGTGCTGGAAGTGTGTCGAGATCTGCCCGTCGCGGTGCATCAGCCTGCGCATGCACGCAACCGGCGAGGAGCCCGGCGCGGCCGCTGCAGACCCGGGGCTGCTGCTGGCGCCGGAGGTGAAGTCGCCCTACTCCGCGCACCTGGCCCCGCCGCCGGACAAAATCGAGCGGGTCCTCGACAGCTACCGGCTCAACTACAGCCTGTGCAGCCTCTGCGGGCTGTGCGTGCAGAGCTGCCCGGTGGATGCCATCCGCTTCTCCCGCAACTCCTACCTGGTGGGGACGACGCGGCAGAACTTCGACCTGGATCTGCTGGCAAGGCTTCGAAACCCGGTGGACGCTTCACAGCGTCATAACAATAGACCCCAGGCGTGAGCGGAGCGGGGATTATGGAACATTTGGCATATGCCGCATATGGGTTCTACCTGGTGCTCATCCTCGTGGGGGGATGGGCGGCCGTGCGCTGCCGCAGCCTGGTACGCGCACTGCTGGGGCTCATCATGACCCTGTTCGGGGTGGCCGGGATGTATTTTCTCATGGCGGCCCCCTTCCTGGCCCTGATGCAGATCATGATCTACGTGGGCGCGGTGAGCGTACTCATCTTCTTTGCCATCATGCTCACCCGCGCGCCCGGCGGCGAGGCCGGCGCGGAAGACGGAGGGTCGCGGCCGGCGCTGCGCACCGTGATGGCGCTGCTGAGCGGGCTTCTGCCCGCGGGCATCCTGGCAGCGGTTATTTTGACCAAGACCCCCCAGGCCCTGCCGCTGAAAGCCGAGGTCCCTCTCGGCCGGCTCGGTCAGATCCTGACGGGGCCCTACGTGCTGGCTTTCGAGCTGATTTCGGTGGTCCTGCTGGCCGCCATGGCCGGAGCCGTCGTGCTCGGTTTCGAAAGGAGGAAAGGCGCATGAGCCCACTGCTGTTGTTTCATCTGGCCGCCCTGCTGCTGCTGGCCTTCGGCCTCTACGGCCTCACCAGCCGCAGGACCCTGGTGGGAATGCTCATCTCGGTGGAACTCATGCTGAACGGTGCGGGGCTCGCGCTGGTGGCGAGCGCCCGGCTGACCCCGGCCTCCGATGAACTGGGCCAGCTCGGCGCTCTGCTGGTCATGGGGCTCGCCGCCGCGGAGGCCACGCTGGTGTTGGCCATGGTTCTGGTGGCGGTCAAACGCTATGGCACTTCCGACAGCGACCGGCTGTCGGAGTTGAAGGGGTAGGGGTCAAGGGCCCGAGGAGTCAAAGTGAAACAAATGAACGTCATCCTTCACTCGACCCCTGGCCCCCTCGAACCCTCGAACCCTCCGAGCGGAAGAATGCGAAACAAGAGAGTTCACGGAGCAGAAAACTCATAATGGTCCTCGAACAACCCACTTTGATACTGCCGCTCCTCTTTACCGGCCTGGCGCCGCTCTTCATCTGGCTGCTGAGGGGCAACATCAACGCCCGGGAAGGGGTGTCCTTCGCCGCCGGCGTGCTCACCTTCGGCACGGTGCTCACTTTCGTGCCGCCGGTGCTGAAGGGTCAGGTCCTGGTCTATCCCCTCTTCGTGATCCTGCCCGGCATCGAGGTCAAGTTCGGCGCGGACGGCCTGGGCCTCATCTTCGCCATCGTGGCCTCCTTCCTCTGGATCCTGGCAACGGCCTACAACATCGGCTACATGCGCTCCCTAAAGGAGCACGCCCAGACCCGCTACTACTTCTGCTTCGCGGTGGCCATCTTCGGCGCCGTAGGGGTCGCCCTGGCCGCCAACGTCTTCACGCTCTACCTTTTTTACGAAGTCATCACGGTGTTCACCTATCCCCTGGTGGCCCATCACCAGGACGAGGAGGCCTACCACGGCGCGCGCAAGTACCTGGTCTACCTCATGGGCACCTCCAAGCTCTTCCTGCTGCCGGCGATGATCCTGACCTATGTGCTCTGCGGCACGCTCGACTTCCGCCTGGGCGACCTGGCACGCGGCATCTTCCCGGTGGACGCCGACCCCACCCTGGTGACGATCACCTACGCCCTCTACGTGGCGGGCCTGGCCAAGGCGGCCATCATGCCGCTGCACAACTGGCTGCCCTCGGCCATGGTGGCGCCCACCCCGGTGTCGGCCCTGCTGCACGCCGTGGCCGTGGTGAAGGCCGGGGTGTTCTCGATCTGCCGGGTGCTCTTGTCCGCTTTCGGCGTCAACCTCATGGACACGCTGGGACTGGGCGAGGCCACGGCCGTCTTCGCCGCCCTGACCATCGTGCTCGCTTCGGTCATCGCCCTGACCAAGGACGACCTCAAGGCCCGGCTGGCCTATTCCACCGTGAGCCAGCTCTCCTATGTCGTCCTGGGAGTCTCGATGCTGACCCCCCTGGCCGTGACCGGCGGGGTGGCTCACATCGCCCACCACGCCTTCAGCAAGATCACGCTCTTTTTCACGGCCGGCGCCATCTATGTCGCGACCCACCAGAAAAAGATCAGCATGATGTCCGGCATGGGCCGGCGCATGCCCTGGACGTTCGGGGCGTTTGCCATTGCCTCGCTTTCCATGATTGGAATCCCGCCGGTGTGCGGGTTCGTGAGCAAATGGTACATGGTCAACGGTGCGGTGAGCGCCGGTCATTACGCCCTGCTGGCGGCGCTGTTGGCGAGCACGATCCTCAACGCGGCCTATTTTACACCGGTGGTCTACAAGGCCTTTTTCGAGGAACCGGCGCCGGGCGTCGACCTCAGCCATTACACCGAGGCGCCGCTGTCCATGGTGGCGCCGCTGTGCTTCACGGCTGCGGTCAGCGTTTTTCTCGGGCTCTACCCCGAGACGTTCATCCAGTTCATCAACGCCCTGAAAGGGTTTTAGACGAGAGCGACCATCATGGCTCAACCACCGGCGCCACCCCCCGCACCGATGTCGGCCGGGGCCAAACGGCTCCGCAACATCATGCTGGCCTGCCTGGGCCTGCTGGTGCTGCTCAACGTGTTCACCCG
>Ga0209450_10000490_pt1 | contig 20291 bp, 20 predicted proteins | sample FrelakmetLWP11LW_FD_187149 | JGI IMG/M metagenome (GOLD analysis project Ga0209450, IMG submission 187149) | Freshwater lake sediment microbial communities from the University of Notre Dame, USA, for methane emissions studies - LWP11 LW (SPAdes)... | ecosystem: Environmental > Aquatic >...
CCATTTTGATGTCCTCTTCGACGGTGCCCTGCAGGGCCGCGTCATGTGGGATCTCATCGGCGAACACAACCGCATGAACGCGCTGGCCGCCATCGCCGCCGCGCGCCACGCTGGCGTGCCCGCCGCCACCGCGATCGACGGCTTGTCACGCTTCGAGAACGTCAAGCGCCGCATGGAAGTGCGCGGTGCCGTGCACGGCATCACCGTCTACGACGACTTCGCCCACCACCCCACGGCGATCTCCACCACCCTCGAAGGCCTGCGGGCGAAGATCGGCAAGGCCCGCATCCTCGCCGTGCTGGAACCGCGCTCCAACACCATGAAGCTCGGCGTAATGAAAGCCCAGTTGCCCGACAGCCTCAGGGACGCCGACCTCGTCTACTGCTACGGCGCCAACCTCGGCTGGGATGCCGCTGAAGCGCTGGCCCCGCTCGGCGACAAGGCACGCGTATATGACAACCTCGACAAGCTCGTCGCGCAACTGGTCGAGGATGGACGGCCCGGGGACCACGTGCTGATGATGAGCAACGGGGGGTTCGGCGGCATCCACGCCAAGCTGCTGGATACGCTGCATCATCACTATCACGAAGATATCGTCCTGACGCCAATGCATCGGTATGGGGGGTATGCGTAAGCAGGGATGGGTGGCTGCGAAACGCGCTTACCTCACCACCGTTCGCCCCGAGCCTGTCGAAGGGCTTGTTCGTTGTAATTGTGTTCTTTGCAGGACTGCTGACGGTTGGCCGGGGGTAGCCTGGCAGCCACTCACTTTCTTTTGCTTCGCCAAAAGAAAGTAAGCAAAGAAAACGCGACCCCTACAGCCCCGAATTCCCGCAAAAAAGGCGGGGCTGTAGGGGACAAACGCAAAACCAGGGCTGTGGTTCGCGAACGCGGCGTATAACGAAGCGACACGCTATTGCCGGAGAGACTCCTTGATCGTGTGATGTCCGCTCATTACCCTGAGCCTGGTTTTGACCTTCTTCCCATTGCAGACCCGCCGGAAACTGAGCCTGCCGGGCGGATCAGCGGCAAAGGTGTTTGAGCCCCGTTCACGAAAAAAACAACCCAGCAAAAACGGGGCGAGTTCTTTGCCGCCCGTCCGGCAGGCTCAAGTTCCTGGAATTCGGGGCTGTTGGGGTGCCCTTCTTTTGGTTACTTTTCTTGGGCAAGCAAGAAAAGTGACTGGCCGCCAGGCCACCCCCGGCCAACGGCCCATAGCCCCGCGAAGACCCCGGCTACTCCGCTACAATCTTGTCCGACCACTCCACCCCCTCCACAAAATCGGCAGGGGTGCCAATGCGGGCTCCCGAATCTTTAATGGCTTCAGGCGGCACGCCGCGGGCCTGGCGGCAGGCATCACACACCAGGATATCGACGCCGAGGGCCACGCATTCACGCCACTGCTCGGCCAGCGATGGCCAGCCCACCGGAAACAGGGACGCCCGTACTGCCTCAATGGCCAGGGGGGCGGCTTCGCCAACCAGGAAGATACGGATCGAGTGCCCGGCCCGGGCAAGGGCATTGCCATGCCCGAAAACCATGGCGGCCCGGGTGGGATCGTCGCTGCCCCAGGACGACTTCATGAAGATGTTAGCCATACTGATCGCTCGGTGTCTGTGGTAAACGGATGGCCAGCGCGGAGCACACCAGGGCGTGCCCCGCCAGGCTCAGTACATCTTGTAGGGCAGGAACTTGCCGTTCAGCACGATCTTTACCCGATCGCCCTTCGGGTCCGGCACCCGCGAAATATCCATCGAAAAATCGATCGCGCTCATGATGCCGTCGCCGAACTCCTCGTGGATCAGCGACTTGATGGTGATGCCATACACCATGATCAGTTCATAGAAACGGTAGATCAGCGGGTCGGTCGGGACGGCGTTGGGCAGGCTGCCCTTGTAGGGCACGATCTGCAACTGGTCGACCGCTTCGGGCGGCAGGCCGAGCAGCTTGCCGACGGTGGTGGCCTGCTTCTTGTCGAGCGTCATCTGGCCGAGGAGCGCGGCGGTTGTCCATTCCTTGCTCTGACCGACCTTCTTGGCGATGTCGGCCCACTTGAGACCTTTCTTGTGCTTGGCGGCGAGGATGAGGTCGGTCACTTCGGTGCGGGTCATGATGGTCCTTAAGCGTTGACGAGGTGGATGTGGGGCTTGCCGACGGGCGGCACGGGTACGGCAGCCGGTTCGGGTTCCAGCAAATCGTCCGGATCGAACACGGCGGGCGAACTGGGGGCGTCGGGCGCGTCGCGCAGGGCGCCGAACTGCTTCGACCGGCTCACCAGGAAATCGACCAGGTGGTTGCGGATCGGGTAGTAGTGCGGATGCTTGTGGATGGCGCTGCGCTCTCGCGGCCGCGGCAGGGTGTTGTTGACGATTTCGGCGATGCGCGCGTGCGGGCCGTTCGACATCAGCATGATCCTGTCGGACAACAGGATGGCTTCGTCGACGTCGTGGGTGATCATGAAAACGGTCTGCTGCGTCTCGGCGCAGATCTTCAGCAACTCTTCCTGGATCACGCCACGCGTCAAGGCATCCAGCGCACCGAAGGGCTCGTCCATCAAGAGCATTTTCGGCTCGATGGAAAACGCGCGCGCGATGCCGACGCGCTGTTTCATGCCGCCGGAGAGCTGTGACGGCTTCTTGTGCTCGGCGCCCTTGAGGCCGACCAGTTCGATGTAGCGCATGGCATGGTCGCGCACTTTCTGCTTGTTCCACGACGCCCAGCGCGACTTCACCGCGAAGGAGACGTTTTCCAGCACGGTGAGCCAGGGCATCAGCGCGTGACTCTGGAAGATGACGCCGCGGTCGAGGCTGGGTCCGATGACCTCGCGGCCGTCCATGAAGACGTTGCCTGTGCTGGCGACATCGAGGCCGGCGAGGATGTTGAGGATAGTCGACTTGCCGCAGCCGGAGTGGCCGGTAACGCAGACGAACTCGCCCTTGTGGATGCGGAAGTTGACGTGGTCGAACACGGTGACGTTCTCCCCGCCGGTGGGACTGGGGTAGGCACGCGCCAGGTTTTCGACCTGCAGGAAGGGATGGGAAACGGTTGTGGTCATGAGCTTCATTCCTGATACGCGACGCGCTTGCTCAGCACGCCGAAGAGGCTGTCGAGCGCCATGCCGACGACGCCGATCATGAAGATGGCGAACAGCACGTTGGTGATCGACAGGTTGTTCCACTCGTTCCATACGAAGTAGCCGATGCCGGTACCGCCGACCAGCATTTCGGCGGCAACGATGACCAGCCATGCGATGCCCATGGAGATGCGCATACCGGTCAGGATCGTCGGCGCGGCGGCTGGCAGGATGACGCGGAAGGCCTTGCGCAGCGGATTTACCTCCAGCGTGCGCGAGACGTCGAGCCAGTCTCGGCGCACGTTGGCGACGCCGTGCGCGGTGTTGATCAGCATCGGCCAAAGCGAGCAGATGAAGATGACGAAGATCGCCGAGGCCGACGCGTCCTTGATGGTGTAGAGCGCCAGCGGCATCCACGCCAGAGGGGAGATCGGTTTCAGCAGCTGCACGTAGGGATTCAAGGCCTGATAGAACACGCGCGAATTGCCGATGGCGAAGCCGAGGGGGATCGCCACCGCCGCCGCCAGGAAGAAGCCGACGAGCACGCGCGCGATCGAGTAGGCAAGCTGGATGCCGATGCCCTTGTCGTTGGGACCGTTGTCGTAGAACGGATCGGACAGCTTCTCCCACACCGTCTGCGCCATCGCCGCCGGGGTGGGGAAACTCGACGCCGCCGTCGAGGTTCCTCCCCCCATCAGCGCGGCGTATTCGGGATCGATGCCCTCCGCCACGACCTTGGCCTCTGGCAACGTCGCCAGCTGCCAGACCAGGAGGATCACCGCGAACAGGCCGACCGACAGCAGGCCGGCTTTCTGGCTGAGGGTCATTGTCTTCATGTGCGTTTGATGGCGAAAGAGTTGAGGTATTCGGCAGGCTTCGCGGGATCGAACACCTTGCCCATGATGGTGTGCTTCATGTAGTTCGCCTTCGGCGCCTTCAGCCCGATTTCGGCCATGCGGGCGCGTGCGTCGGTGGCGCGGAACACTTCCTCGGCGACCATCTGGTAGTTGACGTCGCCCTTGATGTAGTTCCAGCGCTTCAGCTGGGTGAGGATCCACACCGCCATCGACTGCCAGGGGAATGGATCGAAGTCGACGCGGTCGGGTACGTTTCGCACCTTGCCGAGCCCGTCGGCGAAGCGCCCGGTCATCACCTGTTCCAGCACCGGGATCGGCTGGTTGAGGTAGTTGGCCGGCGCGATCGCCTCGATGATGGCCTTGCGGTTTTCCGGCTTGTGCGCGTAGTCGGTGGCGCTGGCGATGGCGCGGAACAGCGCGGCGTAGGTGTTGGGATACTGCTTGTAGAAGCCCTCCTGCACGCCGAACGCGCAGCACGGATGGCCATCCCACAGGTCGCGCGACAGGGTATGGATGAAGCCGACCTCCTCGTACACGGCACGCTGGTTGAACGGCTCGGGGCCGAGGAAGCCGTCGATGTTGCCGGCGCGCAGGTTGGCCACCATGTCGGGCGGCGGCATCATCCGCAGCTCGACGTCCTTGTCGGGGTCGAGGCCGGCCTCGGCGAGGTAGTAGCGCAACAGCAGGTTGTGAATCGAGTAGTCGAACGGCAGGCCGAATTTCAGGCCTTTCCAGTCCTTGGGGTTCATCTTGTCCTTGTGCTTGAGCGCAAGGGTGATGGCCTGGCCGTTGATGTTCTGGATCGACGCCACGTCGACCGCCTGCGTGGCTGAACCCAGTCCAAGCGACATCGCCAGCGGCATCGGCGAGAGCATGTGCGAGGCGTCGTATTCCTTGTTCTGCACCTTGTCGCGGATCACCGCCCAGCCGGCAGTTTTCTGCAGGCTGACGTTTAGGCCTTCACGCGCATAGAAGCCCATCGGGCCCGCCATGATGATGGGGGTAGCACAGGTAATGGGAATGAAGCCGATCTTGAGGTCGGTCTTTTCCAGCTTGCCCTTCTCCGCCGCCAGCGCCTTGGCCGCGCCCATCGGGAACAGTGTCGAGATCGCCGCCATCGCCGTGCCGGCGCCAACCGCGCGCAGGAAGTTGCGGCGCATCTGGTCGTCGGGGAAGAGACCGCGCATCACCGCCGACTCGACGACACGCGACACGCGCGCATCCTCGTTCTTCATGTCGGCCTCGTGGTCGGCCTGGCTGTGGTGGCGACCGCAGCTGCAGCCTGCGCGGTGCAGTTTGGCGTCGGGGTCAAAGGGGTTGTCAAAGCCGGACATGAGTTGCTCCTATTGGATTGAAGAATGTCATTGCAGTCACAGCCAAACAGCGCACCTTTTTGGTTACCCAGCGCCCCGGATTGGTGCTGCTCGGCTCGCCGGTTCGGCTAGTGCCTTTGTCTGCCCAATCCCATGAACACAGGTGATTCGGCCGATCTGGATGTGCTGTGTCAGTGTTCCCACTCCTGTCGTAATCAGGAAGCGTGCCAACGCCGGAAAAAAACTTTTAAGCCACTGTTGCGAAAGCAGTTTTTGAGCAAGTCGCAAAAAGCCGCGTTTCCCTGGCGCATTTCCTGATTACACAGTGTCGAGACTTTGTTTCGAGAAATCCCGCCATGACATCTCCCGCGCTGTACGAAGCCGTGCCTGACGAGACCTGACCAAGGCCGACTTCTGCCGCTTCGACGACTGAACAGCCCGGGCCATTTCGGGAATCCATGCCGGCCCGGTAAAATGGCCCGGGATGATTCTCTATATCCATGGTTTCAATTCCTCCTCGCTGTCTGGCAAGGCGCAACAACTCGACACCTGGCTCACTCAACGTGGCCGCCGCGCCGAGTACGTCTGCCCCGACCTGCCGCATCGCCCGCTTGAAGCCATCGCCCTGCTCGAAAACCTGATCGCCGGCCGGCCGGCGGGCAGCTTCAAGCTCGTCGGCAGCTCGCTCGGCGGCTTCTACGCCACCTGGCTGGCAGAAAAGTGGGGAGTGAAAGCCGCGCTCATCAACCCGGCGGTACATGCCAACCGGCTGTTGAGCGATGCGGTCGGACCGCAGAAGAACTATTCCAGCGGCGAGGAATACGAATTCACCGCCCGGCACCTTGCCGAGCTCGACAGTCTCGACCTGCCCCGTCCGACCCGCCTCGACCAGTATCTGCTGCTGGTCGAGACCGGCGACGCGGTGCTGGATTACCGCCACGCCGTCGAGTATTACCGCGGCTGCCAACAGATCGTTCGCGAAGGAGGCGATCACGGCTATTCCCGCTTCCTCGACGACCTCCCCACCATCCTGGATTTCTGATGCACCTGATATTCGAAGAAGACGGCCACTTCAAGGCCGGTTCCATCCTGTCCGAGACCGAGGCCACGGCGCAGGTCGAGGCCGCCTCGGGCAAGCGCAGCAAGATCAAGACAGCGGCCATCCTGCTGCGCTTTGTCGCGCCCGCGCCCACCGAGGTGATGCAGCAGGCCGAAGCCCTGACCGCCGAACTCGATGCCGACTTTCTGTGGGAGGCGGCGGGAACGGAGGAATTCGGTTTCGAGCAGCTGGCGCAGGAGTATTACGGCCACGCACCGACGCCACCGGAATCGGTTGCGCTGCTGTTGAAGCTGCACGACTCGCCGATCTATTTTCACAAAAGGGGCAAGGGTCGCTATCGCCCGGCGCCGGCCGACACCCTGGCGGCGGCCAAGGCCGGGCTGGAGAAGAAGCGGCTGGCGGCGGAAAGGCAGGCGCGCCTCGCCGCCGAACTCGCCGCTTTCCGCCTGCCGGCCGAATTCACCTCGCTGATCCCGCGCATCCTCATCGCGCCGGACAAGAACACCCTGGAATACAAGGCGCTGGAAGACGCGGCGGCAGCCACCGGCCTGTCGCCACTGCGGCTGATCGAGCGCTGCGGCGCGATTCCCTCGACGCTCGACTTCCATCTGGCGACCTTCCTGCTCGAATACTTTCCGCGCGGCACCGGCTTTCCCGAGGTCACCGAGCCGGCCGCTCTTAATCCAAGCGACCCGCCCGAACTGCCGAAGAGCACGGTGCGCGCCTTCTCGATGGACGACGAGGCGACGACCGAGATCGACGATGCGCTGTCGGTCGAATGGCGCGCCGACGGCAGTGTCCGCGTCGGCATCCACATCGCCGCACCGGCGCTCGGGATCCTGCCCGGTTCGGAACTCGACAAGGTCGCGCGCGAGCGGCTCTCGACCGTGTACTACCCCGGCGACAAGATCACCATGCTGCCGGACGCGCTGATCCACCACTACACGCTGGGCGAAACCCACGACTGCCCGGCCTTGTCGCTGTATGTCGACGTGGCGGCCGATCTGCGCGTGCTTGGCACCGAAACCCGGCTCGAGATGGTGCACATCGCCGACAACCTGCGCCACGAGACCCTGGAAGTCCTGTTCAACGACGACACCCTGCGCAATCCGCAGGTGCCGGACTACCCGTGGCGCCGTGAACTCGAATGGCTGCGCGATTTCGCCGCCGTACTGGAAGCGGGGCGCGGCAAGGCCGACACAGTCGACCGTGTCGACTACAACTTCAAGCTCGACGGCGAACGCATCCGCATCGTGCCGCGCAAGCGCGGCAGCCCCATCGACAAGGTCGTTTCCGAGCTGATGATCTTCGCCAACGCGCACTGGGGTGGCTGGCTGGCGGAAAAGCGTGTGCCCGGCATCTACCGCGCGCAGGCCAACGGCAAGACGCGCATGACCACCGCGCCCGACCCGCACCAGGGTCTGGGCGTCGATCAGTACGCCTGGTCGACTTCGCCACTGCGGCGCTACGTCGACCTGGTCAACCAGCGCCAGCTGATCAGCCTGGTCGAGGGCAGCGACCCGGTCTACCCGCCGAGAAGCGAGGCGCTGTTTTCGGTGGTGCGCGAATTCGAACTGGCCTACGACGCCTACAACGAGTTCCAGCGCAGGCTGGAACGCTACTGGATGCTGCGCTGGCTGATCCAGGAAAATGTCCACGAAGTCACGGCCAGTGTCATCCGCGAGGATCTGGTGCGCTTCGACAATTTGCCGATGGTGACGCGCGCACCGTCGGTGATGGGCGTCGCGTCGGGCGCGAAAGTTCGGCTGGCAATTTCACACATCGACCTGCTCGACATCAGCTTTCACGCCGAGTTTGTGGAGACGCTGGAAGCACCGCCTGACAGCAGCGCCGCCCTTACGTAGAATCGAATCCTCCTGATCCGAATCCGCACCGTGTCCGCCCCATCCACCCCTCTCGCCGAACCCTCCAAGCAAGGCACGCGCATGGCACTGGCCCTGCTGGCGTCGGCGGCGGTGCACGGCATGGTGTTGTCGACCCAGTTCGTGCAGATCAATCCGCGCCTGTTCGAGGACACCAGCCTGCCCATGGAGGTGGTGCTGGTCAATGCCAAGACGCTGGAGGCGCCGCTGCAGCCGGATGCGCTGGCGCAGGTCAGTCTCGCCGGCGGCGGCAACACCGACGAGGACAGGCGTCTCAAGAGCCCGCTGCCCGCCAGCCCGGAAACCCGGACCGGCAGCGAGGAAATGGAACTGCAGGCGCGGGTCAAGCAACTGGAAGAGCAGGCCAAGCGCCTGCTGACCCAGCTCAAGCCCGAGGGCCAGGTCAGTGAGCAGCCCGAACCCGCGCCTCCGGTTGCCGATCGCGCGGTCGTGGAAGCCAGCCAGCTCAACCTGCAGGCACGCGAAATGGCGCAGCTGCAGGCGCGCATCTCGCAGCAGTGGGATGAATACCAGAAGCGCCCGAAACGCGCCTTCGTCGGCGCCAACGTGCGCGAGTATGCCTTCGCGCGCTACGTCGAGGACTGGGTGAGCAAGGTCGAGCGGGTCGGCAATCTCAATTATCCGGAGGCCGCCCGCCGTCAGGGCATTTACGGCAGTCTCAAGCTCACCGTCTCGATCCACGCCAATGGCCAGATCGAGGCCGTCGAGGTTGACCGCACCTCAGGCTCCAAAATCCTCGACGCCGCCGCGATCAGGATCGTCGAACTGGCTGCGCCCTACGCCCCCTTTCCCGAGGACATGCGGAAAAAAGCCGATATTTTGTCTATAACCCGGACCTGGACGTTCACCCGCTCCGACCAACTGGTCGCGGACTGATCCCCCGGCAACGCCGGCGAGTCCTGGCAAGCGGCCGGGCGCGTCATGGTAATATTAACGCTTACTTATATTCCTTAGGGAGCTTCCCCATGCATACCGGCACCACCCTGACCCAGTTCATCATCGAAGAACAACGCCGCACCGCAGGCGCCACCGGCGATTTCACCTCGCTGCTGAACGACGTCGTCACGGCCTGCAAGGCGATCTCCAACGCGGTCAACAAGGGCGCGCTGCTCGGCGTGATGGGCTCGCTTGACTCGGAAAACGTGCAGGGCGAGACGCAGAAGAAGCTAGACGTCATCACCAACGACATCATGATCCGCTCCAACGAGTGGGCGGGTCACCTCGCCGGCATGGCCTCCGAGGAAATGGACGACCCCTATCCCATCCCCGCGCAGTATCCGCTCGGCAAGTACCTGCTGGTGTTCGACCCGCTCGATGGATCGAGCAACGTCGACGTCAACATCTCGGTAGGCACCATCTTCTCGATCCTGAAAGCCCCGGTCGCCGGCCGCGCCGCCAAGACCGAAGACTTTCTCCAGACCGGCGCCAAACAGGTTTGCGCCGGCTACGCGATCTACGGCTCGTCGACCATGCTGGTGCTGACCTTCGGCCACGGCACCAACGGCTTCACCCTCGACCGCGACGTCGGCGAATTCGTGCTGACCCACCCCAACATGACCATTCCGACCGAGACCCGGGAGTTCGCGATCAACGCGTCCAACATGCGATTCTGGGAAGCCCCGGTGCAGCGCTATGTCGAGGAATGCCTGGCCGGCAAGACCGGTCCGCGCGGCAAGGATTTCAACATGCGCTGGGTCGCGTCGATGGTCGCCGAAGTGCACCGCATCCTCACCCGCGGCGGCATCTTCATGTACCCCAAGGACACCAAGGACCCGTCCAAGGCCGGCAAGCTGCGCCTGCTGTACGAAGCCAACCCGATGGCCTTCATCGTCGAGCAGGCCGGCGGCGCCGCCACCACCGGGCGCGAGCGCATCCTCGACCTCAACCCGGAAAACCTGCACCAGCGCGTGCCGGTCGTCCTGGGCTCCAAGACCGAGGTGGACATCATTACCGGCTACCACCACGAAAAAGCCGCCTGAGCGCCTTACAACCACGGCCTGCGCATTATGGATGGCGCGCTGGCTGCTGCCAGAATGAAAAAGCCGGGTATAACCCGGCTTTTTCATGGGTACCGCGTACAGATCAGCCACGCCGGCGGCGCGGAATTTCTCGCCCATGACCGCACCAATGCCTTCAAAGAAGATCCCGCCCGGCAGCGATGAGCCGACGCGCACGTTACGCTAGCCCGCGAAGAGGGCGACGAGCGAAACGCCGATCGCGGCAACCGATAGTGCGATGGCCGCATAACAAAGCACAGTTGTCCGGGCGAGGCGGGATTCCGCAAGGGCTGCACCCTCCTCCAGCGCGGCCACGGTCTTCTGCAACTGCTCCGCCAGTTCCTTGATGTGCAGCGCATTATGCGAGGCCGCAGTTTGCAGTTCGGTGATTTGCCGCTGCAGGACATCCGACTGGGCGGCGGCCGCCTCGTCGCTCTTGCGCGTGGTGAATACCGGCAGCGCCGACGCAACGATCGGACTGACGAAAGGCAGGATTGCCTTAACCGCGGGAATGAACCAGGCTGCCATGAGACCCTCCTCCATTGACGCCGGCAAGCATCGCGACTTGCCGGTTTCACTAGTGGCCCCGGGTTCGGGGCCGTATCCATCATCCATTCATTCCTGACTTGAGTGATCCGATGTCACATCCAGCCGGAATATTACGACTCACCCCTCTCAATCCGCAGGCCATTCGCCGGACCGGGACGCCCGCTTGAAAAGTTCCAGTGCCAGAGTTCTTTGCACCGCATGATCGACGACCGGCGCCGGGTAATCGCGGCCAATGACGCAACCCACGCGCTGCTGTTCGGCCGCGGACATCGTCCACGGCGCATGGATGGTTTTGTCGGAGAGGTTCGCAAGCTCGGGCAAATAACGGCGGATGAACTTGCCCTGCGCATCGAAACGTTCGGATTGTGTCACCGGGTTGAAAATGCGAAACCAGGGCTGGGCGTCGCAGCCTACCGAGGCGGCCCACTGCCAGCCGCCGCTGTTGGCGGCGAGGTCGAAATCGATCAGCTTGTCGGCGAAATAGCGCTCGCCCCAGCGCCAGTCGACCAGCAGATCCTTGGTGAGAAAAGACGCGACGACCATCCGCAGGCGGTTGTGCATGTAGCCGGTCTGGTTGATCTGGTGCATCGCGGCGTCGACCAGCGGATAGCCGGTGCGCGCCTCGCACCAGGCCTCGAAATGTCCGGGCGGATTGGGCCAGGGAAGCGTGTCGTAGTGTGCCTTGAAGGCATGGCCGGCAGCGACCTCGGGGTGATGGTGCAGTATCTGGTGGTAGAAATCGCGCCAGATGAGCTCGGACAGCCAGGTCTGCGCGCCGCGGCCGCCGTTCTGCCAGGCAAAGGCCGCCAGCTGGCGCACCGGGATGGTGCCGAAACGCAGGTGCACCGACAGGTAGGACGGGCCTTTCACCGCCGGAAAATCCCGCACCTCCTGATAGCGCTCGATGCGCTCTTTGAAATCCTCGAACAGCGCCTGCCCACCACTCATGCCGGTGCGCAATTGCAGCGCCCTGAGGTTGGTCGGCCGGAATCCCATTTCCTCAAGGGTGGGCAGCAGGCTGGAAAAGGGAGCCAGACGATCCCGATAGCGCTCGACCGGGTAGGCCTGGAGATGGAACGGCATCAGGGATTTCAGCCAGGCGTTCTTGTAGGGGGTAAAGACGCTGAAAGGCCTGCCTGCGGCAGTAAGCACTTCCTCACGCTCGAAAATCACCGCGTCCTTGTAATGGTGCACGGCGATGTTGCGCGTCCGCAGTTCAGCCTCCACGGCGGCGTCGCGCTCGAGGGCGGCGGGATCGTCATCGTGGTTGAAATAAAGGGCCTGGGCGCCGGTTTCCTCGACCAGGCGGACGATCGTCTCGCGCGCGACACCGTGGCGCACCACCAGCCCGCCGCCCTGGGCCTGTAGGGCCTGCTGCAATTCGCCCACGCTGGCATGGATGAATTCCACCCGGCGGTCGGCGGGATCGGGGAGCCGATCGAGGATCGCGCGGTCGAAGATAAAGGCGCAGACGACCTGACGGGCGTTTTTCAGGGCGTGGTAGAGGGCGGCATGGTCGAAATCGCGCAAGTCGCGGCGAAACCAGACCAGGGCGCGATCGTATTCAGGCATGGGGTTTGCTCGTGAAATAACAGGGCATGGCCCGGAACGGGGAAGTTTGGTTCATTACCGGGGAAGATTACAATTGGAGCGCAATTATGGATACCGTGAACCTCACCCATCACTTTCTGATCGCCATGCCCAACATGGTCGATCCGAATTTCAACGGCACGCTGACCTACATCTGCGACCACGGCACGCAGGGCGCGCTGGGGGTGGTGGTGAACCGTCCGATCGACCTCGATCTGTCGACCCTGTTCGAACAGATCGGCCTGTCCCTGCCGGAGCGTCTGCAACGCCAGACGGTCTATTTCGGCGGACCGGTGCAAACCGAGCGCGGCTTCGTGCTGCACACCCCGCCGCAGGTCTTCAGTTCGACCCTGACGGTGAACGATGCGGTCAGCCTCACCACGTCCAAGGATGTGCTGGAGGCCGTCAGCCAGGGCGGCGGACCGGAGAAGTTCATGGTCTCGCTCGGCTATGCCGGCTGGTCGGCCGGGCAACTCGAGGAAGAGATCAAGCAGAACGCCTGGCTGTCAGTCGCGGCCGACCCGCAGGTGATTTTCGACATGCCGCCTGAAGAACGCCTGCCCGCCGCGATGCGCCTGCTCGGCATCGATTTCGCCAGCCTGTCGGAAGAGGCCGGACACGCTTGACCACCGGGTTTCCCCCAGCGCTGCGCGGAACCGTCCTGGCTTTTGATCTGGGGTTGAAGCGCACCGGGGTGGCCTCGGGCGAACTCGGCATCGGCGTGGCGCATCCGCTGACCACCCTCCATGCCGATTCGACCCAGTCCCGCCTCGACGCCATTGCCAAGCTGGTCGAGGAATGGCAGCCGACCTTGCTGGTGCTGGGATTGCCGACCCACGCCGACGGCAGCGAACACGACATGACCCGGGTGGCGCGCAATTTCGCCCGCAAGCTGGAAAGCCGATTCGATCTTCCGGTTTTCCTGGTGGACGAACGCCACACCAGCACCGCGGCGGAAAGCGAATTGCATGACGCCGGCATCCACGGTAAAAAGCACAAGGCGCTCGTCGACGCGGTCGCCGCCCAACTCATCCTGCAGGGATTTTTCGATGCACGCCTCACTGCCTGACGCCGACACGCTGATCACGCGTCTCGCCGACGCCATTGCGCCCACGCTGACGCCCGAAACCGCCATAGTCGGCATCCATACCGGCGGCGCCTGGATAGCCGAGCGGCTGCACAGGCAGCTGAATATCGCGACCCCGCTCGGGGTGCTCGACATTTCCTTTTACCGCGACGACTTTTCCCGCATCGGCCTGCACCCGCAGGTCAAGCCGTCCAGCCTGCCATTCAATCTGGAAGATCGCCCGGTCATCCTGGTCGACGACGTGCTCTACACCGGCCGCACCGTGCGCGCGGCGATGAACGAGCTGTTCGATTACGGCCGCCCGGCCTCGATCCGGCTGGCGGTACTGGTCGATCGCGGCGGCCACGAATTGCCGATCCGCCCGGATTTTGCCGGGCTGGTCGTGGAAGTTTCCCCGCAACAGAATGTCACCCTCTCGCGTGAATCCGATGGACGCCTTATGCTGACGCTCGCATGAACCTACAACTCACTCCCGACGGCAGGCTGCGCCACCTGCTCACCCTCGAAGGCCTGCCGCGCGCGATCCTGACGCAGATACTCGACACGGCGGAATCCTTCATGGACGTGGGCGAGCGTGAAGTGAAAAAGGTCCCGCTGCTGCGCGGAAAAAGCATCTTCAACCTGTTCTTCGAACCCTCGACACGCACCCGCACCACGTTCGAGATCGCTGCCAAACGGCTCTCTGCCGACGTCGTCAACCTCAACATCGCCACCTCCAGCCAGACCAAGGGCGAGGCGATCCTCGACACCGTCGACAACCTCGCCGCGATGCATGCCGACATGTTCATCGTGCGCCATTCGCAGTCCGGTGCAGCCCACTTCATCGCCCGCCACGTCGCGTCGCACATCTCGGTGGTCAATGCCGGTGACGGCCGTCACGCCCACCCGACGCAGGGCCTGCTCGACATGTTCACCATCCGCCGCTACAAGGGCGAATTCCACAATCTGACAGTGGCGATCGTCGGCGACGTGCTGCACTCGCGCGTGGCGCGTTCGCAGATCCATGCGCTGACCACGCTGGGGGTTCCGGAAGTGCGCGTCATCGGTCCGAAAACCCTGCTGCCGGTCGGCGTCGAGCAGATGGGCGTCAAGGTGTTCCACAACATGGAAGCCGGTCTCGCCGGCTGCGACGTGGTGATCATGCTGCGCCTGCAGAACGAGCGCATGAAGGGCGCACGCCTGCCGAGCGCACAGGAGTACTTCAAGTTCTATGGGCTGACGCAGGAAAAGCTCGCGCTGGCCCGGCCCGATGCCATCGTCATGCACCCCGGCCCGATGAACCGCGGGGTCGAGATCGATTCCGAGGTCGCCGACGGTCCGCAGTCGGTGATCCTGCCGCAGGTGACCTACGGCATCGCGGTACGGATGGCGGTGATGGCCTTGCTGACGCGAGGTGAGACGGCATGAGCCACCTGACGAGGGACCCGCGCAGCGGGATCGGCAGCAAGGCGACTGCCGTCGGACGCCGACATGAAAAGGCTTGCACGCTCGACCATCTCTCAGAGGCGTCCGCATGAAAATCCACATCAAAAACGGGCGCGTCATCGACCCCAAGAATGAACTGGACCAGGTGGCCGACCTCTACATTGCCGCCGGCAGGATCGTCGCCGTGGGCGAAGCGCCGGCCGACTTTCACCCCAACCGCACCCTCGACGCCAGCGGCCTCGTCGTCTGCCCCGGTCTGGTGGACCTGTCGGTGCGGCTGCGCGAGCCCGGCTTCGAGTACCGTGCGACGCTGGAAACCGAGATGCTGGCGGCGGCGGCCGGCGGCATCACCTCGCTCGCCTGCCCGCCCGACACCGATCCGCCGCTCGACGAGCCGGGGCTGGTCGAGATGCTCAAGTTCCGCGCCCGCAATCTGCCGGGACCGCGGGTCTACCCGGTCGGCGCCCTGACGCAGAAACTCGCCGGCCAGTCGCTCACCGAAATGGCCGAGCTGACCGAGGCGGGCTGCGTTGCTTTCACCCAGGCCGACGTGGCGGTCACCGACACCCTGGTGCTGCTGCGCGCGATGGAATACGCCGCCACCTTCGGCTACAGCGTCTGGCTGCGGCCGCAGGATCATGCGCTCGGCCGCAGCGGCATCGTGCACGATGGCGCGGTCGCCTCGCGTCTCGGATTGCCGGGCATTCCGGCGCTGGCCGAAACGGTGGCGCTGGCGACCCTGCTGCAACTGGCCCGCGAGACCGGGGTGCGCCTGCACCTCAGCCGGCTGTCGACGCGCGACGGCATCGCCATGGTGCGCGCTGCCAAGGCTCAAGGGCTCGCAGTCAGCTGCGACGTCGCCACCACTCACCTGCACCTCTCGGAGAACGACCTTGCGGGTTTCGATCCGCATCTGCACCTGTCGCCGCCGCTGCGCAGCCTGCGCGACCGTGATGCGATCTGCGAAGCCCTGCGCGACGGCTCGATCGATGCGATCTGCTCCGATCACACGCCGGTTGACGAGGACGCCAAGCAGGTGCCGTTCGGCGAATCCGCACCGGGCGCGTCGGGGGTCGAACTGCTGCTGCCGCTGACGCTGAAATGGGCGCACGAAATGGGCGTATCGCTTGCCGACGCCATCGATCTCATTTCGTGGAAACCCGCCCAGATCCTCGGCATTCCCGCCGGCCACCTGTCGGTCGGCGGAAATGCCGACATCTGTATTTTCGACGAGCATGCCGAATGGATCGTCACCCCGGACAGCCTGGTCAGCCAGGGTAAAAACACCCCTTTCCTCAACCATCCGATGCAGGGACAGGTACGCTACACCGTGATCGACGGCCATCTCGACTTTGAGGTGAACCACCGCCGTCGAGCCTGATCGCGTGCGGCCAAACCGGCGTCTTCCTGCCTGCCCGGGCCGCCTTGATGCCGGCTGACTACTTGCCCATGTTGATTCTGCTTTCAAGCTTTCTTGCCGGTGCGCTTGCCGTCGGCGGTTTCGCGCCGTTGCAGGCGTATCCGCTGCCCCTGATTGCACTCGCGGTGCTGTTTGCCCTGCTGGCGCGCACCTCCAGCATGCGCGCCGGCTTCCTCATCGGGCTGGCGTTCGGCCTGGGATTTTTCGGCGCCGGGGTCAGCTGGGTCTTCGTCAGCCTTTCGGTGTACGGCGGCATGGTGGTCTGGCTCGCGGCATTGGCAACGCTGCTGTTCTGCATGGTGCTGGCGCTGTTTCCTGCCGTGGTCGGCGCGCTGCAAGCCGGTTGCATCCAGGCGCCTGCGACGCGACTGCTGCTGGTGCTGCCGGTGCTGTGGATGCTGCTGGAATGGACCCGCGGCTGGTTTTTCACCGGCTTCCCCTGGCTGGCGCTGGGATATTCGCAGGTGCCGCACAGCCCGCTGGCCGGATTTGCGCCGCTGGTCGGGGTATACGGCGTAAGCCTGTTGATGGCGCTGATGGCCGGTTTGCTGGCGTGGACGCTGCAGTCCTGGCGCAATCGCGCGAATGTGCTCTGGGGGATGTGCGGACTGGCGGCGCTGCTGGTCAGCGGCCAGGCCTTGCGCCAGGTCGACTGGACCGTTCCCGAGAGAGCGCCCACCTCGGTCGCGCTGCTGCAGGGCAATATTCCGCAGGACATGAAGTGGCAGCTGGAAAAAATGGTCGAGACCCTTGAGCTTTACACCCGCTTGGCCGAGACCAACCCCGCACGGTTGATCGTCATGCCGGAAACGGCCTTGCCGCTGTTCGAGTCGGATCTGCCGGCGGAGTACCGTGAACGTCTGGACGCGATCGGCCGGGGGAATGGCGGCGACGTGCTGGCGGGCGTGCCGACCGGATCCCTTTATGGTGACTACTACAACAGCGTCATCAGTTTCGGCAGTGCACCCGGCCAGCGCTATCACAAGGGGCATCTGGTGCCGTTCGGCGAATTCATCCCGCTGAAGTTTTTCTGGGGCTGGGTGGTGGAAGTGCTGCATATTCCGCTGTCGGATTTTGCGCGCGGCAGCCCGAAGCAGCGCCCTTTGCAGATAGGCGGCCAGCGGGTGGGGGCCAACATCTGCTACGAGGACGCCTTCGGCGAGGAAATCATCCGCCAGCTGCCCGAGGCGAGCGTTCTGGTCAACGTCAGCAATCTGGCCTGGTTCGGCGATTCCCTCATGCCCTGGCAGCACGCGCAGATGTCGCAGATGCGGGCGCTGGAAACCGGCCGCATGATGCTGCGCGCCACCAATACCGGAGTTACTGCCATCATCGATGCCAAGGGCTATCAGCTGGCTGTTCTGCCGCTGTTCAGCGAGGGAGTATTGAAGGGCGACATCCAGGGCTACGCCGGCGCCACCCCTTATGTGCGCTGGGGAAACTGGCCGGTACTGCTGCTGGGCTTTAGCCTGCTGGCGGCGAGCCTGGTTCAGTGCCGCCTCAGGCGGCAGCCCTGATTCGCGTCAGATTGCGGCCGGCGCGCTTGGCTTCGAGCAGGGCGGCGTCGGCCCGGGCCAGTGCCTCGTTCTCCTGGGCGTCGTCGCGGCTGTATTCGGACAGTCCACCGCTCCACGACAGTTTCTGCGTCACCCCGGGAATGAGCTCGACACTCTCCGGCATGTTCGCCCGCAGGCGGTCGGCCAGTTCCTGGGCGCGGTCGAGCGGGGTGAACGGAAACAGCACGCAGAATTCGTCGCCGCCGAGCCGGGCGATGAAATCGCTGTTGCGCAGACAGGTCTTCAGGGCCTTGCCGAACTTGATGATGAACTGGTCGCCCGCTTCGTGGCCGAAGGTGTCGTTGACCTGCTTGAAATTGTCGATGTCGAGGATCAGCAGGCTGTGGGTCCAGCCGTCCTTCAGGCTGGCGAACAGTTCCTTCTGCTTTTCCTCGAAGCTGCGCCGGTTATTGACCTGCGACAGGTGATCCATCCGTGCCTGCGTGCTGACTTCCTTCTGCTTGCCCAGCATGACCTTGCCCATCTTCAGCATGGTATCGAGCGGGGCGTCAAATTCGCTGAGATTGATCGGATACTCTCCACGCAGCCTTTGCTGGCGCAGGTCGTTGACGAGCTTGACAAGGATGCGCAGGTTGTCGGTCACCCGGTTGCGCACCGACAGCGTGGTCGCCACCACCAGAATGGCGATCAGCAGGCTGGCCACCAGCCAGGCCAGCACATAGGGCGCAACGCTCTCGATCTTGTGGGCGTCGTTGCGCCACACGGCGATCGTCCAGGGCGTGCCGTTGAGTGCGATCCAGTCGGGCTGGTTACGCTGCTTGATGGCCTGATTGCCGCGCCGCATCAGCACATTGACCGCCCCGTCGCCCTGGCTTTGCTGCAGTTCGGCGTAGGCCGCGGATTCCGGCAGGGGTAGCGTGTCGAACAGCGTCTGCAGCTGCGGCACGCTCTGCTCCACGATCACATAGCCCAGCCGGGTGCCCGACGCATCAGTGACCGGTTGCGAAATCGACAGATTGAAGGTCGCGGCAGCGGCGCCTGCGCCATCCTGCCCCGCGCGATCGATCAACCGGCGGGTTTCGCCAGGCAGAAAGCCGGGCAGCAACTGGCGCTGGCCGTCGGTGACGAACAGCACGGTGGCATCCTGGTTGAGCGCATAAAGATTGTCCGCCTGGTTCTGGCAAACCTCGGGCGTAGCCGCCTCGAAACACGCCAGGGTTTGCGGGTGCGCCGCGATGCGGGACGCGGAGCGACGCATCGCTTCCGCCATGAATTCGATCTGCGCCGCCATGACCGGCTTGTCGAGCGCTTCGGGCGTGGCGGCGGGTTGCGGCCGCGCCGCATAAATTCCAAGCGTGATCAGCCCTGCCAGCAGCACCAGCGCTGCGGCAAGGATCAGACCGAATCGCAATATGGATTGTTTGGACATGGCGCAGTCGCCGCTCGCTCAGCTTGTTTAGGTTCTCCGCAACAACAGGCACCGCCTGTTACCTGGCGGGTTTCCTGCCTACTCGGAATACCATAGGAGCAATATCCATGCCCTGGCATTGGCTCCCGGGATTTCGGGCGCGCCAGTCCTGTTTTTCTTCAAAGTGTAAAAAAACCCGACACTAGCTGCGGCCCGTGCTGCCGAAACCGCCTTCACCGCGGTGGCTCGCCTCGAAACTGTCGACCAGCCTGAATTCGGCCTGCATCACCGGTACGATGACCAGTTGCGCCAGCCGTTCCATCGGCGTTAGTTCGAAAGGCTGCTGTCCGCGATTCCATGCCGAAACCATGAGCGGACCTTGATAATCGCTGTCGATGAGCCCCACCAGGTTGCCCAGAACGATGCCGTGCTTGTGCCCCAGGCCCGAGCGCGGCAGGATCAGGGCGGCATAGCCGGGGTCGGCCAAATGGATCGCGAGCCCGGTGGGAATCAGCTGGGTTTCGCCCGGTTCGAGCGTTATCGTGCCGTCGATGCAGGCGCGCAGATCGAGCCCGGCCGAGCCGGCCGTGGCGTAATGTGGCAGTTGATCGCGCAGGCGATCGTCGAGAATCTTGACATCGATCTTCATATTCGTCGGAATTTCATCAGTTTTTCAATCGGGTGGCCAGGTGAGCAACCAGCCGCCGGGCCTGGGTCAGCTTGTCGGCGCGCGGCAGCGTTTGCGTGCCGTTTTCCTCGAACAGTGTCAATTCGGCATCGTCCCGCCCCAAGGTGTCCTGCGCCAGATTGCCCACCAGCAGCGGCACATTTTTTTTGCGGCGCTTGGCGTCGGCGTGCGCGGCCAGCGCTTCGGTTTCAGCCGCGAAGCCGACGCAGAACGGCGCGTCCGGCAGTCCGGCTACCGCAGCGAGAATATCCGGGTTGGCGACCAGTTCGAGTTTGAGAGGCTCGCCGTCTTTCTTGAGCTTGTGGTCCGCCGGCATTAGCGGCCGGTAATCCGCCACCGCCGCCACCGCGATGAACAGATCGCAAGCGGTTACGGCACGCATCACCACCGCGTGCATGTCGGC
>Ga0209450_10000491_pt1 | contig 20286 bp, 17 predicted proteins | sample FrelakmetLWP11LW_FD_187149 | JGI IMG/M metagenome (GOLD analysis project Ga0209450, IMG submission 187149) | Freshwater lake sediment microbial communities from the University of Notre Dame, USA, for methane emissions studies - LWP11 LW (SPAdes)... | ecosystem: Environmental > Aquatic >...
CTATAAATTAGGGGCGTTAGAGATTCTTTCTCCTGTCGCCAGCAGCTTGATTTGGATTGCGGCCGCATGGCTGGGAGTCATGCCCGCATTGAGCCTGATGGCACGCTGCGTTTATCGCAACGAGTCTTCAGATAATTCCGCTTGAATTGTTCGACAGCCAAACGTATAATTAGACCCCTGTAGTGATTTGCTTTCAAGATAGTTTCAGTTGTTTGTAACTGGATTTATTTCGAATTCTTAACTTTGGTATAGCCCATTGTCAAATAACACACAACAAACAGTACCCGGCACCTGTAAAACGGTCGGTGTCATCGGCGGCGGCATATCGGGAATTACCGCCGCCTGGCTGCTGTCGCGCCGCTATGCGGTTACGCTAATCGAAAAACAACCCCAACTCGGCGGCCACGCCCACACCCACCGCATCACAGACGGCCCGGATGCCGGGACCTCCATCGATATGGGATTTATCGTCTTAAATGACCGCAATTATCCGACACTGCATACCCTGTTCAATCAGTGGGGCGTGGCGGTCCAGGATTCCGAGATGTCATTTGGGTTTGAAGATAAATCGTCAGGATTTTACTACTCCAGCGATGTGCCATGGGGGCTTTTTGCACGCCGCAGAAATATCGTTTCGCTTGACTTTTGGCGGATGATGCGCGACATTTTTCGCTTTAACCGCATCGCCGCCCGCCGCCTTCAAACCGGCATGGGCAATCTGACGCTCGGACAGTTTTTGCAGCAATACGGCTTTTCTAAATCGTACATTGACTACCACATTGTCCCGATCAGCGCTGCGGTCTGGTCAACGCCCAGCAGCAATATTCTGGACTTTCCTGCAGAATCCATACTGCGATTTTATAATCACCACGGACTGCTCAAACAGACCCACAGACCTCAGTGGCAGACGGTCTGCGGCGGCAGTATTACTTATGTTCGCGCATTTGAAAGTCAATTTCAGGGCATCATTAAAAAGTCCAGTTCCGTCCGCACCGTCCGGCGAACTCCCGATCACATCGAAGTCCTGCTGGACAGCGATGTCCCGCTCGTTTTTGACCGCGTGGTTCTGGCAACCCATGCCGACGTCAGCCGCCAACTGCTTGAAAATCCAACCCCGAACGAAGACAACCTTCTGGGCAAGTGGGCTTATACGCACAACAGCATCTGCCTGCACACCAACAGCCGCGTCATGCCTCCACACCGCAGCGCATGGGCAAGCTGGAGCTATCTCCGTTCCGGCGACAGCGATACGACGACGAAAATGAGCATGTCTTACTATATGAACCGTTTGCAGCGGCTTAACACCCGGCGCAATTATTTTGTTACGCTCAATTCATCCAACCCTATCCCAGCGCAAAACCAGCTTGAATCGCTGGATTTTGATCACCCGTGCTACACCTTTGACGCACTCAGCACGCATCCGCACATCGACACTATCAGCGGCAATGACCGCATCTATTACTGCGGCGCGTATTGCGGCTACGGATTCCATGAAGACGGCGCAAAATCAGGACTGGCGGTCGCCCGGAAATTTGGACTTGACCTATGAACTCGCAAATCATCCTTGGAAAAATCCATCATCGCCGCAGTTGGCCCGTCGAGCATCAGTTTACCTACCCGATCTATTTCTACCGGTTCGACATTGACGACCTGCCGCACCTGAATCAGAGCTTACCCGGATTTGGCTACAACCACTTTTCACTGGTGCGGATGGATGACAAAGATTACCTGTGGCGCGGAAGTCAGCCGATTAAAGACAAGCTGGCAAGGGCTTTTGAGAAAATCGGGTACACTGAACCAATTACGCGGATTGAACTGATCAGCTTTGCGCGGTACTGGAATCTCATCTTTCGGCCGGTCAGTTTCTTTGTATGCTACGATGCCGACAATCGCTGCCGGCTAATCCTGACGGAAGTTCACAATACCTTCGGCGAAACCCACCTGTATCCCCTCAAAGACCCCGAAACCTCCTCGCAAACACTGTCCTTTAAAGCCGGGAAGGCGTTTCATGTCTCGCCTTTCTTTGACCTGCAAGGCGACTATCAAATCAAATATACAGATGACCGAAAGAATCTGGATATTACCATCACATTGACCCGACCCAACTGCGGCACGAAGCCCGTCCTTACCGTGCGGCTAACGGGAACCGGAATGCCGTTAACAACCAGGTCGCTCTATATGACGCTGCTGAAATACCCCTTCAGCGCCCTGCTGAATATGCCCCGCATCCTCCGGCAGGCGCTAACGCTCTATATTCGAAAGAAACTTCCCTTTTTTCCAAAACCGGTTCCGCAGAGCGAGGATACAATGCGAAAACAAGCCCCCTCGTGGCTTGCCCGTCTGGGATTAAAGCTCTTTTTTTCATTTTTGGAAACCCAATCCGTCGGCCGCTTGACCGTAACCCTGCCTGAAGGCGAAACCCGCTCATTCGGTCCGCCTGACACCGACAAGTCAGCGAGCCTGCATGTTCTTGATTACCGATTTTTCAGTTTGCTCGCTGCCGCCGATGAAATCGGTTTTGGCATCGCTTATGAAAAAGGATACTGGAAGTCGGATAACCTTGTCGCCCTGATGGAGCTGATGCTCAATGTCACGCTGTCCCAGCCAGCGCTTTCGGCCTGGCATGCCATGCTGATCAAAGGATTTCATTTAATCCAACATAGGTACAAACGAAACACGGTTATTCAGGCCCAAAAAAATATCGCCTGCCACTACGACTTAAGCAATGCAATGTACCGAATGTTTCTGGATGAGACGATGAGCTATTCATGCGCTGTCTTTGATAATGTCCATGAGCCGCTTGCCGTCGCGCAGCGTCGAAAAATCGATCGCATCTTAGACAAATCGCATTTAACGCAAGAGTGCCATTTGCTTGAAATAGGCTCAGGCTGGGGCGAATTGGCGATTCGCGCTGTTCAGCGATTCGGCTGCCGCGTTACAACCCTTACGCTGTCCGCCCAGCAGCAGCAATTAGCCCAGCAACGCATCGCCGAGGCGAAACTGGCCGACCGGATTGAAGTGCAGCTGTGCGACTATCGCAATGTAACCGGACAATACGACCGCATCGTCTCAGTCGAGATGCTCGAAGCTGTGGGTAAGCGATATTACCCCTGTTTTTTCCGCCGTTGTGACCAACTGCTCAAGCCCAGCGGATTGGTAGTCATTCAAACTATTGTTATTCCCGATCAGCAGTACGAGACATACTCAAAAATGACCGACTGGATGCGGACATTCATCTTTCCGGGCGGATTGCTGCCGTCACTGACGGCATTGGCTAAGACGCTGACCAGCCATACGTCTTTTGTGATTCAGGATGTTGAAAGTATCGGGCAGCATTACGCCTTGACCTTAGCGCAATGGCGAAAACAATTTATGGCCCATCGCGAAGACATCCTGAAGCTGGGATTTGATGAATCATTCATTCGCCGATGGGAATATTACTTTTCGTACTGTCAGGCCGGTTTCGCGCAACACTATACCGACGACCTGCAAATCGTCCTGACTCGGCCGCGAAATCGGACATGCATCGCCGCGTTCAAGCGGCACGTTAAATCGTTGGATAAATCCACATGATACTGCAAGGCATAGCCATAAACCTGCTGATAGGCATTGGAACCCTGATAGGATTCTGGATCATCTACCTATGGAAACGCAACCCATCCGTAGTCGATGTAGGCTGGGCGACGGGGCTAACGTTAATGGGTCTGGCTCATCATCTGATTTTTGCTCCAGCGTCTTTCGGCAATTTATTGATCAGCTTAATGGTTGCCGCCTGGGGCATTCGGCTCGGCGGATATTTGTTTTGGACACGGGTGCGGCTGGGCAAAAAGGATGCTCGCTACGAATCCCTCAAACGGTCTGAAGCTATCCCCGTCGCATTGAATTACTTGATTCATTATGCTGTGCAGGCGTGTTTTCAGGCCGCGGTAGGACTTGTCTTTATCTTTACCTCCGCAATAACCGACTTTAGCTCCATCTGGACAACGCTTGGCGTAGTGTTATGGGCCATCGGCTTTATCGGCTGTGCGGCGGCAGATCATCAGCTCCATCGCTTTCGTAAAAATATAAGCAATCATGGACATATCTGTAGAAATGGACTTTGGAATTATTCACGCCATCCCAATTATTTTTTTGAGATTTGTCTGTGGTATGGATTTTCCGCGATAGCTCTGTCTTGCCCGCTTGGCTGGCTTGGACTGATCTCGCCGACCGTACTGATGCTGACAATGGTGTTTATCACAGGGCCCATTTCGGAAAATCAATCGCTGAAATCCAGGCCGGATGCGTACCGGCAATACCAGAAGACAACGTCAATGATTATTCCCTGGTTTAGATACGACTGACCACTAAATAGGTTACCGCCGCCGTCGAAGCCGACAGCACACTGCCCCATAGCATATCCACGATAGACAGCGTCAGCGGCCAATTGCGAAGGGTTGCCAGATTAGTCAGATCATAGGTAGCATAGGCAATCAAACCAAATAGCGCTGCCATTTTGACGGTATAAAGCAGCGACTGTTTTTCCAGCCCCGGCTGCAGCGCAAAAACCAGAATTCCGACCAGAAACAGCAAATAAAAGACAATTGCCGCGGTCCAGTTGATGTTGGGCGTCAGCAGCGGCTCAAGGGCCTGGCGATAAAAGCCTCGCGCAATAACACCAAGCCAGATCATATCGATCACAAAAAAAATTGGCACACTGACAGCATAGGTCAAAAGCATCCTTGAAATCGACATAAAAAACCCTTTCAAAAAATGTTAGCGTTTGAGGTACAAGCCTCCCGGTAACTGCTTAACCATCCCCTTTAATTGCAGACTAATCAGCGACGCATGCACCTGCCCAGCCGTCAAACCCGATTGAGCAATAACACGCTCGACATGCATCGGCTCGCCGTCAAATCCCTCAAGCACTCCCCGTTCCACATCGGAAAGATTTCGATTTGCCGAATCAAAAAGCGTCGCCTGGGCTTTTTCCTCGGCCTGCTGAGCCGCTCCGGCAGCGTGCGGCTTAAGTCCCTGTCCAACACAGCCAATCGCCTCTAAAATATCATCAAGTGAATCTACCAATTTCGCTCCATCTTTAATCAGCTTATGACATCCGCCGGATAGCGGTGAATCAATTTTGCCGGGAATTGCCATCACATCCCGGTCATAATCGAGAGCCGCTTTGGCGCTGAGCAAGGCCCCGCTATTGTGCGGAGCTTCGACCACCAGCACCCCCAGCGACAGCCCCGCGATAATCCGGTTGCGGGCGGGAAAGTTTTCCGCCAGCGGCTCATAGCTCATCGGCAGTTCGCTGACCACAGCGCCGGACTGGGCGATCATCGCAGCCAATTTGTCATTTTCCGGCGGGAACACATTGGCCAGCCCGCACCCCTGCACGGCAATCGTCCGCCCTTTGGCGCTGAGCGCCCCTTTGTGTGCCGCCGTATCAATCCCCCGAGCCAGTCCGCTGGCAATGGTAAATCCGGATGCCGCCAGCAGGTGGGCAAAACGGGATGCCTGCTCTGCGCCATACACGCTGCACCGACGCGAGCCGACAATCGCTACCGACAAAGCATCCGACCGCTCCAGCGTCCCCCGCACATACAATACCGGCGGCGGATCATACACGCTCTTTAACGCCGCAGGATACCGCGCATCGTCCCAGTGAATCAGCATTGCCCCGTGTTTGTCGGCAAGCCCAATTTCCTTTTGCACGTCGAAGCTGCCCCGTGAACGAGCAATCTTTTCCGCCGTAGCCGTCCCAATACCCTCGACTTGGGTCATCGCCGCAACGGAGGTATCCAAGGCCGCCGCCGCCGACCCGAAGTGCTTAACCAATCGGGCAAACAGCACCGGCCCAACTCCATCCGCATGCGTCAGCCGAAGATAGTCCTCAATCGATTCCGAATGTCCCTGATGCAGTACCAAATGACGTCCTTTCAATCTATAATTCATTCGCAGATCATTTTAATTCCCGACTCCCAAGCGTACAAGATCGCTTTTTCCCCTCGACAAATCTGCCCTATGCCTGCCAGAGCATCTGTGCAGCCGCCAAAACCGCAAGAATCTGGACGGCAAAATTAAAGATCTTTTGGGGTATCCAGCGAAGTAGAAATATCCCCGCTGCCGCACCAATAGCGACACAGGGAAACAGGATGAGGTTGAATTTCAAAGATGCGGCGGTGATTAGGCCAAGATGCATACTGAACGGCACTTTGACCCAGTTAAGGATCAGGAAGTACCACGCTCCTGTGCCGATGAATTCATTTTTCGGCAGCCGCATCGCCAGCAGGTAAATAATCATAATAGGCCCGGCGGCATTGGCAAGCATCGTAGTAACCCCCGCGGCCAGCCCCAGCATCGCGGCAAACTGCCACTGGGTTGGAATAGTTGGATTGTCGCTATTGAGGTAATCCCGAAAGCAGTTAACTCCGAGCATCGCCAGCACAATAATACCAATAATCGGCTTAAGCTGCGCATCGCTGATCTGCCCCATAATGAAATATCCGAGGATAATACCCGCAAGAGCCCATGGCATCAGCCGTACCAGGTGCGGCCATACCGCATGACGATGATAGTAGCCCACCGCAAACACGTCAGCGAAAATCAGCATCGGCAGGACAATCCCGGTAGAGGCTTTAGACGGCAGAATCATCGCCATCAGCGGCACACATAATATCCCCACCCCCGGAAGACCTGTTTTGGCCATCCCTATCATCAGGGCGCTGACTACCGCCACCGCCCACTGCGTCGTATTTAAATCCATAGATTCACAATAAAAAAATCAAAATAGTGAGTCGGTTAGCTGGGGGGCGACCAGGGCCAAGTCGTAAGCGGCGGCTCCCAAAAGAATAGCCCAGCGGAGCCAGTGCAGCCGAAGATTGAGAATGGTCATAATCCAAATGCAGCCTATGGCAACGGATGCAGCAAGAAAAAATAGCATCGTATGCCAATACAGAAGCCGCGGCGAACACGATAATCCGAGAAAATAATTGCCCCCGGCCAGCAGCAACCCGGTAACAAAACAAATCAATAGCCAGACCTGATCGGCCTTGCCCGCCCAGGCGAACGCCTGAAGACCGAGACCGGCGACAACAGCGAAAAACAACGCCGGAAAACACAGCCAGATAATCGGGGCAACATCAAGAATCGGCCCCAGCAGACTTAAGACAATGCTGACCAGCACCGGAACCAGCAGCATTTCTTTGCCGGAAAAAGCAAAGACAAATAGTCCCATCAGAATAAACAGCAGCGGAAGATGATAAAAGCCCACTGCAAATGGCTTGGCGGTAAAGATCAGCGGCGTCAGAATGCCCCACAGGTCGGCCATTTCAAGAACGCGATTTTTGGGCATTAAAAATAAGGGACCGCCCCAGAAATGAGCCGCCATCCAAAACAGCCCAACAATAAAGCCAAATGGCAGACAGGTCAGCAGGACACTTAGCCCTGTTTTGACAACACCGCCGGGAGATTGGGCGTGATAATAGACGGCGGGACACAATAGCCACGGAACCGCGGCAAAACACAATCCGGCCATAAAATGGTATTTAATAAAACTCAGGCCAAACGGGCCAAAGCCATAGATCGCCGCCGCCAAAAGTGATGCCCCAAAAGAGCTGATCCAGCGGCGGGTAATGACAAAACACCCCATCGCAGCAAGGATCGAACTAAGCGGAATAAGCATTTTCGCTCCGCCGAGCTGAAACCAGTGAGGCCGATACAGATAGGCGGCAAAAGCCAGCAAAATCACCATCGCAGCTACGGGCTGTAAAACCCCAAGCAGCTTGCCGGAATTAACTCCAGAATTTGCAGAGGACGCTTTTTTCATTGCGATTACTTGAATACAACTTTTTTATGGCCGTCGGTAATATATCCTATTTCATAGACGGTTTCACCTGTTTTTTCAAGTTTTTCCCTGACGGCGGCGGCAAAATCCGGCGCGACAATCAGCACAAAACCAATCCCCATATTAAATACACGGAACATCTCATTGTTATCGACCGGACCGAGTTTTTGCAGGAATGAAAAAATCGGCGGCACGGGCCAGGAATCCATTTTCAACACCGCATCGCAGTCCTCCGGCAGAACACGGGGAATATTACCGACTAATCCGCCGCCGGTGATGTGCGCCATCCCGTGGACAACTTGTTTGCGTTTGTAAGAATGCAGGAGGCTGACGATGGAACGGACATAAATCCGGGTCGGTTCCAGCAAAACATCCCCCAAAACGGCCCCGCCGAGTTCATCAATGCAGTCAGCGGGTTTGTATTTGTGCTGCTTAAAGAGAATATGCCGGACAAGCGTATAGCCATTGCTGTGAACGCCGCTGGAGGCTAAGCCCAAAACGACGTCGCCTTTTTTGACAGCGCTGCCGGTGATAATACGATTGCGTTCGACGACACCTACGGCAAAGCCGGCCAAGTCATATTCGCCTTTGCGGGTATAGATGTCGGGCATTTCCGCGGTTTCACCCCCAATTAAGGCACAATCGGCAAGACGGCAGCCTTTGGCTATGCTTTCGACCAATTCCGCGACAACCGCCGGGTCGAGTTTATTGATGCCGACATAATCGAGGAAAAACAGCGGCTCTGCACCCTGGACCAGCATATCGTTGACATTCATCGCCACTAAATCCTGCCCAATGGTGTCGTAGCGATTCATTTCCTGGGCAATCAGAACTTTGGTGCCAACGCCGTCCGTACAGGCGACCAGTACGGGGCTTTTATAATTTTTCTTGAACAGCTTTTCATCGTAGTCGAGCCGAAAAAGTCCGGCAAAGCCGTTTTCAAGCCCAATGACGCGCGGCCCGTGCGTGGAAGCAACCGAACGGCCAATGCGTTCAACCATCGTATCATTCGCGTCGATGCTGACGCCCGCCTGCTCATAAGAGATCGTTGTTTTTTTAGCCATTAGAGTTCAATATCATCGAATAAAGGCATCTGGTGACGTTCCATTGAAAACTTGTTGACGATGGTGGTACAGGGAATGCGATAATTCCCACTCCAGCAGGCCGTACAGTAATGATCGGCCGGCAGCGACACACAGCTTAGCAATCCTTCCAGCGAAATATAGCCAAGCGTGTTGACGCCGAGATAGTCGCGAATCTGATCCATTGTGCGTTTGTTGGCCACCAGCTCTTCACGGGTGGGAAAATCCACGCCATAGAAACAGGGATTCTTGACCGGCGGACAGGCCACCCGCATGTGAATTTCTTTGGCCCCGGCAGCCCGGAGCGATTTGATTTTGCCTTTGGTCGTAGTGCCGCGAACGATGGAGTCATCGACGACGATGACACGCTTGCCGCGAACAGCTTCTTTGACAACCTGTAATTTCAGTTTAACGCCCAAATCGCGCAGATCCTGAGACGGCGACAAAAATGTTCTGCCTACATAGTGACTGCGGACAAAGCCCATATCAAATGGGATTCCGCTCTGCTGCGAATAGCCGACGGCGGAGGAGGTTCCTGAATCCGGCACCGGCACGACAATATCCGCATCGACCGGATGCTCTATCGCCAGACGAATACCGCTGCGTTTGCGGACTTCGTGAACATTTTCGCCGAAGATACTGCTGCTCTGTTTGGCGAAATAGACATGTTCAAAAATACAATGCGCCGGCGTTACCGTGCCGGGGGTTACGAAAAAACGGCTGGATACCCCGTTTTTATCGAGGGTAACGATTTCACCCGGTTCGACATCGCGGATATACTCGGCGTCGATGGTGTCAAAGGCGCAGGTTTCGCTCGCAACGCAATAGGCTCCTTTTTTGGTGCGCCCCAGGCACAGCGGACGAATACCATAAGGATCGCGGGCGGCCTCGATGCGGTCGGCAAACAAAAACAGGATAGAATACGACCCTTGAAGATGATTGAGTACATGACCCAGCGGGTCGGGTTTACAAACATGCGTAGGCTTGGCCAGCAGATGAATGATGACCTCGGTATCGTTTGAGGACTTGAAAATCGAACCATACGCTTCGTATTCATCCCGGAGCATCGACGCATTGATGATGTTACCATTGTGGGCAACGGCGACCTGTCCCCGTGAATATTCCCCCATAATCGGCTGGGCATTGCAGGGATTAGATGAACCGGAAGTCGAATACCGCACATGGCCGATGGCGATAGGGTTATGGAGTCGCTCGAGGATGCCCCTGCCGGCACGAAAAACCCGCCCAACTTGCCCCATTCCGGTAAAGCAGTTGATAAACTCGCCATCGCTGGAAGCAATACCCGTCGATTCCTGGCCGCGGTGTTGAAGGCTGTAAAGCCCAAAATAGGTTTTCTGTACCGCTTCAGAATCTCCGAAAATTCCGAAAATTCCGCATTCTTCGTGTTTGTCGGACATATTTTGATTCTCTATTTGAACACTCCGCAACCTGATGGCCATCCGGGCTTCCGTCCCCGCAATCAGACTATCAGCCAGCGCAGCATAAGAAAGCAATAAATAAGGACAAAGTCAGTCTAAGACATTCCCCACGGCAAGTCAAATCCTTTTTATCCAAAGTAATCCCCACTTCTTTTAGGTCCATATCGATAATTGTGATTTCCGATATTTATCATACTGTCTCATGTGTTGTACCCAGTTTTTTTCTTCCGATTGTTCATTTTTCTATTCACTTTTTAATAAATTGTCCCTCCCGTATTAGGGGCGATTGTACGTTTTTGGACTGAAAATTCTGAATTTTTGAGGGGTCTAAAATGCGTAAGTCGTTGTGGGATAAGGGTGAAAATTTTTTTATTTTTTTGGCTGATAGCAAGATAGTGTTAGCGCAATTGGCGCTAAAAAGCTATACGATTTTGAAAATCGTATGTCGGAAAAGAGTAAAAAAAGGAATGAAATGTCCTGTTGTAAGTCCTTGTTTTTGAAAGATAACTTAAAAGAGTTACGGAAGAAGTCAGAAGTGGAATTTTCCATGTTTCAATTTTTGCCGCAGAGACAGAGAACCACAGAGAAAAAAAGTAAACCGGTGAAGGACAACTAAGGGTTGATTTTTCTATCTTTTCAGGCTGTCAGTTGGCCTAAACGGCTACGTATCGGGAAACGTATGAAAGCCGCCGATAGGAACTACCAGCTTAAAGTCCTTACAATTTTAATGCGATTGGCTTAGGATTCGCCAATACACACTTGACAGGACAGCCGAAAATGATATGGTGATGTCGATGTTCAGCACAAATATTGGGCAAAAGAGCCTCGATTTGCCGATAAATCATAGAACTATGTATTAAAACGGATTGAAAGACAATAACATCTTAGAACGAAAGGAATTACGGCGATGGCCAGAAATTTGATAACTGCGGCTTTAATGGGGTTGATGGCAACGGTTTTGACCGGATGTGCTAACCCAAAAGTGGATGACGCTCATCTGATATTGACTCCCCAGGAGCAGCAGGTCGCTGAAAAAGGCATTCTTACCCCTGGAGCCGGCGAAGTTGACGTCGTCGAGCAGGTTGCCGCAACCCGCAGCAGCTACCAGACTGCACTTGAAGAACTGATCGCGTACTATCAGTCTGTCGGCAACAATACCAAGCGTCGCTGGGCCGAAAATGAGCTGAAAACCCTCAAACAGATGGTCCAGTACCGCTACCTGTCACCCGGCGAATATGTTACACAGGATATGAAAGCTGTCGAGAAAAGCGAAGGGGCTGATGCCCTATATAAACAGGCACAGCAACTGTATCTTGAGTCTGGCGCCTATTTCATCATCACCAACGAAGCCAAGCTGCGTCAGTCCCTGCGGCTGTTCAATCAGTTGATGAAAGACTACCCCAACAGCACACGCATCGACGAAGCCGCATACAAGGCTGGCCGTATTTATGAACACTTCAAGGATTACGAACTGGCGGCAGTGATGTATCAGCGGTGCTTCCAGTGGAATGAGAACACCAGCTTCCCAGCTCGCTTCCGCGCTGCGTATCTGCTGGATCAGCGGCTCAAAATGCGTAAAGAAGCCCTGGCTCTGTATAAGTTATCCGCGCAGAAAGAAGCCCGTTATGAAGATAATACGGAATATGCCAAGAGACGGATCACAGAGCTTTCCAATGCCGATCCGACACTCCTGAAAGAAGCCGAGACCGTCTTGCAAAAATAAGCTGTACACCGCGAGATTTTCAGAATCAACAGGGCCTGTGTCAAATCGACATAAGGCCCTTGTTTATTGGCCACCCATGACAACCTTAATCAAGACACAGAATGTGATGAATTGTGGCGACAGGATTTTGGCCGCAGTTTCGGGCGGCGCCGACTCTGTCGCTATGCTGCATTGCCTTAACGACTTACGGCACAACCTGAAGCTGGAACTGTCATGCGCCCATATCAACCACCAGCTTCGTGGGGATGATTCGGATGAGGATGAGCGGTTTGTCGAAGCCCTGACCGGCAAATACCGTATCCCTTTCTACACCCGGCGTATCAACGTGCGAGAATACGCCGAGGCCAACCGGCTTTCCATTGAGACGGCGGCCCGGCAACTGCGGCTGGCGGCATTGGAGCAGTTCGCACTGCAAGCTGAGTGCACCTGTGTCGCGACCGCTCACCACAAAGACGATCAGGCCGAGACACTGCTGATGCGGCTGCTTCGCGGCACTGCCTTTGCCGGCCTTGCGGGGATTCATCCGGCGACTGAACGAAATAGCCTGCGGTGGATTCGCCCGATGCTGCACCTGCGGCGGATGGACATCGAGCGGTACTGCCGCAACAATGACCTTCAGTGGCGAGAGGACAAGAGCAATCGGGAATTGGACTATACGCGGAATTGGGTACGGCATCGACTGCTGCCGGCTATCCAGCAGCAATCCAATACCGACATGGTAGACAAACTCTGCCAATTAAGCGAATCGGCGTATCAGATGCAGTTGCGACTTGACACCACCGTCGATGCGGTATGGGATAAAACACTCATCGAAAAAGACAGCCATCACATTGCCTTTAAGACCGCGGACTTATCCAGCAGCAGCCCACTGATTGCCGGGGAAATCCTGCGGCGGGTTTACAACCTGTTAAGATGCGGCCTAAGGGATATGACCGAACGACATTACCAGCGGTATTTTGAGACGCTGCGCAGCCCAGATGGCCCTGCTTTGGAACTGCCCGGCGGCTGTCGGATACAACGAAAAGGGACACAAACTGTCTTTCTGAACAAGGACATCAACCTCTCAATCTTTCCCGATGACGCGTTGGAAATTCCAAAATCAGGATGCATAAAATTAGGCCCCTGGACTATTCACAGCCAAATCCTTGAATTACAGGCGGGTCAGCTTGAGATGTTTGTCGCCAAAAAAGACCCGCATTGCCAGTGGTTCGATGTGGAACAACTGGCCTTCCCGATTATCGCTCGTACTCGCAAAGTCGGGGATCGTTTTGTGCCGTATGGAACAAAAACACAAAAGCGCATCGGCAAATTCCTAACCGAAACCCAAGTGGATAAATCCTTACGGAAAAAGGCCTTTGTTGTCGAAAATCAAACCGGCATCCTCTGGCTTGCCCCACTCCGCCGATCAATCCTTGCCCCAGTAATGGCACAGACGAAACGAGTTCTGACGTTAACCACAAACTTCAACCGGTCTATCCCGATGTAGGATAAGTTCTGAAAAATATCTCCAAACATCGAGAACTGTCGATGATTTTATCCGTATAGAAAACTGATAACCCCTAAAGAAAGGTTTTTTATGAGCCAGGAATTACAAAATAAGTTCAAAGTAATGAGTAATGAACAACTTAAAAAGGCTTCGGAGTGTCTAAAGACGATTTCTCATCCGGCGCGGCTTAAAATGGTGCAACTGCTTATGCAGGGAGAACTTCCGGTGTATTCCATCGCGGCGTTGTGCCATCTTTCGCCAAATCAGACGTGCGAACATCTGCGGATGATGCTTGGACGTGGATTTTTGAAAAGTCGAAAAGACGGCAGAACAGTCTATTACAGCATTACTTCGCCGAAGTTGCCGGCATTGATTCATTGCATCAATGCTCACATAGATACACCGGACGACAAGTAACATCAAACCATTAAAGGTCGATAATGAAGATTTTAATTGTGGGCGGCGTCGCGGGCGGTGCATCCGCTGCCGCACGGGCCAGGCGTCTAAGCGAAAACGCGAAGATTATTTTATTCGAGCGGGGAGAGCACATCTCTTTTGCCAATTGCGGGCTGCCCTACCACATCGGCGGAGTCATCCGAGAACGACAAAAATTGCTTGTTCAAACGCCGGAGGCTATGAAGAAGCGGTTTGCAATTGATGTACGGGTACACAGCGAAGTGGTCCACATCGACCGTAAGTCTAAACAAATCACGGTACGCAATCTCAAAGAAAACCAGGATTATACCGAAAACTACGATTACCTGGTCTTGAGCCCCGGCGCAGAACCCGTTCGCCCGCCGATACCGGGAATCAATAGTCCGAATGTCTTTACACTGCGCAATATGGCAGATATGGATGCAATCATTAAGGTTATTGAAACCCAAAAGCCTAAAAATGCCGTTGTGGTCGGCGGCGGATACATCGGGCTGGAAATGGCCGAAAATCTTATTCATCGGGGCGCAGTGGTAACGATTGCCGAACTTGAAAAACAAGTGATGGCACCGGCCGATCCGGAGATGACCGCACCGCTTCACCAAGAATTAAAACTACACGGCGTGGATTTGCGGCTGGGAACCAGCGTTACCGCAATCGCACAAAACGGTGCAAATCTGGCCGTACAACTTAGTACAGGTGATTCTGTGGATTGCGGACTGGTGATTATGTCCGTCGGTGTCCGTCCGGAATCGAAACTGGCCAAAGACGCAGGTCTGGAGATTGGACAACGCGGCGGTATCGTTGTAAACGCCTCAATGCAGACCAGTGATCCGACGATTTATGCCGTTGGCGATGCGGTCGAGGTGGAAGATTTTGTCGGCGGTTTTAAGACCCTCATTCCGCTGGCAGGCCCCGCCAATCGACAGGGACGCATCGCGGCCTCGCACATCTTCGGCCAAAAACTAACCTACAAAAAAACACAAGGCACCGCTGTCTGCCAGGTCTTTAATCAGACCATCGCAATGACGGGGCTGAATGAAAAAACCCTCAAGCGGCAAAATCTCGCTTATGAGAAAATCTATGTGCATACGGCAGACCACGCTTCCTACTACCCCGGAGCGATGCCAATCAATCTGAAATTATTATTCGACCCGCAAACGGGCAAAATTCTTGGCGCACAGGCAGTGGGCGCTGCTGGTATCGACAAACGCATCGATGTGCTGGCGGTAGCTATTCGTGCGAGACTAACTGTTTATGATCTCGAAGACCTTGAATTGTGCTACGCTCCGCCCTACGGCTCGGCCAAGGATGCAGTCAACTACGCCGGGTTTGTCGCAGCCAATGTGCTGCGCGGCGATGTGGCAGTCTGCCACACAGCAGATATGGTCAATCCCAAAGATAACCAAGTCCTGCTGGATGTCCGCACCCCGCCTGAAGTGCAGGCCGGAACCATTCCCGGCGCGGTATCTATCCCTCTGGATGAATTGCGCGGGCGGTTGACTGAACTAAGCAAAGTCAAAGAACTGCTGGTCTTTTGTCAGGCGGGACTGCGCGGCTATCTGGCCTGCCGGATTCTGACACAGCATGGATTCAAATGCCGCAATTTGACCGGCGGCTATAAAACATATCAGATGTGTACAGGGACCACGCCAACTCAATCGGACCAGAAAGAAAGGGGCTAAAAGATATACGATTAACATGCCTCAATCATGTTATGATTCCACATCCACTGCCTGTTGGGGACAGATATTCTTGCAGGTTCCACAGCGGACGCAGAGGCTGGCTTGGATGGTATGTTTTTGATAGGGTTTAGGAATAATCGCCTTGGTCGGACATCGCTGGGCGCACAGGGTGCAGCCGATACATTTGTCACCGATAGCATAGCGTATCAACGACCGGCAGCGTTTTGCGGGGCATATCCCCTGCTGATGCGCTTCGTATTCTTCGCGGAAGTAACGTAAAGTCGATAGAACGGGATTGGGGGCGGTTTTGCCCAGTCCGCACAGACTGCCGGTTTTGATCTGGCCGGCCAACGCCTCAAGCCTACCTAAATCAGATGGGCTACCCTGGCAAAGCCCGTCGAGCATTTCGAGCATTCGTTTCGTGCCGATGCGGCAGAACGTGCATTTGCCGCAGGACTGTGACTGGGTAAAGGCGAGAAAATATCGAGCAATATCCACCATACAATCATTTTCGTCCAGTACGACCATTCCGCCGGAACCCATCATTGAGCCGATGGCATGGAGCGATTCGTAATCAATCGGCGTATCGCATAGCCGGGCTGGAACACAGCCGCCGGAAGGACCGCCAATCTGGACAGCCTTTAACCGGGCACCGTCGGCGACACCGCCGCCAATCTGCTCAACAATCTGACGAATTGTCATTCCCATCGGCACTTCAATTAATCCGCCGCGCTTGACTTTGCCGGTCAGAGCAAAGACCTTCGACCCTTTGCTGGTGCGGGTACCGATGGCAGAATAGGTCTCGGCGCCATGACGCAGTATCCAGGGAATGGTTGCATAGGTTTCGACATTATTGATCAGTGTAGGTTTGCCCCACAGTCCGAATTCGGCCGGATACGGCGGGCGAAGCGTCGGGGTTCCACGTTTGCCCTCAATGGAGGCAAGCAGAGCCGTTTCCTCGCCGCAGACAAAGGCGCCAGCGCCTTCGACAATCGACAGGTTTAGCAAACCCAGTAGATTTTTCTCCTTGCAGACCTCTATCGCCGCACGAATGCGCTGAACCGCAAGGGGGTATTCTGCACGGATATACAGAAATCCCTGCGTTGCTCCGACGACGTGGGCGGCAATGGCCATCCCTTCGAGAACACGATAGGGATAGCTTTCGAGAATCATTCGATCCATAAATGCACCGGGATCGCCCTCGTCGCCGTTGCAGATGATGTATTTGATGCCGCCATCGCTTTGGGCCTTACGGGTCTGTTCTAATTTCAAGCCTGTCGGAAAACCCGCCCCGCCTCGACCACGAAGTCCAGATTGCTGAATTTGTAAGAGGATTTGTTCCGGGGTCAGGGTCTGTGCCTGCTTAAAGCCCTGCCAGCCTTCATGGCGAGCGTATTCGTCCACATCCAGCGGATTGAGATGGCCGCAGTATTCGGTAGCGATGCGCCGCTGCCCGCCGAGAAACGTGCAGATTTCGCCATCCCGTGCGGCAATGCGCGGGCGCACCGGTTTCAATTCGCTTTCAACCCAGTCGTCTAACACATCCTCGGCGACGCCGAAGAACCTGCGCCATGCACCCCTGGGCTTGAAATGGCGTTTGACAATTTGTTTCGCTTCAGAGGCGGTAACTTTGGTATATAGAATTTCGCCATCCTGATTCGCTTTGTTCGCTCCGACAACCTCAACCAGCGGCGTCTGGTGGCACATCCCGACACAGCCAACCGGCTTGATGGAGATTTCGCCGGTTAGCCCCATACGGGCAGCTGTTTTTTCGAGTTGGTTTTTGACAGCCATGCTCCCGCCGGCAATACAGCAGGAGCCTACACCAATTCGCAATTCGGTTATTGGACCTTCGGAAACTGTATTTCCGCGTTTGCCAACGACAGATTCTTCCTGCTGTCCCTGCCGGGCAGCATCGAGAATATCCCGCACGGATTCCGGATGAACGGGGCCATAGACTTTATTATCCACCTGAACCACCGGCGCCAGCGTGCAGCAGCCCAGACAGGCGATTTTCTCAACGGTGAACAAGAAATCTTTGTCGGTGTCTTTGCCCGGCTCGATTTTCAATTGCCTGATAAATGCGTCATAGACCCGCTCAGAACCTTTGACGTGGCAGGCGGTGCCGATACAAACACGAATACTATGTTTACCCGCCGGTTCAAGCCGAAACTGATCATAAAAAGTCGCAACGCCCCACAAGTCCGCAGGAGTAATTGCCGTTTTTTTGCATACTACTTCGAGAGCGTCTTTGGGCAGATAGCCAAAGTGGGACTGAATCGCCTGTAAAATCGCCAGCATCTTATCCTGGTCTGTGCCGATGCGGCTTAACATCGCCTCGATAATGGTTGGGTCAAATGGCAGCATTAGGGGACTTTTCCGATACAATAGAGGCTTTTATCGCTGCGAATATAAATTCGTCCTGCGGCGAACGCGGGCGAAGCAAAACACTTTTCGTCAATTGCGCTGCGTCCAAATTCTTTATACTCACGCCCGGCCTGAACAATAATCATTTGCCCGTCGAGGGTCAGCAGATAGAGCTTGTCACCGACCAATGACGGTGAGGCGTTAAACTCGCTTTCAATAGATTGCGTATAGACTTCCATACCACTGGATACCTCAAAACAGGTCAGGCCGCCATGAGTGGTTAGTGTCCAGACGAATTTGCCGTCAGTAACGGGGCTGCAAATATCCGGCATATCGCCCTGCGTACTCCAAACGATAACTGCGTTGTTGGACTGTGGGCGAATGGCATAAAGTTTATCGTAGGGCTGAATCGCCAGAATCAATCCACCAGCGACAATCTGCGTCGGAGCAATGTCGCTACCGAGACATTCAGCACGCCATAATTCTTTGCCCGACAGCGACTCATAGCCGATCACCCAGGGCGAACCGCTGGTTAGAACCTGATACCCTTTATCCAGCCTGGCAATCGTTGGTGATGTCCATGTATTGGGTGTTGGACGTTTTGTCCGCCAGAGAATCGTCCCATCGGCCAGGTTGAATGCCAATAGCTCGCTTTTGCCTTCTTCGGATCCCTGGTCAAGCTGAACAATGGCCATCATATCCAATACCGCCGGAGAACTGGCGTAACCATAAACGCTTTCAGGGACGCCAAGAGCCTTTTGCCACAGCAGTTTGCCGTCTCTGTCGAAACAGCCGATGTCGCCAGTGGCAAAAATAGCGAATATCTCACGACCATTGGTTATCGGCGTGCAAGCGGCATAGCCGGTATCTTCCATGATCTCCGGACTTTCTCGATTTTCCGTCCCGGCGGGCTTAATCTGCCCCGCCCACAACAGTTTACCGTCTTTGGCATCGTAACAGAATAGTTTTTGTTCAGCGGCCGCAGCTCCGGTGATGAAGATACGGCCATTCCAGACAATCGGCGAACTGCGTCCATCAATTGCTATCGGAGATTTCCACAGGATTCCCTGATTTTGCTTTTCGTTCCAGACATCGGGAATATCGTTGGATTCGACCACGCCGGACCCCCACGGCCCGCGAAACGACGGCCACTGGCCTTTGACCGCGTCTGCCCAGTCGGTCTTTAACGGTGCTGTCGGCGGTACAGGAATAGACGATGGGCGTTTGGGTGTTGCCGTCAGAATGACATATAACCCAGCCGCAGCCAGACTAATCATCGTAATCGTTACGACTAATCGCACTCGCATTGCCTGCTGAATCTGCAGGCCAGAGCAGGGTTCTTCCGTCGGAATTATCGGCGCCGGACGCAGCATCAACCGTGTCGCCATAAAACAGACAACCGCAATCAGTGTGCTGCCGGCAAAATACAATCCGCCGGTTTCAATAAACCGCTGGCAGCGCAGCTCATCCCGCCGAATTTGCTCATCCAGTGTTCGAATTTGCCCTGCCAGCGCTTCATCAAATGAGCGGGTTTGTAGTTGCTCCTGCATTGTTTGCAGACTTACCGCCTGTTTGGGGGCTTCGAAAGTAATTTGGTAGCTTGTCGTCGCCAGCATGGCCGCAGCAATTGCAGCAAAAACCGCCGCTACAATTGCGGCCCCAATCAATCCCTGATACACCGGGCGGGCTTTAATTTCAGTATTGTCAACAATCTCCATGATTCGCCTTCAACAGTTCTTTATCCATCCGTCGTTTGATTTCGATAGGACAATACGCAAAACACCTCCCACAGGCAAAGCATCCGGCACGGTGAGCCTGATACTCTTTTTGGGGTCGAATCGCTGCTGCGGCAATCAGTTTGCCTCCGGCGACCAAGCCCATAAAGATGCCAATGGCAATACTGCCATAGAAAAACTGACGGTAAACGGCCTGAACCTGCAATGGAGGTACACCGCCGATACCCTGTTCAGCCCGCTGCACAGTCGGATGGACTTTGGCCATCGCCGGATGCGCCGCTGCGCCAATCCAGCCGCCAACCGCCATTAAGATTGGCAAAAGCAATACGAATAATACAATTCGTCGTTTACTGTGGGCTATTTCCGTTGCGGGCAATTCCTTGACAGGCTTAACCACTGCATTAAATGGACAAGCCTGCTCGCAAAGACGACACTGAATACACTCTTCCGGTGTAATGGTTACCCGCCATTTGGAAAGCCGCCCAAGCTGCCGCAAAATTACTCCGTA
>Ga0209450_10000492_pt1 | contig 20286 bp, 29 predicted proteins | sample FrelakmetLWP11LW_FD_187149 | JGI IMG/M metagenome (GOLD analysis project Ga0209450, IMG submission 187149) | Freshwater lake sediment microbial communities from the University of Notre Dame, USA, for methane emissions studies - LWP11 LW (SPAdes)... | ecosystem: Environmental > Aquatic >...
GGGTGGTTGCGGCTCGCCGCGGCGGGCACCCCGCTCCGCCTGACATCGGCTGAAGTTGCACCTGTTTAATTGCCGGAGTAATAATACCAAATGCGAGGTGAGACCGATGGCGAAACGATGGGCGAAAAAGATAGATTCCTTGAGCGAGTCGATGACCGTGGCGGTTTCCGACCGGGCGCGCGAACTGCAGCAGAAGGGAGTGAACGTGGTCAACCTGGGAGGCGGCGACCCTGATTTCGACACACCGCCGCACATTGTCGAGGCCGCTGTCGCCGCGATCAACAAGGGCCTCACCCACTACGTCGCCAGCAAAGGGATCCCCGAGCTTCGAAAGGCCATCACGGACAAGTTCCAGCGCGACAACCACGTGGCGTATGACCCGGGCACCGAGATCATCGTCACCGCCAGCGGGAAGCTCGCGCTCTATATCACCCTCGCCGCCATGCTGGAGCCGGGAGACGAAGTCCTGTATTTCGACCCTGCCTGGGTGAGCTACGAACCCATGATCCGGATGCTGGGCGGGATACCGGTGGACGTCCCGCTGCGCCCCGAGGACAACTTCATTCTGGATGGAGATGTGCTGAAGAAACGGGTCACGCCGAGGACCAAGGCCATGATCCTGAATTCACCGAACAACCCGACCGGGAGGGTCCTGAGTTCGGAGGAGCTCAACGTCGTCGCCCGCTCAGCCCAGGAGCATGGCTACTGGGTGCTGAGCGACGAGATCTACGAGCATATCATCTATGACCAGCGGCGGCACATCAGCCTCGCCTCGCTGCCGGGGATGCGGGATCTCACCGTGACCCTCAACGGCATGTCCAAGGCCTACGCCATGACCGGGTGGCGCCTGGGCTACCTCGGGGCCCCCGCCCCCCTGTGCGAGCAGATCCTCAAGGTCCAGCAGCACGTCGTCACCTGTGCCCCCTCCTTCGTCCAGGCGGCCGGCGTGGCCGCGCTGCAGGGCCCTCAGCGCTGTGTGGTCGAGATGGCGGCGGAATACGACCGCCGGCGCCGGTTCATGACGGACGCCCTGAACTCAATCCCCGGCGTGCATTGCCCGCAGCCGGAGGGGGCGTTCTATCTCTTTCCCAAAGTCATCTACCAAGGGCTGGACTCGAATTCACTGGCCGAATTCATGATTGAGAAGGCGCACGTGGCCGTAACGCCCGGTTCGGCGTTCGGCAATACGGGGGCGCAGAACATAAGGCTCACCTTCGCCACTTCCATGGCGAACCTGCGCCAGGCCGCCGAGCAGTTGAAAGCCGCAATGGAATGAAAGCGGTCTAAACCACGCACCTGCCTGCCGCAAAACAGCTTTATTTTCTTATTCCGCGGGGGGCGCCTTTTTACTGCTTTTTGAAGATTTTGCCTTGCGGGGAGCCGGTTTTGCCGGGGCCGCGGTTTCTTTCTGCTGTGTTTTTTCCCATTGCCGGCGTTTCTGGATCCGTCCCTGGAACTCCATGGATGTTTGAACCTCTTCACCATTGGTCCACCGAATCAGCATTTCATCCTTTTCAATGGACATGACCTTGAAGGGCCCTTTTTCATTTTCGTACTTCTCGCCGACCATAAATTCGAATTCAGTGGATAGGTTCATTTTCCCTCCATTTGCCCCATGTGTGCATGGAGATTCTCCAGGGCACAAACCGGTTTTTTCGTTTTGCCTACAGGCATTGTTGACGGAGACGGCTCGCCGGTTCTAAGCCTCTGCAAAAACGGCAAGACCTTTTTTCATCATGTCTTTATCGTCAAAAAACAATTCAATCTTACCATCGTTGGGCGACGCGTATAGCTTTACTACGGCTTCAGCGATTTTGGCTGCATATTGATGGTTGGGGAAAAAGTTGACGGTCCGCAGCGTGGTTACCAAATCACCTATCCCGACGGAAATCGAATCGGCGATGGCGGCATTATCGTACGTCTCCTCACACAGCAGGCAGAAGCTGGTATCTTCAAGCATCGAAGATTCAATAATGTTCATGTGCTTGTCGATCACCGCGAACTCCCTGATGTTCAGGTGTGTTCCCGAACCATCCAGGTATATTTGGAATTTCTGGCGCATGCGTTCCTCCTTTTTCCGCAAGGAATGAACCATCGTTTAGACATATTTTATCCCCAGGCCGTAGGACCAAGCGGAGCCAACGCCGCACAACAACTTGCGCCATTGGATCACGGCCGGGCAAGCGCGTGGCCCGGCACCACGTTCCCGGTTATCAAAAAGTATGTGGAAGGTTGAGCCGGGCCGAGGCGCATAGTTGGACTCAAGATACATCCCGTCCCTGCAGCTTTTATGCATGGACGCCGGATACTGGTACCCGGTTCGACCGTCTTTGATCGTGACAGGGGAACCTGGCTCGATGCGCACGGTGCGACTTTTCCCGTTCAATGGTTCCATTTGCGGTGGCCTGTTCCTTTCCTGGTCAACCCCGGGAACGAATACCCCGCCATATTCGTCTGATGAATTTCCCGGTGGAGAAATGGCCGGATAGACACCCTGCGGCCTGAACCGACGGATGGCTAATCCTTCCACGCCCCATTGCCTTTGTTCTTGCTGACGGCGATGATGTTGCCTTGGAGGTGAACGCCGTCAAACTGCTTTACGGCGCGTTGAATACCGTCTTCAGTTTCCATTTCGATCAGCGCGATCCCCCGGCTCTGCTTGGAGTATCTGCCTCTGACGATCGCAACTGAAGTGACCTTTCCAACCATGGAAAAATGGTGATTCAGCTCCGCCTCATTGGTTTCGTTGGATAGATTACTGATGTACAATTTTGTTTTCACGTATGACCCTTAAAAAATGCCGCCACCCGATTTCAATGGGACTCCTCCTGTGTACGTATGGGACTGTCGAGGAGAACCAAAACCCGATGAAGAAGTGGAGGGACAGGGCACCCCCTCTGGTAATAAAGGGGGTGCCGACTTCAGAGTGGAGATTTAGACCGTCTGTACGTTGGCTGCAGACTTGCCCTTCGGCCCGTCCTGAACATCAAAGCTGACTGATTGGCCTTCTTGCAGGCTTTTGAAGCCGCTATTCTGGATAGCGCTGAAATGTACAAACACGTCGCCCCCGGTTTCGGCTTCGATAAAGCCGAAGCCTTTGGCCTCGTTGAACCATTTGACTTTTCCTTGCATCGTCGCTTTCATCCTCCTTTCCTAAGATTTTTTAAGGCGGATTTTAACGACGGCATAAAAAAACCACCGCACTTTGAAGGGTGTGGTGGTTAAGCCCTACACTGCAAAATGTTTTTCAATCCAACCTTGGCGGCAATCGATTCCCGCAGGGGATTTCTCGACGCCGTAGTGAGAATAAGATAGGCTCGTTGTGTGTACATGTCAACATAATTAGTTGCAGCCATGGGAGATTGCCGGTTGGGTGCAGATCATCGGGGCGGTTGCCGAGCGTCAATTATTGGCAATCCAAGCCATGACCCGATATGTCAAGGCCTCCGCGCGCGGGGCGACCGTACAAAAAGAAAAAGATGAATAATCAACTTGTTAGTGCCAAGATCCCGCGAACATCAATAATTATTGCTGTCGAAGCACGAACGATCATGTCTCAATTTCAAAAATCTATCAGAATTTCAAAGAACTGAATCCCCCGGTTTCTGAATTCGTGTCTCAGAAGTGGGTTTAAATTACGCTACATGGTATCACCGCTCTGCCGGGGAACGGAAGGAGCCCGAAGGGCGACCGCAGTTCCCCGGCGGGGCCATCCGAAAGGAGCATACCATGAGTGTCCATATGGTTAGGCCTTATGATGCGCTGGTAAAGACAAGCGCGGTCGAATTTTTATCATTTCTCCGATGTTGCGGCTTTTCTCGTTAAAAATGCAAGCCTTTTTCGCTCCTCCAGCAATTGTCAGGTGCGGCTGGCTTCAGCGGCGCCGACCTTCTCACCCGTAAAACCGATCTTACTTTTCGGCCGTGCTTCGACCTCCAGGAGCTTTTTAATGGCATCGAATACCACATGGAAGTTCTGATCGTATTTTTCCTCCATCTTCTCGATTTTGGCCCTCAGCTCCGCGTAGCCGGCTATCATTCGGCGCAATTGGGTGAACGCCCGCATGATCTGGATGTTCACCTGGATGGCGCGCCGGCTGCGCAGGACGCTGGATAGCATGGCCACCCCCTGCTCGGTGAAGGCCATGGGCGCATACCGGGTTCCGCCCCAACTTGAGGTCACAATCTGTGACCTCAAGTCGTCGAACTCGTCTCTCGACAGGGTCAGCATGAAATCATCAGGAAACCTCTCGATATTGCGCTTCACCGCCTGCTTGAGCGCTCTGGTTTCCACCTGGTAGAGGGAAGCGAGATCCTGATCCAGCATCACACGATGTCCGCGAATGAGGTATATTTTCTCGGTGATGCGCTCGGCTGGTATCCCAGGGCGTGGGCTCGATTTCATCTCCGCTATTTTCTCCTCTTGGCAGCCTGTCTTGCCTAATCGTAGGGCAAAGGCATCTTTCGATACGCCTTGAATCACGGCTTTGTGTCTTCAGGATGGCCTCAACTTCGGCCGCATATTGCGGCACAGCGAGACGGGCAAGTTTTTGAGCGTCCTTGGCCAACTCGCCTATGCTTTCAACGAGATCATCTTTCCGCGATTTCGTTTCGCTTTTCATCTGTGCCCGATTCTGGTGCTTGGTTTCTCACACCCGGTTGTCCTGTTTTAGCCTGGGTATGGCAACGGTTTCGGAACTCATTGCACCTGTCGAACTTTTTGGGCCTGTAGTCAGTCCTATTTTCTCAGCATTGGAGGTCACAAACTGTGATCTCCAATTTTGCAGTTCCTCTGCGGTAAGCTCGAACATGAAATCGGTGGGGAAGCGCTCAATGTTGCGCCGGACGGCCTGTTTCAAGGCCCTTGTCTCGACTTCGTAGAGACCGGCCAAGTCCCGGTCGAGCATGACCTTCATGCTGCGGATTAGATATATTTTTTTCAGTGATGCGCTCGATTGGAATTGCGGTGCCGGGTTTCAGCATCATATCCGGTTCTCTCCTCCTCTTAGAGACGGGCTTATAGGGCGCAAAATTCCAGACAGTGTGGTGATAGCTGAACCTAATCTTTCCCGAATTCCGCAGAAACCTTCAGCCACCGCCCCACGACTTCCAGTGCTATTTTGAGCTTAACTTGCTGCAGTGACAAATCCGGTCGCAGTTACAGTGAACGCTTCTGCAAGGGATGATCCGGCGGAAGTTTTTCCAGAAGCTCTTGTTGAAAATCGCCGGCTCTTTTCCCGGCATCGTATTGCCGCCGCGCTTTATCGTTTAAATGGCGCTGGCCCTTGATCTCCGAGTTCTGCAGGTAATCCGCCCCGCCGCGCAATTGGCGCGAGCAACTCTCGGCTGTGGATTTAAGATTTGAAATCGCCGAAGGCCTTGCGGCGCTCCAAGAAGCACAGCATGGAGCGAACTTCGCCGGCGGAGCCGCGCGAAATATAGATAAACGCCAAAAGCTCGTTGGTGGTGCCGCGTTCGAAACCCTCGGCTATGTTGTTGGATACCGAAAGCGCGGCTCGCTCCAATTGATCCTGCAGGCTTCGGCTGCCGGGCCAGTTTTTGCTTTCGGTCATGTCGTAGACCCCTTCGACCAAACGGACGGCTTCCTGCCAGGCAGGTATGTCCTCAAATCGCGCAAAGGTCATGGCATGCTCTCTTTTGTCAGATAGGCTTTTGGTTGAGCCTAACCAGTATCATTCCGTTGTGACAGATCCGGTCACAGTTATGCAGAATTTTTTAGAACCTTGCGGATATCCTCCTCGTGGAGGCGAACGTGCTCGTAGGCCCAGCGGATGAAGCGGTCGAGCCGACCATGGCCGTGGAAGGCGTGCAGGCCCTCGCGGTCGAGGTCCTCTTCCTGCATCTCCCGGACGATGTGGACGGTCTCGCCGCGCACGGCCGTGAAGCGTTCGATCAGCTCATCGAGCGTGAGGCCGTCGTACTTGCCCGTCTGGCTGCGGTTGTAGCGCTCGAAGTCGAAATCCGGCGGCGCCCCCGGGCCGCCGGCCAGGATGTTCGTAAAAAGCCGGTGCATCGACCGCTCGATGGCGGCGAAATGGGCGAGGACCTGCTGCACCGTCCACTGGGCGCCGTCCTGGTAAACCTGGGTCCGAAGCTCAGCCGGACTCAACGACTTGAAAAACGCCACGGTTTCCGTCAGCCCTTTTTCAAGTTCGGCTGCAATTTCCCCTCGACGATCCGTCATGCTGCCTCCTTCCGCATTCGTATTTGAATCAAAATGCTGCCGCGATTTTGCGGTCATGTGCCGCTGGCCCCGGATCTCCGAGTTCTGCAAGTAGTCCGCCCAGGCGCGGAGCTGCCGGGAACAGCTATCGGCCAAGGATTTCAAATTTGAAATTTGAAAACCGGGATAGAAAAGGCCGAAACGGAGAGAACTTGAATGGCGCCGGGTCGGGATGCAAACGGCAGCGGTGGTCCACCGGTCAACTCCTCGAACGGTTCGACTTCGAGAATGCGGGTACGGTGAAAAGGCCAGGTGCGTCGACGGAACCTCTTGACGCCGGACGGACTATAGCACGCTGAATGATTCCATGACAACCAAGGAGATGAACGGAAAAACGATATGGAACGGGATTCAGCTGAAGCCGAGCAGCCGGCCGCCCTGGAAAACCAGAAACGCCGCCACCCAGGCCACCGTGGTGCTGTAGCCGATGCTGAAAAACATCCACCGGTAGGAGCCGGTCTCCCTGCGGATGGCGGCCGTCGTGGCAAGACAGGGCAGGTAGAGCAGCACGAAGACCATCATGGACAGGGCCGAGAGCGCGGTCATGCCGGATGCGGCCAGCGCGTTCCCGAGCGCATCCTCTTCTTCGCCGTTGCCCGTTGCGTGCAGCACGCCCATGGTGCTGACCACGATTTCCTTGGCCACGAAACCCGAGATCAGCGACACCCCGCCGCGCCAGTCGATCCCCAGGGGGGCGAACAGCGGCTCGACGAAGCGGCCGAGCCGGCCGATGTAGGAGTTCTCGGTCTGCTTCGTTTTCTGCATGCGGCGAATCTCGTCAGCGGTTTCGGCAGAGCCGTCCTCAGCCCCCTTCGTCTGCGCGACCGCGGCGGCTGGATTGCCTGCTCCCGCGGCAGCCGCCGTCTGCCGGCTCCACGCCGCTTCCTCCCCGGGGATTGGAACCTCGCGTGGGAAGGATGACAGGGCCCAGATGATCACCGACCCGAGCAGGATGACCTTGCCCATCTTGCGCAGAAAGAGCTGGCTGCGGTCCCACATGTGGATCAGGAGGCTCTTGGCCATGGGCATCCGGTAGGGCGGCAGCTCCATCACGAAGGGGGCATCCGCGCCCTTGAGCAGCGTGGAACGGAAGAGCCGCCCCGTGAGGATGGACAGCGCGATCCCCAGCAGGTAAAGGCCGAAGATCACCGTACCGGCCCGGGCCCCGAAAAAGGCCCCGGCGAGCACGACGTAGACCGGGAGCTTGGCCGAGCAGGACATGAAGGGCGTAATGAGAATCGTGAGGATGCGGTCCTTTTCGCTTTCCAGGGTGCGCGCCGCCATGATGGCCGGCACGTTGCAGCCGAACCCCATGAGCATCGGGATGAAGGATTTCCCGTGCAGGCCGATCAGGTGCATGATCTTGTCCATCAGGAAGGCCGAGCGCGCCATGTAGCCGGTGTCCTCGAAAAGCGCGATGCAGAAAAAAAGGATCAGGATGTTGGGCATGAACACGATCACGCTGCCGACGCCGGCGATGATCCCGTCGACGACCAGGCTCTTGAGGATCCCCTCCGGCATCAGGGCGGCCGAGGCGCCGGACGTCAGTTCCACGCCGGCCTCGATCCACTTCACCGGGTATTCCCCCAGTGTGAAGGTCAGCTGGAACATGGCCCAGATGAAAAAAATAAAAATGGGGAACCCGGCGAGCCGGTGGGTGAGTACCAGGTCGATGCTGCGGGAGATGTCGACCCGCTGCTGGGTGGTGGAGGTCTGGACCTCGCGCACGATCCCGGCGATGAACCCGTAGCGCTCGTCGGTCATGACGATCTGCGGGTCCTCGTCGAAGCGGTCCGCGAGGTGCTTGCGCAGGGCCTGGGCTGCCTGCAGGATCTGACGGCCGGCGTCGGGCGCCGCCGCGATCAGCCGTTCCTGGACGATGGCGTCGTCTTCGAGCAGCTTGACGGCGACCCAGCGCGGGAGATAGGGCAACGAGCCGTCAATCTTGCTCTCCATGAAAAATGCCAAGCGGCCGATGGCCTCTTCGATGTCGGCGCTGTATTTCACCCGTCGGGTCCGATCCGGCGGGGCGGTGGACTCGGCCAGCCGGATGGCCTGCTCCAACAGCTCGTCCATACCCTCGTTGCGGTTGCCGACGGTGAACACCACCGGAATGTCCAGCAGCTCGGACAGCTTGCGGCCGTCGATTTTCGTGCCGCGGGCGCGTGCCATGTCCGCCATGTTGAGGGCGAACAGCACCTTGCAGTCCAACTCCCGGATCTGGGTGGCGAGGTAGAGGCTGCGCTCCAGGTTCGAGGCGTCGATGATGTCGATGACGACGTCCGGCCGCTCGTCCAGGAGGAAGTTGCGGGCCACGACCTCTTCGATGGAAAACGGTGTGAGGCTGTAAGTGCCGGGCAGGTCGACGATGGTGAGATCGTGCCCGGAGCGGGTGATGTGCCCCTCTTTTTTTTCAACGGTGACCCCCGGCCAGTTGCCGACCTTCTGGCGCGTACCGGTCAGGTTGTTGAATATGGAGGTTTTTCCGGAGTTGGGGTTGCCTGCGAGGGCAATGGTCAGGTGTTGGGGGGGCATGGTGCCGACTTCATCTCACGTTTTCGACGACGATGTCGGCCGCTTCTTCCACCCGCAGCGAAATGTGAAACCCTTTCAACACGAGTTCCATAGGGTCCTTCAGCGGTGCATACTTCTCGACGTAAAGATCCGTTCCCTTTACCAGGCCCATTTCCTGGATTCGCCTGCGCAAAAGGCCGTTTCCGCCGACCCGCACGACGGTCGCCGTCTGGCCTTCTTTCAGTTCACTGAGCCGCATTGCCTCCCACCTCGTTTCCGGGGCCATCGTTGACCATTCGCCGGCGTTAACAGTAAGTGAAAATTAAGCTCACGGGCGGACATTGTCAACCGAACGGCCGCGGTGCCCTATCGGCCGCCATGTCGCGTCCGGCGGCCGTCCGCGGGTCACACGGCCGTGTCTCGCACGCGTGTGCCCGGCGCCTGGCCCGAGCGGGGACAACCGGACGTGATGGAGGCGGGAGCCTTCGGGGATCAGCGGGACCGCTGCAGGTCTTGAAGCATGGATTGCAGCTTCTGCGAGAAGACGGCCGGGACCGGCTGCAGGCCCGTCTGCTTGCAAAGGGCGATGGTCTGCTTGAGGGACTGCAGGCAGGAGAGGCAGGCCAGGCATTCGGTGATGTGTGCATCGATCTCTCGCAGCTCACCTTCATCCATCTCCCGGTCGATGTATTCGGAAAGTTTGCTGAACAGCTCCAGGCAGTGCCGATGGTCATGGGGCTTACAGGTCATGGCTGAAGTATCCTCTCAAACGATCCCTCAGAAACAACCGCGCACGGTGCAGCCGCACCTTGACATTGGCCGGCGACAGGTTGAGGATCTGCGCCGCCTCCTCGGTGCTGAATTCTTCGACATCACGCAGGATCATGACGATCCGGTATTTTTCGGGAAGCGACCATATGGCCTGGTTGAGGGTTTCAAGCAATTCTTCGTTGAGGAGCTGCTCGAGCGGCATGCGCGCCCACTCCGGCGCCTGTTCGAGCGTCTCGGCTTCTTCGGGGCGGGCCAATTCCTCGAGCGACAACTCCGGTTCGGGGGCGAACTTGGATCGCCGCCGCTTCTTGAGGCAGGTGTTGGCCGCAACACGGTAAAGCCAATTCTTGAACTTGGTCTCGTAGCGGAAATCATTGAGATATCGAAAGACGTTTAAGAGGGTGTCCTGCACGAGGTCTTCGGCGTCGGACTCGTTCCGGCACATCCGCCGCCCGAAGTTGTAAAGCTTCTGCTCGTAGCGCCTGACCAGCTCCGGGAATCGCTCCGCATGTCCGGCGTTGATGGCCCGGATCAACTCGGTGTCGTCATCGCTGACGGTCTTTCGATTCGGAGGCGTTTCCGCTGTCATGTTTTCTTGTCACCTGACAAGAATGGCGCAGTCAGGTGGATATCCCCAGCTTGGGTAGCAGGTAGGCCTGGAGAAAAAACCAGCCCCCCACCACCGCCAGAAGTATAAGAAGCTCTTTCATTCACATCTCCGAGGTATTTTATAGTGAAGTCCCGACGGCTTGTCCACTTTTTTCTAACAAGTTGCGTGTATGGACTCCCGTCGAGCGTTTCGGTTACAAACGCCGTGCAGCGCCGGATCACGGCGCAAGGTAAGGTTTTTCGGCGCCCTCGTCAAACCAACCGGGTCTTGTAGAGCCTCAGGCTGTTGGAGACGACCGAGATGCTGCTGAAAGCCATGGCCAGGGCCGCTAGAATGGGATGGAGCTGGCGCAGCATCGCCGGCAGCGACTCGAAAGGATAGAGCGCACCGGCCGCGACCGGCACCAGGATGACGTTGTAGCCGAACGCCCAGAAGAGGTTCTGGGCGATGGTGCGCATGGTGGCGCGGCTGAGACGGATGGCGCGGGGGACGCCGTTCAGGCTGCCGCTTGAAAGGATGATGCCGGCGCTTTCGATGGCGACGTCCGTGCCCGTACCGATGGCAAGCCCCACGTCGGCCTGCGCCAGCGCCGGGGCGTCGTTGATGCCGTCGCCCACCATCCCGACCTTTTCGCCGGCCGCCTGCAGCTCCTTTACTTTGAGGGCTTTTTCATCCGGCCGCACCTCGGCGAAAATACGGTCGATCGCCGCCCGGGAGGCGATGGTCCGCGCCGTTTCGAGGTTGTCGCCGGTCAGCATGACGGTTTTCAGGCCGAGCGCATGCAGCCGGGCGATCGCCTGCGCGGAATCGGGTTTCATCGGGTCGGAGACCGCGATCAAACCGGCCGGGGCGCTGTCGCGGGCCACCACCATAACGGTTTTGCCCTCCGCCTGAAGCCCGTGGATGCGATCCCGCGCGGCCGATAGGTCAATCCCGAGTTCATGTTCGATCCAGGCCGCCTTGCCCACCGCCACCCGTGCTCCACCGACTCGCCCCTGGACGCCGCGCCCGCCGGCGGCCTGGAATTCCGCCGGGATCTGGAGCACCATCCCTTTATCCTCGGCGGTGCGGACGATCGCCTTGCCAAGCGGGTGTTCCGAACCTTTTTCGGCAGAGGCCGCCAGGTGCAGCAGCTCGTCTTCCGACCGGCAGACGGCGCCCATCGGGACCACGTCGGTGACCGTCGGCTTTCCGCTGGTGATGGTGCCGGTCTTGTCGAGCACGATGGTGGTGAGCTTGCTTGCCGACTCCAGCGCTTCACTGGATTTGAACAGGACCCCGTGCTCGGCCCCCTTGCCGGTGCCGGCCATGATGGCCGTCGGGGTGGCCAGCCCCAGCGCGCAGGGACAGGCGATGACCAGGACGGCCACGAGACGGATCATGGCGGCGACGACGTCCCCGCTCACCACCCACCATAGGCCGAAAACGACCAGCGCCAGCGCGATGATGGACGGCACGAAAATCGCCGCCACCCGGTCGGCCAGCGCCTGGATCGGGGCCTTGCTGCCCTGGGCCTCCTGAACCAGACGAATGATCTGGGCCAGGACCGTGTCGCGCCCCACGGCCTTGGCCTCGAAGGTCAGCAACCCCTGGCCGTTGATACTGCCCCCGACCACCGTGTCCCCGGAGTGCTTGTCGACCGGCAGCGGCTCGCCGCTCAGCATGGATTCGTCCACGGCGGATTCCCCTGTCAGAACGACGCCGTCCACCGGCATGCGTTCCCCCGGCCGGACGAGGACCACGTCCCCGATCTTGACCCGGGAGAGCGGGATCTCCTTCTCGACGCCGCCGTCGAGAATAAACGCCGCCTGGGGGCGCAGTCCGATCAGCTTGCGGATCGCCCCGCCGGTGCGTCCCTTGGTCCGCGACTCGAGCATCTTGCCCAGCTTGATGAGGGTGATGATGACCGCCGAGGTCTCGAAGTACACGTGATGCCCGAGGGCCGGGGCGAGCAGCACCCCGACCGAGTAGGCGTAGGCCACGGAGGATCCCAGGGCGACCAGGACGTCCATGTTGGCACTGCGGTTGCGCAGACTCTTGAACCCGCCGGTGTAGTAATCCCAGCCGGTGTAAAACTGAACCGGGGTCGCCAGGGCCCAGAAGAGCCAGTTCACCCACGGGGCGTGGCTCCCGTCGCCGGTCAGCCCGAAATCGCGCCCCATGCTCAGCAGAAAGAGCGGCAGGGCGCAGATCACCCCGACGATGAACTTGCGGGTCTGGTCCGCGATCTCACGGCCGCGGGCCCGGGCTTCGGCATCCTCGGCCTCCGGGGAATCGCCGGGAGCCGACGCCCCGAAACCGGCGCCCGCCACCGCGGCGATCAACTCGTCCACCGAGACCGCCTGGGGCACATATTCAACGGCCGCCCGCTCAGTGGCGAAATTCACGGCCGTCTGGACCACTCCCGGTACCTTCCGGTTCAGCGTGCGCTCGATGGTGGCCGAGCAGTTGGCGCAGGTCATGCCGGTGATGGCCAGCTCGACCCGGGCGGTGGGCACGGAAAACCCCGCCGCCCGGATCCGGCCCGCAATCTGCTGGAGCGTCACCGCCTTCGGGTCGAAGGTAACCGCCGCCTGCTCGCTCGCGAAATTGACCCGCGCGTCCTCCACGCCGGCCAGCTTTTTTACGACCCGTTCGACGGTCGCCGCACAGTTGGCACAGGTCATTCCCTGAATGGGGATGTGGAGGGTCTGGGTGGGCATAGGATAGAGACCAGTGATGAGCAACGAGCAACGGGTAACGAGTGGTAGATGCCCCTTGCCTTTACTCGTTGCTCGTTACTCGTTACCCGTTGCTTTCCTCGTCACCACGTGCCAGGGGTTGAGGAGATCTTCCTTGTTGTAGGTCATCGGCCCGCCGGTGTCATGGCGGGTGACCGTCGCTCCCGCGGCTTCGGCGATCACCTGGCCGGCGGCCGTGTCCCATTCCATGGTCGGCCCCAGGCGGGGGTAAACGTCGGCGCGGCCCTCGGCCACCAGGCAGTACTTGAGGGAGCTGCCGGCCGACAGAAACGTCACCTCCCCCAGCTCGCGCCGCTTCCGGTCGACATAGGCGTGCAGCTCGGGCGTGGCATGGGAACGGCTGCCGACGATCACGAAGGGCGTGTGGATTCCATGGTCGCGGGGCAGCCGTGTGGACCGCGCCTTGAGCTGCTCGATCGCCCGGCGCGCATCGCCGACGGCATCGGCGCGCGCCAGACCGGCAAGGGCCGGACCGTCATCGAGCCGGTAGGAGCCATCCTCGAGCCGGCCGTAATACAGAACGTTTTTCACCGGGACGAATATGGCGCCGAGCGTCGGCCGCTCGTTTTCGACGAGGGCGATGTTGATCGTAAACTCGCCCAGATGCTTGATGAACTCCTTGGTCCCGTCCAGGGGGTCGACCACCCACAGCCGTTGCCACCGGCAGCGCTGCGCGGCGGGGATGGTTTTGCCCTCTTCGCTCAACACCGGTAGGCCCGTATGCTTCAGGAAACCGGCGATGATGTCGTGGGACCGAGTGTCCGCCAGGGTGAGGGGCGAATGGTCCTCCTTGTAGTCCACGTGGAGCTCGGATTCGTAGACCTCCAGCGTGGCCAGCCCCGCCCGGATCGTTGCCTGGACCGCCGTCAGGAGAAGATCGTCGCGCGGCATCGTCAGGCCGCCGGGAAATTGATGTCGTTGAGCGTGGCGCGGATCTGGGCCTCCGTGGCCGGCGCATCCCACTCCACGTCCACGGTTTTGAATTGCGGGTGGCCCTCCACCTTGCCGACGCCCTTCAGCTCCTTCAGTTCCTTGGTGATGGTCATCACGCAATGGCCGCAGGAGATTTTGGGAATTGAAAACGTTTTGTGTTCCATGGCCGTACCTCCCTTCGCAGTCGATCTGTGAAAAAATCTTTGACCCTGAACGTCAGGGGTCGTGTCGGTCGGCGAGGTGTCAAACGGCAGCGCCGCAGAACCGTCGCGAAAACTCCTCGAAGTCGCGGTCTTCAAAGAGCTGCGAGAAACGCTCTCCGTGGAGGCTGCGCTCTTTGTAGAGCTTCAGAGCGTCCTGAAGGATCTCGATCACCTGATCCTCGCTGAAAATCCCCGGCAGCTCCCGGGCGAGCCGCGGGTGCCGGCCGAGCCGGCCGCCCAGCTGGACCCGGAATCCCTTCCAGGCCTCGGCGATGGTTCCCGTGGGGCAGGCCCGGATGCACTGGCCGCAATTCAGGCAGCGCCCCGTGTCGATCGCGGGAGGGCGGCTCTCCGCGGCAAGCGTTATCGCCTGCTCGGGGCAGGACTCGATGCAGGCCATGCACTGGGAGCAGGCCTCGTTCGTCGTTTCGGGAACGGCGGCGCCGATGATGCCCAGGTCCTTGATCTGCGGCTGCGAGCAGGCGTTCGGGCAGTCGGCCAGAGTGACCCGGAATTCGTGATGGAACTTGATATCTCCCCGCACCCGGGATTTCAAAAAGCTCAGAAGATCGGCGGCCTGGATCACCGCTTCCACCCGCGCAAGCAGCGGGTCGCTGATCACCGCCCGGTTCGGGCAGCCGCTGGGGCCGAAGCAGGTGTCAAGCTGGTAGCCCTTGATGTCGGCGTGCATGCCCGACAGATACCGCGCCTGGGTGGCCTTGACGTCGGCCAGGGCGACCCGCTCTTTTCCGGCGTCCGTCGCCTCTTTTTCGACACGGGCGCGGACCCGCTTGCGGACAAAGAAGGGAACATGCTGCAACGCGGCCTTGGCTTCAGGGGTCCACTCCATGCAAGGGTCACCTTTCCACAGAACTCATCCGGGTCCATCGCAGCGCCTGCGCGGCCAACTCGCCCACCGAGCACGCCTCCAGTCGATACTCGCGGTAGAGCAGGAAGGATGCGCTGTCCTTCTCCAGTTTTTCCAGCGGCGGTGTCAGTCGTGCATCGGCCAGGGGCCCGCAGGCCCACGCGGCAAGCCCCCGCAGGGCCGCCTCGGGCGATTCCAGGAACGGCGCGAGGAGCTCAGTGCCGTCGGCCATCATCGCCGGTCGGGCATGCGCCAGGCGTCCGACCCCCCACAACACGCCTTCCTGCAGGGCAGGGTGCTCGATGAAATTGCGCTCCGGGTGCAGATAGGACAAGAGGATGCCGCCGTATTCATCGGCCAGCCGTTCGCTCCGCGCCAGGCACTCGCCCATGGCCTCCGGGCACCCCCAACCGATCCCGCCGGATTCTTCGTTCAGGTTCCACATGAACCGTCGCATCACCACCCGCGCGGATTCGATGTTCTCATCGGCCAAGCCGGACACCACCCGCCCCATCGCGGTCACGGCCCGCCAGCGCAGAAGGTGGTTCCGGTCGCATAAAAAGGAGAATAAAGGGTTCACCACCCGTCGTGCCGGTACCTGGCAGATCTGTTCCAGTGATGCCGGAAATGTTTCGGATAACAGGTGGGTCGCAGCGATTCTTTTCAGCTCACGCCCGGTGGGTTGATGCATGTGCATAAGCCATCATGGTTTCCCGCCTAAAATAGCTTCTCGAGATTGTCTTAGGTTGCGGCGCATCCACCGGCGTCGCCCGGCTGTGTCGATATCCGGCCATCGCCAGATGGCCGGATCAGTCGTCTTCCCAGTGGATACAGTCCGCCGGGCAGTTCTTGATGGCCTCGTTGACCTCATCCTCCGGGTAGGCACTCAGGTCGATGACCTCAATGTACCCCGCATCGTTCATGCGGAATACCGCCGGGCAAACCCCGACGCAGACATCGCAGCGGATGCAGTCGCTTAATTCCACAACAGGACGTTTCATAGCTTCATCCGGTGACATCATTCGGCCAGGCGCCCTCGTGGATCGATGTCGAGGTCGGCGACCGCGCTCAGGCGGCCCGGGAACCGGCGGCGCAGGCGGCGACGACGGCCCGGCCGATCTTTCTGCCGAATTCATGGCAGACGTCCAAGGTCGGTCTTTCGGGAACGAACTGGGTGCGCAGCCCCGGCTGAGCCAGTTCGATCTTCATGTCCGTCAGCTCGTTTTCAACCAGCTTGACCGCCTCCCCGCTCCACCCGTAAGAGCCGAAGGCCGCCCCGATTTTGTTCTTGGGTTTGAGCCCTTTCATGTAGCAGAGAAAATCCGCGACCGTGGGGAACATGCCGTTGTTCAGAGTGGGAGAGCCCACGACCACGGCCCGGGCATCGAAAACCTCGGTCATCACTTCGCTGCGATGCCAGGTCCGCAGATTCATCGGCTTGGACGGCACGCCTTCCGCCATGATCCCCGCATTGATGGCCTCGGCCATCTTCTCGGTGCTGTGCCACATGGTATCGTAGATCACGACCGCCTTTTTCCCCGGCTCCTGGCGGCACCAGTCCAAATAGGCCTGGACGATCCTGCCCGGGTCCTTGCGCCAGATCACCCCGTGATCCGGGCAGATCATGCGCAGATCCAGTTTCATCTCCGCCACCTGCCGGATCAGCTTTTCGATGTGCGTCGCGTAGAGCAGCAGGATGTTGGCAAAGTATTTTCGGGCGTGGACCATGATCCGGTCCCCGATCTCATCGTCGAAGCTCTCAGGGCCGGCGTAGTGCTGACCGAAGCCGTCGCTTGAAAAGAGGATGCCGTCCTCCTTGAGGTAGGAGAACATGCTGTCCGGCCAGTGGATCATGCGGGTCTCCAGGAAGGCCAGCGTGCGCCTGCCCAGCTTCAGCTCGTCGCCGGAGCCGACGGGCTGGTAGTTCCACTTTTGAGAAAAATGGCGCGCCAGGTTTTTCGCCCCCATTTTCGAGCAATACAGAGGCTTGTCTTCGCCAACCCGGTGCATGATGCGGGCGAGACTCCCGGAGTGGTCGAACTCGGTGTGGTTGCTGATCACCACGTCGATTTTCCGCGGATCCACGATCTGGGCGATGTTGTCGATCAACGGGTCGGCAAATTCCTTTTTGACCGAGTCGATCAGCGCGATTTTTTCGTCCAGCACCAGAAACGCGTTGTAAGTGGTTCCAAGATCGGTGGAATAGCCGTGAAAGTCCCTGACATTCCAGTCTCTCACGCCAACATTGTAAACTCCGGGGGCAATTTGAACGGGATCCATTTTTTACCTCATCTCACGTATCGATTCATTCGTCACTTTGGATTTTAATCATCAAAGAGGGGATGGCAACCGAGGGGCGCCGCAGACCCGCCCTCAACCGATCATCGCCGGCCGGCATGCGCCGGACCGACTGAACCATGCGCCGCAAGCAGGGGAATCGAAAACGCCAAAAGCTGATGCCCTTTTTTTCAGCCCCGAGGCTGAAAGCAAAGGGCATCAACCGCGACCGGAATCAGCGGCCGGTTTCAGACTTCTTTTGAGAAGTCCGCCTTGGAAGCGCCGCACACCGGGCATTCCCAGCTGTCCGGAACTTTTTCAAAAGGGGTTCCGGCGGCAACTCCATTGTCGGGGTCGCCCTGGGCGGGATCGTAAACGTAACCGCACACCTGACAAACGTATCTGGCCATGTTCTCTTTCCTCCTTTTATGGGTTTGGATTGCAGGTTTAAACGAAGTCATCAAGACTGTTCGTCTTGGACCGACCCCGGCCCGGCCAGGGGCTTGAACATTTTTTTACTGGCTCCGCACACGGGGCAGACCCAGTGGTCGGGAAGATCTTTGAACGGGACCCCCTTGGGTATCTTGCCCCGGCGATCCCCTCGGTCGGGGTCGTAGACGTAGCCGCAGTTGACGGTTTGACACTGATACATGTCTTCGGGTTTGGACACGGGCGCACTCCTCAACGATGCAGGTTCATATCATCCGCACAGTGCGGCGATCAACTGTTTTACCCGGGATTCGATCTCATCCCGGGCCTGGCGCATGGTCTCCATCGGTTGGCCGGAAGGATCCGGCACGTCCCATTCCTGGCGCAAGGCACCGGGGACGACCGGGCATTCTTCGCCGCACCCCATGGTGACGATCGCATCAGGCTGGCCGTTGGCCAGCGCCGCTTCGATCCCTTGAGGGGTGCGGAAAGCCAGGTCGATCTTCTTCTCGGCCATGGCGGACACCATGTCGGGATTGAGCTTTTCCACCGGCTGGCTGCCTGCGGTCGCCACATCCAGCTTGTCGCCGGCGAGATGCTGGGCGAAGGCCCCCGCCATCTGGCTGCGGCCGGCATTCTGGCGGCACAGGAAAAGCACCTTTTTCCGTGAGGCATAGGGGGCCATGAGGGCTTCGACCGCCTGCTCCACTTCCTCCCGCGCCGTCGGGAGGTTGGCGAGGTCCTTCGCGCCCTCGATCCCCCGATAGACAAGGCTGCCTTCGTAGCGCGCATCGATGGCGTCGAAAAAATACTTGGCGGTCAGCTGCAGCCCCTCGAAGAGGTTCTTGCCTTTCGTGGCTCCGACGCTGAGCAGGTATCCCCGGCGCGTGCTCTTGAGCGGGTCGCTCAGTTTCAGCCGGTATTTGCGCGCCCAGAATGTCTGGCAGCGGTCCACCAGCGCCTTGAGCTGGGAGGTCATGTTGTAGAAAAAAATCGGCGACGCGAGCACGACGACCTCCGCCTGCCGCAGCAGCCCGTAGATCTCGCTCGCCATGTCGTCGTCGATGGGGCAGTACCCTTTTTTCTCGCACACCACATACTCTTTGCAGGGCAGGATGTTGCGCTCCACCACCTGGATGGCCCGCGTCACCGCTCCCCGCCGCTCCGCCGCCTGCAGGAACGTGGACAGGAGAAAATTCGTATTGCCCTTCTTGCGCGGACTTCCCTGTAAACCGAGAATCAGCATGGCCCGGGTCCGATCACTGTTTGACGTGGCAGGTCGTGCAGGTGGTGGGGCCGGCCTTCTCGCCGGCCTGCTTCTTTTCCTTGTGGCACTTGGTGCACTGCTCGTTCATGATCTGCTTCTTGGCGAGCTTGCCCTGAGCCTTGAGCTCCTCGATGGCGCCGGCCTTCTGGGGGAAGGCGGAGTGGCAGATCGTGCAGTCGGCAAGCTTCGCCTGGTGGCGCTGGTGCGGAAAAGCGACATTGCCGCTGGTGCCCCCGTCCAGGACGATCTCGACGGCGCCGGTGTTTTGAGTTTGCGCGAAAACGGCCCCGAGCCCAACGAAAAGAACACCGGTGATAAGCAGCCCGGTCAGCCGCTTCCGAATTTTCAGGTTCCCCGGAACTTCAGATGACAACACGCGTCCCCTCCGCGACAGATCTTCGTTGACCAAGGTGCTCCGCCGCAAGCCTCAACGCGGGGATACGCTTTTGCCTTCCCCGGCGAGTTTGCAGGTCTTGAAATCGATCGTCACCCCGCATTTGCCGCACTTGTGGGATCGGTCGAATTCGTCGGAGAAAATCTCCTTTTCCGCTCCGCACGTCTGGCAGTTGCAGGTGAAGGATTTCAGGGTTTTGAAATTCGCGTAGCCCGGACAATGCTTGGGGGTGGTTTCGTTTGGCGCCATGGTGTCCCTCCTCGCCGTTAATCGGATTTTCAAGCCTTTAGTTTTTGGGCCAGTTGGCGGCCGTACTCCTGGGCCATCTGCGTACCGCCGCCGAGGTTGCTCGACTTGAGCCGGAGGCTGTCGGCCACCATGTCCATTTTGAAAACATTCTGCATGGTCTGGTAGATGCGTTCGTTGGCCTCGCCGCTCCAGCCGAAGGAGCCGAACGCCCCGCCGGCCTTGCCTTCCAGCTGCGCCTTTTCAGCCATAAAAAGGAAGGTTTTCATCGCCTGGAGCATTTCGCCGTGGTAGGTGGCCGATCCGAATACGTACCCGTCATAACCGGCCAGGTCGGCTTCGCCTTTGATCGTCTTCACGTTGACCACGTCCGCCTGATGCCCGGCCAGGCGGATGCCCTCGCCGATCAGGTCCGCAATGGCCTGGGTCTCGCCCGTCCGGGTGGCGTAGACAATCAGAATTTTGCCCATGATCAACCTTTCTCACCCTCGAGGGGCGCGGCCCACGGTTCCATCGGGCCCTGGTCCGTTTTTCCGATCAGGATTTCGTCTTTCCGATCCGCGGGTCGATCCCCTCCGCCGTGCAATCCGGCGTGTAGCAGGTGTTGTCCACGAACTCGCATTTCTCCTTGCACGACGGGCACTGGTTGGGATAGGCGTCCGCCTCGAACGAGTATCCGCATTTGGAGCATTTCCAACTCGGCATGGTTCACCTCCATTTCAGTGATCGGTGGGCATTTGCAGGCGCCCCGCAGCTCCGGATCGCGGCCTGGGGCGCCGTTTACCGGTCC
>Ga0209450_10000493_pt1 | contig 20275 bp, 33 predicted proteins | sample FrelakmetLWP11LW_FD_187149 | JGI IMG/M metagenome (GOLD analysis project Ga0209450, IMG submission 187149) | Freshwater lake sediment microbial communities from the University of Notre Dame, USA, for methane emissions studies - LWP11 LW (SPAdes)... | ecosystem: Environmental > Aquatic >...
ATACGCAACGGCGGTTGAGATTTATAACTATGGTTTAACAATCAGCCCGAATCAACGAGTGAATACAACTGTTAGCGTGAACACTGGGTTCTCAACTTCCGACCCTAACGATGGTATGATTGCAGGCAGAGACATTGCAGCAACGAGATACAGCGAAGAGCTCACGGCCATGTTGCAAAACATGAGAATGCCTGACGACAATACGTGCTTTGATTGCCGCCGCAACATGAAGTATGTAACTGCTCTTCCTTAATGGCTACGCCCAAGGAGATAAGTGATCGCATTAATGCTCTGTTCTCTGAGTGGAATAACGGATTTACTCCGTTATCGTTTGCAGTGCAAGACATGAGACGAGAGATGTACATTCGCATCTTTGGCATTGATACTGGAAGAGGTCGCAATCAAGCAGGCAACTTCTTACCGACTAAGCCTTACACTCCTGCTTATGCTAAAATAAAACAAGCAAATGGCCGTCCTCCATTGGAGCTTACAGGTTTCCTTAAAAGGTCATTTGCAACAGATCAAACTACAATTATTACCGAAGGATTTGATACTGCAATCTACACTGTTGCTGATGAAGCAGGCAAAGTAGAAGGATTGGAGAAACTTTACGGAACAATATTTAAACCAACAGCGGAGGAGCAATCGAGAATGTTGCAACTACATGCAGACTTGTTGGTTGAGCAAATCGCAAATCAGATAAGCAAACCATGAATCTACTTAAGACCATCATCGAGCGGCTCAACCAACGTGTTGAGGTAGCGAATATCTTCGACAAGCAGTTCGGCCTATGCGAGCTTAATGCAAACGGCAACGAGAAGGCTTGGGTGCATTATATCGGCAATGGTCAAGCGGAGGTAGTTACCAACTTCGATGCTAAGCAAGGCACATTGTTTTGGGCTAAGCGTGGCAAGGTAACGGTTGTTAAGACTGATGCTTACAAGATGTCTGGCTGCAAGCAGTTGTACGTGACCTCTTTTCCGCTAACTGCTTATGCTGTTGTGCGCAAGAGCCATCTGCCATGCGATGGAGATGATGCACAGGACTGGCTTGCATCGAGAATATACAAGCTGACTTCTGGCACTGATTCACAATTTAAGCAGAGCATAGGTGTTATCAACTACGAGGTAATTCCGAGCGGCTACATCAACGAGATTAAAAGCCTAACAGCAAACTACGAATTTGCTTGTGTGACTGTCGACTTCGATATACAAGTGATCACAACCACAGAGGATGGCTGCTATGATATCTGTGCAACAGGCGACATTCCACTTCCTGACTTCCAACCTTGCACACCATGCTTGACAGAGGTTGCTGTTGATGGTGTTACAATCATCGGAAATGGAACGGCAGAGGATCCATTGGTGGCAGTTGGTGGCGAAGGTGGTGCGATAGCAGTGGAGAATGAAGGCATTGAGGTGACTCCGATTGCAACAACATTGAACTTTACGGGCGAAGGAGTGACAGCATCACTTACATCGCCTGGAGTGGTTGAGGTAAACATACCGGGGGGAAGTGGAACAACACCATCGTTGCAAGATGTGACTGATGTTGGCAACAGCACAACCAATGACATTGCATTCACAGCAAGCGCAGGGCTTTCATTTGATAACGGCGCATTCTTCCGCAAAGGCACAACCGATGCAGGCAATGGCGGAGTAAAAGGCACAGCGCAAATATGCTCAATCAGCTACGAGCTAAAGTGGGAAGCAGGGCGGTTGTACTACATGCAGCAAGATGGCTTTACCATTCGTGATGTGACGCATAACTTTACGTTTGTACCACAAGTAACTGATGACAGCTCGAAGGGTTTTGTTGTCGGTTCTCGATGGAGCTTGGATGACGGCACTGTTTATCTATGCTCAGATGCCACAATCGGTGCAGCAGTTTGGGCAGTAGTTGCAGTTGGTAGTGTTACATCGGTAACAGGCACAGCACCCATCGCATCAAGTGGCGGCAATACTCCCGACATCAGTATCACTCAAGCCGATGGCAGCACTGATGGATACTTGAGCTCAACAGATTGGAATACATTCAATGGCAAAGGATCGGTCACATCAGTCGACCTTTCGATGCCTGCCGCATTTTCTGTCACTGGCAACCCAGTAACAACTAGCGGAACATTGGCGGTTGCAGCGGCAGGACTTTCAACGCAATATATCAGAGGTGATGGTCAGCTTGCAAACTTCCCTACATCAAGCGGCGGTGGTTCATCAGTTAGCTACTACCTCAACGGCTCTGTACCTCAAGGTACATTTGCTGGTTCTGCTTATGACCAAATGAGTAAAACTCCAGTCTTGGGAGGTGGTACAACTTTTACAAGAACGAATGCTCAAGGCAATGGATTGATTGCACAATTTATTACAGATGCAAATGACCCAAGTGTATTATCAATACCAGCGGGTAATTGGAATTTAGAACTATTTTTTAGAGCAACATCAAATGGTGGTAGTCCATCTTACTATGTTGAATTGCTCAAGTATGATACCGTAGGACTTACATTCACATCAATTGCAAATGACTCAGCAACACCTGAAGCCATTACAAACGGCACTACATTAGATGCTTATTTCACTGCTTTGGCAGTGCCTGCCACAACACTTGCAGTCACAGATAGGTTAGCACTTAGAGTCTTTGTAAATACATCGGGCAGAACTATTGAACTTCATACTGAGAATGGTCACCTATGCCAAGTAATTACAACTTTCTCCACTGGGTTAACATCGCTTAATGGACTGACTGCTCAGACTCAGCTGCTCGCAGTTGGAACGGGAGGCACTGACTTTGGAATATCATCTACAACCGCAACGCACACCTTTAACCTACCAACGGCATCAGCTTCAAACAGAGGTGCGCTGAGCACAGCTGATTGGTCAACATTTAACGGCAAGCAGAATGCTATCACATTGACCACAACGGGTACAAGTGGAGCAGCTACGTTAAGTGGTTCAACATTAAATATTCCACAATATTCTACTAACATCTCGGTCTACAAGAATACAACTGATGGTGCAGCAGTTTTTGGAAGTGTTAATACATTAAGTCAATCATTTCTTGTTCCAGCTAATACAATAACAACTGGGAATGTACTTGAATTTACAATAAGAGGCAGAAAAACTATTGCTAATAACATATTCACTATTAGATTGTATTCAAATACTACTAATAATTTATTAGGAACACCAATACTTTTGGCAACATTTACTGGAAGTATAATAAATATTTCAACAATTCAAATGACAAGAACGGCAGTAGTTAAAAATGCAACAACTAATACAGAGATGGTAGTTGGAGTCACCAGTTTAGCAACAGACTTCATCAATTCTGCTTTTACATCTAATTTAATTAATTGGACTGTTGACCAATATATAATCGGAGCAGTCCAAAATAATTCAAATTTTGATTCATCATTAATCTCATTAATGCTAATGAAAATCTTATGATAGAGATAACACTTGAAGGCGGCTATGTGACCTTCTCAACATCGGTAATTGGTGCAATCGCATCCAATGTTGAAATATGCGAAGTGGTCGATGAAAGCACATTGCACTTAGGTACTAATGTGGGAACTTTTTTAATCAACGTGAATCAGTTTAGCTTTAACGGCATTCAGTTCACCGATTCAACCAAAGCAGTTAACTACATCTTAAACAACTAATATTATGGCAGGAGTAAAGATTACAGACCTAACCCCACTTGCTACGGCGGCAAGTGATGATTTGCTTTATATCGTTGATGTTAGCGATACTTCCGAAAGTCCGCAGGGGACAAGTAAGAAGATTGAGGTGGGGAATGTTGCAAGACCTTATAAGGTTTATACTGCTTTGTTAACTCAAGAAGGAGTTGATGCGCCTACTGCAATTGAATTAGAAAATACAATTGAAGGGACAATTTCATTTACTTATATTAATACTGGTACTTATGAAATAGTTAATTCAAATGTATGGGATTTTGATAAAATATGGTATACAATAGGAGGTCTTGGAAATGTTGGTACAAATACGTCAAATCCTGGTAGAGCAGAAATAGGAAGAGAATCTAATTCTCTTTTAATATTTACTTTTTCTAATGAATTATATGATACAATAGACTATAACCCAATTCCAATTAATACTCAAATGTCTAATACATCAATCGAAATCCGAGTTTACAACTAACATACAACCATCATGGCAGGAGTAAAAATAACAGACTTACCAGCACTTGCTACGGCAGTAAGTGGAGACCTATTGTACATCGTTGACATCAGCAACACAACGGAATCTCCAGAAGGGACATCCTCAAAGATTACAGTTGGCAATTTGAATAATTCGCTTAATGTCGTGAGTGGTACATGGACACCGACATTTAGTGGCTATTCTGCAAACTTAAGCAATGCATTAGTTTTAAGTGCATACTATTCAAGAGTAGGTAATATTGTTACTTGCACAATATATGGCAGTGTTGATACTGATTTTAGTTCTGTTGTTTTAGGTGAATTTGATTTTACTTTCCCAATTGCACCAGTAAGCAGTACTGCAAGAGGTGTAACATCATTTAATCAATATACTAACGGAGCAAGTGATTGTGTTATAGATGACAGAATTTATCTAAGAGCATTGGCAACAGACCCATTTAATTCTAATCAAGAATTTGTTGCATCATTTCAATACTCTTTGATATAATGCGACTTAGCGACAACGGCCTGCGCCTCATACAGGAGTTTGAGGGCTTGCGCTTGACATCCTACCTTTGCTCGGCAGGAGTTCCGACCATTGGCTATGGCGCGACCTTCTACCATGACGGCACTAAGGTGAAACTCGGGCAGACAATCACTCGAGACCAGGCTAATCAACTGCTTAAGGATCATGTTAAGGAATTCGAGCAAAGTGTGATTGGTCTGCTTAACACAACCAAGGTGAATCAGAACCAGTTTGATGCCCTTTTAAGCTTTACATTCAACCTCGGAGCAGGCAACCTTGCCAAGTCTCAATTGTTGAGGTTTATCAAAGCCAACCCAAACGACCCGAAGATTGCAGCTGAGTTTGCCAAGTGGAACAGAGCAGGCGGCGAGGTATCGAGTGGGCTTGTAAGAAGAAGAAAGAAAGAAGCGGAACTATACTTCACAAAAATCGTTTGATAACTATGGCCGCAAGAAGAGTCAATAAGCCCAGGCAAGTGCTCGATATTTTTATCAAGTATTGGAGGCCGACCATTGGCTCTCTCGTGATTCTGTCGAGCGTGTTTGCTTTAATATTCAAGCAGATCACGACAGAGACACTTGCAGCGATTGTGGCCGCAATGGTGGCCGCAGGATACATACCTAAAGCAAACGACAATGGATGAAGGAAGAGACTCGACGTATACTACAATTGACGAGGGTTGCGTGGTAGGTCTTGGGTGCAAAGTCCATACTCATCATCACACAATTCATATTGAGCCGCAGATCGTTTACCAATCGATGGTGAAATTCACTATCTTTGGCAAGCAATATTGCACTAATCAGTGGGGGCAAACTTATGAGCTTCCAACTGATGAACCAATACCAGAGCCGACTCTTATGCAGCAAACCTACGCAAGCGATACAATCACACCAACCACATCTGCATTCTTGCTTGCGCCAAAGCCAGAGGCTAAGATCATCATTAAGCCTCGCACCGAGTACAGCGATTACAAGCCGACAATGGATGGGCCTGTGATGGGAACTTTGCTTGTGTTTACAATTTACATCACTGCACATTGGGCATGGAATTCAATGTCGGCATGGAATAACTTATATAGCGAACTCTCTGCATGTCTTCGCTCTTCATCTTAGAACGATCCATCGACCTCTTTTATGTGGTCACCGACCTTGAAGGTAAGATTTTCACGAACAATGAACTGTTCAAGAACTATGTCAGCCATATCAAGCCAAACAAGATCACTGATATCATCAGCATCGAAGGCGACAAAGCAGACTTTATCGAAGCCATTAACAGAGCTCGCAAGCATTCGCCTGAGCCTTCAAGAGTCTATGCTCGCACAAGGCAGAAGAACACAAGCGACAGATATAATGTTTGGAATTGTTTTGCGATTGATGACACTTTACACTTTGTTGGTATCCAGATAGTCGATGTAACTTCCATCAGCTCGCATGAACATGAGCGGCAAAAGAATCTACTTGAGGAGTTCCGCTTCATGCTTAGCCATGAGTTACGTCAACCACTTACCAACATCGCAGGACTTGTGCAGATGTTAATTCAGCACCATGTCGCTGATGATATTGATCGCAAGGAACTTCTCGGCATGATTAGTTCATCAGTCAACAAGCTTGATGATGCCATCAAGGCATTGGTAAAAAAAGCCGCTCGAGAATTATGACAGACCAAGAAGCGGACGAGAGACTTGTTAAGGTTGCCGCTTGGTACGTCATCGAGCGTGAGATGCCAATCTGTGTGGCACTGCAAATACTGCAAGCGGAGCTCAATGACAAGCGACTATTTTGGGAATCATCAAAAACATTGATTAAACTTATTCAAGATGGGATTTGTACGTACTGAAACGATTTTTTTGGGCGCACTAATTGTGCTCTTGTTTCTGTTGTTAAAAACTTGCGGCGAAAACATCGCGGATGATTATCGCCTTAAGCACACGATTTATGAGGACAGCATAGTTATAGCCTCGCAGAAGAAGATAATTGCACAGGCGGGCTCAGATGCAGCCAAACAAGCGCAGCAGATTGCTGAGCTCGAAGTGAAAGTCAAAAACGCATCAGAGGTGGTTAAGATTGAAACTCGCACAATAATTAAAACGCAGATCAAGTTAGGCGATACGGTGATGATTGAAAGTAAGCCTTACATCCAACTGCCAAAGCCATTCCTAAAGAGCACCGAGTGGTACACAATCGGCGGCATGATCAACCGTCTAGGATGGTTGCAGATAGATTCGCTTGTGATTCCTACCAAGTTCACCTATGCAGTTGGCGACACCATGCGCACTGGGCTAATCAACCGCATCTTCCGCAAGTCCGATCAAGTTGTGCGCCTGAGAGTCGACAATCCGAATGTGCAAGTGGTAGGATTGGAGAATATCTACATCAAGCAAGAAAAGAAATGGCATCAGACAACAGCCTTCAAGGTAGGAGTTGGGGTGCTGATTGGGGTTGCGGCAGTTAGTGCTGCAAAATAATCGTGCTGATTCTGTGCGAGTTAGGATAATTATGCGTAAATAGTTTTGAATATATATTGTGGGAATCAAATAAAGAAATACATTTGCCTATCAATCATTCAATCATTTACTCATAAATCAATTTCTAATGAACACATTTTTCAAATCACACGATTCAACGCAGTATTTTAACTACGATCATTTATCTGGCATCATGCTCACAATTGTGCAAGATGGTTGCCATCAAGGGCTCTTCCAAAGATGCGACAAGAACTCACTTGTTCTTGTTCGCCAATACTCGAAGGAGATGACCCAAGGGCTTCATGAATCGGTTCGCACTTATCATCCATCGGATGTAAACGAGTTCTTCAGAATGTATCAGAAGACACTGCACAACACTCAAGTATCTTTCAATCAATTAATAACTCAATTCTAAAACAATCACATGGGCTTAAAAGCACCTTCAGGGAATAACACCTCCCGTCAAATCGCTCCGGAAGGAGCCTTCGTGGCAAGATGTTACCAAATCGTTGACCTTGGAACAACGATGCAAACTGGTCAATTTCCAGGCAAAAAACGCAAAGTGCAATTCATCTTTGAATTGCCAACCGAAACACACGCATTCGAGGAAGGCGGCGAAGAGAAACCGTTCTATGCTCGCAGCATCTACAACCTCTCGATGAACGAGAAGGCGGTGCTCCGCAGAGATATCGAATCTTGGGCAGGCAAGAAGATGACCAATGGCGTTGCTGAAGACTTCGACATCTTCACTCTGATTGGAAGACCTTGCATGGTTAACTTGACCCACGTAACTAAGGGCGACATGACCTACGCGAACATCATTGGAATCTCTCCAGTGCCAAAAGGTTTGGTTTGTCCTCCTGCATTTAACACGCCGCTTTGCTACAACACCGAGGAGCATGATGATGCAATCTTTGCTCAGCTGCCCGAGTTCATCCAAGATAAAATCAAGATGTCTGATGAGTGGATTGCAAGAGTTTCAAAGCCGTTGCCTCGAGTGGTAGTTAGTAGTGTTGTAAGTACTCCTACTCCAGTTGAATCAGTTAATTGGGAAGACGGCTTCCCGTTCTAAAATAACAAAGGGCGGTGGTAAGCCGCCCTTCATTAAAAACAATCAATAAAACAATCGCTATGAACGCAGCAAATATAGACAACATTACCGACTTCTACAAGTCGCTTAACTCAACCAAGATGCTTGAGGCGCAGAGCATGATCGCAGGCGCACCATCTGCCATCGAAGATAAGCTGACATACGACATGAGTGCCGTATCCATCAAAGCAGCTAACGAGGCTATCAAGCATATCGAGACAAACCGCAAGCTCGTAACTCTTCCACTGGATACCTACAAGAAGGAAATTATGGAAGTCGAGCGCGATGCCATTGCTCCGCTTAAGGCTTACATCGAAGAGCGCAAGCAGATGATGATTGACTACTCCAACGAGCTCGAGCGCAAGAAGGCGGAAGCAGATGCAAAGATTGCACAGCAAGCAGCCGATGCGCTGATTTCGGCAAGCACAAGCGATGTGAGTGATATCTTCGCAATATTCACCGATGCAACCACAACCACAACTCTTGAGCTCGATCACACCAAAAACATCCGCATCAGTAAAAAAGCGGAGATAGTTGGCGAGGTAGATTGGGCAACAGTGCTCTGGACTCTGATGCGTGCTGAGATGTTTGATGTGGCCGAGTTACTCCGCAAGCTGCCAAAGGCAATGGAAATTACCAACATTGACCGCATAAATGGAATTGAACTAACAGAAGTTAAAACACAAGTAATCCGATGAACGAACTAGACAACATCCACTACGAATTCAAGCAATTCAACCGCTACCTCGATGCAATCATCGACCCACGCGAATGCGATAACGACACGATGGAAGCAAAGGTTAAAGAAGCAATAATCCAAGCCTACTCAAATGGCTACCACGATGGGCAGAAGGCAATCATTGACCGCTTTCCAAGGCCGTCATCACAAGGAGGCGAAGAAGGAGGGCGCGATTATTATGAGTCGCTCTAACTGGACGATGGAAGAGACCGAGTTGCTGATTGAATACTATCCGCACCGGTCGACAAAAGAGGTGGCATTTATCACTGGGAAATCAATCGCCCAGTGTTATGCCAAAGCCTTCGCACTTCAGCTGCATAAGACTCCCGAGTACCTGGCAACAGAAGCAAGTGGTAGGCTGCAAAAGACAAGAGAAGAGTCGCAGTTCACCAAAGGCCACACACCTTGGAACAAAGGCATGAAAGGCCTTGACATCGGAGGCAAGGAGACAAGATTCAAGAAGGGCACTGTGCCACCGAATCACCGAGAGGTTGGCTCAGAGCGCATCGATGAAGATGGATACACGTACATCAAGATTGCAGAGCATACGAGGTGGGTGCTTAAACATCGGCACATCTACGAGCAGCATCATGGCAAGCTTGAGCCGCACATGATAGTGACATTTCGAGATAAAAACATATTAAATTTCGAGATAGAAAACCTTGAAGCAATCACGAAAGTGGAGAACATGGAGCGTAACCGCATTACTAAATATCCTCAACCAATTCAACAAACAATTAAAACTCTGAACAAGTTATGGCACGCAATAAAATCGAAGACTTAAGGGATCACCTATTCGAAATCATCGAGATGCTCAAAGAAAACGACATGGAGCTCGACAAAGCAAAAGCAATCGCAGACATCGCCCAGGTCATTGTTAACTCAGCAAAGGTTGAGGTTGACTTCATCAAGGTAGTACATGGAAACGGGTCGGGTTTCATTCCGTTGGATAAGAGACAAATTGAAGCGTAATTATGCCAAACAGAAACGGAATTGTACACGAGTCAATTATTGATAAGCTTAGATTTAATCTTCCAAGTATTATGGAAAGTCAATTTGATGATTTTTTATGTATATCTGATGAAGGTCTTATGGCTGGGTTTTGCAATAATGGAAATCAAAAGGGCGAAAGACCAGATTTAGTTTTAGTTTATGGCGAAGAATTAACTTTGGTAGAAGTTGGAACTATTAACAATTGCAAGTGGATTGGATTGGAAAATAAATTAATTCATATAAGCCACAATAAAGCAGTAGGTCTAATTAATGGAACTCCAACGGAAGACACATTAAAAGTTCTTAGTGCAATCAGAAATCTTCTTGAAGTCTACTAACTCATGAGCCGCGACATCTACAACAGCATCGAAGCCATTAACGCATCAAGCATCAAGAGGCATTTCACTGGCAGCATCCAATACGCTGCCGGTGCTCTCGAGCGCGGTGCGGAGTTCCATCGCAATCTGCTCGAGACGGATGCCAAAGACATGCCGCCCAATGCTCGAGTGATCTACGATGCCATCATGAAGCATCCAATGCTCCGCTTGGTATTCGAGAAGTCAGCAAAAGAAATCACCTTCATCAAGGAGATTGACATTGATGGGCGCAAGGTGGCAGCAAAAGGCATCCTCGATTTACACTGCCCGATGTACTCGATTAATGCAGATATCAAGACGACATCCTGCACAACGCTTCGAGCATTCGCAAGCGACATGACTAAGCACTACAACCACATCCAAGCTGTTTGGTACTCGTACCTCACTGGCTACTCGCCGACAAACTTCTACTACATAGGAGTGCCCAATAAGTTCAAAGGTGAACTTTTTATCCACCGACATACAACCGAGGAGATTGACACAGCAGAAAACCTCATCAGAGAGTACCTGGAGCACAGAGGGCTTTGAAAATTATTCATTTACCAATGTGATGTATTACTTCCTGCATCGCGACTTCATATATATAGAGACAAACTTCAAACATCTTAAGATGATGTACAATCACTTTGATGATGCAACAGTATTCATAAGCCTTGCTGAAGATACCAAGTATGTCGAGATCGTCTGGAGTACACCTGGAAGAATTAAAACCAAATACAAACCTCATAACATTTATGACATCTACTTCATTGAAAAAAATCCTTTATCTCTGCCGAGACAGAGCGGAACAGATGAGCAAGTCCAGTGAGCAGTACGCTCATGCAATGGCAATGGTCTACGAACAAGTCGCGCTACTATGCGAGATTGAAATACCAAACGAAAAACAAATGCTTATCGATATCTGCAACGAATGCGCCAAGGATATGATGAGTGGAAATTTAGCCGTCGGAAAGTCCGCAGGTGAGCAACTTTATAAAAAGAAGTACCAATGAAAAAGAAGACAGCATTAGTATATTTTCTAAATGGATTAATTGGTTTAGAAAAAGAATACAACATAAAACTTGAAACTATTAATAAGCTTCATAAATTATATTTTGAAGCCAGTGAAATGGAAAAGAAGCAGATAATTAAGGCTTATGAAGAAGGTTATGATGAAGGTCTTCAAATCATTACTAAATACGAAGGGGCACAAGACTACTACACCTCAACCTTCGAGTGATGCTTGAACTAAGACCCTACCAAGAGCGATTCATCAACAACATCAGTGCGAAGCTGCGCATCCATCGCAAGGTGGTTGCTCAGCTCGCAACAGGCGGAGGCAAGACAGTCTGCTTCGCCGCGATATGTGACCGCTTCTGCGCTCGAAGTGAGCAGGACATACTTATACTCGTACACCGCGAAGAACTGCTCACACAAGCGAGCAAAGCAATTAACTTGCCAGTGCAGAAAGTAGTTGCCGGAATGAAGACCATACCACATGCTCGCGTATATGTCGCAATGGTCGAATCAGCTCACAAGAGGCTGCACCTCTTCGACAATATCGGCATGGTAATAGTTGACGAGTGCCATATTGGTAACTTCACCAAGGTCATTGAGCACTTTACTGACACCTACATCATCGGCTTCACTGCCACTCCACTTGCCGCCAAGAAGACCAATCCGCTCCGCAATTACTTTGATGACATAGTTTGCGGCATCGACATCCCAGAACTAATCGAACAAGGTTTCCTCTGCCCTGAGCAAACCTACTCCGCTTCATCTATTGTAGAACGTGCTAAGCTTAAGATGAAAGCAGGGGAATTCGACCAAGCACAGATGGGAGCCATGTACAAAGAGCCCAAGTACATCGACACGACAATCAACGCCTACAAGAAGAACTCACTCGGGCGCAAGACAATAATATTCAATTGCAATGTCGAGCACTCGATGGCAGTCAATGCCGCCTTCCTTGCTGAAGGATTTAACTCACGCCACCTTGATGCAACCTCAACAGATCGCGCTGAGACACTCGAGTGGTTTGCCAACACTCCAGATGCCATCCTTAACAACATCGGCATTGCAACAACAGGCTTCGACCAGCCAGACATCGAAACAGTCATCGTTAACAAGGCAACAGCATCGATGCCCTTATGGCTTCAGATGTGCGGGAGAGGGGCAAGGCCGCATCCAATCAAGCTCGCGTTTACTATCATCGACCTTGGTGGTAATTGCCTCACGCATGGCTCATGGGCATCGCCCCGAAATTGGGAGGATATCTTCCACAATCCCAAGAAGCCAGGTGCAGGAGTTGCGCCAGTAAAAGAATGCCCCAAGTGTGCAGCTCTCTTGCACACATCTAAGATGAAGTGCGATGCGCAACACCTCGGCATGCTCTTCCCTTGCGGATACGAGTTCCCCAAGAAGGTTGTGCTCGATCAAGGCATCGAGGACTTTATCCTAATGACAGATTCAGTCGACATCAAGAAGCTTATAAAAATGAATGAGCACCACAAAGAATATCGCTCGCTCTTCGTAGCAGTTGAACACCTTGCCCTTATTGCAAAAAAGAACATTAAGAAATTAAATGCGGACAACTATTTGCACATTGAGAAAAAGAATCACGAAATTGCGAGGCTCTGGTGTCGTGAACGCAACAGAAAATTCAACCGATTCCACAAAGACTTGGTTGACGAAAAATTAAAAACAACCCTTAAAACAATATATAATGCTGATATCACACTATAAGAACGTGCACGACAAGCAAGATGTCGACATCGAAATAGATAGCTTCCTCGAAGGAGTCCAAACAGGAAAATGGCAAGACATAGCCCTTGAAGTCCGCAATGCTCCGAACAAAGAAATCAAAGATCTCATAAAAAAGAAAGCTCCACTGGTAACAATCAGCGGATCATTCTCAGAGCGCAAAGTCGATGGACTCCGAAAGCATTCCAACTTCATAGCTATTGACATCGACAACCTCGATGATCCTGCCGAAACCAAGAAGCGCATAGGTGCTGACCCTTATCTATATTCAGCATTCATCTCTATCAGCGGCCAAGGACTTTGCTTAATCATAAAGATTGATGGCACTCGGCATCTTGATGCCTTCAATGCAATCGCAGCTTACCTCTACAACGAGTACCAACTTATCGTAGATCAGTCCGGCAAGGATGTTTCCAGAGCTCGATTTGTTTCCTACGATCCTTTTCTACTTCTAAACAAGAAATCAGCAACCTTTAAGAAGTATCTACCAAAAAAGAAAGAGCCCAAGCATCCAAAGGTAATGGTCATCAAAACCGACTTCGATGCAATGATCAAGCAGATGGATGAGAAAGCCATCAACCTATGCGAAGATTACTCCGATTGGGTGCGCATCTGCTACGCCATCGTTTCCGAGTTTCAAGAGCATGGCCGCGAATACTTTCACACCTTATCCTCACACTCCTCCAAGTACAACTCCATCGATTGTGACAGCCAGTTCGATGCCTGCCTCAAGAACCACAGCGAGACAAAAGGTAAGAAGTCCACAATCGGCACAATCTACTTCCACGCTAAGCAGAACGGCATCGACATCTACTCTGAGCACACCAAGGCAATTGCGCGATTCACTACATCGCAAAAAGCAGCAGGACTGTCTAAAGATGCCATAATTGAAACACTCGAAAAGCAAGGGGGATTCAGTCCAGAAGAGTCAAAGGAAATAGTTGAGCAGATAGTAAGCAAGGATATCAAATTTAAATCGGATTCGGTAAGCACTGATATTGCTGCATTCGTTAATACCTACGACCTTCGCAGAAACCTAATCACTCGCAACATCGAGCTCAATGGAAAGCCGATTGATGATAATGACATTAACTCGATCTTCCTTGATTCAAAAGCAGTGTTCAAAGAATCAAGCAAAGAACTTGTAAGCTCCATACTATTCTCGAATCGAATATCTACCTACAACCCTTTGCACGAATTCTTTGAGCAGGATCTATTCCAACCTACCAACTTTCAATATCCTAACCTTCAGCTCTTAGTTGCAAGCGTTAAGTCTGACACGCCGAATCACGACATGTACATCACGCGATGGCTTATTTCAGCTGTCGCATCTGCCTACGGCATCCACTCGCCTCTGGTCTTAATTTTCTGCGGCGAGAAGCAGGGCACTGGAAAGACACACTGGTTCCGGTATCTCCTTCCAAAAGAACTGCGCTACCTATTTGCGGAATCCAAAATGGATGCCGGAAAAGATGACGAGATTCTCATGTGCAAGAAGTGGTTCATCCTTGATGACGAGTACGGCGGAAAATCCAAGAAGGAAGACAAGCGACTTAAAGAATTAACATCAAAAGAATTCATCAACGTGCGCGAGCCATACGGCAGAGTATCTCTTGACATCAGAAGGCTCGCAGTATTCTGCGGCACATCAAACGAAACGCAGCTGCTTAACGATCCGACAGGAAACCGTAGACAAATACCACTGCACATCCTTAACATTGACCACGACCTATACAACCAGTGCGATAAGTCAGCACTTTGGCGCGAGCTCTTCTGCATGTTCCAAGCAGGATGCGAGTACACCATTCTCAAAGAAGATATCATCAAGCTCAATGAAGCAACAGAGATGTTTAAGCTATCGACACCTGAAGAGGACTTGATTCACAAGAAGCTTCAAACTGGAGGCTCAACAACATACGGCGAGTGGATGTCACTCACGGAAATCCAACAGTATTTGATGGTCGAAACTAAGTTTAATTATCTCAACACCAATCGCATTGGGCAGATACTAACATCTTTAGGATATCAAAAGCAGCGCAGAGCACTAAATCAATCGAAGATTATGATGTACTTTGTTAGCCGAAATCCATCATAATTGGACAGGCACGGACAGGCACTTTATTTTTTGCCTGTCCATCGGAAAGCAATGCCACTCTAAGTGTTCAGACGATTTGGACAGGGGACAGGCACTTTATCTAATAATAACTATATATACATACATACATGCACACACACACACACACACGCACACATTATGTCACCCTCCAAGATGTGAATAGTTGCATGTCCTGCCTGTCCGCCTGTCCATTATGAGCGAGGTTGCAACCCAAGCGAAAGCCTTCCAAAACCTTTGGAACGCACGCCCAGACTTGAGAGGCCGCATATTTGCCATCAATAATAACTCCATCAACGGCATTAAGGGAGCAATGAACAAAGCCATGGGAGTCATCGCAGGAGTTGCAGATATGTGCTACTTGAAGCCAGAAGGCAAGACTTGTTGGATTGAGTGGAAGACAGATACCGGAAGACAGTCTCCTCAGCAGATCACCTTTGAGAAGCTTTGCCGATCACTTGGGCATGAGTATCACATTGTAAGAAATGAAGCAGAATTTTTAAACATCATAAACCGTGACGACAGAGGAGAAGATAATTAAGACCATGAACGAATACTACCCAATTGAGGGCAAGATTGTGGATGGATGCGTGACTTATCATTCAACACAGCGCACGCATGAGAGCTTCAGGATGCACTTGATGAATGCAGACCCCGAGAGCATCGTCTATGGCTACTACTTGAAACGATGCGCGAAATGGATAAGAACATTGAAATTGCATAATCAAAAGTTAATTCCTATCTTTGTGCCCAATGGAACAAAAGATTGAACGCAGAGGAGGCAAACGTGCAGGAGCAGGCCCACCATTTAAGTATGGCGAGGAGACTTGCAACGTGACTCTGCGCATCCCGAAAAGCAAGAAAGAAGATATCAAGCGACTTGTTAAGGCATACCTTGAGCAATATAAATCAAAACGCACAGACGACTATGGCTGCTAACAGATGGCGAAGTGGATACATGAGGCTGCAAGATGATAGCTTCACTGGATACTTGACTCCAATCGGATCAGTGCAAGATGTTGAGGTGACGTTCAAGCTTAAGGTGATGCAGCAGATAATGGAAGCATCAGAAGATATCCAGATGGAAGTTCCGAATGAGTATTTAATTGGATCACTTAAGCAGAACGATGAAGGCTACTATACTGCCGATGTTATTATTTATAACAAGGTTGTAAGATTGAAATTGACAGAGGACGAAATCAAGCGGAGCAAAACACTATCTTTGTAATCATGCCACTATTCCAAGGCGACTCGCCACAAATCATCCAGATGAACATCAAGAAGCTAATCGATGAAGGCTATGCACCAATGCAAGCGGTGGCGATTGCGAACGCAGAAGCGGCTAAGTTTAAGAAGCGATGAAGATATCTTTCGATGTTGACGGAGTGCTTGACACACCACAAGGCATGGCACTTGCTCGCAGGAAGATTGCAAATGGTGATCGCGTGTACATAATCACTGGAAGAAACGAGGAACGGATGAGCGCGGAAGTTTACGCAATTGCAAACGAGCTCGGCATCCCGAGACTTCGCGTGTACTTCACCAATGGAGCTGATAAGTGGAAGACGATTCAAAGCTTAGGCATTGAATTGCATATTGACAACAACGAGGAACAAGTGAACAAAATAAAGGAGCAAACTGATTCCGATGCGGAGTTGGTTGATTACGATTGAAACAGCATAAAAACAGCACAATGGCAGCCAAGGACATTGAAAAGCATAAGTTCAAGAAAGGGCAGACAGGCAACCCTAACGGGAGACCTCGTAAGCTTCCAGAGCTGAGCAAGCTAATGGCAGACATCTTGGGCGATGAGAAGAACGGGCTTAGCACAGCGGAGCGCATCCTCAAGGCGATTGAAGCTAAGGCATTGAAGGGCGACATCAAGGCGGCAGAGATGCTGCTTGATCGCGGCTACGGCAAGCCTAAGCAAACCACCGACACCAACATCACAAGCACTGAGCCCTTGGTGATCATAAGAACAATTGAATCAGATGGAAAATGAAACTTGGATAGCGTTTGCAAATGGATACGAAGTGTCCAACATTGGAAACGTAAGAAGCATTGACAGAGTTGTTCAAACAGCTAAGAAGCCATTGAAACTTAAAGGCAAAGTGCTGAAGGCTGCCATTGACAAAAAAGGTTATAAGCGTGTTGCAATTATGGTTGATGGCAAACTTACCACACTTAAGGTCCATAGGATAGTTGCTAAGGCATTTATTCACAATGTCAATGATAAGCCTCAAGTAAATCACATTGATGGCATTAAGACTAACAATCATGTCAGCAACTTAGAGTGGGTGAATAATTCAGAAAATATAAAGCACGCTTTTGATAATGGCTTGATGAAAGCAAAGCGTTTGCATGAAAGTCATAGAAGCAAGCAAACAAAACAAGGCATTGAGAGAATGTGTTTTCTTAGAAGTTTAGGAATGAGTTACCAATCAATTGCAAAAGAAGTTGGAGTATCTAAAAGCGTGGCAATGAAAAACATTAAGAACTATGCAATTTACACTAACTAAGACACAAACTATTGCCTTTGATATGGCGACCAGCGGAGACAAGCGAGTCATTGTTTTCGGGGGTGCCATACGATGGTCGCCCCTTGCAGAAATGTAAGGGGGAAAGATTATCGAGGCGGCAAAACTTATTGGCTACTTCTCACCATCAGCCATCTCGCGCTGCACTATGGCGGCAGTCGATGGGTGATAATACGTAAGAGCTTACCTGACCTTAAGCGCACAACCTTCCCGAGCTTCACTGGATTGCTCGGCGATGGGTTGAACGCACACATCAAGAGTTGGAACAGAGATACCAATGTTGTGACATTCAACAACGGCAGTGAGCTTATCTTCATGGCGGAAAGCTTTGATGAGGACAAAGACCTCAACCGCTTCAGAGGGCTCGAAGTGAACGGCGCAGGGCTCGATGAGGTTAACGAGCTGCAAGAGCCGACCTTCTACAAGGTGCAGGAGCGTATCGGCAGTTGGAACAAGGCGCATGGCAAGCCGCCGATTGTTTGCCTTGCTACTTGCAACCCTGCGAACAATTGGGTGAAGTCCATCATCTACGACCGCTACCGCGACAACAGCTTGCCTGAGAAATGGAGTTATATCCCGAGTAAGATAACCGACAATCCGCACATACCTCCCGAGTACTTGGAGAGCTTGAAGGAGTTGCCGCCTGTCCAGTACCAGAGATTCGTGGAGGGTGATTGGGACATACTCGATGACGTTGCTAATCCGTTCTTGTACGAGTGGCAAGACGAGAAGCACATCGATGACAGCGTTGCACTTAATCGCAACATACCGATATTCATCTCAGTCGATTTCAACATCAACCCACTCTGTGCACTGGTCATCCAACAGCTACCTCGTGGCTGCGTGGTTGTGGATGAGATTAAGATTGAGAAGGGCAGCGTTGATGCGTTCTGTGATCACATCGAGCGCATGGCTATCCCAATGGGTCTATTGCGCATCACAGGAGATGCAATGGGCAAAGGTGGCACTGTGCAACAGCGTGACAACTCGAGTGCATACACGCAGATAAAAAGGCGGCTGCATCTATCCGACTCGCAGATCATCATTCCGGCGAATCCAACGCACTACAACAGCCGCATCGATTGCAATGGCGCACTGCGGAAGTTGGACATCAGAGCCAACTCGGTCAAGTGCAAGGGCTTCGTGTTTGATGCTAAGCAAGTGCAGTGCGATTCAAATGGCAGCATCATCAAGAGCAATCGAAGAATCTTATCAGAGCGAGCCGATTTCTTAGATTGTTTTCGTTACTTTGTAAACGCAATACTTAAGAGATACCTATGAGCGTATGTTCACCATGTTATGATGCAGGCAGTTATGTGAACGCTTGCCTAACAGAGTTTAGCTTCGGCATAGTCGAGGCCGACACACTTTACTACGTCTGGCTGCAACACAATGCAACGGGCAAGATTCAGCAGTTTGAAGCGACCAGTGATGGCGAGGGCTACCTCAACATCGAAGGCATTCAGATAGATCCACTTCAAGGCTACACGATATGGGTTACCGACTCCGCAGGCTCACAAGAGCAGCTCGACATCACAGTCGATGGCGATATCTACAAGTGCTTATCATTCTCAGCTGTTTCGGTTGGGCTAAGTCCTGTCGTTATTCCATGAGACGCATCGGAGCAATCATCGAAGGTTGGTGGTTCATGCTTAGAGGCAGGAACAATGAGCTGAGCAAGACACGTTCTGCCATCTGCGCCTTGTGCCAGCACAAGGATAAGCGACTCAACTCCTGCAAGGAGTGCGGCTGCTTCCTTCCTGCGAAGACCAGAGTGGAAGACGCGGAGTGCCCTTTTGGATACTGGTGACATGGCAGGCTTCATCCATGTGCAAACGAAGTTGATCCAGGTGATGGACACGGATGACGAGCAGCTCAAGGACTTGACAGCGGAGGAACTTGGCTACACCGACATATTGGTGAACACTGAGCAGATTAACTACGTCTTCCACGATCGGATTGATACCATCATCATGATGCAGAACGGCAGCACACTATACGTAAAAGAATCAATACATGAAGTACATCAAAGAATTAAACGGACGACTGCGCTCTTTATGGGGCAGTAAGAAGACCACTCACAACCTCGTTGAGGTATTCACTCACGAAGGCCACACCTACTACCGATTCCCCAAAGAAGTCAACCTACCACTGGAACGCTTCTCCATGTCCATGTCCTTGCTCGAGCGGTTGAGCTCAGGCATTAGCGGAGCGGAGATGGAGCTGATACTATCGGAGATGGAGAAAGCATTGGGCGCAGGCTTAAGCAATCCAAAGAACGCGGCACTGATTGGCGCATATATCCATGTGATACGTGAGCGGCAGGATACGGTGATACATCGCGACATCCTTCTCAACATTGCGGCGACTTGGTTGGTGCGCGATGACGAAGACCCGAACATAGTGAACAGCGACATCCACAATTATAAGCTCGAGTTATTCGAGCAGCTGAGCAAGGGAGGTGCGAAAGATTTTTTCTCAAGCTTGGGTATCGATCCGCTGATGCCCTTGTTAACTATGTCTCCAGAAGACTTTCAG
>Ga0209450_10000494_pt1 | contig 20253 bp, 17 predicted proteins | sample FrelakmetLWP11LW_FD_187149 | JGI IMG/M metagenome (GOLD analysis project Ga0209450, IMG submission 187149) | Freshwater lake sediment microbial communities from the University of Notre Dame, USA, for methane emissions studies - LWP11 LW (SPAdes)... | ecosystem: Environmental > Aquatic >...
GGGGGCGTCGAGCCGATGGCCCACCCGCTCGCCGACCAGGTCCAGCGCCTGCGGCCGGACGCGGTCACCGAGACCGACCAGCACGAGAAATATCAGCGCAATGCCCCGAGCGTCGCCGCGGGGTTGTACCTCGTGCCCAAGGTCATCGAGTAAGGTCCGCGCCCCATGTCGCTGCACACCCTGACCGTTGCCGAACTGGCGGCGGGCCTGGCGGCCCGGCGCTACTCGAGCCTCGAGCTCACCCTGCACTTCCTCGGCCGCATCGAGCGGCTGGGACCGGAGCTGAACGCCTTCGTCACCGTCACGGCCGACCGGGCCCTCGACGATGCCCGGCGCGCCGACGAACTGCGGGTCAAGGGCGAGGCCGGGCCGCTCACGGGCGTGCCCATCGCCCACAAGGACATCTTCTGCACCGACGGCATCCTGACGACCTGCTCGTCGCGCATGCTGTCGAATTTCGTCGCGCCGTACGACGCCACCGTCGTCCAGCGCTGGCGGGCGGCCGGCACGGTGCTGCTCGGCAAGACCAACATGGACGAGTTCGCCATGGGCTCGTCGAACGAGACCAGCTTCTACGGCCCGGTGAAGAACCCCTGGGACCCGACGCGCGTGCCGGGCGGCTCATCGGGCGGCTCGGCCGCCGCCGTCGCCGCCTGCCTCGCCCCGGCGGCCAGCGGCACCGACACCGGCGGCTCCATCCGCCAGCCCGCGGCGCTCACCAACCTGACCGGCCTCAAGCCGACCTACGGGCGCGTGTCGCGCTACGGGATGATTGCTTTCGCTTCGAGCCTCGACCAGGGCGGAATGCTGGCCCGATCGGCCGAGGACGCCGCGCTGCTGCTAGGGGCCATGGCCGGCTTCGACCCCCGCGACTCGACCAGCGTGGACGCGCCGGTCCCGGATTACGTGGCCGAGCTCGCCACGCCGCTCGCGGGCCTGCGGGTGGGTGTGATCCGCGAGTTCTTCGACCCGGGCCTGGCGCCCGACGTCGCCCGGCTCGTGCTGGAGGCCGTCAACGTCCTGCGCGCGAACGGCGCCCGCATCATCGAGGTGAGCCTGCCGGCGTTGCCGCTGTCGGTGCCCACCTACTACGTGGTCGCGCCCGCCGAGTGCTCCTCGAACCTGTCGCGCTTCGACGGCGTGCGCTTCGGGCACCGCTGCGACTCGCCGCGCGACCTGCTCGACCTCTACAAGCGTTCGCGCGGCGAAGGCTTTGGCGACGAGGTGAAGCGCCGCATCATGACGGGCACCTACGTGCTGTCGGCCGGCTACTACGACGCTTATTACCTCAAGGCGCAGAAGGTGCGGCAGCTGATCGCCGCCGATTTCGCGCGCGCGTTCGGCGAGGTGGACGTGGTGATCGGCCCGACCTCGCCCACCGTGGCGTTCGAGCTCGGCGCCAAGACCAGCGACCCGATCACGATGTACCTGAACGATATCTACACCATCGGCGCGAACCTCGCCGGGCTGCCGGCGATCTCCGTGCCCTGCGGCTTCGTGGCGGAGGGCGGCAGGGACCTGCCGGTGGGACTGCAGCTCGTCGGCCCCCACTTCTCCGAGTCGCGGCTGCTGTCCGTGTCGCACCAGTACCAGCAGCTCACGGACTGGCACCGTCGCGTGCCGCCGGGTTACGAGTAGTCACGATCATGGAATGGGAAACCGTCATCGGCCTCGAGATCCACGCGCAGCTCGCCACGCGCAGCAAGATCTTCTCGGGCTCCGCGACCGCGTACGGCGCCACTCCGAACACGCAGGCCAATCTCGTCGACCTCGGCTACCCCGGCGTGCTGCCGGTGCTGAACGGCGAGGCCGTGAAGATGGCCGTCCGCTTCGGCCTGGCCACGGGCGCCAGGATCGCGCGGCGCTCGGTGTTCGCGCGCAAGAACTACTTCTACCCGGATCTCCCCAAGGGCTACCAGATCAGCCAGTACGAGCGCCCGGTGGTCGAGGACGGCTCGCTCGAGATCGTGCTCGACGACGGCACGCGCAGGACGATCGGCATCACCCGTGCCCACCTCGAGGAGGACGCCGGCAAGTCGCTGCACGAGGACTTCCACGGCCTGTCGGGCATCGACCTGAACCGGGCCGGCACGCCGCTGCTCGAGATCGTCTCGGAGCCGGAACTGCGCTCGGCCAGGGAAGCCGTGGCGTACATGAAGAAGATCCACACGCTGGTGCGCTACCTCGGCATCTGCGACGGCAACATGCAGGAGGGCTCGTTCCGCTGCGACGCGAACGTGTCCGTGCGACCGAAGGGCCAGGCCGAGTTCGGCACCCGCGCCGAGATCAAGAACCTGAACTCGTTCCGCTTCGTCGAGCGTGCGATCAACTACGAGATCGAGCGCCAGATCGACGTGATCGAGGGCGGCGGCAAGGTGGTGCAGGAGACGCGCCTCTACGACCCCGACCGCGGCGAGACGCGCTCGATGCGCTCGAAGGAAGAGGCGAACGACTACCGCTACTTCCCGGACCCCGACCTGCTGCCGCTCGCGATCGGTGACGAGCTGATCGAGGCGCTGCGCGCGACGCTGCCCGAGCTGCCGGACGAGAAGGCGGGGCGCTTCGTGCGCGATTTCGGCCTCTCCGACTACGACGCCGGCGTGCTTACGGCGAGCCGCGAGATGGCCGACTACTACGAGAGCGTGGTCGGGCGCCTCGGCGCGAGCCCGAAGCTGGCTGCCAACTGGGTGATGGGCGAGCTGTCGGGCGCGCTGAACAGGGACAACCTCGACGTCACGCAGAGCCGCGTCGGCGCCGAGGCGCTCGCCGGCCTGCTCGCCCGCATCGCGGACGACACCATCTCCGGCAAGATCGCCAAGGAGGTGTTCGAGGCCATGTGGAGCGAGGGCCGCGACGCCGACGCGATCATCGAGGCGAAGGGGCTCAAGCAGATCACCGACACCGCGGCGATCGAGCAGGCGATCGACGAAGTGATGGCGAAGAATTCCGGGCAGCTCGCCGAGTACCGCTCGGGCAAGGACAAGCTGTTCGGCTTCTTCGTCGGCCAGGTGATGAAGGCTACCCAGGGCAAGGCCAATCCGGCCCAGCTGAACGAGCTGCTCAAGCGCAAGCTGGGCGGCTGAGGAGTCGCGCCATGACCGCCATCCGCGAGGACGATTTCGTCCAGAGCGTCGCCGACGCATTGCAGTTCATCAGCTACTACCACCCGGTCGATTACATCGAGCACCTGGGCCGCGCCTACGAGCGCGAGCAGAGCCCGGCCGCGAAGGACGCGATCGCGCAGATCCTCACCAATTCGCGCCTGTGCGCCGAGGGCCACCGCCCGATCTGCCAGGACACCGGCATCGTCAACCTGTTCCTCAAGGTCGGCATGGGCGTGCGCTGGGACACGCAGCACAGCCTCGCCGAGATGGTGAACGAGGGCGTGCGCCGGGCGTATGGGCACCCGGACAACAAGCTGCGCGCATCGGTCGTGGACGATCCGATCTTTGCCCGTCGGAACACCAAGGACAACTCCCCGGCGGTATTCCACGTCGAGCTCGTGCCGGGCGACGAGGTGGAGGTCACCGTGGCCGCGAAGGGCGGCGGCTCGGAGAACAAGTCGAAGTTCGTGATGCTGAACCCCAGCGATTCGCTCGAGGACTGGGTGCTGAAGACCGTGCCGACCATGGGCGCGGGCTGGTGCCCGCCCGGCATCCTCGGCATCGGCGTCGGCGGCACGGCCGAGAAGGCCATGCTGCTCGCCAAGGAAGCGCTGATGGACCCGATCGACATGCACGAGCTGCTCGAGCGTGGGCCATCGAACAAGCTCGAGGAGCTGCGCATTGCGCTCTACGAGAAGGTGAACGCGCTCGGCATCGGCGCGCAGGGCCTCGGCGGCCTCACGACCGTGCTCGACGTGAAGATCCGCACCTACCCGACGCACGCGGCCTCCAAGCCCGTCGCGATGATCCCGAACTGCGCGGCTACCCGGCATGCGCATTTCGTGCTCGACGGGTCGGGGCCGGCGGTGCTCGAGCCGCCGTCGCTCGAGAGCTGGCCGAAGGTGACCTGGAGCGCAGGTCCAGGCTCGCGCCGCGTCAACCTCGACACGCTCACGCGCGCCGAAGTCGCAAGCTGGAAGCCCGGCGAGACGCTGCTCCTGAACGGCAGGATGCTCACCGGTCGCGATGCCGCGCACAAGCGCATCGCCGACCTCTACGCCAGCGGGCAGGGCCTGCCCGAGGGGGTCGATTTTACGAACCGCGCGATCTACTACGTCGGCCCCGTGGACCCGGTGCGCGACGAGGTGGTGGGCCCGGCCGGCCCGACCACCGCGACACGCATGGACAAGTTCACCGGCATGATGCTCGAGAAGACCGGCCTGATCGCGATGATCGGCAAGTCCGAGCGCGGCCCGGTGGCGATCGAGGCGATCCGCAGGCACAAGGCCGCGTACCTGATGGCCGTCGGCGGTGCGGCCTACCTCGTCTCCAAGGCGATCCGCTCGGCGCGCGTGGTCGCGTTCGCCGACCTCGGCATGGAGGCGATCTACGAGTTCGAGGTGAAGGACATGCCGGTGACGGTCGCGGTGGACGCGAACGGCACCTCGGTGCACGACACTGCGCCGGCGCAGTGGGCGGAGAAGATCCGCACGCTCGGCATACCGGTGCGTGTCGCCTGACCGGCATGGCGCAGGCCGACACGCTCCGCCGCTTCGTCTTCGAGCGCTACCCGTTCCGCGGGCAGCTGGTGCACCTCGGGTCCGCGTGGGCCGCGATGATGGAGCACCACGACTATCCGGCGCAGGTGCGCGACAGCCTCGGCGAGGCGGTGGTTGCCGCCGCGCTGCTGGCGTCCACGCTCAAGTTCGACGGCCTCCTGTCGCTGCAGCTGCGCGGCGAAGGACCGATGCACCTCATGCTGGTCGAATGCACCGACGGTCTTGCCATGCGGGCCGTGGCGCGTTTCCGCGACCCGCCGGCGACGCGCGACCTGCGCGAGCTTTCAGGCAACGGCACGCTCACCGTCACCGTCGAGAGCGGCAGCGGCGCGAACCCTTACCAGGGCATCGTGCCGCTCGCAGGTGCGACCATGAGCGACTGCCTGCGTGCGTACTTCGATCGGTCCGAGCAGCTGCCAACGCGGTTGTGGCTGCGCGCGGACGGCGAGAGCGCGAGCGGCCTGCTGCTGCAGCGTCTGCCGGTGACCTCACGGCCAGCAGGCGTCACCGAGTCGGGGGCCGGCGGGGTCGCCGAGCACGAGATCGAGGACGCGTGGCGGCGCGTGCAGCTGGTCGCCGATACGGTCACGCCCGCGGAGCTGGCCGGCCTCGAGGACCGCGAGCTGCTGCGCCGGCTGTTCGCGGAGGACGACGTGCGCATGTTTCAGTCGGCGCCGGTCTTCTTCCGTTGCCGCTGCTCGCGGGAGCGCGTCGGCAACATGCTGCGGGCGCTCGGGCGGGAGGAAGTCGAGTCCGTGCTCGAGGAATTCGGCCAGGTGGAAGTGCGCTGCGAATTCTGCAGCCGCAGCTACCGCTACGACGTGGTGGACGCCACGGCGTTGTTCGCGGCGGGTGCGGACGCCCACCGCGGCGGCGTGCATTGACCGGCGGGCTGCCGGGGCCCCGTCAACTGATCCCGTAGCGGGCCCACGCCCAGGCGATGACCCAGAATGCGGCGGTGGCGACGAGGTTCGTCGTGCCATGGTTGCGCTTGAGCAGCCGCCAGTCCCAGAACGCCACGCGGCTGCCGGGCTTCGGCGCCCCGGGCAGGAAGCGGTTCACCGTGCGCAGGTATTCCTCGTAGGGCGCGCCGAGCGGGCCGCGCAGGTACTCTTCCTCGCGCTTCACCCGGTTCACCATGTAGAAGTAATAGACCACGGTGAACAGCAGCAGGACCCACCAGTTGCCGAGCAGCATGATCCCGCCGAGCAGGATGAAGTAGCGGCCGAGGTACATCGGGTTGCGCACGAAGGCGTAGGGCCCGTTGAAGGCGAGGGTGCGGCCCTTGTCGAGCGAGGCGAAGCACCACAACTGGATCGCCTCGCCGAACATCGACACCAGGAACCCGGGCAGCAGCCACCGGGGATCCATCTTCCAGACGATCGCGGCGACGACCAGCGCGCCGAGCAGCACGCGGCTCTTGACCAGCACCTTGCGGAGGGTCGGGTGGTTGAACAGGCGGTGGATGGCGTCGAACACGATGTGCTCCCGGGATGAATCGGTCGTTCAGGACTGGCGGCCGCCGTCGCGCGACGAGCCCATGTAGCCGCGCACCGCCCACAGCGGGCGCAGCGCGTTGATGCGATCGAGCAGCGCCTGGCGCTCCGGCCCGAGGGTGTCGGGGCTGCGCCGCGCCCAGTGCTTGTAGATCGCGGCGCGGTCGATGCGCTCGGCGAAGCGGCGCAGCGGCCCGGGCATCCACCACAGCCCCATATGCGACTGGAAGTCTAGCAGCAGCGGTTCCCCGGACTCGCTGACGAGGATGTTGTCGGCGTTGCGCATGTCTAGGTGGACGATGCGGGCACTGGCGTGCATCGCAAGCACGCTGCGCTCCAGCGCCGGGAAGAAGTCCGCGCCGATGGCCGCCACCGGGCACTTGCGCAGGCCGCGGCCCGGGACGAACCGATAGGCGAGGGCAAAGGCGTCGATGCGGAAAGCCCCCTGTGGCGTGCCCGGCAGGCCGTCCAGCCGGCGCAGGCCGGCCGCCTCGCGGCGGATCAGCAGCCGCCCGATCAGGTTGCGTACCAGGAGGGAGCGCGGCCGGAAGTCCTTCACGACCCAGCGACTGCCCCCGGACTCGAAGAGGTAGACGACGGCGTTGGCCCAGCGGCCCTGGTGCAGCGGCTGGCGAGGGCTGCGCTCGAGGTCCGTCCGCGAAAAACGCTCGCTGCGACCGCCGGCCGGGTCGCGGGGGGTGGTCGGGAGCATCGTCAAGATGCGGGGTCCTGGACGGCCGGCAGCCTCATGGGTGCGCAAGGATAAACCGTCAGCCGGCGATTACCTATCCGGTACGGCTGTCCCAATGGGTCGTGCATCAGGGGCATGGACAAAGAATAAAGACATAATTATATTTGCGATACATGGCCACGACATTCGACACCTTGCTGCCGCGCCTGCGCGCGATCGCGGAACCCTCGCGCCTGCGATTGCTCGCCATCCTCGCCCGGGGAGAGTTCTCGGTGTCCGAGCTGACTGCGATCCTCGCCCAGAGCCAGCCGCGCGTCTCACGCCACCTGAAGCTGCTCGACGACTGCGGCGTACTCGAGCGTTTTCGCGAGCAGCACTGGATGTACTACCGCGTGGCCGGTGACACGGAGGGCGGGCAGCTGGCGCGCCACCTGCTCGCCTTGCTCGATCCGGAAGATCCCGTGCTCGCCGGTGACGAACTGCGCCTGCGCCGCGTCCTCGAGGAGCGGGCCGGCCGCAGCACCGGCGGCGATGCCGCGGCGGGGGCGACGTCCGCGCACGAGCTGGTGCCGCTGGTTGCGGGTGAGCTGGGCGAGCACGGCCTGGAATCGCTGCTCTACTTCGGACAGGCGCCCGATGAACTGCTGGCCGGCCTCGCGCAGCGCGCGCGTCGCGTCGTCGGCATGAACCCGTCGCGACGTGTCGTGCAGCGGGCGAGGGCATTGCTGCATTCGGCAGGCATGAACCACTGCGTGCTGAAGCAGGGAGAGATCACGGCGCTGCCGCAGCCGGCGCAGAGCTTCGACGTGGTCGTGATCGATCGCGTGCTCGCAGGCGCCGACCGGCCGGGCGACAGCCTGCGCGAAGCTGCGCGGGTGCTGCGCGCCGGCGGCCGCATCCTCCTCATCGAGGACTTCGAGGCGCTGGAGCGACGCACGACCGAGGGGAACCCGCTGGCGTTGCTGCGATCCTGGCTGGCCGATGCCGGGCTCGCCTGCGATCGCCTGCACCCGTTCGACGTGAGCGGCGCGCACCTGCTGCTGGCCGCGGCAGCCCTGGATCCCGAGGCGGCGGCCGCCTGAGCGGCGGCCGCGCCCGCACCACCGAGAGAGTGTCTGACATGCAGCCGGTCACGGTGTCCTTCGAGTTCTTCCCGCCCAACGATCCCGCGATGGAGCAGACGCTGTGGGCGTCCATCCAGCGCCTCGCGCCGCTGGCGCCGCGCTTCGTGTCGGTCACCTACGGCGCCGACGGCTCCACGCGCGAGCGCACCCACAACGTCGTGACGCGCATCCTGCGCGAGACGCCGCTCACTGCAGCGCCGCACCTCACCTGCGTCGGCGCGCCTCGCGGCGAGATCCTCGACATCGCGCGCAGCTACTGGGATGCCGGCGTGCGCCACATCGTCGCCCTGCGTGGCGACGCACCGACCGGGCAGGCGAGTTACGCGCCGCATCCCGACGGCTTTGCCTACGCCGTCGATCTCGTGAAGGGACTGAAGAGCGTCGGCGACTTCGACGTCTCCGTCGCCGCCTACCCGGAGGTGCATCCCGAGGCGCCGAATGCGGACTTCGACCTCGACAACCTGCGCGCCAAGATCGGCGCCGGCGCCAGCCGGGCGATCACGCAGTTCTTCTTCGACACCGACGCCTACCTGCGCTTCCGCGACCGCTGTGCCGCCGCGGGCATCAGCGCCGAGATCGTCCCCGGCATCCTGCCGATCACGCGCTTCCCGCAGATGCTGCGCTTTGCGCAGCGCTGCGGCGCCAGCGTGCCGGACTGGCTCGCGCACCGTTTCGACGGCCTCGACGACGACGCGGAGACGCGGCGCCTGATCGCCGCGAATTTCGCCATCGAACAGGTGCGGCGCCTGCAGGCGCACGGCGTGAACGAGTTCCACTTCTACACGCTGAACCGCGCCGAGCTCACCTACGCGATCTGCCACGCCCTCGGCGTGCGCGTACCGGCGGCCCGCGCCGCCGCGGAGGCCTGACCACATGCTGCGACCCGAGCGTGTCCGCGAGTTCCGCCGCCTGCTGGGCGAGCGCGTGCTGGTGCTCGACGGTGCGATGGGTACCGTCATCCAGTCCTACCGGCTCGGCGAGGCCGACTATCGCGGCGAGCGGTTCCGCGACTGGCCCAGGGACCTCAAGGGCAACAACGACCTGCTGGTGCTGACGCGGCCCGAGGTGATCGGCGAGATCCACCGGCGCTACCTCGAGGCGGGCGCGGACATCATCGAGACCAACACCTTCAACTCCAACGCAACGTCGCAGGCCGATTACGGAGCCGAAGCGCTGGTGCGCGAGCTGAACCTGGCGGCCGCACAGGTGGCGCGGCGGGCAGCGGACGAGGTCACGGCGCGCACCGGGCGGCAGCGCTTCGTGGCGGGCGCGCTCGGCCCCACGAACCGCACGGCCTCGCTGTCGCCGAACGTGAACGATCCGGGGTTCCGCAACGTCACGTTCGACGAGCTGGCGGCCACCTACGCCGAGGCCACCCGTGCCCTGGTCGAGGGCGGCGTGGACCTGATCCTGGTCGAGACGATCTTCGACACGCTGAACGCCAAGGCGGCGCTGTTTGCCGTGCGCCAGGTGCTCGACGAACTCGGTCTCGACCTGCCGCTGATGGTCTCCGGCACGATCACCGACGCCTCGGGGCGCACCCTCTCCGGCCAGACCGTCGAGGCTTTCTGGAATTCCGTGCGCCATGCCCGGCCGGCGGTGATCGGCCTGAATTGCGCGCTCGGCGCCAAGCAGTTGCGCCCGTACGTCGAGGAACTGTCGCGCATCGCCGACGCCTGCGTCTGCGCCTACCCGAACGCCGGCCTGCCGAACGCGTTCGGCGAATACGACGAAACCGCCTGCGAGACCGCTGACCTCGTGCGCGAATATGCCACCAGCGGCTTCGTGAACATCGTCGGCGGTTGCTGCGGCACCACGCCCGACCACATCGGCCACATCGCGCAGTCGGTCGCGGGCCTGCCGCCGCGCCGGCCGCCGGTGCTCGAGCCGCGCTGCCGCCTGAGCGGCCTCGAACCGCTCAACATCGGTCCCGACAGTCTGTTCGTCAATGTCGGCGAACGCACCAACGTCACGGGCTCGGCGAAATTCCGCCGCCTGATCGAAGCGGAGGACTACGCGGGCGCGCTGGAGGTCGCCCGCCAGCAGGTCGCGAGCGGCGCGCAGGTCATCGACATCAACATGGACGAGGGCATGCTCGACTCGGAGGCCGCCATGGTGCGGTTCCTGAACCTCGTCGCCGCCGAACCTGACGTGGCGCGCGTGCCGGTGATGATCGACTCCTCGAAGTGGTCAGTGATCGAGGCGGGACTGAAGTGCCTGCAGGGCAAGGGCATCGTCAATTCGATCAGCCTCAAGGAGGGCGAGCGCGCGTTCCTCGAGCAGGCGCGCCGCGTGCGCGCCTACGGCGCCGCCGTCGTCGTCATGGCGTTCGACGAGCAGGGCCAGGCCGACACGGTCGAGCGCAAGGTCGGCATCTGCCAGCGCTCCTATCGGCTGCTCACCGAGACCGTCGGTTTCCCGGCCGAGGACATCATCTTCGACCCGAACATCTTCGCCGTGGCAACAGGCATCGAGAGCCACGACCGCTACGCGCTCGACTTCATCGAGGCCACCGCGAAGATCCGCGCAGCCTGCCCGCACGCGCTGGTGAGCGGCGGCGTGAGCAACGTGTCGTTCTCTTTCCGCGGCAACGACGCGATGCGAGAGGCGATGCACTCGGTATTCCTCTACCACGCGATCCGCGCCGGCATGAGCATGGGGATCGTCAATGCCGGGCAGCTGGCGATCTACGAAGACATCGCGCCCGAGCTGCGCGAACGCGCCGAGGACGTGATCCTCGCGCGCCGTGCCGACGCCACCGAGCGGCTGCTCGAGATCGCCGGACGCTACAAGGGCGAGGCCGGGCAGAAGCGCGTCGAGGACACGGCGTGGCGCTCCTGGCCGGTGGCGAAGCGCCTCGAGCACGCGCTGGTGAAGGGCATCGACGAGTTCGTGGTGGAGGACACGGAAGCGGCCCGCCTCGAGTTCCCGTCACCGCTCGCGGTCATCGAGGGGCCGCTGATGGACGGCATGAATTTCGTCGGCGACCTGTTCGGCGCCGGCAAGATGTTCCTGCCGCAGGTGGTGAAGTCGGCGCGCGTCATGAAGAAGGCCGTCGCGCACCTGGTGCCGTACCTGGAGAAGGCCCAGGACGGCTCGAATCGCTCGAACGGCAAGATCGTGCTCGCCACCGTCAAGGGCGACGTGCACGACATCGGCAAGAACATCGTGGGCGTCGTGCTCCAGTGCAACAACTTCGAGGTGCTCGACCTCGGCGTAATGGTGCCGGCGGAGCGCATCCTCGAGACCGCGCGGCGCGAGCAGGCCGACATGATCGGGTTGTCCGGACTCATCACGCCGTCGCTCGACGAGATGGTGCACGTGGCGCGCGAGATGAAGCGCCAGGGCTTCACCGTGCCCCTGCTGATCGGCGGTGCCACCACGTCGCCCGCGCACACGGCGGTCAAGATCGATCCCGAGTACGCGGAGGCCGTGGCCTACGTCAAGGACGCCTCGCGCGCAGTCGGCGTGTGCCAGTCGCTGGTCACGCCGGAACACCGCGCCGAGACGACGCGGCGGCTCAAGGCCGAGCACGCCGAGAAGCGCGAGCAGCACAAGGGGCGCAGGGCGAAGGCCCCGGCCTTCACCCTCGCCGAGGCGCGCGCCAACCGCTTCCGCTGCGACTGGACCGCGTACCACCCGCCGGTGCCGCGCATGACCGGGGTGCGCGCTTTCGAGGACGTGCCGCTCGAGGACCTCGTCCGTTACGTCGACTGGATGCCGTTCTTCAACGCCTGGGAATTCGCGGGCAGGTTCCCCGAGGTCCTGACCGATCCCGTGGTCGGCGAGGCGGCGAGCAACCTCTACGCCGACGCGCGGCGCATGCTCAAGCAGATGATCGCGGGCCGCTGGGCGCGTGCCAAGGCGGTCATCGGCTTCTTCCCGGCGAACTCAGTGGACGACGACATCGAGGTCTACGCGGACGAGTCGCGCACGCAGGTCGTCCAGCGCCTGCATCACCTGCGGCAGCAGAAGCCCAAGCCCGCCGGGCAGCCGCACTACGCGCTGGCCGACTTCGTGGCGCCGCGTGATTCGGGCGTGCCGGACTGGATCGGTGCCTTCGCCGTCACGACCGGTCACGGCCTGGACGAGAAGGTGCGCGAATTCGAGGCACGCCACGACGACTACGGCAGCATCATGCTCAAGGCGCTCGCGGACCGGCTCGCCGAGGCGCTCGCCGAACGCATGCACGAGCGCGTGCGCCGCGAGTTCTGGGGTTACGCGCCCGAGGAACGGTTCACGAACGATCAGCTGGTGCGGGAGGAGTACCGCGGCATCCGCCCGGCGCCCGGTTACCCGGCCTGCCCGGACCACACCGAGAAGGCCACGCTCTGGCGCATGCTCGACGTGGAGCGCACTGCGGGCATGCGCCTGACGGAGAGCTTCGCCATGTATCCGACGGCGGCGGTAAGCGGCTGGTACTTCTCGCACCCGCAGGCGCGTTACTTCCAGGTCGGCCGGATCGATGCCGACCAGGTGGCCGACTATGCGCGTCGCAAGGGAATGTCGCTGGCCGAGGCCGAGCGCTGGCTCGCGCCGGTGATCGGCTACGAGCCGGGCAGGGCGGACGCCTGAGGCGCCGGCCCGGCCGGGCCGACGTCACTTGCCCCGGTACTCGAACGACTGGCGCAGCGTGGCAGGTACCACGGCGCCGGCCGCGAGGTCGAGTTCGGTGCCGGTCTTTTTCGCGGCAACGGCACCCCCGGTCGCGCCGACGACGCCGCCGATCAATGAGCCTTTGTCGTCGTTGATCTGGTGACCGATGATCGCGCCGGCGGCCGCGCCGCCGACGATCTTGGCCGTGTCGCGGCCCTTTTCGCTCTGGCCCTTCTGCGCGACGCGCGCGTTGATCGTGGCCGTGGTGCCGTCTGCCAGCGCCAGCTGCGTGAACCCGATCTTGAGCGCCGGCACGGCGCCGATTTTCTGGCTGCCCGACACCACCTCGGTCACCGAGCCGCTCAGCGTTGCGCCGGCATTGGCGATGAGCCGTCCGTCGACGACCAGGTCGGAGGCGAGGCTGGCCTGGACCGGTTCACCGACGGGCGTGGTCCTGGTCGAGTAGGCATGGTTCAGCCTGACGAAAAGCTGGGTGCCTTCCGGCACCAACACCGGCGGCGGAGGAGGCGCCGCGACCGGTGCGCTGGCGGCGGGCGTCGTGGTCACGGCCGGTTTCGGCGTAGCAGTCGTCTTTGGCGTGGCAGCAGTCTTCGGTGCCGCGGCGGCGGCCGCCTCTCGCGCCGCGATCTCGCGTTCGCGGAGTTCGAGCTCCACCTGCCTGGCCGCGATCTCCTGCTCGCGAGCGTCCAGCGCCGTTGCCGCCTCATCCTCGGCCGGGGCGGTAGCAGGCGTTGCCGTGGTCGCATCGGCGGGCGACTCGGTCGCGACCGGAGCGGCGGCCTGCGGTTCGGGCGCAGACGGTGCGCCGCAGCCGGCCATGGCGAGGGCCAGGGTTGTCGCGAGTGCAAGCGTGATGGCGGGCGAGCGAGCGGGGAGCATACGGGACATGGTCACCTCCGGGGGGCACGATGGTGGGGCAACACCCCGTGCCCGACAAGATGACGGACCCCACAGTTCTGCAATTAGTTCCCGCCGCCGTGCTCGCGACCCGGCTTCGACCGGACGCCGCGACGCGCAAGCGCCTCGCGCAGCAGGAACTCGACCTGCGCGTTGGCGCTGCGCAGTTCCGCCGCCGCGAGCCGTTCGATCTGCGCCCAAAGCTGCGGGTCGATGCGCAGCAGGAACGCCTTCTTGTCCGGGCTCGCCACGGTGCCTCGCTATCGGTGCCGCGCGGCCGTCATGGCGCGCTCGAGCGCTGCCTTCAGCTTGCTCGGTTCGTCGGTGCCGACCAGCAAGGTCTTGCCGTCCTTGCGACGGACCAGCACGGCGTCGAAGCCCGAGACGTTATAGAGCCAGCCGCGACGCGTGCGATGCACGCCGCATCCATCCCAGAACCTCGTGCGCGTCACCTCCACGGCGGCGACGTCAGCGAGCGGCACGCTCTTGCGCGGAATGCCGAGGCCGAACCTGAGTTGCAGCGCGCCCTCGGCGATCCGCACGGTCAGCGACGACCAGAGCCAGCCGAGCGCGAGCGTGACAACGGCTCCGCCCAGCAATGCGGCCGCCGGGGCGGGTGACCGCTGCAGTTCCGGCAGCAGGGTCACGACCAGCAGCAGCAGTGCGCCGAGCACGAACGAAATGCGCATCGGCCAGCCGGTCTGGGTGTGCTCGTACTGCGGGCGTGACATCACGCACGCCTCACGGATAGAGGGTGCCGGTGTTGATCACGGGCTGCGTCTCGCTCTCCGCGCACAGCACCACGAGCAGGTTGCTCACCATCGCCGCGCGGCGCTCGTCATCGAGGTGGACGATGTTGCGCTCGGACAGGCCGGTCAGCGCCATTTCGACCATGCTGACCGCGCCGTGCACGATCTTGCTGCGGGCGGCGATGATGGCCTCGGCCTGTTGCCGGCGCAGCATCACCTGCGCGATCTCCGGCGCGTAAGCGAGGTGGGTGAGCTTGGCGTCCTCGACCACGATGCCCGCCTGATCGAACCGCTCGGTCAGTTCGCGGATCAGCGAGCTGGCGACCTTGTCCTGTCCGGCGCGCAGCGTGATCTCGCCCGCGTGCAGGTCGTCGCCCTCGTCGTACGCGTAGCTGGAGGCGAGGTGGCGCACCGCGGCCTCGGCCTGGATGCGCACGTACTCCTCGAAGTCCTCGACGTCGAAAGAGGCCTGCGACGTGTCGCGCACCCGCCAGACGACCGCTGCCGCGATCTCGATCGGGTTGCCGCGCTTGTCGTTCACCTTGAGACGCTCGCTCGCGAGATTGCGGGCGCGCAGGCTGATCTTCTGCTTCTTGAAGAAGGGGTTGGCCCAGCGCAAGCCCTCGGTGCGGTCGGTGCCCTTGTACTCGCCGAACAGCAGCAGGATGGCCGCCTCGTTCGGCTGCAGCATGTACAGGCCCGCGAGCAGCAGGCCGGCGACAAGCAGCAGCGGCACCGCGAGCAGCAGCACCCGCGGCCCAAAACGTTCGACCTGGAAGAGTGCGTACACGCCGATGGCCGCAAGCGCGAGGGCAATCGCGATCCAGGGGTAGCCGCTCGCGGTCCGTCGGGCGACCTCGGTCGAGCGAGCCAGTGCGGTGGTGGTCATGGCGTCTTGCGCTCCGTGGTTGCTTTCAAAGTGATATCACTGTGCTATATCCCGGCGCGCCCGTCAAGCACCTGCGGCGACGCCATGTCGGTGCGGGACTTGACGCTCCCGCCGCCAGCACGTAACTAGCTCGATCGGAACGATGCAGGCCCGGGGGGAGAGGATGACAACAGCAGTCGCCGCGGACGCGCTCGCGCTCGAACGGCTCTATCACTGGGAACGCACCGCGCCCGATCGCGTGGTACTCACCCAGCCGATGGGGGGCGGTGCCGTGAAGGATTTCACGTGGCGCGAGGTGCTGGACCAGACGCGACGCATGGCCGCGCACCTGCGCGGGCTCGGTCTCGCACCGGGTTCGCGCATCGGCATCCTGGCGAAGAACCAGGCGCACTGGCTGATCGCCGACTTCGCGATCTGGATGTCCGGCCACGTGTCTGTGCCGCTCTACCCGACGCTCGCCGCCGGCACGGTGCGCCAGATTCTCGAGCACAGCGAGGCGCAGTTGCTGTTCGTCGGCAAGCTCGACGCCTGGGAGGAGATGCGGGCAGGGGTGCCGGCCGGCCTGCCGATCATCCGCCTGCCGCTGTCCGCAGCCGCGGAGGGAGCGGCCTGGGACGACATCACGGCGCGCACCCAGCCACTGCAAGGCAACCCGGTGCGCGACGGTGACGAACTGTCCACGATCATGTACACGTCCGGCACGACCGGGATGCCGAAGGGCGTGATGCACAGCTTCGCGACCTTCGCCTGGTCGATGGCGGCGGTGCGCAAGCGCCTCGAGTCGGACGAGCACTCGCGCATCCTGAGCTATCTGCCGTTGTCGCACGTGGCGGAGCGCACGGTGGTCGAGCACAACCTGCTGGCGAGCAGCCTGCACGTGTTCTTTGCCGAGAGCCTGGAGACGTTCGCGGCCGACCTGCAGCGGGCCCGGCCGACCGTGTTCTTCTCGGTGCCGCGGTTGTGGGTCAAGTTCCAGCAGGGCGTGCTGGCAAAGATGCCGGCACGGAAACTCGACCGGCTGCTCTCCATCCCGCTCGTCCGTCAGGTGGTACGCAGAAAGGTGCTCCGTGCGCTCGGGCTCGACCAGTGCCGTTTCCCAGCCGGTGGCGCCGCGCCCATGCCGCCCGACCTGCTGCGCTGGTATGCCCGGCTCGGCCTCGAGGTCATCGAGGTGTACGGCATGACCGAGAATTGCGGCGTGTCACACTGCACGCTGCCCGGGAAGCAGCGGCCGGGCACGGTGGGGTACCCGTACGATGGAGTGCAGAGCCGGCTCGACCCGCAGACCGACGAGATCCAGGTGAGGAGCCCGGGCAACATGCTCGGCTATTACAGGGAGCCCGAGCAGTCGCGCAACGCGCTGACCGCGGACGGGTGGCTGCGGACCGGCGACAAGGGCGTGCTCGATGCCGAGGGCGGGCTGCGCATCAGCGGTCGCGTCAAGGACATCTTCAAGACCGGCAAGGGCAAGTACGTCGCGCCCGCACCCATCGAGGACAAACTGGTGATGCACGCGGCCGTCGAGGCCTGCTGCGTCACGGGTGCCAACCTCGGTCAGCCGCTGGCCCTGGTGATGCTCAACATGGAGGCCGCGAAGCGCGCCCTCGACCGCAGCGAGCGGGCAGCGCTCGAGGCGTCACTTGCCGCGCACCTCGGGTCGATCAATGCGCTGCTCGATCCGCACGAGCGGCTCGACTGCCTGGTGGTGGTGTCGCAGCCCTGGACGGTGGAGAGCGGGATGATCACCCCGACGTTCAAGGTGCGGCGCAACCGCGTCGAGGACGTGTACGCGCCGTACTACGAGCGCTGGGTGGTCGAGCGCCGCGCGGTCATCTGGCACGAAGCATAAAAAAAGCCCGGGGCTTGCGCCCCGGGCTTCGTTTGGCTCTACAGCCGGTCCGGCTTAGTGGCCGAATTCCAGGCGGACGGTGCCAAGGAACGTGCTCGTCTCGTCACCGGCGACGTAGCCGACGCCGAGGGCGACCATGTCCGTGACGTACCAGCGGCCAAAAGCGCCGAAGTCGAACTCATCGCCGAAATCGGAGAGGTTCGAGTACCGCGCGGTACCCTCGACTTCGAAGCGCTCGGCAAAGCGCGTACGGATGCCGAGGCCGAGCGAGTAGCCGTCATCCTCCGGATCGACGTCGATGAAGTCGTTCCAGCTGTTCGGAAGATCGGCGTCGACACTGACGTAGCCGAGCGTGCCGTAGATGTCGGTCTGGTCGGCGATCGGCCACGCGTACCCCACGCCGACGTTCCAGCTTGCGAAGTCGATGTTGCCGCCGCCGACGTTCGCAGACTGATCCTTGAATTCTGCGAAACCGAAGATGTTCTCGGTGAACTCGAACGAGCCTTTCAGGCCCCAGCCGCCAACCGTCTCGCTGAAATCGTCGATGTCGGTGTTGAAGTAGCCGCCTTCGATGTAGGTGTAGCTCAGGCCCTCGGCCTGCGCCATGAACGGGACGAGCGCAGCAGAGGCAGCCAGCACGGAAAGAATCTTGGAACGAACCATAAAAGGACTCCTCGATAAGTATGGGAAGCCGGCACGGGTCAGGCCGGTCCCGAAAAAACGCCAAACCTCGGCGTGGCCCATATGATGTTGCAACGCACTGGAAAAGCCAAGGCAGTTCTGTTGTTTCTTGACAACAAATACCGCGGAAAGTCGCAATTATGCGTCGCGTGCAGCAGACAAAGGCTCAGTCAGCCGTGTCGTAGGCCGCGAGATCGGCCGCGCGCAGCATCCTGCGGTAGCGGATGGTGCTGTGCGGCCAGTTGTTGGTGATGGTGCCGTCGGCCAGCTTGTACCAGCTCTGCTTGTCGTCGGCCCACACTGATTTCGCCAGGTCGCGCTGCAAAGCTCGGTTGTAGTCGTCCATCACCGCGCGTTTCACGTCGAGCCGCCTGGCGCCGCGGGCGTCCAGCTTGCGGATGGCGTCGATGATGTAGCCCACCTGCGCCTCGATCATCACCAGGATGCTGTTGTGGCCGAGGTTGGTGTTCGGTCCATAGAGCATGAACAGGTTCGGGAAGCCGCTCACCGTGACGCCAAGGTAGGCATGGGCGCCGGCCTTCCATTCATCGCGCAGATCGCGGCCACCGCTGCCGGTGATCGCCATCGGCGCCAGGAAGTCCGTGGCATGGAAGCCGGTCGCGTAGACGAGCACGTCGGCAGCCAGCAGTTCGCCGGTGCGGGTGCGCGCGCCGTCGGGCTCGACGCGCTCGATGCCGTCGGTCACCAGCCGCACGTTGGCGCGGTTGAGCGTCGGGTAATAGTCGTCGTTGAAGAGCACGCGCTTCGCACCGATCGGATAGTCCGGCAGCAGCCTTGCGCGCAGCGCCGGGTCCCTTACCTGTCGCTGCAGGTGCCGCTTCGCCTTGAGCGTGGCGAGCCACTGCACGATGCGCACCTGCTTCATGAGCGGCGTGAGTTGCATTTCGCCGAAGAAGAACCACTGGAAGTCGTGGCGCAGCTTCGCGAGCCACGGCCAGCGCGCCATCCGACGGTGCAGGCGCGGCGAATAGAGCCGGTCCTTGCGCGGCATCAGCCAGTTGGCCGAGCGCTGGACGATGGCGAGCTGCGACGCGAGGGGCGCGATCTGCGGCACGAACTGCACCGCGCTCGCGGCATTGCCGATCACCACGATCCGCTTGCCCGCGAGATCCACCGAGTGGTCCCAGCGCGCCGAGTGGAACTGCGCGCCGCGGAAGGACTCGCGCCCGGCCAGCGCTGGCACGGCCGGGCGATGCAGCTGGCCGACGCCCGTGACGAGAAACTGCGCCTCGATCGCGCTTCCGTCGGCGAGCTCGATGCGCCACACGTTGCGCGCATCGTCGAACCGGGCTGACCGGACCTCGGCGTTGAAGCGGCAGTGGGGCAGCAGCCCGGATTGCACGGCACATTCGACCGCGTAGCCGAGCAACTCCGGCTGCCAGGCGAATCGCCGGCTCCAGTCGGTCTTCTGCCGGAACGAGAAGCTGTAGAGGAACGACGGCGCGTCGCAGGAGGCGCCGGGGTAGGTGTTGTCCCGCCACGTGCCGCCGAGCGTGGCGGACTTCTCCAGGATCAGGAAGTCGTCCATCCCGGCCTGCTTGAGCTGCATGCCCATGCAGATGCCGGAGTGGCCGGCGCCGATGATCGCGATGCGGGTGCGGGTGGTCATTGCGGCCCTTGCGTTGGTGGTTGCGTCCGTCAATTCAGCTCCGACAGGAAGGCGGGTCCGCCGAGCGCCACCATCTGGCGCTCGATCCAGACCTGGCGCTTGCGCACGTACGGGCCTGGCTGGTCGGCGCGGTAGCGCTTCGGGGCAGGCAGCACCGCCGCGAGCAGGGCCGCCTCCGAGCGGCCGAGGCGGGCGGCGTCCTTGCGGAAGAACCGCCGGCTCGCGGCCTGTACGCCCCAGGTGCCCCGGCCGAATTCGGCGACGTTCAGGTACACCTCGAGAATGCGCCGCTTGGGCCAGGCGAGCTCGATCAGGACGGTGAGACCCGCCTCCAGGCCCTTACGGAACCAGCTTTGTCCCGGCCACAGGAACAGGTTCTTGGCGACCTGCTGGCTGATGGTGCTGGCGCCCCGCATGCGCCGGCCGCGCTTGCGGTCCTCGAGCGCCTTGTCGATCTGCTTCATGTCGAAACCGCGGTGCCGCAGGAACTGCTGGTCCTCGGCTGCCACCACCGCGAGTGCGGCCTGTCTCGAGATCTGGTTCCAGTCGCGCCATTCGTGGCGGAACTCGTACGAATCGTCGCTGCGAACCAGTGCTCCGACGCGGTCCTGCAGCATGAATGCGGTGGCCGGTGGATCCACCCAGCGAAGTACCAGCACCGCGAGCACGGTGGCGGACGCCCAGGCGGCGACCAGCAGCAGCACGGCGCGCGCGATGCGCGCCGGCAGGCTCTTGCGACGCTTCGCCACTACGGGAGCGGTGGCCCGGTCAGGGGGCGCCGACGCTCAGGTGGCGGGCGTGACCCGGCGCGCGCTCGTCACCTCGATCGGTGTGACGGGCACGTCCTGGTGGCCGGCCTTGTTGCCGGTCCTCACGGCGGCCATCTTGTCGACCACGTCCATGCCCTCGACGACGTGGCCGAACACCGCGTAGCCCGCGCCGCCGCGGCCCGGGTCGAGGAACGCGT
>Ga0209450_10000496_pt1 | contig 20223 bp, 17 predicted proteins | sample FrelakmetLWP11LW_FD_187149 | JGI IMG/M metagenome (GOLD analysis project Ga0209450, IMG submission 187149) | Freshwater lake sediment microbial communities from the University of Notre Dame, USA, for methane emissions studies - LWP11 LW (SPAdes)... | ecosystem: Environmental > Aquatic >...
GAAATCCACGCGGATCCGGAGCGGTGCGTGTACGACTCGACGATGACCCCGCACCATCACTTCCAGAACGTGAACACCGGCGAGATGATCGACATCCGTCCGGAGGACCTCTCGTTCGCGCGCCTGCCGCCGTTGCCTCCCGGCACCGAGATCGAGAGCGTGGACGTCGTGATCCGCGTGCGGCGCAAGGATTGAGCTTCACGACCGGGGGCCGAGTCCGTATACTTCGCGCCCCTCTCCCGCCGGAGTAGCTCAGCTGGTAGAGCAGCGCATTCGTAATGCGCGGGTCGGGGGTTCGAGTCCCTCCTCCGGCACCATTTTCCCCGGCACGGCCGCGGGGCCCACGGCTCCGCACCATGGCCCGATCGCATGCCGATGCGCCTGATCTCACGCCTGCCGTTGCCGTTGCTCTACGCGATCTGCGGTGTCCTGGCGTGGATCCTGCGGGTCGTACGGTGGCGCCGGCACTTCGTGGACGACGGCCTGGCGCGTTGCCTGCCCCAGCTCGGCCAGGCCGGGCGGCACCGCATTGCGCGCGAGTTCTACGCCGGGCTCGGCCGGCTGGTCGCGGAGGTGCTGCACGGAGCGCGCATCGCGCCGGAGCAGCTCGAGCAGCGCGTGCATTTCGAGAATCCGGAGGTCGTACGCGACCTGATCGCGGCCGGCCGGCGCGTCATGCTCGTCGCCGGCCATCACTGCAACTGGGAGTGGCTGCTGCTCGAGTGCTCGCGGCACCTGGGCGCGCCGCTCGTCGTGCCGTACAAGCCGATATCGCGCGCGGGCGCCGATCGCTGGATGCTGGCGACGCGCAGTCGCTTCGGCGCGACCATGGTGCCGACCCGCGAGATCGGGCCGTATCTCGTAGCGCGGCGCCGGCAGGTGAGGCTGCTCGCGATGCTCTCCGACCAGTCGCCGTCCGCCAAGAGCGACAAGCAGGTGTGGTTGCCGTTCTTCGGTCAGGACACCTCGTTCTTCCAGGGACCGGGCTGGATCGGCGCGCGGCTGGGCTACGAGCCCGTGTTCATCGCGATGCGGCCGGACGGGCGCGGCCGTTACGTCGTGCGTTTCGTGCCGCTGGCGCCCGCCGGGGAGCGACTCGACCAGGACCAGATCCTGCGTGCGTACGTCACCGCGCTCGAACAGCAGATCCGCGCGTACCCGGCCCAGTATTTCTGGGCCTACAACCGCTGGAAGCGGGCCAGGCGGCCCGATGACTGAGCGGCTGCCGCTTCGCCTGAGCTACGCGCTGTGCGGCTTGGGCGCGTGGCTCGCGTTCCGGGTCTTCCGGCTGCGCCTGCGCGTCGTGCGCGACAACTTGCAGCAGTCGTTCCCCGACTGGCCACGCGCGCTGCTGCGGGACGTCGAGCGCGAGTTCGTGCGGCGGCAGGGTGAGGTGGCGGCGGAGCTGCTGTGCTCGACGCGCATCGGTGCCGATGAGTTGCGCGAGCGGGTCACGATCACCAACCCGGGCGCGCTCGCAGCGGCCGGCGCGCCGCGACCGATGATCCTGGTCGGTGCCCACCACTGCAACGCCGAGTGGATGGTGCAGCGCGTATCGCTCGAGCTCGGCGAGCGGCTGGTGGCGCTCTACAAGCCGCAGCGCAATGCGCGGGCGGACCGCTGGCTGCGCAGCCTGCGCACGCGTTTCGGAGCGCGCCTGGTGTCGGCGAAGGCCGTGCTGCAGGAGCTGGCCCGCATGCGCAACGTGGGCGCGATCGGCCTGCTCGCGGACCAGGTGCCGCGCACCAGCCCGGAAAAGCACTGGCTCACGTTCCTGGGGCGGGAAACCGCTTTCTACATGGGGCCCGAACTGCTCGGCCGTGCGCTCCGCGCACAGGTCTGCCTGATACGCATGCGACGCCTCGGTCGCGGTCGCTACGAAATCACCTTTGAGCCGCTCAATGTCCCGGGCGAGAAGCTGCCGCACGGCGAGCTGACTGCCCGCTACGCGCGCGGACTCGAGGCCTGGATCCGCGAGGACCCCGCCGGATGGTGGTGGACGCACCGGCGGTGGAAGGCGATCAAGGGGAAAGCGGAGAGCGGTTAGCGGATGGCGCATAACCGCTGTCCGCCAGTCGCTTTCCGCTAGGCCTGCGCATTCAACTTCGCTTCCAGGTGCCGGGCCAGCTGGCTGACCGTCGGGAAATCGAACAGCTCGGTGAGGTCCACCTGCCCGGGGTACAGCTCGTCGATCTTCTCGTGGATCTGGATCAGCGTGAGCGAACTGGCGCCGACGTCGAACAGGTTGTCGTCCACGTCCACGTGCTTGCCGGGAAGCGCGTCGTCGACGATTGCCTTCAGCTGCCGCTCGATCTGGCCGGCCGCCGCCCGCCCGTGGCCGTGGCGCGCCTGCCACGCCGCGTCGAACTCGGCGATCTCGGCGGCAAATTCGCCGCTCTCGTAGGCGTGGGCCAATGCGGTGCGCTGCAGCTTGCCGCTGGTGGTCTTCGGTATCCGCTTCACCGGCACGACGTGTGCGACCTCGACACCGGCATGCTCGTTGACGAGGTGGACGGCCCGCGTGGCAATGGCCAGGAAGTCCGTCATGTCGCCGCGGTGGAGCACGAACAGCACCAGGTCGTCGGTCGGCGAGTGGGGGTTGTGCACTCCGGCAGCGGCGACCTTGCCGAGTTCGAGCCCCGGCTCGTGCTGCAACAGCGCCTCGAGATCGTGCGGGTAGTAGTTCTGGCCGTTGACGAAGATGATCTCCTTCGAGCGGCCGGTGACGTACAGGTCGCCATCGTGCCAGAGGGCCAGGTCCCCGGTGCGCAACCAGCCGTCGGCGCTGATCGCCGCTGCGGTGGCCTCCGCGTTGCGGAAGTAGCCGCGGGTGACGTTGTCGCCCTTCATGAGCAGGTGACCGACGCGGCCCTCGGCGACCTCGGCTCCCGCGTCGTCGACCAGTTTCACGGACGTGTAGGGGATCGGCTTGCCCTCGCACATGAGCTTGATCGCATTCGGGTCCCCGGCGGCAACCCGCTCCGCGGCTGCACCGACGCCGAGCGAGCGGCGATCGACCGTGAGGTAGCGATAGTCGGCACCGGGCGGCGGGAAGCACACCCCGAGCGACGCCTCGGCGAGGCCGTAAACCGGAAACATTGCGTTGCGGCGCAGACCGTACGGCGCCATGGCGTCCAGAAACTCCTCGGCCAGGTCGACGGAGATCGGCTCCGCGCCGTTGAAGATCAGCCGCACGGCAGCGAGGTCCACTCCTTCGAGCGTCTTGTCGCCAAGCGCGCGCAGGAAGTGCCGGTAACCGAAGTTCGGCGAGCAGGTGAGGGTGACCCGCTTGTCCGCCGCGAACTTCATCCACAGCAGCGCGCGCCGCACGAACAGGTCGGTCGGCATGAGGTACTGGCGCACGCCGCCGTACATCATCATCAGGTGGAAGCCGATCAGGCCCATGTCGTGGGTGAGCGGCATCCAGCTGAGCGAGATGTCCTGCTCGGACAGGCCCGCGGCCTGTCGCGCGCCTTCGGCATTGGCGAGGATGTTGCCATGGGTGAGCACCACGCCCTTCGGCTCGCTGGTCGAGCCCGAGGAAAACTGTATGAACGCCGTCTGGTCGCTGGCGGTCCGCGCGGGCGTGCCTTCGCGCGCGATGTCGTCGAGCTGGTCGATCAGGAAGGTGCGGCGCTCGAGCGCCTGCCACGCCTCGGGCCCGCCCTGGCTCGCCGCGAAGGTCGCCAGCCGCTCGCGCAGCTTGCGGTCGGTATAGAGGAACGGGTTGCCGAGCTGCCTGGCGATGCGCAGCAGCTTCTGCTTGTGCTCGTCGCTGATGCCCACGGCGACCGGTACCGGGACGATGCCACCGTACAGGCAGGCCCAGTAGGCGTCGATGAACTGCTCGTTGCTCGCCACGTGCAGGATCAGCATGTCACCCGGACGGGCGCCGCTGCGCTGCAGGTGGTGCAGGATGCCGAGCGCTCGAAGGCGCAGCTTCGCGAGCGGTAGGGACTTCTCCGCTCCCTCGCCCTCGAGGTAGCCGATGGCGCCCGTGCCGCGGGCGCGGTGGTCGAGCATTTCCGTGAGCGTCTGGTACTGGATCATCGGCGTTCCACTCGCGTGCAAATGTCCGGCGCCGGCCCGGATCCGAGCGGACCAGGGTTCGGACGACTCGGCATTGTCCCAGAATGAAGGGTGGCGGTGCACCCTCGCTCCCCGACTGCGTGACGCTCCCGGGCTGGCGGGGAGCTGCACGCGAGCGGAGAATCTGCGCGAATGAGCGACGTCATGGTACTGCACGCCGCCAGGACGGCCGCCGTCGACGCGGCGCGCGCGGAGTGGCTCCTCGATCGGCTGCCCTATGCGCGCCGGCTCGAACTCGAACGCCGCGACGCTGCCGCGCGTGCAGCCAGCCTGCTGGCGCTCGAACTCTTGCTGGAAGCGGCAACGCGCCTGCGGGGAGCAGGCCCGGACATGTCGCGGTTGCGCTTCCCGGCAGGGCACAAACCCTCGTTCAGCGGCGGACCGTGGTTCAGCGTCAGTCACTCGCGCTCCCGCGTCGCCATCGCAGTAAGCGATCGCTGCGACCTCGGGATCGACGTCGAGGATCGGAACGGTCTAGCCGATCCTGCGGCGCTCGATCGCTGGACGGCGATCGAGGCCACCCTCAAGGCGGCAGGGTGCGGACTCAGGCATTCCCGCGAGGTGCGGCTCGCCGGCGATCTTGCGACGGGTGAGGTGTCAGGACGGGTCGTCCATCTGCGCGGCATTGCGCTGGCGCCGGACAGCGTCGCGCGCCTCGCGACCCTGCTGCCCGTCGCGGCGGTGCGGGTGGAGGAGTGGGGCCCATCGCTGGCCTGCTTCGCGAATCGCTGACCGCGGTGGGCTACTTCTCCGCCAGCGCGGCCCGCGCCACCTGCTGCAGATCGTGCAGCTTCTGCGTCATCTCGGCCTGCATGCGGGCGAGCGATGCGGCGTCGAGCCCGCGCGGCATCCGCACCGGCTCGCCGTAGGCGATCACCACGCGGCTGAACGGCAGCGGCAGTTCGAACTGGTCCCAGGTCGGGAAGCGAAACGCGTGCGACGCCGCGATGCTCACCGGCAGGATCGGCTTGCCGGTGATCTGCGAGAGCATCACTGCGCCCGGCTTGAAGTCGTGCAGCGGGCCGCGCGGGCCGTCCGGCGTGAGCGCCGGCGAAATCTCCTGCTTGACGATGGTCTCGTAGTAGTCGCGCAGGGCGCGCGCGCCCGTGGCCGTGGAGGAGCCCCGGATCACGTGGCCGCCGATCCGTCCCACGAGCATTGCCGGTCCGGTGCCGTCGACCGACGGACTGATCAGGAAGCCGATCTTCAGCCCGGCCGGTCGCAGGTCGAGCAGCGCGCGCACGCCGAACAGCATGTGCTGGTGCCAGTACACCGGGATCAGGGAACGGGATTCACGCACCGCCTCGCGCGCTCGCTCGAGTCCGACCGTGCGGTGCACCCGGCAGGTGGCCCAGAAGAAGCGGATCAGGACCGAGGCGACCACGACGGCGACGCGGTAGAGCAGCATGCGCCCGCGCGTCAGCCGCCGGCGGCCCCGGGTTGCCTTGCGGTACAGCGTATTGCGCGGCTCGTCGTGTCCCGTCGCCTCGGTGTCGTCGTTCATCGCACTTGGTCCGGGTCCACGGCGTCCGGCGACCGTTCGAGCAGGATACGGCCGGATTTCAGCAGCAGCGCCCACGCGCTGCGCACGATGAGCAGGGCGACTGCAATGGACAGCAGCGGGTCGATGGGCGTCCAGCCCGTCGCCAGGATCACGACTGCGGCGATGCTCGCGCCGATCGACCCGAGCAGGTCGCCGAGCACGTGCAGCCGGGCCGCCGCGACGTTCATGTTCGACTGTTGATCGCCCTCGAGGATGTGCAGCACGGCAAGGTTGGCGAGCAGTCCCAGCAGGGCGATGCCGAGCATGGTCGCGCCCGCGATGTCGCGTGGCGCGACCATCCGCTGCACTGCCTCCCACATGATCCAGCCCACCACGCCGAACAGCGCCACGGCGTTGACGAAGGCGGCGATCACCTGCGCGCGGTGGTGGCCGTCACTGCGTGGCGTTGCGCCCGGCCGCAGGGCAAGCCGCGCAGCACCCCACGCCAGGGCGAGCGCCGCGGTGTCGGTCAGCATGTGGCCGGCGTCGGCAAGCAGTGCCAGCGATCCCGACAGCATACCGCCAGCCACCTCGAGCAGCATGAACGTGCCGGTGATGACCAGCGCCCAGCCGAGGCGCCGGGAGTCGGTGGCGTGCGGGTGGGGCTGCGTGCGGCTGTCGTCGCTCAAGCGCGGTTCCCGGTAGTGATTGCAATGGAGCTGCCGGTGAGCCTGTGGCCCGTGGCGTGCCTCGGACTATACTAGCGCTCTCACAGTCGGATCCTCACCTTGACTTCTGCCCAGAACAGCGTGCCGGCCCCCGGTTTCGAGGTGTCGGTGGTCATCCCCGTGTGCAACGAGCAGGACAACGTGCTGCCGCTGGCACGGGAGGTCCACGCCGCGCTTGCGGGGCGTTACCGCTTCGAGACCATCTTCGTCGACGACGGCAGCGCCGACGGCACGGCACAGGCAGTGCGCGCGGCCCGCGCGGCGGGAATGCCCGAGATCCGCCTGGTGCGCCACGCGGCGCGTTCCGGGCAGAGTGCCGCCGTGGCGACGGGCGTACGCGAGTCGCATGCCCCGTGGATCGCCACGCTCGACGGTGACGGCCAGAACGACCCGGCCGACATCCCGAAGCTGCTCGAGGCCGCGCAAAGGGCGACGTCGCCGCGGCTGAGACTCGTGATGGGTAATCGCACCACGCGCCGCGATACCTGGCTGCGCCGCATGTCGTCGCGGATCGCGAACAGCGTGCGTGGCGGCCTGCTGCGCGACGGCACGCCGGACACGGGCTGCGGCATCAAGGTATTCGACCGCGCGGTGTTCATGGACATGCCGCGCTTCGACCACATGCACCGCTTCATGCCCGCCCTGTACCAGCGCGAGGGCTACGAGGTGGTCTCGGTGCCGGTCAATCACCGCGAGCGGACGCGTGGCCAGTCGAAGTACGGCCTGCACAATCGGCTCTGGGTCGGCATCGTGGACCTGTTCGGGGTGATGTGGCTCATCCGCCGCGCGTCGCCCCGCATCCGGATCGACGAGGACGCCTGATTGACCGCCCCGGGCGGCCCTGCCCTGAGCGTCTTCGACAGGCTGCTGCGGCAGGGGCGCGCGTCCCGCCGCGACACGCTGCTCGACCTGTGTTTCCTGGTCGGCTTGGCGCTGCTGCTCATGGCGGTCGGGCTCGGGCTGCGTGACCCATGGCCCGCCGACGAGCCGCGGTTCGCGCTCATCGCCCAGGACATGCTGCGCAGCGGCGACTGGCTGATCCCGCGGGTCGGCGGCGACCTCTATGCCGACAAGCCGCCGTTCTTCTTCTGGCTGCTGGCGGCGGCCATGGCGCTCACTGGCTCGCTGCGGATCGGGTTCCTGTTGCCATCGCTGCTGGCCGGTATCGGCGCCACGTTGCTGGTCTACGACCTGCTGCGCCGCGCGCGCGGTCGGGAAGCGGCCCTGTCGGGGGCGTTCCTGCTGTTGCTCACGTTTCAGTTCACCTGGCAGATGCGGCACGCGCAGATCGACGGGGTGCTGTGCTTCCTCACCACGCTCAGCCTGTACGGCTTGCTGCGGCATGTCGTGCTCGGGCCGGCACCCGGCTGGTTCGTTGCCGGCTGGGCCGTGGCGGGAGTCGGCGTCATCACCAAGGGCGTGGGGTTCCTGCCGCTGCTGGTGCTCGTGCCGTTCGCGCTGCTGGTGCGGCGCGGCTGGACAACGGCGGTCCCGGGCGTGGGTCGCCTGTCGCTGGTGGGCGCGGCGGCGATGCTCGTGGCCATCGGGATGTGGTTCGTGCCGATGATGCTCGTGACGTCGGCGGGGGGCGACCTGCTCGCGTACCGCAACGACATCCTCTTCCAGCAGACCGTGACGCGGTATGCCGATGCGTGGCATCACCACGAGCCGGTCTGGTACTACTTCACCAACGTCATCCCGGTGCTGTGGTTGCCGCTGATCGCGCTCGTGCCGTGGCTGTGGCCACGCTGGCGCGAGGCGCTGCGCGCGCGGGACACGCTGTTGGCGCTGCTGCTGGCCTGGGTCGTGATCGTCGTGCTCTTCTTCACCGCAAGTTCGGGCAAGCGCGGCCTGTACGTCCTGCCGGCGGTGCCGGCGCTGGCGATGGCGGCGGCACCCTGGCTGCCAGAGTTGCTGCGCGCCCTGGGCACGCGGCGCCTCGCGTTCGGCCTGGCGTCGCTGCTGGTCGGGTTCATGGCACTGGCCGCGGTGTACTTTGCCGTCGACTCGGACGCAGCGGGGCGGATGGTCGGCGACTTCGGAGTGCAGCCGGTGCTGCCCCTTGCGGTGGCGGCGGTGGCCGGCGCGATCCCACTGCTGCTGCTCCGCGTTCGCGACGGGTGGCTCGCCTATGCCGGCGTGCTGGCGGTCCTGTTCGCCACCATCGGCCTCGTCATCTATCCCCGCATCGACAACGTGCGCTCCGGTCGGGCGCTCATGGAGCGACTGGAGGAGGCGAGCGCCGGCTTCGCGGAATTGGGCCTTGCGAGCTTCAAGGAGCAATACCTGCTTGAACTGCGACGGCCGAGCTTCAACTTCGGTCACGCTCGCTGGCGCGAGCGCGAAGTCGAGGCCGCCGATGCGGCCGCGTGGCTGGCGGAGCGCCCCGGACGCGCGTTGCTGGTCGAAAAGCGCGCCCGCGAAGCCTGCTTTTCCAAGGCTGAGGCCCTGGACCTGGGTCGCGCCAACCGCCAGCGCTGGTACCTGGTGTGGGGCGAGCCGGACGCGGACTGCGTCGCGCGCGGTGACCTGACGCGCGCCCGGCTGTATCTGCCACCCAATGCGTCTTTAGATACAGGTAGTTAGCTTGAAATCTTGAGGGGCTGTGCCAGAATGCCGCGCAAGCGTTTGCCCGAAAAGCATTCTAGATCTGTGGATTAGTTCCGCGGCCGCTCCGCCGGGGCTGCCACACTGAGGCGCAACGGAAGGGACCCGAACGAACCGATGGCCATCTCCCCACCCGCGGGCGGCGACGAGCAGGACGGAACGGATTTCCTTTCCACGCAGGTCGTCTTCGGCGCCGATGGCAGCCGACCAGTGGTCGGGCTCGACGTCCTGGCCACCAAGGTGGCCGTCGACTTCCAGCGACTCTCGAGCGAAGGCGGCGACAGCTGCGTGAAGCGCAACCTCGACGCCCTGCGCGAGGCCACGGGCGTCGATGCGATGTGCATCGCGCTGTTCGACCTGGAGAAGAAAGTCGTCGAGCGCGTGGCGAGCGCCACGGCGCTGTTCGCACCGTTCGACCCGCAGGTGCTGAAAGGGGACTCGCTCGACCGCCTGCCGGTGCTCGCGCACGGCCTCGAGCACCTGCGCATCGTCGAGATTCGCGACACCCTGGCGCCGCGGCGCGAGCTGGCGACCGACGCGGAGCGTTTCGCCGGGCTCGGCGTCCGCTCCGTGCTCGCCTGCGGCTTCGCGCTCAACGGCCGCGCCTGCGGCTTCCTGGCGCTGTGCTCGTCGCAACCGCGTTCCGGCTGGGACGCCAACCTGCACCTGCTGCTCAAGCTGGTCGGCGCGAGCTTCGCCACCGGCCTCGAGCGGCTGCGCGCGCAGCGCCACCTGGCGCGGCTCGAGGAGCGCAACGAGCTCTCGCTGCCCGGCGCCAACGACGGCATGTGGGATTTCGACGTCGAGAACAACGCCGTCTGGTTTTCGCCGCGCTGGCGACAGATGCTCGGCTACGACGAGAACGACCCGCACGTCTCGCCGGACTGGCGCCGGCTGGTGCATCGCGACGACATGGCGCGCGTGCAGGCCGCGATCCGCGACCACATCGCGGGCAAGACGCCGATGTTCGAGAGCGTGCACCGCATGCGCCACACCAACGGCGAGTGGCGCTGGGTGGTGAGCCGGGCCAAGGCCCGCGTCGACTCGAGCGGCCGGTTGCGCCGCCTGGTCGGGGTCGAGCTCGACATCACCGAGCGCAAGCTGTACGAGGACGCGCTGTTCAAGGAGAAGGAGAGCGCGCAGATCACGCTGCAGTCGATCGGCGACGGCGTGATCACCACGGACGCCCAGCTGAACATCGAATACCTGAACCCGGTGGCCGAGGAGCTCACCGGCTGGCGCTTCGAGGAGGCGGCCGGCAAGAACATAGACGACATCTTCCGCGGGTTTCACGAGGAGACCTGCGAGCCGCTGGAGAACCCGCTCTCCGTGGCGATCCGCCGCAGCCGCGCGATCAAGTCGGTGCGCCCCACGCTGCTGATCAAGCGCGACGGCAACGAGATGTACATCGAGAGCACCGCCTCGCCGATCCGCGACGGCTCGGGGGCGGTGTCGGGCGGCGTGCTGGTGTTCCACGACGTGAGTGAGAGCCGCGAGCTCAACCGCAAGCTCTCCTACCACGCGAGCCACGACATCCTCACCGGGCTCGTCAACCGGCGCGAATTCGAGGCGCGGCTCGAGCGGTCGCTGCGCAGCGCGCGTGCGAGGGAAACCTCGTACGCGCTGTGCCACCTCGACGTCGACCAGTTCAAGATCATCAACGACACCTGCGGGCACAGCGCCGGCGACGCGCTGCTCGGGCAGGTCGGCGCGCTGCTCAAGACCAAGATCCGCTGGCGCGACACGCTCGCGCGCCTCGGTGGCGACGAGTTCGCGGTGCTGCTCGAGAGCTGCTCGCTCGACGAGGCGCTGCGCATGGCGGACCAGCTGCGCGAGACGATCCGCAACTACAAGTTCGTCTGGGAGGAGCGCACGTTCCGTCTCAGCTGCAGCGTGGGCGTCGTGCCGATCACGGGTGACAGCGAGGACGTGGCGGCACTGCTCTCGGCGGCCGACAGCGCCTGCGCCGCGGCGAAGGAGGCGGGGCGCAACCGCGTCTACAGCTTCCAGGAGAACGACATCGACCTGATGCGCCGCCGCCGCGAGATGCAGTGGGCGGCGCGCATCAACAACGCGCTCGAGGAGTCGCGGTTCGAGCTGTACCGCATGACGATCCAGCCGCTGCAGAAGCCCGAACCGGGCGCGCACTACGAGCTGCTGCTGCGGATGCGGGACGAAGCGGGCAAGATCGTCTCGCCCGACAATTTCATCAACGCCGCGGAACGCTACGGCCTGACGCCGGCGATCGACCGCTGGGTGATCGAGAACGCGCTGCGCTGGCTGGTCTCCGAGGCAGACGAGCGCGAGCGCCTGGCGATGTGCTCGATCAACCTCTCGGGGCAGAGCCTCGGCGACGACAAGTTCCTGCCGTTCGTGATCGACCAGTTCCATCGCAGCGGCATCGACGCGTCGAAGATCTGCTTCGAGATCACCGAGACGGCGGCGATCGCGAGCTTCTCGCAGGCCAATCGCTTCATCCAGGCGCTGAAGGAGCTCGGCTGTCGCTTCGCGCTCGACGATTTCGGCACGGGCCTGTCGTCGTTCGGCTACCTCAAGCACTTCCCCGTGGATTTCCTCAAGATCGACGGCAGCTTCGTCAAGGAAATCCTGCACGACCCGATCGACCGCGAGATGGTGCGCTCGATCAACGAGATCGGGCACCTCACGGGCAAGCTCACCATCGCGGAGTTCGCGGAGAACGCCGAGATCATCAACATGCTGCGCAACCTCGGCGTCGACTACGCGCAGGGCTACGGTGTGGCGTCGCCGCAGCGCATCTCGAAGGCCGCCGTCAACGGCTGAGCGCGCCCGCGCCCTGGCGAAAACTCGCTCGGGCGCTGAGGCTCGAGTGCGGGATTGGGGTGTTTTCCGGGCGAGCGTGTCTTCTTACCGCGAGGCCGGTAAACACCCCAATGCCGCACCATGTACCACGCCGCCTCCGGAGCGACTCAAGCCTGCGCGTCGAACTCGAACCGCATGGAGAGGTCGACGGCCCGGACGTGCTTGGTCAACGACCCGATCGACACGAAATCGACGCCCGTCTCCGCGATGCCGCGCAGCGTCTCGAACGTGACGTTGCCCGAGGCTTCGAGCTTCATCGGGCCTCGTTGGTGCCCGCGGTTCATGCTGACTGCTGCGCGCAGCTCGTCGAGGGTGAACTCGTCGAGCAGTGCCATGTCGGCGCCCGCATCGAGCGCCTGCTTGAGCTCTTCCAGCGTCTCCACCTCGACTTCCACCGGCACGGTCGCGCCGGCAGCACGTGCCGCCGCGACGGCTGCGGCGATGGAGCCCGCCGCCATGATGTGGTTTTCCTTGACCAGGATGCCGTCGTACAGGCCCATGCGGTGATTGCTGCCGCCGCCGCAGCGCACCGCGTACTTCTGGGCGCGGCGCAGCCCGGGCACCGTCTTGCGGGTGTCGAGGATGCGGCACGACAGCCCCGCGACCAGCGACGCGTAGCGCCGCGTCACGGTGGCGGTGCCGGACAGGGTCTGCAGGAAGTTGAGCGCGGTGCGCTCACCCGTCAGCAGCGATCGCGCGGGCCCCTCGATCCGGCAGAGGCGCCGGCCGGGGGCGACCTCGGCGCATTCCTCGGTGTCCCAGATCACCCGCACGCTGGCATCGAGCTGTCGGAACACCTCGTCGACCCAGGGCTTCCCGCACACGACTGCGGACTCGCGGGTGATGACGGTGGCGCGACCGGCGCGCCCGGCAGGCACGAGCGCCGCGGTGAGGTCGCCGTTGCCCACGTCCTCGGCCAGGGCGCGGGCGACCTGGTCAGCCAGGTCCGGTGGTGTCGCTGGGTAGTTCATGTCAGAACGGCAGCCCGTGGTTGGCCGAGCCCATGCACAGCAGCATCGGCAGTGACAGGACGAAATTCGTGCGCGAGGCGAGCAGGGCGACCTTGCGGGCGCGCGCTTTCTCCTCGTCGCTGGCGGCCACGAGGCCGAGCAGCTTGCGCTGGTTCGGCCAGATCAGCGCCCAGACGTTGAACAGCATGATCGTGCCGAGCCATGCGCCGGTGCCGATGATGAGGTGGTAGTAATTGACCGGGTCGCTCAGCAGTCCGAGCGTGAAGGCGCCCAGGAAGCTGCCCGAACGGCCGAGATACCAGGCGCCGGTGAGCCACGTGGCGAGCGCGGCCCAGCGGAACCACAGCAGCGCCCGGGGCGCGACGTACCGGGTGATGCCGCCGGCGCCGGGGCCTCCCTTGTCGGTGGCGGCCTCGGCAAGGGCCGGGATCTGCACCAGGTTGAAGTAGTACAGCAGGCCGACCCACGTGATGCCCGACACGATGTGCAGCCAGCGCGCGAGGCTCAGTTCGCCGAAGGCCGTCGGATCGATCAGCAGCGACAGGACCACTGCCGCAAGGAATCCAGTGGCGATCGCGCCACGAACCGAGGTCAATGGGTTCATTCAACAGGTCTCCCGGCGCCGGTCGGGCCGCGCCCTGCGGTCGGCCGCCGGTCGGGACCGGCCGCCGCGCCTGGTTTGAACAATGGGCGGGGCATCCGCATAATTCTACGCTTCCCGGGACGGATGGACGGCAACGAATGGCTCGATCGGCTCCGGCTTCTCCCTGCATCAGCGTGTGCGTCCTCGACGACCGTGATAGCTGCAAGGGATGCCGCCGCACCGTCACCGAGATTGCCCGTTGGAGCCGCATGCGTCCCGACGAGCAGTGGGCCGTGATCGCACGGATCGAACGGGTGCGCGCCGACGAGCGGCACGAAGCAATTGTCGCCGCAGGCGCGGCCGGGGGTTAGATGGTGGACGTCATCGAGCGCATACAGGAACAGCTGAAGTCGAATCCGGTCGTTCTCTACATGAAGGGCACGCCTGATTTCCCGCAGTGCGGCTTCTCGGCCGCGGCGGTGCGCACGCTCGAGGCGTGCGGCGCGAGCTTCGGCTTCGTCAACATCTTCGAGGACCCGGAGCTGCGCGACGCGCTGAAGCGCTACTCCAACTGGCCGACGTACCCGCAGCTGTACGTGAAGGGCGAACTCGTCGGCGGCTCCGACATCCTCACCGAGATGTACCAGAAGGGCGAGCTACAGCAGCTGCTCGCCGAAGCTGGCGCGACCAAGCAGGCCTGATGCCGCCGGCTGCCGCGGTCCTGCTCGCCCGTGCGGGCAAGACCATCAGTCCGCGGGCGGCCGATCTTCGTCGTTGACCGCCAGGTCGGGCGCCCGCTCGAGCGCTTCCTCGTACATGAAACGGAAGCGATTGCAGATCGTGCAGAACAGCGCCGCCGTCCGCTCGGCATCGTAGATCGCCGAGTGCGCGCCGGCCGGATCCCAGGCGAGGCCGGCCGCCGTGACCGCACGGGACAGCACGGTCTGGCCGAGCGCTACCCCGCCGAGCGTGGCCGTGTCGAAGCACGAGAACGGGTGGAACGGATTGCGTTTGATGTCGGTGCGCGCGGCGGCCGCGTTCAGGAAGCCGAGGTCGAACGAGGCGTTGTGGCCCACGAGGATCGCGCGCGTGCACTCGGCATCGCGCACCGCCTTGCGCACCTCGCGGAACAGCTGCATCATCGCTTCCTTCTCCGGCATCGCCGGCCGCAGCGGATGGTGCGGATCGATGCCGTTCACGGCCAGCGACGCAGGGTCGATTCGGGAGCCGTGGAACGGCTGCACGTGATAGCGGAAGGTCGCGCCCGGGCGCAGTTCCCCGCCGGGGGCCATTTCGATCACCACGGCGGCCAGCTCGAGCAACGCGTCCGAATTGGGGTTGAAGCCGCCGGTCTCGACGTCCACCGCGATCGGGAGGAAGCCGCGGAAGCGTGCGGCGATGCGGGCCGTGGGCCCGGGCGCGTTCATCCGGCCACCAGTCGCCACCCCAGCGTGCCGCCACCGCGCAGCGGCACCAGCCGGTCCGTGCCGAATGCGTAGCTGTCCGGCACCGCCCACTCCTCGCGCTCGAGCGTGATGTGGCCCGCGTTGCGCGGCACCCCGTAGAAGTCGGCGCCACGTTCCGCAGCGAACGTCTCCAGGCGATCGAGGCGTCCCGCCGCCTCGAACGCCTCGGCGTACAGCTCGATGCCGGCGTGCGCGGAGAAAATGCCTGCACAACCGCACGCGGCCTCCTTGGTGTGGCGCGCGTGCGGCGCGCTGTCGGTGCCGAGGAAGAAGCGTGGATCGTCGCCGGTCGCTGCAGCCACCAGCGCCTCGCGGTCCCGCTCGCGCTTCAGCACCGGCAGGCAGTAGTGGTGGGGGCGCAGGCCGCCGTCGAACATGGCGTTGCGGTTCATGAGCAGGTGCTGCGGCGTTATCGTCGCCGCGACGCCAGCGCGCTCGCTCTGCACGAACTCCACCGCTGCCGCCGTGGTGACGTGCTCGAACACCACCTTGAGCCCCGGCACTCGCTCCACGACTCTCGACAGCACGCGGTCGATGAACGCCCGCTCGCGGTCGAACACGTCCACGCCGGCATCGGTGACCTCGCCGTGCACCTGCAGCACGAGGCCCGCCTCGGCCATCGCCTCGAGCGCGCCCCAGACCTTGTCGATCGAGGTCACCCCGGCGTCCGAGTGCGTCGTCGCGCCGGCGGGGTACAGCTTGGCGCCCACCACGAAGCCGCTCGCCCGGGCGGCCTCGATCTCCGCGACCGGCGTGTGATCGGTGAGGTACAGCGTCATCAGGGGCTCGAAGCTCGCGCCGGTCGGCAGGGCGCGCAGGATGCGGGCGCGGTAGTCGGCCAGCGCCGCGGTCGTGGTCATCGGCGGCTTGAGGTTGGGCATGACCAGCGCGCGGGCGAAGCGCGCAGCCGTGAACGGCAGCACCGCCGCGAGCTGCGCGCCGTCGCGCAGGTGCAGGTGCCAGTCGTCCGGACGGCGGATGCGGATCGTGGTCACCTGCGGGTCTCCAGGTGGTCGAGCAGCCTGCCGTCGCCGAGCAGGTGCGCGGCGAGACGGACGCCGAATCCGGTGAACTCGGTGGGGACGTGCGCGAGCCCGCCCTTGCGCTCGCTCGACGAAAGGTCGATGTGGATCCAGGGCAGGGCCCCGGGCACGAAGCGGCTGAGGAACCGCGCCGCGAGGATGTGGTCGCCCTTCGAGTCCGCGGTGCATTGCATGACGTCGGCGATCGGGCTGTCGAGTTCCGCGTCGAAGTCTTCGTCCATGGGGAAGCACCACACGCGCTCGCCGCTCGCACGGCCCGCCGCCTGCAGCGGCGCCTCGAGGGCGCCGGTGTTGGTGAACGCACCGCTGTACCGTTCGGTCAGGGCATTGACGCAGGCGCCGGTGAGGGTCGCGAAGTCGAGCAGCAGGTCCGGCTTCGCCCGGGAGGCGAGGGCGAGCGTGTCCGCGAGCACCATGCGGCCTTCGGCGTCGCTGTGCACGACCTGGATGGTGACGCCGTTCATCGCGCGCACCACCTCCTGCGGCCGGTAGGCCCGCGGGCCGATCTCGTTCTCGGTCAGCGCCACCCAGCAATCCACCTGCAGCGGAGCTCCGCTGCGCGTGAGGGCCAGCAGCGTGCCGACGGCTACGGCGCTGCCCTGCATGTCGCCGTGCATGAGATACATGCCCTTGTGCGCCTTCAGGTTGATGCCGCCCGTGTCGAAGCAGACGCCCTTGCCGACCAGGCCGAGGCGCCGGGCGCGGCGTGCACCGCGTGGCCGATACGTGAGTCGCGCGATGCCGGCGCCGCGATGACCGTTCGCGCGGCTGACCGCGAGGAAGGCACCTGCACCGAGCCGTGCCAGTGCGCGCTCGCCGTAGAAGCGGAACGACCACCCCTCCCGGCGCGCCAGCTGCTCGAGCGCGCGGCGGTATCTCGGGCAGTCAAGTTCGTTCGGCGGCAACGTGGTCAGCCAGCGCGCCAGGTGGTTGCCGGCGGCCACGGCTGCGGCGATTTCCAGGTCGGCGGCGCGGCCGCCGTGCACGTCGATCGTGCGCAGTGCGGGCGGTGGCACCGGCCTGGATTTGCGTTGCGGCATCGGCGCGGCCGCGGCGAGCGCAGCGCTCGCCAGTGCCTCTAGCGCGGCCGCGGACTCGTCGTCGGCCAGGGCGGCGGCGTGGCACTGCAGCGTCACCACGCCCGGCTTGATCAGCTCGCGCATCAGCCTGCCGGCGAGGTCGAGCCGTTCGAAGGCGCCGGTCCCTGCACGCAGGAAGCCGACCGCGGCGAGGGTGTGGCGCGCGTTCGGCAGCCGCGTAACCAGCAGCGGCATCTTCGGGCCGTGCTTGGCGCTGCTGCGATACAGCGCCTGCCAGAGCGACGCGTGCGGCAGCTTCGCGAGCGCCGCAGCGGGATCGTGGTCGGCGAGTACGAATGCGGCTGCGTCGGCGCGCGCGAGGCCCGCTTCGCTCGCGGTGGCCGGCTTGCGCCGCACCACGGGGAGCGCATCTGGTGGGAGGACCTGCATCACGGGCTTGCCTTGACCCCTCGGGGAGCAGCGCGGATCATTGCGCGTCGGCATGCTATCAGGGCGTGCCGCGCAAATCATTACTGCGGGCACGCACGATGTTCGACGCTTCCAAGATCGAGGATGCCGATCCGGACGAAACGCGCGAGTGGCTCGAGTCCATCGACTCCGTGCTGCGGATGCACGGCCCGGAGCGGGCGCATTACCTGCTCGAGCGGGTCATCGACTACACGCGCCGGTCCGGCGCGTACCTGCCGTTCAAGCCCAACACCGCATACGTCAACACGATCTCCACCGGGCAGGAACAGGAGTACCCCGGCGACCGCGCGCTCGAGAAGCGGATCAAGGCCTACATCCGCTGGAACGCGATGGCGATGGTCGTGCAGGCCAACCGCCAGAGCTCGGAGTACGGCGGGCACATCGCGAGCTACGCTTCGGCGGCCACCCTCTACGAGGTCGGCTTCAACCACTTCTGGCGCGCGCCGAGCGATCGCCATCCCGGCGACATGGTGTTCATCCAGGGACACTCCTCGCCCGGCATCTACGCGCGCGCATTCCTCGAGGGGCGGCTCTCCGAAGACCAGCTGCGACGCTTCCGCGAGGAGGTGGGCGGAGGCGGCCTGTCGTCGTATCCGCATCCGTGGCTGATGCCGGATTTCTGGCAGTTCCCGACCGTCTCGATGGGGCTCGGCCCCATGATGGCGATCTACCAGGCGCGGTTCATCCGTTACCTCGAGCATCGCGGCATGATCCCGGCGAGCGACCGCAAGGTGTGGGCGTTCCTCGGCGACGGCGAGACGGACGAGCCGGAGTCGCTCGGCGCGATCACCATGCCGGTGCGCGAAAAGCTCGACAACCTGGTATTCGTCGTCAACTGCAACCTGCAGCGCCTCGATGGGCCGGTGCGCGGCAACGGCAAGATCATCCAGGAACTCGAGGCCGCGTTCCTCGGCGCCGGCTGGAACGTCATCAAGCTGATCTGGGGCTCGCGCTGGGACCCGCTGCTGGCGCGCGACACGCGCGGCCTGCTGCGGCGCCTGATGATGGAGTGCGTGGACGGCGAGTACCAGAACTTCAAGGCCAAGGGTGGCGCCTATACCCGCGAGCACTTCTTCGGCAAGTACGCCGAGCTCAGGGAGATGGTCGCCAACATGTCGGACGACGACATCTGGCGGCTCAATCGCGGGGGCCACGACCCGCACAAGGTGTACAACGCCTATCGCGCGGCCATGGAGCACAAGGGCCAGCCGACCGTCATCCTCGCGAAGACCATCAAGGGCTACGGCATGGGCCGTGCCGGCGAGGGCCTGAACATCACCCACCAGCAGAAGAAGCTGGACGACGCGGCGCTCAAGGAGTTCCGCGACCGGTTCAACATCCCGGTGTCCGACGCCGACATCGCGAACGTGCCGTACTACCGGCCCGCGGACGACAGCGAGGAACTCAGGTACCTGCGCGAGCGACGCAAGGTGCTCGGCGGCTACCTGCCGCAGCGGCGCACCATCGCTCCCGCGCTGCAGGTGCCGGGCCTCGAGGCGTTCGGTCCGTTGCTCGAATCCAGCGGCGAGCGCGAGATCTCGACCACCATGGCGCTGGTGCGGATCCTGGGCATCCTGGTGAAGGACAAGGCACTCGGTCCGCACGTGGTGCCGATCGTGCCCGACGAGGCACGTACCTTCGGCATGGAAGGCATGTTCCGGCAGATCGGCATCTACTCCTCGATGGGGCAGCTCTACACCCCGCAGGATGCCGACCAGCTGCTCTACTACCGCGAGGACCGGAAGGGCCAGATCCTCGAGGAAGGCATCAACGAGGGCGGCGCGCTGTGCAGCTGGATCGCCGCCGGCACCTCGTACTCGAACCACGGCGTCAGCATGGTGCCGTTCTACATCTACTACTCGATGTTCGGCTTCCAGCGGGTCGGCGACTTCATCTGGGCGGCGGGCGACATGCAGTCGCGGGGCTTCCTGATCGGCGGCACGGCCGGGCGCACCACGCTCGCGGGCGAGGGCCTGCAGCACCAGGATGGCCACAGCCAGCTCGTCGCGACGACCATCCCGAACTGCGTCGCCTACGACCCCGCCTACGCCTACGAGCTCGCGGTGATCGTGCAGGACGGCCTGCGGCGCATGTACCAGGAGCAGGAGAACATCTTCTACTACGTCACCTGCATGAACGAGAACTACGTCCACCCGGCGATGCCGCAGGGCGTGGAGCAGGGGATCCTCAAGGGCATGTACCGGCTGCAGGCCGGCGGGCGAGGCAAGGTGCGCGTCAACCTGTTCGGCTCCGGCACGATCCTGCGCGAGGTGCTGGCCGCGGCCGACCTGCTGGAGCAGGACTTCGGCGTGCCCGCCGACGTGTACAGCGTCACCAGCTTCTCCGAGCTGCGTCGCGAGGCGCTCGATACCGATCGCTGGAACCTGCTGCACCCGGACCAGCCCCGCCGCATGCCGTACGTGCGGCAGTGCCTCGAGGGCGCCGCCGGGCCGTTCGTCGCGGCCACGGACTACATGCGCGCCGTGCCGGACCAGATCCGCGAATGGGTGCCCGGCCGTTACCACGTGCTAGGCACGGACGGCTACGGAAGGAGCGATTCCCGGGCCGCGCTGCGCGACTTCTTCGAGGTGGATCGCCGCTGGGTGACGGTGGCGGCCCTCAAGGCACTCGCGGACGAGGGCCGGCTCGATGTCGCGACCGTGACGGACGCGATCCAGCGCTTCGGCATCGACCCCGACAAGCCGAATCCCGTGACGGTCTGAGCGGGCGGCGCCGTGAGCAACCTGGTCGAAGTGCGCGTCCCGGACATCGGCGACAACAAGGACGTCGAGGTCATCGACGTCGCCGTGCGCGGCGGCGAGAAGGTCGGCGTGGACGCGACGCTGATCACGCTCGAGACGGAAAAGGCGACGATGGACGTGCCGTCGACGGTGGCCGGCATCG
>Ga0209450_10000497_pt1 | contig 20198 bp, 19 predicted proteins | sample FrelakmetLWP11LW_FD_187149 | JGI IMG/M metagenome (GOLD analysis project Ga0209450, IMG submission 187149) | Freshwater lake sediment microbial communities from the University of Notre Dame, USA, for methane emissions studies - LWP11 LW (SPAdes)... | ecosystem: Environmental > Aquatic >...
CAATCGGACATGACCTTCAAGCAGATCGTAAAAATACTTTTCCTCCATGGTGTGGTGCACGACCAGGTTGCGAAGGAACTGATCAAAAACGTCCGGGTTGGTTTCGGATTGCTGGTAGAGCTGTCTCAATACGGCGTGGTGGCTGACGAGTGCATCGATGACATCCATTAGTCCTCCAATCGGCAAGGGTGAGTGACGATCTTCTCCGACTTTGATGTTAGCTTTTAATGACGGAAAAATAACCATCCATGGTAAATGCGCCAGAGCCCTTTCACGGTGGAATTCGCTCTTGCCTTTTTTTCTCCGTTTAAAAGCATTACGGTCAGCATGTATCAACGATAAAAGGGGGGCAGATGTGGAAACTCAACGAAACGTATTGGGTGGGCTTTTGGAAATATGCTGTGATTCTCCCCAAACAGGCTTTTTTCGCACGGGAAAATGTGAGACCGGCCCTCGTGATGGAGGCGCGCATGTTGTATGCGCCCAGCTCAACAGGAAAGTTTTTGGATTTTACCAGATCGAGAGGCAACGACCTGAGCACACCTCGTCCCGAATCCGGGTTTCCAGGCCTTAGGCCCGGTGACAGGTGGTGCCTCTGCGCGCTTCGCTGGAAAGAGGCGCTGGAAGCCGGGGTTGCACCTCCGGTCGTATTGACAGCATCCCACGAAGCCGCTCTCCGGTACGTCTCGATCGAGGTGTTGAATCAGCATGCCATCGATGGCCAAAACAGGATCGATAAACCGGAGCCGGACCAATAAATTGCGCCATATTTCTGTATCGCGACACTATCACGCATCGCCGCAAATGGCTTGGCGCTTACTGACCGACACCAGCCTATGGCCGCTGTGGGGGCCGACGGTGCGGGGCGTCAGGTGCTCCGAGCGCTTCATCCGCAAAGGGTCTGAGGGCCAGGTGCGTACGCCTTTCGGATGGTGGATTCCGTTCGTCATTACCGACTACGATGATTTGCACTTTTGGGGTTGGAAAGTGGCCGGCATTCGCGCAACCGGACATCGATTGATCGCCTGCGATGAAAATTCCTGCCGAGTTGTCTTCGAGTTGCCCTATTGGTGGCTGCCGTATGCCATCGTCTGCAGAAGAGCTGCAACCAACATGGCCGGGCTTCTAAAGAACAAATGAGGTATTGACCTGACAAAAAGCGGCTTTATTGTCTTCGTAACAACATGAATGATTATGGGAAAAAACTTTGTCTACCAAACAATGCCCAATATAGGAGAGCATCATGGATGCTAATGAGTGCAAACAAGAGCGTTTTTCAAGTCGAACGATAGGATTTGTGTTTCTGTTGGTTTCCATTCTTTTGTTTGTTATCGGCTTGGTTGTCCTGCCGGTAGTGGGTTTTATCTTTGCGATCCCACTGATAGTGATTGGAGTTGTGATGTTGATGGCCCCGGAAAGCAAGGCATGCCAGATAATCAGGAAAGGCCTCAAGGTGAAGTAGCGAAGCCCATTGGACTCTAAAGAAGACGAGATAAAAATCTGCCCGCTTTTATATTCTGAACATGTGCAGGGATCACAACCATGAAGACAACTATGCTTTTTGAACCCATAACGATGGGAGACTTTGAGCTTAAAAACAGAATCGTTCTGGCGCCGATGACCAGGGGCAGGGCCGGCACGGAGCGCGTTCCGAATGAACTGATGGCCGAATATTACTCCCAGCGCGCTTCAGCCGGTCTGCTCATAACCGAGGCAACAGTTGTTTCCGCACAAGGCAACGGTTGGGTCGGCTCACCCGGCATCTACACCGAAGAGATGGTGGAGGGATGGCGAATCGTCACCCAAAAGCTAAAGCCCACCGGTACTCCTATTTTTCTGCAGCTGTGGCACTGCGGTCGGGCCTCACATAGTGATTTTCACAATGGAGCACTCCCGGTTTCCGCCTCTGCGGTCAAACTGAATGGTGACCCAATTCGTACCCCATTTGGAAAAAAAGACTACGAAACCCCACGGGCCTTAACCGTTGATGAAATCAAGGCCACGGTCAGCGATTATCGCACCGCCGCGGCAAATGCCAAGGAAGCGGGTTTCAGCGGTATTGAAGTACACAGCGCCAATGGCTACCTGATCAATCAATTTCTAGATTCAAAAACAAATTTGAGGACGGATCATTATGGAGGCAGCCTGGAGAATAAATTTCGTTTTCTCAAAGAAATAATGGCAGCGGTTTTGAAGGTATGGCCGTCAAACCGAGTGGGAGTCAGGCTCTCACCCAACGGAGTGTTCAATGATATGGGCAGCCCTGATTTCCGGGAAACCTATCTATACACGATCAAGGAACTCAAGAGACTCAATCTTGCCTATGTCCACATCATGGATGGGCTTGCTTTCGGCTTCCATCAACAAGGCGAACCGATGAGCCTGGCTGAATTTCGGGCCGAATATGATGGGATTATTATGGGCAATTGCGGCTATACCCAGGAAGCAGCGGAAGAGCGACTCGTAGCGGGCCATGCGGATCTCGCCGCTTTTGGCCGCCCCTTCATTACCAATCCGGACCTGCCTGAGCGATTTAGGCATAATTGGCCGCTTAAGCCGGCTGACGACATCTCCTTATGGTATACTCTCGGTGCTGAAGGGTATACGGATTACCAACCCTATCGATTTCTAGCCTGAGAACATCGATACGCCTATCGGTTACGCCGCGACGAGAACCGGCTGTCAAGGATGGTCGGCTGAACACCTTCAAGCTTCCGATCGTCCAGCGGGATAAGATTTTGCTCGATCGTACGCGGCGGCAAACTACAAGGGTCCGTACCGAGTCCTATGAGGATCGTGCGGAGCACTCATCAATCTCGGGATAGATGCAACCTGCGTAAATCCGAGCCCCGGACTATTTCTCGAGCGCCAGCTTGAGAACGTCCGTCATCTTGTCGACGAAGTGGAACGTGATGTCCTTCTGGGCTTTCTTGGGGATGTCCTCCAGGTCTTTCTGATTTTCCTTGGGCAAAATGAGACTTTTGATGCCGGCGCGGTGGGCGGCCATTACCTTCTCCTTGATGCCGCCGACCGGCAGGACCTGACCGCGCAGGGTGATCTCGCCGGTCATGGCGAGGTCCTTGACCACGCGGCGTTTCGTGAGGAAAGACACCAGCGCGGTGAGCATGGTGACGCCGGCCGACGGGCCGTCCTTGGGGATGGCGCCGGCCGGGATGTGGACGTGGATGTCCTGGTCTTCGAAGATCTCGTCGGACAACCCGAGCTTGGCGGCATTGGTGCGGACGAAGCTCAGCGCCGCCTGGGCGGACTCCTTCATGACGTCGCCGAGCTGGCCGGTCAGGATCAGGCGGTCCTTTCCTTTCATGGCGGTGGCCTCCACGAACAGGATGTCGCCGCCGGCCTGGGTCCACGCCAGGCCGGTGACGACCCCCGGCGTGGAGGTCCGCGCCCTGGTTTCGCCGGTGAAGCGCGTCGGGCCGAGATACTTGGAGACCTGCTGGATCTTGATGGTTTCGGCGGTGGCGGTTTCCTCGGCGATCTTGCTGGCCACGCCCCGGCAGACGGCCCCGATTTCGCGTTCGAGGTTGCGCAGACCCGCCTCCCGAGTGTAGCCGGAGATGATGTGCCGCAGGGCGCCGCGCGTAAACGTGATTTGCCCGTTGGTCAGCCCGTTGGCCGATCGCTGGCGGGGGATGAGGTGCCGCTCGGCGATGTGGATCTTCTCGTCCTCGGTGTAGCCCAGCAGCTGCAGGACTTCCATGCGGTCGCGCAGCGCCGGCGGGATGGTGTCCAGGATGTTGGCCGTGGCGATGAACATGACCCTGGACAGGTCGAAGGGCACATCCAGGTAGTGGTCCTGGAAGGAGAAGTTCTGCTCGGGGTCGAGCACTTCCAATAGCGCCGAGGAGGGGTCGCCGCGGAAGTCCGCGCCCAGCTTGTCGATTTCATCCAGCATGAAGACCGGGTTGTTGGACTCCGCCCGGCGGATGCCCTGGATCACGCGGCCCGGCATGGCACCGACGTAGGTGCGGCGGTGGCCGCGGATTTCGGCCTCGTCCCGCACCCCGCCGAGGGACATGCGGTAGAACTTGCGGCCGAGCGCCCGCGCGATGGACTGCCCCAGGGAGGTCTTGCCGGTGCCGGGCGGGCCCACAAAGCACAGGATCGGCCCCTTGGAGTCGGGCTTGAGTTTGCGCACGGCGAGATACTCGATGATGCGGCGCTTGGGCTTGTCGAGCCCGTAGTGGTCGTCGTCCAGCACCTTGCGGGCTTTCTTGATGTCCAGATGGTCCGCGGTCGCCGTGTGCCATGGCAGGGCGGTCAGCCACTCGAGAAAGGTGGTCGCCACCGTGTACTCCGCCGACGAGGGGTGCATGCGTGCCAGGCGCTCCAGCTCGCGGCCGGCCTCCTTCTGGGCCTCCGGCGGCAGGTTGGCGTCTTTGACCTTGGTCCGGTATTCCTCGACTTCGCCCGTGGCCTCGTCCTTCTCGCCCAGTTCGGTCTTGATGGCCTTGAGCTGTTCGCGCAGGTAGTACTCGCGCTGCTTTTTGTCCATGTCCTCCTTGACCTGGTCCTGGATCTTCTTGCCCAGCTCGAGGATCTCGAGCTGCTTGTTGACGATGCGCGTGACCACCTTCAACCGGTCGCCCACTATCAGAGTTTCCAGCACCTTCTGCTTTTCCTCCGCCGTGGCGTTCAGCGAAGAGGCGACCATGTCCGCCAGCGTGCCGGGCTCCTTGATGGACTGGGCCATGTATACGACTTCAGCCGGAAGCGTCGGGGAAGCCTGCACCACGCGTGCGAACAAATTGACGAGGTTGGTCATGAGGGCTTCGATTTCGGTGTCGTGCGGCGTGTCTTCGGCCAGAGGCTCGACGTCGGCCTGGAAGAACGCCTTGCCCTCGGCCTGAGCGAGCGTCTTGATCCGGATGCGCCCCAGGCCCTGGACCAGCAGCTGGGTGCGGTTTTCGGGCCCCTTGGCCATTTTCAGGATCATGGCGCTGGTGCCGATCGCGGCATAGTTCTCCGGTTTCGGCGGGCCTTCCTGCGCGGGGTCCGGCTTGGCGAAGACCATGCCGATCATGCGGTCCCGGGACATGGCTTCGTCGATGAGCTGGATCGAGTCCGGCTGCATCACCAGCAGCGGGGTCACCATTTTGGGGAACAGCACGGAATCGACCACCGGCAGAATGGGCAGCGTCGGCGGGATCGTGGCGGCGGGTCCGGTTTCAGTCGGCTTTTCTTCGGTCATGTCTACCTCTGCTCAGGTCGGTTCACATCGCGGGACGTCGATCGCCTCGATGGCTTCAGGCCGGGCCGTCATTCGTGGGCGATGGGAATTTTGAAGGCTTGATCCGTCGGCCGCTTGGCCAGCCGGATTTCCAGGAAGCCGTTTTTGGAGGCCGCCGTCACCTTTTCGGGGTCGATCGGGCTCGGCAGAAAAAGAATGCGTTCGAAACGGCCGTATTGGATTTCCGCCAGCCGGTAGGTGCAGTCCTGGCTGCAGGACGGCGCCAGGCGGCGGCCCTGGACCCGAAGGGCTTTGCTGCTGATCTCGACCTCGAGGTCTTCCTTGTCCACGCCGCCGATCTCCGCCAGGATGACGACCTCCTCGCGGGTTTCGTACATGTCCATCGGCGGCCGCCAGGTGCGCTCGGAGAGCATGAAGGAGGGGCCCATGGTCCCGAGCATGTCTTCGAGGGTTTTTTCGAACTTGGAGGTCAACTCCTCCAGGTCGTTGCCGAAGCGAATCTTGAAGAATTCCATGGCCGTTTCCTAAATGGTTAGGGGATGATCCGAAAGGGGCTATTGACCCAGGCTGCTACCACATCCGGCCGCACATGTAAATACGGCTCTCAGGGCAGGAAGTCGCCAGCCCGTCCGGAAATACGGGTCAGGTCCGCGAGTCGCGCTGCCGGCAGCGCTGCGGACAGCGCGGGCGTCATGCGCCAGCGCCAGTTGCCCCGCATCCGGCCCGGAGTGTTGATGCGGGCCCGGGAGTCCAGCCCCAGGAGATCCTGCACGGGAACCACGGCCAGCCGGGCGCGCGACAGCAAGGCGAGGCGGACCAGGGTCCGGCCTCTTTAAGGAAATCGACAAAGCGGTAGGCCCCCGGCCCCAGGTCTCCGATCCCGAAGCGCGAGGGCAGGCTGAAGATGGGGAGCAAAACCCCGCTGCAGCGCGGGAGATCGAAGTTCTTCATGTGATGTCGCAACTCGGGCAGCGAGGGTTACAAGGGTTCGGGGTTCAGGAGAGAAGCGGTTGCCGGTTCCGGATCACCGCTGGCCCTAAACGGCCGTGCCGGGGGTGGGGCGAGAACGATCTTGCATCCCCTCGTAAATTTCCTGACCCCTGAACCCCGAACCCTCGGGTCTGAATAGTTATTTAAAGTCGGTTGGGAGTGAATGCCACGACTTCATCGATCGAGGCGGCATCGGCAAGGAGCATCACCAGCCGGTCGACGCCCAGTGCGTTGCCGGCGCAGGGCGGAAGGCTGGAGAGCGCCTCCAGGAAATTTTCGGGCAGGCCGTGGGCCGGCCGGCCGCTGCGGCGTTTGATTTCGAGCTCGGCCTCGAAGCGCCGCCGCTGCTCGGCCGGGTCGGTAAGTTCACTGAAGCCGTTGCACAGCTCGAGCCCGCCGATGTAGAGCTCGAAGCGCTCGGCGACCGATGGGTCCCCCGGCTTGAGGCGCGCCAGCGACCCGCAGGCTGCCGGGTAGTCGTGGATGAACACCGGCCGCTCGGCACCCAGCCGCGGTTCGATCTCCATTCCCATCAGTTCGTCGAAGCGTCCTTGGACCAGGGCGGCGTCCGCGGGCAAAGACGCGTACCGCCTGAAGGCTTCGGCCACCGTGAGTCGCGGCCACGGCGGCGTCAGGTCGATCCGCGCATCTTGATACATGAGTTCTCGCCCCAGGCCGAGGCCTTGGGCGATGGATAGGATCAACTGCTCGGTGCGGGTCATCATGTCGCTGTAGGTCTCGGCCGCAGCGTACCATTCGAGCAGGGTCATCTCCGGCAGATGCCGGCGGCCGCGCTCGCCCTTGCGGAAGCACTTGCAGATCTGGAAGATGCGCTCGCAGCCGGCGGCGACCAGCGGCTTCATGCAAATCTCGGGCGAGGGCTGCAGCACCCAGCCCTCGGAGCCGATCAGGTCGATGTGCGCCTCCGGCAGCGGCACCGGGATGCGGATGGGGGTCTCGACCTCGAGAAAGCCCTGCGCGCGGAAAAACGCGCGGATCAAGTTCAGGATATCGGCGCGGCGGATAAGGTTTTTCGGAAGAAATCCTCGGCTGACGCTTGGCATATGGGGTCCTCGGCGGCGGCCTCGCGGATGGCTTGTTGACCGGTCCCAAGAGAAAAGTGGAATGCCGGGACCGGGGATGGCAGCGCCATCCGGCGCTTGGGGACGCTGTCTCCGTTTCCGATTATCATTGAACATCCAAATGTCAACTTTAGATTTTCAACGATTGTCCTCATTCGGCCCCCTTTCCTGCATCCGGTTGAGCCGCCGCCCATCGTTTTTTTTGAGAAGCCGTTCGGCCGCCAACGGCGCGATGTCGGCCGGAGGCGCTTCAACCCTCAAACCGGTTCAATATTTCCACCACGGCGTGGTTCCACCCGCGGCTGCCGGGGTGAGGCGCTTTCTTCAGGTTGAGCAGTTCGATGTCTTCAAAGGAGCCGTCGGGGTGCGGTATCAGGATGGGAATGTCGACGCGCTTCAGCATCGAGATGTCGTTGGCGCTGTCCCCCAAGCCGATCGTCAGGAGCCCATCGCCGGTGTTTTGTGAAAAAATCGACACGCACAGCCGTACGGCGCGCCCCTTGTCCTGCTGGGCCCCGGTGAGATGAAAAAAACGGCCGCCGGAGGTTATTTTGAAGCCGTCGGAAAGAGCGATGCGGTCCATTTCGGGTATGCGGGTTTCGTCATCGATGATAAACGGCTCCGTGAATTCCCGTTCCTTCGCCAGGGCGGCCTGCTCGAGAGGAAGGCCGCTCAGCAGTTCGATCTCTTCGGCGCTCAGATCGCCGAACCCGATCAGGTGGAAACGTTTTTTCAATCGGCAGGCGAAGCGCTTGATTTCGACATAGTTCGACCCCAGACGAACGATGGTGTATGGCGGGACCCGCACCCCGGCCGGAATCCGGAAGCCGCGGTAGCCGTCCGGGAAGAAAATCGCCGCGCCGTTCTCGACGATGAACGGGTCCCGGATCCCCAGCACCTCCTGGAGGCGTTCGATCTCGCGGCGCGTCTTGCTGGAGGTGAACACCAGGGGGATTTGCCGGCTGCGGATGCGCGCCAGCCCCTCTTCGGCCTCCCCGTGCGAATAGTCGCCGTGGTTGAGCAGGGTGCCGTCGAGGTCCGTGAAGATCAACAGGTTCATTTTGAGCGAATTCCACGTGTTTGCCGTCTCACGTCCTGCGGGCCTGGGGCCGCATTTGGTTTGCAAATGTTAACATGAAGAGGTTATTGCTCATCTCCGCCTGTGTCAAGGGAAATTGACGGAGCAGGGCGCAAACGGCGGCGAAGTGGTTGCTGCGGCGGGAATCCAAAAATCGCATTGGGTGGAAAAATCTCTTGATTTCCTCCCGGATTCACTTGATTCTTTAACATCTCACCTTTCTTGGAGGTTCATTCGACATGACACGATCATGGGTTGGATATCTGGCGGTTGCCGTCATTTCCGGATGTTTGCTGGTTCCCGGCGCGGCGGCCGGGGAAAGGCACCGTGTTCCCGGCACTCACCTGACGATCGAGCCGCCGGTGGGTTTTTCTCCCGCCGAGCAATTTCCGGGTTTTTACCGGGCTGACATCGGCGCTTCGATCATGGTGACCGAGTTGCCCGGTCCCGTTGGCGAGGTGCTCAAGGGCATGACGATGGAGGGTCTCGCCACGCGCGGGATGGTTCTGCTGGAATCCCAGGCGGTGCAGGTCGATGGGCGCGAGGGCCTCCTGCTTCACGTCCAACAGCAGGCGGCAGGGGTGGACTATCTCAAGTGGTTCCTTGTTGCCGGTGACGAGCGCGGCACGACCTTGGTGGTGGGGACATTCCCGGGCAGCCAGGCGGCATCGCTCAGCGCGCCCGTCCGGCAGGCGGTGTTGTCCTCCGCCTGGGACCGGCAGGCCAAGGTCGACCTCTTCGAGGGGCTGCTGTTCCGGCTGGAGCCGACCCCGAAGCTAAAGATCGCCAACCGGATGAACAACATGGTCATTTTTAACGAGGAGGGCCGCCTCAGCCCGCTGGGTCCCGGAGAGCCATTTTACATCGCAGGGAACGCCGTGGCGAAGACGGACATCCCGGACCTGGAGGCGTTTTCCCGGACCCGGGCGTTGCAGTCCGCCAACATCTCCCTGCTGCGCAATGCCAGAGGCCGGCCGATCCGGATCGACGGGCTCGATGCCTACGAGCTATTGGCCGAGGCGACCCACAGGGGCAGCGGCATTCCCATCCAGTTCTACCAGGTCATTGCCCCGGCCGATGGGACGTATTTCATCCTCCAAGGGTTCGTGGAAGCCGGCCGCGCAGTCGAATTTCTGGCGGAGTTCAGACACATCACGGATTCTTTCCGAAAGGTCAAGCCATGAGGAACGGCGACCCTTTTCCACATATTTGGTTTAATGCTTTCTCTACTCGGAGAGGTGGGCGGTGAAGAGGAAGCAGGTGGTCCTGATCGCGTTTCCGGCGCTGCTGCTGGGCGTGGGGGCGCTCGTGTTCTGGGGGCAGCACGGTCGCCGCAGCGCCGAGCTTTACTACTCGGGAACGATCGAGGCCACCCAGTCCAACCTCGCTTTTCAGGTGAGCGGGCGGGTGCAGGACGTCCGGACCGACGAGGGCCGGATGGCGCAGAAGGGCGAGGTGCTCGCCGTCCTCGACCGCCGCGAGTTCGCCGCGCTGCGCGACCAGGCTCAGGCCAACCTGCAGCGCGCCGAGCAGAACCTGCGGCAGCTCGAGACCGTGCGGGAGGTCAGCCGCAAGGTGCTGCCGGCCGAGGTCGACCGCGCGGCGGCCGCCGTGGGGGCGCTGCAGGCCCAGCTGAGAGAGGCCGAGTCCGGCTACCGTTTACAGGAGGTCGAACGGGCGCGCCTGGCGGTCGAGGCGAGCCGGGTGACGCTGGACAACGCGCGCAAGGACAAGGAGCGCTACGAGGAGCTCTTCCGCAAAGGGGTGGTCGCTGAAAGGGCCCGGGACACTTTCACCCTTCAGTTCGACACCGCCCTCAAGGAACACCAGCGCGCGGTCGAAGCCTACAAGCTTTCCAAGGAAGGCTTCCGCCGCGAGGAGATCGACACGGCGCGCTCGCGCCTGGCCGAGGGCCAGGCGGCGCTGCGTCTCGCCGAGAGCAACCTCAAGAAAATCGAGGCGGCCGAGCAGGAGGTCGAAGCGGCGCGGGCCCAGGTGGCCGCCGCCAACGCCGCATTGGGCGTCGCCGAGATCCAGTTGGGCCACACCGAACTCAAGGCCCCGTACACCGGCATGATCCTCAGCCGCAACGTGGAACCCGGGGAGGTGGTTACGCCCGGCCGGGAAGTGCTCACCCTATCCGATCTCTCTCGGGTGGACGTGAAGGTGTTCGTGGGGGAAACCGAGATCGGCAAAATTGCGCCCGGCCGGCCGGTGGACGTGAAGATCGACACCTTCCCGGACAAGACCTACCTCGGCCAGGTCGCTTACATTTCGCCTCAGGCCGAGTTCACGCCCAAGATCATCCAGACTCAAAAGGAACGGGTCAAGCTCGTTTACCTGGTGAAAGTTTCCGTCCCGAACCCGACCTTCGAGCTCAAATCCGGGATGCCTGCCGATGCCTGGTTCCGCTGACCACCGCACGGCCGAAGACGACCCCCCGGCCGGGATGATCGTCGCGGCGGGGGTCCGTCGGAGTTTCGGCGCGCTCACGGCGGTATCCGATGTGTCCTTCAGCCTGCCCGCGGGCCGCATCCTCGGCGTGGTGGGCTCCGACGGCGCCGGCAAGACCACGCTGCTGCGCATGATCGCCACCATGCTCCCCCCCACGGCCGGCACCCTCACGGTGGCCGGCCGCGACGTGGTCCGGGAACGCTCCGCCGCCAAGGACGTGATCGGCTACATGCCCCAGCGCTTCGGCCTTTACCAGGACCTCACCGTGGCCGAGAACCTCGATTTCTTCATGGACATTTACGGCATCACCGCTGCAGAACGCCGCCGCCGGCGTGAGCGCTACCTCGGGTTTTCCAACCTGCTGCCCTTCACGGAGCGCCGCGCCGGGGATCTCTCCGGCGGCATGAAGCAGAAGCTGGGGCTCGCCTGCGTGCTGGTGCACGAGCCCCGGGTGCTGATCCTGGATGAGCCCACCAACGGCGTCGACCCGGTGTCGCGGCAGGAGTTCTGGCAGATCCTGGCGGAGATGAAGCAGGCGGACATGACGATCCTGGTGTCGACGGCCTATCTCGACGAGGGCGAGCGCTGCGACCGGCTGCTGCTCATGCACAATGCGCGCATCCTTGCGGACGCGGCGCCGGCCGAGGTCCGGGCGGGGTTCGCGAGCCTGGAGGAGTCCATGATCCAGCGCATCCTGGCAGTGGACGCGGCGCTCACGGAGGATGCCTTTGGACGCTGACGCCGTAGCCGTGACGGATCTCGTGAAGCGCTTCGGACGCTTTACGGCCGTGGACCGCATCAGCTTCTCCGTGCGCACGGGGGAGATCTTCGGTTTCCTCGGGCCGAACGGCGCCGGCAAGTCCACCACCATCCGCATGCTCTGCGGAATTATTGCTCCCACCAGCGGCGCCGGCCGCGTGGCCGGCTTCGATCTCTTCACCGAGCCCGAGCGCATCAAGCAGGCCATCGGCTACATGTCCCAGAAGTTCTCGCTTTACCCCGACCTGACACCGTTTGAAAACATCCGTTTCTACCTCGGGATTTACAACGTGCCGGCCGAGCAGTGGCCGGAGCGCATCGAGTGGGTCTTCGGAGTGACGCGGCTTTCCGCGGTGCGCGACCGGCTGACGCGGGAGCTTCCCCCGGGCTGGCGCCAGCGTTTGGCTTTAGGCTGCGCCCTGCTGCACCGGCCGCGGCTGCTCTTCCTGGACGAGCCCACCTCGGGGGTCGACCCCATCACGCGGCGGCATTTCTGGGGCTTTATCCGCCGGCTCACGACCGAAGGGGTGACCGTCTTCGTCACCACCCACTACATGGACGAGGCCCGGCACTGCGGCCGGGTGGTGATGATCAACGCCGGCCGGATCGTGGCGAGCGGGGCGCCGGCCGAGATCGTGGCCGACGTGCTGCCGGACCGGCCGGAGGCGGACCTGGGCGATGCCTTCGTGGCCCTGATGAAGCGGGAGGCGTCATGAACGCTCGCAGGGTCCAGGCCATTGCCCGCAAGGAGTACTACCACCTGATCCGGGACTTTCGCAGCCTCTACCTGGCCTTCATTATCCCGATGCTCCTGATCCTGCTCTTCGGCTACGCGCTCAGCCTGGACGTGGAACACATCCCCACGGCGGTGGTCGACCACGACCGAACGCCGGAGAGCCGTGATTTCATCCGGCGGCTGGACGCCTCGGTCTATTTCGATGTGGTCGCCCACCCGCCTTCCACGGCGGTGCTCACGGACCTGCTCGACCGCAACCAGGTCATCCTCGGCATCGTCATCCCGCCCGGCTGGAGCGCCGACCTCCAGGCCGACCGCAAAAGCGCCCTGCAGGTCATCATCGACGGCAGCGACCCCAACACCGCCGGCAACGCCCGGGCGTTCATCACGGCCTTCATCGCCCAGGCGAACGAGCGCAGCCTGCTCGACACCCTGAACCGCCAGGGACGGGAACGGATCCGGCCGCCGGTCGAGGGCCGCATCCGCGTCTGGTTCAACGAGGACCTGGAAAGCCGCAACTTCATCGTCCCCGGCATCATCGCCGTCATTATCATGATCGTGGGGGCGCTCCTGACATCGATGGTGATCGCCCGCGAATACGAGAACGGCACCATGGAGACCATCCGCGCCCTGCCCGTGCGGGCGGGGGAGTTTTTCCTGGGGAAGGCGATTCCGTACTTTTTCATCACTCTCGTCGACGTGCTCGTGGCGATCCTCATGGGCCAGGTGCTCTTCGGCGTGGTCATGAAGGCGAGCTTCTGGCTGATGATTCTCGCTTCCTCGGTATACATCCTGGTGGCGTTGAGCATCGGCCTGTTGATTTCCGTCAAGGTCAAGTCCCAACTCGTGGCGAACCAGCTGGCGGTGCTGGTCACCTACCTGCCTTCGCTGCTGCTCTCCGATTTCGTGTTCCCCCAGCAGAACATGCCGGCCGCACTCAAGGCGGTTTCCAAGCTTGTCCCCGCCACCTATTACATCGATATCCTGAACGGCCTGTACCTGAGGGACCTTTCGTTCCTCCAGCTCTGGCCGAGCTTCCTCGTGCTCGTCGCCATGGCGGCGCTGCTTTCGGCCCTCAACATCCGGGCGCTGAAAAAGGAGGGGCTCTGACATGAACTGGCCGCGCGTGCGTGAGCTGGTGCGCAAGGAGTTCATCCAGCTTTTCCGTGACCGCAAGAACCGGCCGATGCTGGTCATCGCGCCCCTGGTCCAGATGATCCTCTTCGGCTACGTGGTCACCACCGACGTGCGCGACATCACGGTCGCGGTCATCGACCCGTCGCGCACGCCCGACAGCCGGCGGCTCCTGGATGCCTTCGACGGCAACCCCACCTTTCGCGTCACCCAGGTCCTCCAGGACCCGAAAGACCTGGACCGCCTGCTGCTGCGGCGCGCAGTGGACATCGGGCTGCAGATCCCGCCGGATTTCAGCGCGCGCATCCGCAGGGGCGAGACGGCCGAGGTGCAGGTCCTGGTCGACGGCAGCATGAGCAACATGGCGGCCGTCCGGATCGCTTACAGCGTGAACGTGCTCGACACCTTCAACGCTCAGTTGCTGCAGGAGATCCACCGCCGCCGCCTCGACTTCGGCGAGATCGACGGCCGCATCCGCACCTGGTACAACCCCAACCTGGACAGCCAGTACTACTACGTGCCCGGGATCGTCGCCTTCCTGGTCATGCTGCTCTCGTTGCTCTTCACCTCCATGGCCGTGGTGCGGGAGAAGGAAGCCGGGACCATGGAGCAGCTGATCGTGACCCCGCTCAAGGCGACCGAGTTCATCCTCGGCAAAACCATCCCTTTCATCCTCATCGCCCAGGCCCAAATGGTGCTGGTGATCCTTTTCGCCCGGCTGTGGTTCCAAATTCCCATGGTGGGCAGCGCGTTGCTGCTGCTGGCCGCGAGTTCGGTCTTCCTGCTGAGCACCCTCGGCATCGGGCTTCTGATCTCCACCGTCTCCCGGACCCAGCAGCAGGCCATGATGACCAACTTCTTTTTTATCCTGCCGTTTTTCATGCTGAGCGGGTTCGTCTTCCCCATCGCCAACATGCCCGTACCGGTGCAGTGGCTGACCCACCTGAACCCCTTGAACCATTTCCTGGTCATCATCCGCGGCATCTTCCTCAAGGGCACCGGGTTTGCGATCCTGTGGCCGCAGTTCCTGGAGTTGGCCGTGCTCGGCGGGGTCGTCTTTGCCGTCGCGGTCTGGCGATTCCGGAAACGCATCGAATAGGAATCGGTTGCGCCGGGGGCGCAACCGATTCCTACGAAACGATTCGGCCGATGACGACCGGGGACCTGTGTCCATTTTCAAAAGCTTATGGTATATATGTCGTCTGCTTGACTTCGTCAGGTGTATCCGTCGAGGGGACGCTGTTCCACCGCGGAATCATGCAAAGATGAGAAAGCTAAGGCATGCCCGATCTGGAGCTGGAAAAACTTCGCATTGAAAAAACCGTCGCGCGGCCCCGTGGAAGGAGGAAAAAGAGGATCGTGTGGGGGCTCGTGAGTGCTGGCCTGGCGGCGGCGGCCGCCGTGCTTTACCATCAGGGTCTGCTCACCCCCGCGGTGCCGGTCCAGACGGCCGTCGTGCAGACCATGTACCCGTCCCAGACGTTTACCCTGTTGAATGCCAGCGGCTACGTGGTGGCCGACCGGAAATCGGCCGTGGCTTCCAAGGTGACCGGACGGCTGGTGTTTCTGGGCGTCGAAGAGGGCAGCCGGGTCAAGGAGGGGCAGATCATCGCCCGTCTGGAGAGCAGGGACTCCGCGGCGGCGCGGGATCGGGCGGCCCAGAACGTCACGGTCGCCCGCTACAACCAGGAGCAGGCCCAGGCCGAGCTGGCAAACGCCACCCTGGACTACGAGCGCAAGAAAAACCTGGTCGAGAGGGGCACCATTTCCCGTTCCGCCTTCGACACGGCCGAGGCCCGCTACCGTTCCGCCCGGGCCTCCGTCGAGGCGCTGACCGCAGCGCTGCGGGCGTCTCAGGCGGCCCTGGAAGAGGCCGGCGTGCTGCTCGACTACGCCAACATCCGCGCGCCCTTCGATGCCGTGGTGCTCACCAAGAACGCCGACATCGGCGACATCGTCACCCCGCTGGCGGCCACGGCCGACGCCAAGGCCGCCGTGGTTACCATCGCCGACATGAATTCGCTGCTGGCGGAGGTCGACGTGTCGGAGTCGAACATCGCGCAGGTCAAGGTGGGGCAGCCCTGCGAGATCCGGCTGGACGCCTTTGCGGACACCCGCTTCCCGGCCCGGGTGCACATGATCCTGCCGACGGCCGACCGCAGCAAGGCCTCCATCAGCGTGAAGGTCGCCTTCCTCGAGCGCGACCCGCGCCTGCTGCCCGAAATGAGCGCCAAGGTGGCGTTCCTTGTCCGTGAGCCCGCGACCGACGAAAAGGCGCCCTTCCGGGCGGCGCCGGCGGCGGCGGTGACACTGCGCAACGGCAGACCAATCGTGTTTCTGATCGAAGCCGATCACGTGCGGGAGGTCGCCGTGGAGATCGGCCGCCGGTTCGGGGAGATGGTGGAACTGCGAGATGGGCCGGCGGCCGGAAGCCGCATCGCCACCGCTCCCCTGGACCCATTGAAGAACGGCACCCGCGTCTCGATTCCCAAGCAGTGAATTATGAGCGCTGCCCCGGTCATCGTCGACATCCGCCACATCAGCAAATCCTACCGTCGGGGAAACCAGGTCATCCCGGTGCTGGAGGACATCTCGCTCGCCATCGTCGCCGGGGAGTTTCTGGCCCTGATGGGGCCGTCGGGCTCCGGCAAGAGCACGCTGCTGAACCTCATCGCCGGCCTGGACCGCGCGGACGGCGGCACCATCACCGTCGGGGAGACCGACATCAGCGCCCTTTCCGAAACCGAGCTCGCCGCCTGGCGCGCCGCCCATGTCGGCTTCATCTTCCAGTTCTACAACCTCATCCCGGTGCTGACGGCCTTCGAGAACGTCGAGCTGCCGCTCGTGCTGACCGATCTCACCCGCCGGCAGCGCCGCGAGCACGTGCAAACGGTGCTGCGGCTGGTCAACCTCGAGGACCGCATGGACCACTACCCCCGGCAGCTCTCGGGCGGCCAGCAGCAGCGGGTGGCCATCGCGCGCGCGCTGGTCACGGACCCGACGCTGCTGGTGGCCGACGAACCGACGGGCGACCTCGACCGCGTCTCGGCCGAAGACGTGCTGGTGCTCATGGAACGGCTGTGCAGCGAGCTGGGCAAGACCATCATCATGGTGACCCATGACCCGCGCGCGGCCCGGCGGGCGCGCCGCGTGAAGCACCTGGACAAGGGGGTTCTCACCAATGCTCTGGAAACTCCTTTACCGGAATGCGTTTAGGCACAAGTTGCGCGCCCTGCTGACCGTGGTCGGCGTCGCCGTGGCGGTGCTGGCCTTCGGCCTGCTGAGCACGCTCGTGGATGCGTGGTACGCCGGCGTCTCCGCGGCCGCCGCCAACCGACTGGTCATCCGGCATGCCATATCCCTCACTTTCTCCCTGCCCATCGCCTACATGGAAAAGATCCGGGCGGTCGACGGTGTCAAGGCGGTTTCCCTCATGACGTGGTTCGGCGGCATCTACATCGATCGCAAGAATTTCTTCGCGAACTTTGCCGTGGATCCCAAAAGCTTCCTGGACCTGTACCCGGAGTTCATTTTGACCGAAGACCAGAGGTCGGCCTTTCTCAAGGACCGCCGGGGCTGCATCGCCGGCCGCGGGCTGGCCGAGCGCTTCGGCTGGAAAGTGGGCGACACCGTGCCCCTTCAGGGGACCATCTACTCCGGGGACTGGCCGATGACGCTGCGGGGGATCTACCAGGGGCGCGACAAGAGCACCGACGAGAACCAGCTGTTCTTCCACTGGGACTACCTGAACGAGCGGCTCAAGGAGCGCTGGCCCCGGCGGGCCAACCAGGCCGGCATCTTCGTAATCGAGATCGCCCATGCCGACGATGCCCCGGCGGTGGCCGGCGCCGTGGACGCCGTTTTCAAGAACTCCCTGGCCGAGACTCTGACGGAAACCGAGCGTGCCTTTCAACTGGGGTTCGTGACCATGAGCGAGGCCATCCTCGTGGCCATCCGCCTGGTGTCGCTCATCATCATCTGCATCATCATGGCGGTCGTCGCCAACACCATGATCATGTCGGTGCGTGAGCGCATGCACGAGTTTGCCGTCTTCAAGACGCTCGGCTACGGCGCCTTCCACCTGGGCGGCCTGATTCTGGGAGAGTCGCTGGTGATCTGCGCGGCGGGCGGGGCGCTCGGCATCGCCTGCACCTTCCCCGCCCTGAGGATTCTCGCGGGTTACGTGGGGAACATTTTCCCGGTGCTGGACATCACCCCGACGACGCTCTGGCTGGACGTGCTGGCGGCGGTTATGGTGGCACTGGTCGCCGCGGCGTTTCCGATCCGCAAAGTGATCACGGTGCGGATCGTCGATGCGCTGGGACGGGTGGCGTGAGGAGAAGGGTCCAAGGGTCCGAGGGCTCAAGGGGTCGAGGTCACCGAAAAGCGTTGATCGATCCATTGACGGAAGGATGATTTTTTGTGGGAGCGGCTTTCAGCCGCGATTCCTCTGAGCTGAAACGATGGCTGCTGGAAAGCCGACACCTGCGCTGCATAGAGAAAACCGGTGAAACTTCTGTTCGCTTATAGCCTGCGCAACCTGCTGGCCCGCCGGATGACCACGGCCCTGACCGCCGGAGGCATGGCGCTGGTGGTGTTCGCCTTCGCGGCCATCCTCATGCTGGCCGAGGGGCTGCGGCGCACCCTGGTGGACTCCGGCTCCTACGACAACGTCGTGGCCATCCGCAAATCCGCGAATTCGGAGATCCAAAGCGCGGTGTCGCGCCGCGAGGCGGCGATCATCGAGACTCAGCCGGAGATCGCCGCCGGCCCGGGCGGCCTCCCGCTCGCGGCCCGGGAGGTGGTGGTGCTGATCAACCTGCGCAAGCGGGGCTCGCAGAGCACCTCCAACGTCACCATCCGGGGAGTCTCGGAATTCTCCCTCGCGCTGCGGCCCCAGATTCGCATGGCCGCCGGCCGCATGCCCCGGCCGGGCTTGTCGGAAATCATGGTGGGGGAGGGGATCGCCCGACGCTTCCAGAACGCCGGCCACAACGAGACGCTCTCCTTCGCCAACCGGGAGTGGACGGTGGTGGGGGTCTTCGATGCCGGCAACACCGGCTTCAACTCCGAGATATGGGGCGACGCCGAGCAGTTCATGCAGGCGTTCCGGCGCCAGGCTTACTCCTCCGTGATCTCCCGTCTGCGTGAGCCGGCGGCGTTTGCCGCCGTGAAAGCGCGAATCGAGGGCGACCCCCGCCTTTCGCTGGAAGCCAAGCGGGAGATCACCTACTACCAGGACCAGTCCGAGGCGACGGCCACCTTCCTGCGCATTCTCGGCACGTCGCTCACGATCATTTTTTCCATCGGCGCCGTGGTCGGTGCCATGATCACCATGTACGCGGCCGTGGCCAGCCGCACGGCGGAAATCGGGACCTTGCGGGCCGTGGGCTTCCAGCGCTCGGCGATCCTGACGGCCTTCATGGCGGAAGCCTTGCTGCTGGGCGTCATCGGCGGCGCGGCCGGCCTGGCGCTGGCCGCCTTCCTGCAGTTCTTCACCGTGTCCACCACCAATTTCCAGACCTTTGCCGAGCTGGCCTTTCAGTTTCGCCTGAGCGGCGAGATCGTGGCCGAAGGCCTGGGGTTTGCGGTGGTCATGGGGCTTGCCGGAGGGCTTCTGCCGGCCTTCCGGGCGGCCCGCATGAACATCGTGGTGGCGTTGCGGGAGGCATAAGGCCAACATCGCAGATCAGGCGCGCTGAAAAGCGTCGCCTGCACCTGTTGGCTGGCCTCCTGCAATTCCTTCCGGCCAATCCTTTGCCATGCGTATAAGGGCACCATCCCGTTCGGTTTCCTTGAATCCGCAATGCAGGTAGCATTTGAGGGCTTTGGGATTGTAGTCGCGCACCACAAGGCGCAACCTCTTCGCGCCAAATGTACACATGGCGTAGTCTTAAAATGCAGCAATCATACTGCGCCCCACGCCTTGGGACCTATCGTCGGGGAGCAGATACAGAAACGAGACTGAGTAGGTGTCTGGCACTCCCTTGTTCAGCAGTGCGGCGTGTCCTATTGACTTGCTTCCTTCGCGGATGATGAAAGAAACGTTACCCTTCCCAGGATCAAGCACCTCTGCCCATTGTCGGTGGTCGAAAGGCCATTTAGCGATAGGCCAAACTATGAACAAGTCATCCTTAGTCGATATGAGAGAGGCAATCTTACTTGAATCGAGCGAACTGTTTTTCACTAACTGCATGGGTACTCCTGTTCCTGACAGGCCGACAATGATTAGATGGTTTCTTTAAAATACCCCTTGCTATCATCTTTGCGAAATAATATCCCGCTGCAAGATTCGACAAAAATAACATCATGGTGGCTTATCACATATCACAGCTTAGCCGCTTTGGTGATACATCGGATGATGTACGAAAGCACCGGCATGGCGGTGATCTGTGAATATACCCTTCGGCCTGTCGATATCTGTAGCTTTTGCCGTCCTGGATTTTTATCCGCTTGGCTGTCAATAACACCTGAATGGTGGAAACCAATTTTGTTGGATATATCCCAGAGGCACAACCTATCCTGCTTCCTCCCAGCCAGGATGATATACACACATTTCTGAAAAGCCCTGCGTTGCGGTTTAGCTGACCAAAACCAGCAAATTTTCAAGACTCCTCAAAGATTCTATTCATCGCCGAGGTCGAATCACCGAGCACTGCCTGCTCTCTATAAAAGTGGAAAACACTGTTAATCGGTGAGTTAAGGGTCGCAGATGGAGCTGGGCCAGAAATCCCCTACCCCATTTTGTGTTAT
>Ga0209450_10000498_pt1 | contig 20194 bp, 13 predicted proteins | sample FrelakmetLWP11LW_FD_187149 | JGI IMG/M metagenome (GOLD analysis project Ga0209450, IMG submission 187149) | Freshwater lake sediment microbial communities from the University of Notre Dame, USA, for methane emissions studies - LWP11 LW (SPAdes)... | ecosystem: Environmental > Aquatic >...
CAGGGCAGAAAAGATTCATACAGAAAAACTTACTGACCCTGCTTTTCACCGGAAGGCAAATCAGCTCAGGGGATCTGTCATGATTGCAGGGCCCCTGCTGGCAAGATTTAAGAAATCATTTATTCCAAAGCCTGGCGGAGACAAGATAGGCCGCAGGCGAATGGATACCCATATCGTTGGATTTGAGCAGCTTGGAGTGAAAGCCAGCTACGAATACGGCCTGGGCTACTATAACCTGACCACCGACGGTCTCGTTGGAAACTCACTACTGCTCGATGAGCCTTCGGTAACCGGAACAGCCAATATCCTGATGGCTGCGGTAATGGCGAAGGGGACTACCACGATCTATAATGCCGCGTGTGAACCTTATGTTCAGCAGCTTTGTCTCATGCTGAACCGTATGGGTGCAAGAATAAGCGGTATAAAGTCAAACCTGCTGACAATAGAAGGGGTGTCTTCGCTTAACGGCTGTTCACACAGGCTGTTGCCTGATATGATAGAAACAGGCTCCTTTATCGGACTGGCTGCAATGACTGGTTCAGGACTTAGAATCAAGGATGCCGGAATAGACCATCTCGGTGTGATACCGGAGAAATTCAGACAGCTCGGTATTGATCTGACCACTGAAGGGGATGATATCATTGTGCATGAGCAGTCTATGTATGAGGTACAGAATTACCTGGACGGGTCAGTGCTTATAATATATGATCATCCATGGCCGGGACTGACACCTGATCTGCTAAGTGTGCTTCTCGTAGTTGCGACACAGGCAAAAGGAAGTGTGCTCATTCACCAGAAGATGTTCGAGAGCCGCCTGTTCTTCGTCGACAAGCTCATTGACATGGGTGCCCGCATCATCTTATGTGATCCTCACAGGGCCACGGTGATAGGGCTTGAGCGGCGGCAGAAGCTGAGAGGCATATCTATGAGCAGCCCTGACATAAGGGCTGGCGTCGCATTGCTCATTGCCGCGATGAGCGCCGAAGGCAAAAGCATCATACACAATATAGAGCAGATTGACCGGGGTTACCAGAACCTGGATGTAAGGCTCAACGCACTCGGGGCAAGTATTAAAAGGATAGAAAGCTGACCGGCTTCGGTTTAAGTGTTATGACTTCATGATGAGGCAGCCCATGCCAGGGCTGCCTTAACTGCCCTGTGCCACTCCTTAATAATAACGTCTGTCGCTTCGGCACCCTTCAGCGGACTGAAAATCATGCCAACCTTCCATTGGTTTCTCAGCTCCTCAATGTCTTTCCAGTAGCCAACCGAAAGTCCGGCAAGATATGCTGCACCAAGGGCCGTTGTCTCCGTGAGGCTGGGTCTAACCACCCTTGCCTGCAAGACATCTGACTGGAACTGCATCAGCAGGTTATTCACCGCTGCCCCTCCGTCGACTCTCAATTCACGTATCCTGATGCCCGAATCGTTTTCCATGGCCTTCAGCACATCGAGTGTCTGAAAGGCTATGCTTTCAACTGCAGCCCTGGCGATATGCGCGGCAGTCGTTCCGCGTGTGATGCCGACAACAGTACCCCTGGCATGCTGATCCCAGTGCGGTGCCCCGAGCCCCGCAAAAGCCGGGACAAAGGAGACCCCGCCGTTGTCACTGACCTCAGAGGCAAGCTTCTCAACATCAGATGATTTGCCAATGACACCCAGTCCGTCACGAAGCCACTGTACAACGGCACCTGCAATAAAAATACTCCCTTCCAGGGCATAGTGCGTCTCGCCATTTATCTGCCAGGCAATGGTGGTCAGGAGTTTGTTCTTCGATTCAATGGGTTTCTTTCCGATATTCATTACCATGAAGCAACCTGTCCCGTATGTGTTTTTGACCATCCCCGGCTCGGTGCACATCTGCCCGAAGAGGGCCGCCTGCTGGTCACCGGCAATACCTGAAATCGGAACAGATGCAGGGAACAGCCTTTCAGTGGCACAGTATACTTCACTGGAAGACCTTACTTCAGGCAATATCCCGGCAGGGATACCGAATATCTCAAGCAATTCTTCATCCCATTTCAGCGAATGGATATTAAACAACATTGTTCGTGATGCATTTGAGACATCAGTCAGGTGTGATTTCCCGCCTGTAAGATTCCATATGAGCCACGTATCCACTGTGCCAAAGGCCAGTTTGCCCTCCTCTGCCATCCTTCGAGCACCGTCAACATTATCGAGTATCCATTTTATTTTGGTGGCAGAGAAATAGGCATCGATAATCAATCCCGTCTTCTCCTGTATCACCTGACTCCGTCCCTCCTTCTTCAGCTGATCGCAGAAATCTGCCGTACGCCTGTCCTGCCATACAATTGCGTTGTATACCGGTTTGCCGGTCTTCCGGTTCCACACAACGGTCGTCTCACGCTGGTTTGTTATACCGATGGCTTCAATATCCCTGCCGGTGAGACCGGCATCGGCAATGGCCTTCAGGGCGACCGCTGACTGTGATGTCCATATCTCATCAGGATCGTGTTCCACCCATCCCGGTTTCGGATATATCTGCCTGAACTCTTTCTGCGAGGTGGCTACCGGCAATCCATTGCGGTCGAAGACAATAGCCCTTGAACTGGTTGTTCCCTGGTCAAGTGACAGGATGAAATCATTCATAACATTCTGATTCGTGATGTCTGAACAAAACTGCCCTATAACTGCTCGAGGTTTTCAGGCGTTCTAATCAAAAGATATCTTTCCAAAGATAAAAATCAACTCTATCTTTAGTGATTAATATTTCTGATTTTTACGTGATCATGCTCAATATAAACTTCAACCGTGAGGCTTCTGTCAGCAATCTGAAAAGTGCAACTGAACAATGGGACGTCATCGTAATCGGGGGAGGCGCCACCGGGCTGGGTATTGCTGTTGACGCTGCCAGCAGGGGTTACAGCACCCTGTTGCTCGAACAATCTGATTTTGCCAAAGCCACTTCCGGCCGAAGCACCAAGCTGGTTCACGGTGGTGTCCGTTATCTTCAGAACGGTGATGTCGGCCTTGTGGTGGAGGCCCTGCGTGAAAGAGGCTATCTCAAAACAAACGCCCCTCACCTGGTGAGTGATCAGCGATTCATTATCGGCAACTATCTCTGGTGGGAAAAGCCTTTCTATACTATTGGCCTGACGCTGTATGACCTGCTGGCCGGGTCAATGAGACTGGGCCGTTCCCTGCCGATGCGCAGGAGCGAGGTGATTAGACGAATACCGCAGATCCGGCAGAAGGGGCTGAAGGGAGGGGTTGTATACCACGACGGTCAGTTTGATGACGCACGCCTGGCAGTGAACCTGATGCAGACGGCAGCGGAACTGGGTGCCACAGTTTTGAATCATGTCAGGGTATCACGCCTGCTTAAAGATCATCATAACAGGCTTGCAGGGGTAGCTGCAGAGGATATGATTGACGGCGGAGCCTTTGAACTGAAGGGTAAATGTATTATAAACGCCACCGGAGTATTCGTCGATGATATTATCAGGATGGATAACCCTGACAGTAAGCCTATTGTCAGGCCAAGCCAGGGAGTGCATCTCGTCGTTGACAGGTCATTCCTCGGCGGAGATGATGCAATAATGATCCCCCGCACAAGTGACGGAAGGGTGATGTTCGCCGTACCATGGCACAACCGCGTCATCCTCGGAACGACTGACATCCCGGTCAAGGAGGCTGTGCTTGAACCAAGGGCTCTCGATGAGGAGGTTGATTTCATACTTGAAACAGCAGGACGTTACCTTGCCAGAAAGCCGGAAAGAGCCGATGTAATGTCAGTCTTTGCCGGACTGCGTCCCCTTGCTGCTCCGAAGAAAGAGGCCGAAGAAAAGAAAACAAAAGAGATCTCACGCAGCCATAAGCTGATTGTCTCTTCGTCAGGGCTGGTAACTATCACCGGCGGCAAGTGGACAACCTACCGCAAGATGTCTGAAGATGCGGTTGACATGGCCATGAAAACCGGTGGACTACCCGTCAGGGAATGCCGCACAAGGCATCTGAAAATACACGGTTTCATGAACGTCGCTGACAGAAAAGACTGGCTTCATATTTACGGCAGCGACAGGGAAGAGATTGTAAAGCTTCGCGATGAAGCAGCCGGAAACGAGCAGAAGCTGCATCAGGGATTTGACTACACCGTTGCAGAGGTAGTATGGGCTGTCAGAAGAGAGATGGCCAGAACAGTCGATGATGTGCTGGCAAGAAGGGTGCGGGCACTCTATCTTGATGCAAGAGCCTCGGTAGAGATGGCTCCGAAGGTCGCAGCAATTATGGCAAAGGAACTGGGGAAGGACCAGCAGTGGGAAGAACAACAGGTTGCCGATTACAAGCTGATTGCAGAAGGATATATCCTTGACCGGTAAAACCAGAGGTCAATCCTTCATCAGTTTCAGGTAATCAATGATCCCTTCATATATCTTCTGCGCCATCAGCTGCCGGAACTCCGGGTCAGCAAGCTTCTCCTCATCCTCTGCATGAGTCATGAAGGCCTGCTCAACAAGCACGGCAGGCATCTGCGACGCCCTTGTAACCGTATAGTTGAATGACCCTACCACCCCGAACTCGGGCAGACCGGTCTCAAGCAGCCGGTCATAAACAGTCTGTGCCAGCGGCTCCCAGAACGGATTATGCCAGTAGGTGCTGGTGCCGGCCACAGACAGATAACCCCTGCCTCCTGCGTTGGCATGGATGCTTATAAGCATGTCAGCCCCTGATTCGATGGCGATGTTTCGCTTCTCTGTCAGGGTCATGTCCCTGTCTGAGTCACGCACCTGAACAACCTCGGCACCCATAGACTTACATAGCTCACCGAGCCTGAATGAGAGGTCAAGGTTTATCTCCTTCTCTACCAGACCTGACAAGCCTATGGCTCCAGTGCCTGTGCCACCGTGGCCGGCCTCAATGGCTATCTTCAAACCGGTGAGTGGCCTGTCCGCCGCCAGGTCATATGAAGGGGGATACCTGAGCCGCAGCACCAGGCTCCTGCCTGAAGGTTTTATGTCATAACCCCAGATATTTTCCCTCTTCAGGTTCACATAGACTTTGAAGGTCTCCGGAGAGGTCTGCTCCCAGGTGAGCTTATCGACTACCCGGCATCCGGTGCGGTGGCTCACCCATGTTGCGGCCGTCTCCGCCCCGAAAACAGTTATCACCAACCGCTTTCCGTCCGGGTCAGGATAGACCTCATACGGTACCGGCTCAAGCCAGGGTATGGATACAACATCTGCGGTGCCTGACGGCCCGCATGACATGCTCGTGACAATGTAAGAGGGCTGCACCCTGCTGCCGCCTATCACTTCAACATCATCCTCACTTATGAATCCGTTTTCAGTGTTGCTCAGCCTGACCCTGTAGTTGCGGCCTATTTTCCCGCTGACCTTAAGGACGACACCCGGACCCAGCTCTGATCTGATCGGCCCGCCAAGCCTTGGCGCACCAAGATTGTAAACCAGCCTGGAATATTCATTCTTCACCCTTACCAGCGGAAATGCCTCAAAATTTCTTACAGTGACCGTCCTTTCGAAATCAGTCCTGTAAATATCCTTCACCGGCGCACCCGATGCCGGTATCAGCCTGACGCTGAGGGTGTGACTGGTGCCGGTTGCAAAAGTGCCAGGAGGCAGTTCGGCCCGGTAAATACTGTAATCATCATAGTCCTCGCGCATGCACTTAATGCTTCCCTTACCGGGCCGGATATCCAGCCAGGCTTCCTGTCCTTTCGAGGCCCGGAAGTTCACCTTCACCACCTCGCCGGGAAGCAACTCCATGTCTGCGGCAGGCTCAAACGAGCGGTTGTCAAGCCACAGGGGATAGGGCTGCCTGGTCATATCTCTCTTTTCATAGATATACTCCTGCTCACAGACAGCCGTGCGACCGTCAGGGAGTGTAGCCTCAGCCCTGACCCTGTTTACACCTTTATTGAATTTAACGGTAGTGAAAAATATCCCGGTCTTATACTGTTTCAGTTCTATACCGTTTATCCTTACGGTAGCAGGGTATTCACTCCTGCACAGGAAGTCGAACTGAGGCTGGGAGGTAATGGCCTCCGGCGTCCTGCGAAACTCAACCCACGGCGATTTGCGCTCTACACTTCCATCAGGTCTGACAGAATACCTGTAAGGAACAAACCATCCTGCTACGGGAATGGCCACATCGCAACCTGAAGAAAGATCAGGGCATGGAGCCAGGGAGAGCAATATGGTATCGGTATCAGGCATGTCAAAGGTTATCCTGCCTTCAGAGTCAGTTGTAAGATCAGGCGAACCTTTGTTGACAGTGACCTTGCGGCCGGAGAAGTCTGTAGGGAACAGCGCGGTCAGGTCTAGTTCAACAACCTGAGGCTTGGCAGTTCGCTGCTCCATCGATTCGGCAGGGGTGTCAGTCATAGTGGTTTGCTGCACCCTGCCTGCTGTACTGCAGCTGGCCAGGAATGCAGCTGCCAGCAATATAAATGCTGATTTTATTCTCATCTGTACAAAAGGTATTTCTCTCTTACGGTCATGAATTCACTTATATCATCCTGACAGGCCTTGATGACCTCCTCCATGGTCATGTCCGGTTCATCAAGATACTTCAGCCATGATGTCGGGTATACGACAAGGGAGTCAGGACTGCACTTGCGGTAGGCGTCGATGATATTCACAGCACCCTCGACTGATCTGTATGCTGCAGGGTCGGTAACCATTATCTCCACCCCGCCGCACATCTCGTCCCATGGTTTGCCTGATCTCCTCGAGCCTGTCCCTGAAGAACGTGGTATGAAATAGGCAGGCCTGAACCAGGCTCCCTGTATACCTCTGCTGTTAAGGTCATCGGCGACTTTTCCGGCGTCAATCCACGGTGCACCCGTCAGCAGGAACGGTTTTGTAGTGCCCCTCCCCTCGGAGATATTTGTTCTCTCGAAGAAACACTGTCCGGGGTAGACCACCGCTGTCTCCCATGTATCCATATTGGGCGAAGGCATCACCCACAACAGTCCGGTCTCGTTCCACATCATGCTGCGGCGCCAGCCTTTCATCTTTATCACTGTCAGGTCAGCACCGTAACCCTCCGTCTCATTCCACATTGTTGCGAGCTCTCCGTATGTCATGCCGTGTCTGAGGGGAATAGGATGCCTGTAAATGCTTATTGTGTCATGCATCGGTCCCTCGACTATCCGCCCACCGAGCGGGTTGGGCCTGTCGGGAACGATGAACGGGATGCCTGCCTTGGCGCATGCCTCCATTGCATGAGACATTGAAAACTTAAAAGTATACCATGCTGACCCCACACCCTGGATGTCGAATATCATCACATCGATGCTGTCAAGCCACTCCTTCTTCGGGGCCCATGAATCGCCATAGAGGCTGTAGACTGGTATGCCTGTCTGCGGGTCAGGTTCGCCCTCCTGCATTATTCTTCCCTGGAGGGCACCACGCACGCCGTGCTCGGCGCCGAACAGGGCGACAAGATTTACTCCCGGCGTCCCGGCGAGGATATCAATGCTGCTTCTCATGTCTGATCCTACGGCTGAAGGATTTGTAATGAGACCTACTCTTTTCCCTTTTATCAGGTCAAGATGTTCCCTGACAAGCACATCTATCCCCGGAGTCACCACGGGCGGCTTCAGCGCAGACCTCTTCGGCCTGGCAGCATACTGAGCAATGATCGCCTCAAGCGTGGGTGCCGCTGCCAGCGACAGGTCCGTGACCTTCATGCGCATCACGGCGCTCTCGTTGCCAAAGCGGTCTACAGCCGACACGGCCACGCTGTCAAGCGTCCACAGCACCTGATCAAGGCTTTTGATGTTCTTCGGGTCTGTCCTCTCAAGAAGCGCAGAGTTGATAACCCAGACAGGAAACCTGTCAGTGACGGTGCCGCTGCCGTGTATGTCATAGTTCCACTGTGAACCGTACTTGCGGTAGACGACCCACCGTGCCACATCACTCATTTCGGGGTGGCTCCACCGTAATGACAACTCTTCTCTCTCCTGTGTCATTGACACTGCCGGAGGCACAGGAGCTTTCCTGTCGAGCCACGGCGAGGGAGGCACCAGCGCCTTGCGCTTATACGGACCGTCGGCGACGGCCTTCACCAACCCCGGGGTGTTGACCAGCGGACCAATGCTCCAGTGTATCACACCGGGGCTCTGCGGCAGCATGCCTCGTGTTATCATGATCTGGTTCAAGGCTTCATCGATTGCCCTCTCGGAGTTCTGGCTGCCGAGGTTTATGCCGGGCCACAGATGCCTCCCCTTGAGATTCTCATCCTTCCACCATCCGAGGAGGACGGGATAGCTCTGTGCCAGTTGGTTGACAGGCCAGTAGAGCTGAGGAGAGTAGTAGTCAATCCACCCCTCATTCAGCCACTTGCGCGCGTCAGCATAGAGTGTGTTGTGCTGATCAAAGCTGCCTCCGATGGCAGGCGGGTTATAGGGACGCCATATGCCGAACGGGCTCAGCCCGAACTTGACCCAGGGCTTCTCTGATTTTATTCCTTTATAAAGACGCTCAATGAAAACATTGACGCTCTCCCTCCGCCAGTCGGCGCGTGACAGCTTGCCGCCCCCTGCCTGATAAGCCTGCCAGCTCTTATCGTCAGGAAAGTCCTTGAAATTATTGTAGTCAGGATATGGATAGAAGTAATCGTCAAAGTGTATGCCGTCGAGGTCATATCTCTTTACCAGGTCCATAACAACACTGTATGAATGGTCCTGTGTCCCCTTCAGAGAGGGGTCCATCCACCAGAAACCCTGTTCAAGCTTAACGACCAGATCGGGTTTCTTCTTTATGACCGAGGCATCCGTCACCGGCCCCCCGGAGCTGTGGTGTGCACGGTAAGGATTCAGCCAGGCATGAAGCTCTATGCCTCTCTTATGTGCCTCTGCGATCCAGAACTCGAGAGGGTCATAATAAGGATCAGGTGCCTTCCCCTCCTCGCCTGTCAGATAGTATGACCAGGGTTCAATGTCGCTTTTGTACAATGCATCGCATGCCGGCCTTACCTGCAACACGACAGCGTTGTAATTATTGTTGCTGAGCAGGTCAAGCAGCGCTAACGCTTCTTTCTTCTGCTCTTCAACAGACAGACCAGGTTTGCTGGGCCAGTTTATGTTTGCCACCGTAGCCACCCAGGCAGCACGGAACTCACGTTCTGCAGAGGGCTTCCGTCCGTACGGATCACCCGTGACGGCAGGGACTTTTGTGACACACGTAGTGAGTAAGGCCAGCAGAACTGCAGCGGTAACGATCATTGTAATCTTCCTGAACATGGGGTGTGGTTTTATGATTGTAAGTATTTATGATTATACCTATTCAGACATTATAGGTTGATGAGGATGTATCTCCTCCGCGTCCTGTCCAGTTGGTATGGAAGAACTCTCCCCTGGGCTTGTCAGTCCGCTCATAGGTATGTGCCCCGAAATAATCCCGTTGCGCCTGGAGCAGGTTGGCGGGGAGATTTGCACACCTGTAACCGTCGAGATAGGCAAGTGCAGATGAGATAGCCGGTACCGGCAGACCAAACGAGACGGCAGATGCTACTACCCGTCTCCATCCTGCCTGTGCACCTGCGATCTTCGAGTTAAAGAAAGGATCGAGGAGCAGGTTTGCAAGGACCGGGTCGTGATCGAAAGCTTCCTTTATCTTGCCAAGGAATATTGACCGTATGATGCATCCGCCCCTCCACATGAGTGCAATGCCGCCGTAATTGAGGTTCCATTTGTACTCTTCGCCGGCTGCCTTCATGAGTGAGTATCCCTGTGCATATGATACAATTTTCGATGCATATAATGCATCATGAAGATCTGCCAGGAGAGCCTTGCGGTCACCGCTGTACGGTGCGGCATCCCATTTCAGTTTTTCCGAGGCTTTGACCCGCTCATCCTTTATTGCCGACAGGCATCTCGAGAAGACCGCCTCGCCGATGAGTGTTAGCGGTATCCCCTGGTCAAGTGCCGCCGTGACGGTCCACTTGCCCGTGCCCTTCTGCCCTGCCTTGTCAAGTATCTTATCGACGAGAGGCTTGCCGTCTTCATCCCTGAATGCCAGGATATCTGCCGTTATCTCTATCAGGTAGCTGTTCAGCTCACCTCTGTTCCATTCGCTGAAAACCTTGTGCATCTCATCAGCACTCATCCCAAGCATATTTCTCATTATATGGTATGCCTCGGTAATAAGCTGCATGTCACCGTACTCTATTCCGTTGTGAACCATCTTGACAAAATGGCCGGCGCCCCCTTCCCCCACCCAGTCGCAGCAGGGTGTGCCGTCATCTACTTTGGCAGCTATCTTACGGAACATATCACTCACCAGGGGCCATGCGGCTGGCGACCCGCCCGGCATGATCGATGGACCCAGCAGGGCCCCCTCCTCTCCTCCCGACACTCCGGTCCCTATATACAGCAGCCCCTTGCTCTCGGCGTAATGCCTCCTTCTCTCCGTGTCAGGGAAGTGAGTGTTGCCGCCGTCAATTATCAGGTCACCCTTCTCAAGATGAGGGAGGAGGATTTCAATCATCTCATCAACAGCCTGTCCTGCCTTGATCATAAGCATGATCTTCCTCGGACGCTTCAGCGATGCGACAAGCTCTTCAACCGATGAAGTGCCTCTTATCATCTTTCCGGATGCTCTTCCGTTGATGAAACTCTCCACCCTTGAGTAAGATCTGTTATAAACTGAAACTGCAAATCCTTTGCTCTCGAGGTTAAGGACCAGGTTCTCTCCCATAACTGCAAGACCTACCAGGCCGATATCTGATATGTTATTCATTATATTGTGTTTAGCTTAAAACAATATTGCTGACCTCCATTATGCGATACTTCAAATTTATTAATTTGTATTGATCATACATCATATGAATAAAAAAGGTGGGCAACTTTCGTTACCCACCACGCTGCAGTGTTTTATCCAACACCCCTTAAATCAGTCCTTACATCTAATATCTCTCATCTTCCGGGCTCGCCCCGTCGCACAGCCGCACTTTCGCCTTCGTCGTCCTTCGACCGGCTCAGGCTGGGTTCGCTGTCTGAGGGTCTGTAACGGAAGACCGAAAAACCCTCAGCTCTCAAATCGCACATCTCAAATTCCACATCGCAAATCGCAAATCGCAAATCGCAAATCGCAAATCCCCCCTGCTCCTTGCTCCATGCTATTTACCGTCCCAACCTGCTATCCGTGCCCACAGGTGCCATGCGGCATATGCCTTCATGTTGGCATTGAGCGGCTGGCTGTGAGCCGAAGTACAACTGTACCAGTCAACCCCGACAGTATGTGAATTCTGCCACTGGATTGCCCAGTTGGCATCGCGCACGCCGTCATTGTTGCTGTCATAATCACAGGCATCATTCGGGATCTTATCTCCGAAATAAACACCATCAGGATTATATGATTCAATATCTGCGAAGTCAAACAGCCATTTCTTGTTTGTACGGCAGTACTGCCTGATCTGCTCGTTCCGCTTATGGAGATTCCCGTTCAGCCCCGTGCCGTCAAGGTGGCCTGTCATGTAAACAAATGCCACGTCAGGGAAGTCCTCTTCAAGGCCGTTCATCAGCGTCAGGTAGGTGTTGATGTTATCAGCCGTGGCTGAAGATACCTGTCCGCACCATGACCAGATGATGACATTTACATCACTGTTGGCAGCCAGGTAGGTGCGGGTCTCCGCTTCCCACTGAGTGTAATTGGGGTTCCCGAGGTCACCGGGCATGGCGTAGTCATGAAGGTCAAGGGCACCGCCTGTGCCACCGTTGTTCCATGCATAGGCATTCCCCTTGAATGATACAAGCCCTGTCATCCCCGAGGTGACCTGGCTTCCGTGCGAGGTATGACCATACGCAATGTGCAGGTCACTTATTGCCTTTGTGATCCATTCAGAAGGAATGGATGAGAGGTCAATTGCAGAGTGGTCCACCACCGTGCCGCTGCCTGCGACAGGGTCAGGGTCTTTAGAACAGGAAAATAATACCATCATTAGAGATATCAGAACCAAAGTTATGTTTTTCATTTCTGCCTGAATTTGATTAATACCTTCAATAATACGGAAATAAGACATAAAATTGTCAGCAAAGGTTGCCTGCCTGTCAAATCTTTTTGGCTTAACTTTGTTATTGTCAGTTACCCACAGGAAAATGCAAACTACTCTCAAGATGAAAAGGATGACAATTGTTCTGAAGGTCGTGACCCTCATATTACTCACCTCTTCCTGTACTACGATGGTGCAGATGCAGAAGACCTATCCGCCTGAGGCAGAGCTGACTGTAGACTCCGCAACTTATATTTTTGCAAATTTCTATGATTACACAGTTCCGGAGTCAATAGAGGACAAACATGAGGTTGCCTATGCAATAGCGGTAAGAGGTTATGTTGACGGGCTGGGTGAGGTTATCCTGAAGGACAAGGGAACTAGCTTTATGATTATTGATACTCTGAGGAAGGGATATTCGGTTATTTCAATGCAATATCCTGAGTTCGCTGATACAGTAAGGGCTCTCTGTGCCAGGTACGGGGCTGACATGTTCATTGCGCTTGACTCCATCAACTTATGGACCGACTGGGATGTTAATCTTGAAGAAAATGACGAGGGGGGATCGGTGCTTGTGAAAGACTTCTACCTATTCGCAAACAGCTATATGACTCTCTATACCTCGGAAGGCGAAGTCATAGACCGTTGCGCCGGGGAAAAATCGTCTTACGTCAAATCAAACTACACCGTATTCGGCCTGCTCGGGGGGATGAGCATAGTGAGGGCACGTGATGCAGCAAGGGCCCTGTCACATGATGCCGCCAAAGATTGTATCGGCAAATACTATCCATTTACGGAAACTGTACCCGTGATGATCTACAGCGTCGGACCATTCAAGGAGATCAGCAGGCAGATAATCGCCGGTCGTCCGGAAGAGGCTCTGGAACCGCTGCGAAATCTCACCAGGTCATCAGACCCGGACATCGCAAAAAAGGCAGAGCATAACCTGTCGGTAGTCAATGAGATGCTTGAAAACATGAGGATTGCCGAAGAGATATTAAAGAAATATTAGTCACACTCAAAACCTGACGCGAAGGCTCCGGCTGCCACGGCGTTATCCTTTCCCTTCCTTTTTCTTTGGCAATCAGGATGTTTGTGGCTCCTATAAGATCTCTACCCGTGTCACAACAACTTCAGTTTCCTGCCCGTCAGACGGAGGGGTCCCCCTGAAGAGCCAGAGATTGATCTTTAGTCTCTCGTCACTGTCAGGAGGTATATTACTTCCGGAATAGCTCCAGATGGCAATTACCTGGTTTGTATTGTCAGGTTTGAGCCTGTGGCCGTGGTAGCTGGCAAAATCTATCCTTTTCCTGCCCCAGTCAATGACGTGAGTCGAATATGACCCCTCAAGGTTCATCCGGAAGCGCGCCTTGTTTCCCGGCACTGACGACGGCTGAATGGTATACTGGGCCTCCTGGTTGTTATCGATACCCCACCTTGAAAATTCTATATCAATCTCTTCACCGTCACTCCTGTATGTGTAGAGTCCCCATACGACCTGCCTGTCAAGACTGTCGGGTCTGGATGAGACATAGAAGACATATTTGTCATAACCGTATGACTTTGCCATCTCGACCCTGGCGCAATTCCACCGTCCGTCACGGAATGTAATTCTCATATGGAGCCGTCCCTCCTCATCAATCCAAACGTTTTCCTCCGAATCTGAAAAATAGTTTGGACCGGGGCCTCCTTTCATATCACCCGTTGTGCGGACAATCCAGTCATAGCCTGAGAACCTGATAATACGCACCCCCACGGGCTTTTCATTGCCATTGTCATTTCCGCAGCCGGCGAGTGCAACAATAAGCGAAATTATTGCCAGATAATTGAATAATGTCATATTCCGAAGCTGCATCATTTAATGTTCAAGGCCTTGAATATACTACATTACCGGTTTCAATCGTCTTCCGGAGTGAATAACCTGAAAGGGGCGGTTCAAGGAAATCAATATCCGCCTGGAAATCTGCAGTCATTCAAGGTTCTTTTAATGGAGAAATCAATAACAACCTGTCTGCCTTATTGTCCGTCATTCAGCCAGAAAGATCGAAGTATTACAAACTGGGCCTATCTGTCATAACCTCACATTTTACTGACATAAATCATCATATTTCATTTTTTTTAATATTTTTACGCCGCCTTCAGGCTTAGAATGAGCTTGAAAGAGTTGACTGAGGGGGCATTTTCACCATAATACATTGATTATTATTATTTGCAACTACTTATCAGTAATATAGTTATAGAAAAATGCACAATTAATCTGAAAATGTGTAATTAAAACCGAAACTTATGAGAAAAATCCTGACACTTGTTTCTGCAATGGCCATCACCGGTTCACTTTTTGCCGGCGGACTTGTAACAAACACTAACCACAGCGCATATATGGTGCGCATGCTCAGCCGCCAGGCTTCAACCGGCGTCGATGCTGCATATTATAACCCTGCAGGACTGACAAAACTGGCAGACGGTTTTCATTTCTCCGTCAATAACCAGATCATCGGTCAGACAAAGACCATCACCAATGATTACTATTTCCTCACAGAGAAACCGACTGAATATGTCGGTACTGTCAGCGCTCCCATCTTCCCGGGTGTATATGCTGTCTACAAGACAGGCAAATTCGCCTTCTCAGCAGGTTTTAATCCTGTCGGCGGCGGCGGCGGAGCTGAGTATGCTACCGGGCTACCCTCTTTTGAAACACAGATAGCCAATCTGGTTCCGGGTCTTCAGCAACAGCTGACACCCCTTGACCAGGGCGTTCAGCAGGCAATGGGTTTTGATCCGAACTTCAATAATGTTACCGCTTATGACGGCGCCATATTTTTCGAAGGCAGCTCAATCTACTTCGGATACCAGGCAAACGTGTCATATGCAATCAATGATCTCATTTCAGTAGCTATTGGCGGCAGGTATATTACAGCAAAAAACACTTACCAGGGCTACATAAACGATGTTACTATTACTGCATCACCGGCAACACCTCCTACAGGATACCCGGCGAGTGTGCCTGCTCCGTATACCAACACCCCCGGTAACTACCTGAGGGCTATTGCCGCAACAGCATACGGCCAATCACAGGCCAGTACTCTTAACGGTTCGGCTGCAGTTCTCGACGCGATGACAAACGTTGAGGCTGACGTGGTTGAGGAGGGAAGCGGTTTCACTCCGATATTGAGCGTTAATATCACACCTAACGAGATGTTCAACATCTCTCTCAAGTACGAATTCAAAACCACCCTTGATCTGACAACCACAGTGATAGACGACAAGGATGCAGGCGGAATGTTCGAAGACGGTGCAATAAAGGTTGCTGACATGCCTGCAGTTCTCTCTGCAGGTGTTGGCATACACCCCTCGAAGAAATTCTTCATTGCTGCAGGCATGAACTACTACTTCGACAAGAGCAACGATTATGACGGCAGCGAAGACCTCGAGATCGAAATGATCGACAAGAACTTCTTCGAATATTCAGTAGGTGTCGAGTATGCATTGACCCCAATGATCAAGCTTAGTGCTGGTTACAGCGGCACCCAGACAGGTGTTAATGAGAATTATCAGAGCGACCAGAGATACAGCCTTAATACCAACACCTTCGGCGGTGGTATCGGGCTGACACTCTCACCGATGATTGATATCAACCTCGGCGGAATGTGGACAATGTATCAGGATGGCAGCGTAGTTACATCGATGACCCCCCTGCCAGATATGACTGAGACCTATGACACCGAGACATGGGTGATAGGCATCGGAGTTGATCTCCACTTCTAAAACTAACCTATATTTAATGAAAGAGGGTGTCCCATAAGGGCACCCTCTCTTTTTGGGGATTATTGTTCATTTCTTTTGCTCCTCCAAAAGAAATGAACCAAAGAAAAGGAGGCCGGAAAAGACAACCACCCCCTGTTTGTCCGCCCGCTATGCAAGGCCTTAAAGGCACCACCAAACAGGGTGCGGTTCGCACCTTTTCCGGTCTGCCCCCGCGCTCCGGAGGAGCCCTGTCACGGAGTGACAAAATGTGAATAATCCCGGTTGACCACCTAGAGAAGTTGGCAAAGAGCAGAAATAGAGCACCGAAGGGGTGAAATATCATTCAGACTCCTCCTCTGATGATTTATCTCACCAATCATACGTCGCCCCATTTAAATTATGATAAAACCTCTTTTTCTGTTCAGTAATCAACTCCCTGGCGCCGGAGGTTCTCAAGGTAAAGTCCAAGGTCCGGGGTGTCCGATGTCAGCATCCTGTCATACCACGACCTCGCCGTCTCATACCTGCCCATCTTCCTGTCAAGAAGGATCAGCGCGGTGTAAACTGACCCCTCAATGCCGTAATTGAGTGTGTCTGTTGTGCTGATAATATCCTCAAAGATACGGTATGCCGCCATGTTCTCCCCCACCTCCGACAGAGCGAAAGCTTCATTCAGCCTGTTGTTGAGCGCCTCATCAGTCACCACCCCGCGGAGAGAGAGACAGCCTCCGCTGCACTCCTCTGTCACCGAAAACCAGGACAGCATCCCTGTTGGCGGAAAAGTCAGTGAAAATGATGCTTTCTCACCGGGCTTTCTGAACCTGTAGGTAGCCGGACAGTAAGGTAGTCCCTTCAGTTCCTTAAGCTTAATCCTCATTCCGTCAGGCTTTATGAGAAAAGTATTCCTGTCAATACAGAAATATGCATTGTTGATATCACTCATGATCGTGAGCCATACTACCGTTGAATTGTCATTGTAATCAACCCTTACTATCTCAGCGGTCACAGGAGATTTAAGACCATAGTTGGGATTAATGATACTCTGAGCGAAGCCTGGCAGACCGCAACTCAAAAGGAGCATCATTGCCTGAATAATTTTCATTTCAATCACCTTCCGTTGGTAAATAATATGCAAAGTTAATGATTAAAACCAATCGCTCTTTCAGCCTTTGTGCCAACTGATCCCGATTGAAATCTTAAGGGTTTGTAACAACTTTGTAACAGATGTTTGATTATTTTGTAACATAATTAGAAGTATTTTGTCTCGTCAAACCATCTATATATTCTTAAATGAGTAAGTACCTGTTTATTCTGGCTGTGTCAGCATCGTTAGCTCTTTCTGCAAGTGCACAGGATCCCGAGGAGTTTAAACCCTCCGGAAAGGTGTTCGGACTGCTGTTTGCTGATTATCACAATACCTTCTCTGATGGAAAGAGCCTGCCTGTATTTCAGGTGACCCGTTCATACCTCGGTTATGATTACTCTTTCTCTAAAACTGTTTCGAGCCGGGTCATGTTCGACGGATTCACCCAGGTCATAAACGGGAAGATGATGATAACCGGTTACCTCCGTAACGCCTATCTGCAGTATGACAAGGGCAAACTGCTTATCAGGGGCGGGCTTATAGGGTCAGAGCAGCTGTCAAATGCTGAAAGGTTTTTTAACTACCGCTATATTGCCAAACCTACAATGGATTATGCCCAGATGGTTTTTCCGGTTGACCTCGGATTAATGGCCAGATACAGGGCTGCAGATTTTCTGACTATTGACATGTCAGTAGTAAACGGGAAAGGGTTTAGGGAAATTACTCCTGACACAACACTTAAGGTAGTGACCGGGGTTACTCTGGTTCCGTTAAAGAATCTGAATTTCAGAATCTATTACGATCTTATGGGCCCTGCCGGCGGAAGGCAGTCAACCTTTAGCCTGACAGGTGCCTATACAGGCAAGACAGTCTCTTTTGGTGCTGAATACCTTGCCCAGACCAACCACTTAATGAATGCCGGGGAAGACTACTCTGGCATAAGCATTTTTTCAGCAGTGCAATTGGCTGAAAAATTCTCAGCATTCGCAAGGTATGACAATATTGTTTCAGTCACACCCGAGGGTGAAACGGAACCCTGGAATCTGAGTAATGACGGAACCAGATTCTGTATAGGATTTGACTACTCGCCGGCAAAGAATGTCAGAATTTCTCCGAACTTTATAGGACTTATTCCTGAAGATGATGAAGCTGCCTTCGTCGGAAGCGTCGGATTAAATGTTGAGGCGAGGTTTTAGCAAGGAGAAAGGAGAAAGGCGAAAGGAGAAAGGGGGATTTGCGATTGATGAATGGTCAGGACCTTCAGACATCAGACCTTCAGACATCAGACCTTCAGACATCAGACCTTCAGACACCGAGGCCAGCCTGAGCCGGTCGAAGGGCGGCGAAGGCGGGAAACAATGAACAATGAACGATAAACAATAAACACAAAGTGAAATGAAGAATCTTATCTTATTACTGGCAATTGCCATAACAGTCGCATCATGCGGTGGCGGCGGCACGAAACCGGCCAAAGAGAAACAGGTCACTCTCTCAGCTGCAGGTGCAACATTCCCTCAGCCATTCTACAATCTAGCCTTTAAGAAATACAGCGAAGAGGGCGGCCCGGCCATCAACTACGGAAGTATTGGGTCAGGCGCAGGCATAAAAAGCCTCCGCGACCAGGTGGTAGATTTTGGTGCTACCGACGGTTATCTTTCCGATGCCGAACTGGCAGAGATGCCGGGTGAGGTGATCCATATCCCGACCTGCATCGGTGCAGTGGTGATCGGCTATAATCTCCCGGGAGTGACCGGACTCAGGCTTACTCCTGCCCTGCTGGAAGAGATATTCCTTGCTGACATTACAAAATGGAACGACAAAAGGATTGCAGACGAGAACCCGGGACTGGCACTTCCGGACATGAACATTACCGTTGTCTACCGTTCAGACGGAAGCGGTACAACATATATCTTCAGTGATTACATGTCGAAGGTGAGCCCGAAATGGAACGGGCAGCTTGGCACAGGCAAAGCGCTGAACTGGCCGGCAGGTATAGGTGGCAAAGGTAATCCCGGCGTAGCAGGTACCATCAGCCAGAGCCAGGGAACTATCGGCTATCTTGGTTTTGAATATGCCTATGCACAGAAGATACCTATGGCCCTGATACAAAACAGCGCCGGGAACTATGTTGAACCCACTCTCGACTCCTTCTCCGCTGCAGCCAGCGTAGAGATGCCTGCCGATACGCGTATCATGATAACAAACTCACCGACCCCGGAAGCATATCCTATCACAAGCTTCACATGGGCAATTCTCTACAAAGAGCAGTCATACAGGGGCCGGTCTGCAGAGTCTGCAGCCGCTACCGTCAACACTCTCCTGTGGCTTACGGGCCCGGGTGCTCAGGCTATCGCCACGAGCGTCCATTATGCAAAACTGCCGCAGAATGCATCAGAACAGGCAGCAGTGCTGTTAAAGAGCATCACCTATAACGGAGAACCGATCCTTAAGTAATTTACAATGAGTGGTGATAAGGTAACAAAAGCCTTACTTTTTCTCTCTTCACTTACAATACTTCTGCTGAGTGCCGGAATAGTACTCTCCCTTACGGGAGGTGCTATACCGGCATTCAGGGAGTATGGCTTCAGCTTTATCACTTCAACGGTATGGAATCCCACATCGGGCAGTGAGGAATACGGTGCGCTGCCCTTCATCGCAGGTACGGTAATTACTTCACTGCTTGCTCTTTTGCTGTGCATACCCATGGCCTTTTCAACCTCCCTCTTCATTGCCGAATACTTCAGGGGCACCAGGACCGCCGGCATACTGCGCAGCCTGGTAGACATGCTTGCCGGTATCCCTTCCATCGTATACGGGTTCTGGGGTTTCTATGCCCTCCGGCCGCTTCTTATCAGCACCGGGCTGACAGATCAGGGGTTCGGGATTTTTACTGCCTCCATTGTGCTGGCAATAATGATTGTCCCATATGCCACCTCACTGAGTTCAGAGATTATTGCCATGGTACCTTCTGAGCTCAAGGAGGCTGCTTACTCCCTCGGAGCAACACGCCGCGAGGTAATCTTCAGCGTCATCATTCCCTCTGCCAGGTCAGGTATAGTGGCAAGCTTCATCCTCGCCCTCGGCAGGGCTCTCGGAGAGACAATGGCTGTCACGATGCTTATCGGCAATGCCAACATTATCCCTAAGGGTCTGTTTTCACCCGGGAACACGATGGCTTCCGTTATCGCCAACCAGTTTGGCGAGGCCGACGGACTGAAGCTGAGCGCACTCATAGCAATAGGGTTGCTGCTCTTTGCCATCACGGCACTTGTCAATGCGGCAGGGAAATTTATTATCAGACGATTTGCATAGAGCCCGACATGGATAACCTGCTGACAGACAATATAAGACGCCGCAACCTCACCAACACCAGGCTGATGTATATTATCA
>Ga0209450_10000500_pt1 | contig 20121 bp, 19 predicted proteins | sample FrelakmetLWP11LW_FD_187149 | JGI IMG/M metagenome (GOLD analysis project Ga0209450, IMG submission 187149) | Freshwater lake sediment microbial communities from the University of Notre Dame, USA, for methane emissions studies - LWP11 LW (SPAdes)... | ecosystem: Environmental > Aquatic >...
CGCTGCGCAGCGGTGGAATTTCGTACAGGCGGCTTTCGGCCAGGGCAACCACCCGGTCACCCGGTTCGCGTTCGAAGCGTGCGCCGCCGGTAAACGCGCCAAAGGCCGGCAGCACGGCCAGTCCTTCACGCAGCCAGAAGCATGGCAGCCGCAGGCTGTCGTCGGCGCGCCCGTACAGCCGCACCGCCGGATGCAGATGCCCTGCGAGTGCCGCGGCGCCCGGGACGAACTGCGGGTGATGGCAGAACGCCAACGCGTCGACGCGCCACGGTTCGGGCACGACCTTGATCGTCAGTTCAGCGGGCGGACGACCGGCGGACAGGTCATGGTTTCCTTCGACCAGCACAATGTCCAGTTTCGCGTGGCGCCCGCGCCATCGGGCCAGCGCCGCCAGGGTCGCCGGCGCATGGGCTTCGCGTGCGTGCAGGAAGTCGCCAAGGATCACCAGGGCCGCCGGTTCCAGCGCATCGATCAGTCTGTCGAGGCGGCCGAGCGTCTCCGTCGTGGTCCCCTGGGGCACGGGCACGCCGAGCGCACGAAAGGCAGCGGCCTTGCCGAAGTGCGCATCGGCGATGACCAGCCAGCGGCGGTCAATCCAGAACGCGGCACCGTCCGCGAGCAACTCCCACGGGGCACCGCCGAACACGACGGGCAGCCGCGCGATCGGCATCACAGTGGCGTCACGGTAAAGCCGCGTGCACGCAGCAGCGCCACCAGGCCGTCAGGCCCGGGAAGATGCAATGAACCGACCGCGAACACGTAGTTCCGGCCTTCCGCCATCAGCGCTTCGATGCGCCGGACCATGGCCGGGTGCCGGCCGAGCAGGATCGTGTCGACCGTGAAGCGCGCCCCGACGGAGTTCTGCGCCCGCATCTCGGCGAGCAGCTTCTCGAGCGCCCTGCTGTCGCCCGTTTCCCAGGCCTGCGCGATGCGATTGATCTCGCGCCGCGCGGCGTTGGTCTCGACCGCCTTGACGGCATCTTCGAGAAACGCGACCTGTGTCGCGAATGACGCGCGGTCGAAGAGCTCGAACTGGCCTTCGATGCTCTCCAGTTCCAGGATGGGCTTGCCGCCCTGCTTGGCAACGCGCGTGAGATAGGCCTCGACCGACAGCGCCGGCATGTATCCCGCCTGGGCCGCCTCAAAGAGCGCGAGCACATTGCCCAGCATCCACGGTTTCATGCGCCACAGCGGCGTGACCTCCAGTTGGTTGCGCGCCGCCAGCGCTTCGATGCGCGCCTTCAGTTCGGCGGAAATGCGGGTGTCGAGGCCCGGTTCGCCGGCCGCGTAGACCGCGTACTTCTGCGTGGCGGCCAGCGCCCTCGACGAGTCGGTGACATCGGCCTCGAGCACGAGGGCGTCCATGCGTTCAATACGGCCCATCTGTGCAGCCGGCAGCGGATAGAACTCCGGACGGCCCACGTGGATCGTGCCCATCAGCAGCGACATCTGGCTGCCTTTGCGGATCTCGTAGAGGAAGCCACGACGCGCGCCAGCATCGTTGGACTGGGCCCAGACGGACGACACCACGAAGGACACGGCCAGCAGCAGCGCCAGGCGCGCGCGGGCAAGGTTCAGCAACGGCATGGGAACGACGCGGCGGCACGCGCCACGTTCAGTGAGGTTGTCCGGATTGTAAGAGCGCGCCGCCCGTTTCATCGGCGCGCGGGCTATGTCGGCCGCTTCGAGGGCACCGTACAGCGCGGAACCCAGCGCCAGGGAGTAGCCGCCGAGATCTCAGGCCGGCTCGGCGTGAGCGACCGATCCACCAGCCTGCTCCGTGAGCGGCTTGATGTAGCGCAGGATGCCCGGGTCCTCGTCATCGCGGTGGGGGCCATAGCCGCGCTTGCGCATCAGGTCACCCATCTCGCCGTTGTCCTTGAGCACGAGCCCGATGAGTTCGGTCAACCCGCGCGCACGCGCCGTCTCCTCGAGCGCCTGCATCAGCACATGGCCGACACCTCGTCCCTGCCAGGCGTCCTCGACGATGACGCCGAACTCGGCCGTCTTGCCGTCCGGATTGCACGTGTAGCGGGAAATGCCGCGGATTTCGTGCTGCTCATCCTGCGGATCGATCGCGACGAAGGCCATTTCGCGGTCGTAGTCGATCTGTGTGTAGCGCACGAGGCGCTCCATCGTCAGTTCCCGGATCGGCGCGTGGAAGCGCAGATACGAGGTTCGCGGTGAGAGACGGCTGATGAAGCGCCGCTCGGCCTCGGCGTCTTCCGGCCGAATCGGACGCAGCTGTATGCGCGCGCCGCCCTTGACCGTCACTTCGCGTGCGAGAGCGCGCGGATACGGGTGGATCGCCAGGTGCGAGTAGGTCGCATCGGCGGCGAGCGGCTCGTCGGACACCTGCACGCGGGCATCGAGCGCGATGATGCCCTGCGCATCAGCCAGCAGCGGGTTGATGTCGAGTTCACGCACCGCCGGGATCTCGCACGCCAGTTCGGACACGCGCACGATCACTTCGATGAGCTTTTCGAGGTCGACGGCGGGTGCGCCACGGAAGGCGTCGAGCATGCGCGAGACTCGCGTGCGCGAGATCAGGTCGCGCGCCAGGAACGCGTTGAGCGGCGGCAGCGCCACGGCAGAATCGCGGAAGATCTCCACGGCGAGCCCGCCCATGCCGAAACTGACCACCGGGCCGAAGTTCGGGTCGCGCGTCAGCCCGACGATCAACTCGCGCCCCTGCGGCCGCACGACCATCTTCTGCACCAGCACGCCGACGAAGCGTGCGCTTGGCGCCCGCTCGGCCAGTCGCCGTGCGATGTCGTCGAACCCTCGCTCGACTTCATCGGGGGTCTGCACCCCGAGGATCACGCCACCGACGTCGCTCTTGTGGGTGATGCCGTCGGCCCGGACCTTCAGCACCACCGGGAAGCCGAGCTGTTGCGCCGCCTGGCGCGCTTCCATCGCGCTGCGGGCCATGAGCCCCATCGCGGTCTCGATGCCAAACGAGGCCAGCAGCGCCTTCGAATCCTGTTCGTCGAGCGTGTGGCGGCCGGCGCTGCGTGCGCTGTCGATGATTCGACGGGCCGCCTGCACGTCGAACTTCAGCTCGTCGACGCGCGGCGGCGGCACCTGCAGCCGCAACTCGCGGTTGCGGATGTATTGCGCGAGGTAACTGAACGCCTCGACCCCGCGCTCCGGGCTCTGCAGCGCCGGCAGCGAAGCGGCCTTGAACGCCGCGCGTCCGCGGCCAGCATCCTTCTCTCCCAGCCAGGCGCTGACGACCGGCTTTTCGGCGGCAGCGGCGATCGGCAGCATCGCGCGGGCCGCCTGCTCGGCACCCACCTTGGGCGTGGGTGCAAACAGCACCAGCACGCCATCGTTGGCGCGATCGTCGATCAGCAGCTTCAGCGCGGTTGCCATCCGGTCGGCGTCGCTGTCGGCCAGGACGTCGACCGGATTTGCGTGCGACCAGTTGGGCGGCAACGCGGCATCGAGCGCGGCCTGGGTCGTGTCCGACAGCTTCGCAAGTTCGACGTGATTTTCTTCGGCCGCATCGGCGGCCAGTGCCCCGGGGCCGGTTCCGTTGCTGACGATCGCTAGCCGGTTGCCGCGCGGCAGCCGCCCGCCGGCCAGTGCTTCCGCGGCGCCGAACAGTTGCCCGATCCGCGGCACACGCACGGCGCCGACACGCCGCAGCGCGGCGTCGAACACGGCATCGTTGCCGACCAGTGCCCCCGTGTGGCTCATGACGACGCGCGCACCCGCGGCATGGCGCCCGGCCTTCAACACGATGACCGGCTTCACGCTGGCTGCGACACGGATGCTCGACATCAGCGGCCGCGCGTTCTCGATACCTTCCAGATAGAGCAGGATCGAGCGCGTGGCGGCGTCGCCGGCCAGGAAGTCGAGAATCTCGGCCACCGAGACGTCCGACTCGGCCCCGGTGGCAACCACAGAAGAGAAACCGAATCCCGCGGTCCAGGCGTAGTCGAGCAGCGACGTCGTGACCGCGCCCGACTGCGACACCAGCGCGAGTCCGCCCGGCCGCGCCATCGTCTTGGCCCAGCTCGCATTCAGCCCGATTTCCGGCCGCATCAGCCCGAGGCAGTTCGGGCCCATGACGCGCACGCGTGCGGCACGCGCGCGCTCTACGACGGCGTGCTCGAGACGGCGGCGTTCCGGACCCTCCTCGCACAGCCCCGGCGACAGCACCAGCATCGCTGGAATGCCCTTGCGACCGGCCTCGTCGATGATTCCTGGGACGTTCTGCTGTCCGGTCACGACCACAGCCAGGTCCACCTTCGCGGGCAGGGCTGCGAGCGACGGCAGGCAGGGATTGCCGTCGATCGTGCGATGCCGCGGATTGACCGCGTAGACATCGCCCTTGAAGCCCGCGGCCATCACATTCGTGTAGACGAACCGCCCGAGCGAATCGTGGCGCGGACTGGCGCCGACGACCGCGATCGATCGCGGCACCATCGCGGTTCTCAGGTAATGCACTGAATCCATGCTCACGGCGGTCTCATCCACTTTCGCGCACCGGCACCCTACCGAGCAGACACCCGACATGTGGCAGTGCAGCAACAGTGGTCACGTTATCAGATCTGCGTGCCGCTTCCACTAGGCAGGGCCTCGAATCTGCGTTGATGCGCATCAACCGGGCCGCGGGGCCGGCCCGTACTCTCGGAACGGAAGCTTTCGGAACGACGATGCCGTTGACCCCCAGCGAACTCCAGGATCTGCACGCTCGGCTGCGGGCCCTGCGCGAGCAGGTCGGCGGCGCCGTGTCGGACCGCCTGCATCGCCACGGACTCGACTCGCACGAGGACGCCGCGCTGCCCAATCGCCGGCTTGACACTGACGACGATGCCGCCGCCGAGGCCGCCACGTCGCTCGACATCGTGCACGTGGCGCGCGACGCCGAGGAACTCGAACTGCTCGATGCAGCGCTGGCGCGCGTCGCGGACGGCGATTACGGCGCCTGTATCGACTGCGGCGAAGACATCGCCCGCGCACGCCTGCTCGCGAATCCGGCGGCGGCCCGCTGCACCGAATGCCAGGAGCGAAGCGAGCGGGCTGCGCTAGTGGCGCGGCGCACGCGCAGCTGAGCGGCCGCACGCCCAGGAACACCGGAGAATCGTCATGGAAGCACTGAAGCTGCTCTTCACCAGCGACATCGGCCTGCTGTCGCTTTTCACCATCGTCTTCATCATCGGCATGGGAATCTGGTTCCGACGCTTCTTCAACAAGCAGATCGAAGCCGAGGAACGCGCGCAGCGCTGACGACAGCGCACGACTGCGCGGAGGGGCCGCCGCGCGCCGCTGCATGGCCCGAGCGCGCAGCTGACATGGTCCGGTCGCAGCCCGACCGTAGAATCGAGCGCATGTCTGTTCCGCGCCCAACATGAAGGTCAACGGCGAAGCGATGCGCTCGATCTGGCCGATCGGCGAGGCTGCCGTCGGCGTGATCGACCAGCGCGCGCTGCCGCACCGGCTTGAACGGCGCGTCCTCGGTTCGACGGCGGAAGTCATCGAGGCGATCCGGTCCATGGCCGTGCGCGGTGCGCCGCTGATCGGCGTGACCGGTGCCTACGGGCTCGCGCTGGCGCTGCGCGCCAACCCGTCCGATGCCCACCTCGCGGATTCTCACCGCGTGCTGCTGGCGTCGCGGCCGACGGCCGTCAACCTGCGCTGGGCGCTCGAACGGGTGCTGGCCCGGGTTGCCACGCTCGCGCCAGACCAGCGTGCCGCCGTGGCGTGGGCCGAAGCAGGCCGTATCGCCGAAGAAGACGTCGAGCTGAACCGTGCGATCGGCGCCCACGGGGCCGCGCTGCTGCGGGCACTGCACACAAAGCTCGGGCGTCCGATCAACGTCCTCACCCACTGCAACACCGGTTGGCTCGCCGCCGTCGACTACGGCACCGCGCTGGCGGCCGTTTATGCGGCGCACGATGACGGCATTCCGCTCCACGTATGGGTCGACGAAACGCGTCCGCGCAATCAGGGACTGCTGACGGCGTGGGAGCTCGCCGCACACGGTGTGCCGCACAAGCTCATCGTCGACAACGCAGGCGGACACTTGATGCAGCACGGCAAGGTGGATGTCGTGCTGGTGGGTGCTGACCGGGTTTCGTCGCGCGGCGACGTCGCCAACAAGATCGGGACCTACCTGAAGGCGCTGGCCGCCAGCGACAACGGCGTGCCGTTCTACGCCGCCGTGCCATCGCCGACGATCGACTGGCGCATCGACCAGGGCCTGGAGTCGATTCCGATCGAGGAACGAGCGGCCGACGAGGTGCTGCGGGTCCAGGGTTTGGATCGCAACGGCGAGCCGTCCGGCGTGCAACTGATGCCGGCCGGCACGCCAGTCGCCAACCCGGCGTTCGACGTGACACCGGCCCGCCTCATGACGGGCATCATCACCGAGCGTGGCGTGGCAACCCCCGCGCATCTCGCTGATCTCTTTCCGGACCAGCGCCGGGCCGCCTGATGGATTTCGCCGAAGACGGCCCCGAACTCCGGCAGGGAATCATCGCGACCGCGCTCGCGATGAACGCGGCGGGCATCAACGTCAACAAGTCGGGCAACGTCTCCGCGCGGGCGCGCCGTGGCGCGACAGTGGGCTTCGTCGTCACGCCGACCGCGGTGCCGTATCACGACCTCGCAACCGGCGACCTGGCCTTTGTGACGCTGGACGGCGCGGCTTATGGCGAACTCGAGCCATCCTCGGAGTGGCGGTTCCACCGCGACATCTACGCCGCGCGCCCGGAGTTCGCGGCGATCGTGCACACGCATTCAGCGCACGCCACGGCCCTCGCCTGCCACGGGCGCGGCATCCCGGCGTTTCATTACATGGTGGCGGTCGCGGGCGGGGCGGACATCCGCTGCGCGCCCTACGCGACCTTTGGCACTCAGGCCCTGTCGGACCACGCGGTCGCGGCGCTCGAGGGCCGCCGCGCCTGCCTGCTGGCGCATCACGGCGTAATCGCCTGTGGCGCGTCGCACGATCAGGCCCTGGCACTGGCGATCGAGATCGAGCACCTGGCCCGCGTCTACCTTTCGGCGCTGGCAGTCGGCGAGCCGCCGCAGCTCGACTCTGCCGAAATGGAACGCGTGCTGGAAAAATTCCGGCATTACGGGCCGAACCGCACGCCGGCCTGAGGCCCGGCCGCCGCAAGCCGGCAACGCTGCCGGTATTCGGGCGTTCAGCCCATGGGGCTACCGTCACAATGGCGCCACACATACCGCATTGATGGCATGCTTGCGCCATGACGCCTCAGGCTTCAGCGACCACCGGCACGGCCGTACAGGCCGGCGACTTCCGGGGCAGTGTCCGCGCCACGCTGTGGCCGACGCGCTCGCTCGTTTCCAATGAGCGCTGGTTCGACGAACTGTACGTCTGGACCGAGGGCGGCAATGCCTCGACGACGCAGCGTGCGCGGATCCAGATCGATGCGATGCGCGATGCATTCCAGTGGCTCGAGTTCGACCTCGTCGAACGCATCGGCATCACCATTTCCTTCGGCACCGTCGAGCGCGCGCTGGAGCCGTTGACGGCGCTCTTCGAAAGCAACGTCCTGCTCTCACACCGCGTCTCCGTACTGCTGAGGGGCGCGCCGCAGCGTCTGCGCTCCCGCTACCGGCTGCGCGGATTCGTCGACATGCTGCGTGGACTGAAGATCGGCGTCGGCTACCGCATTTCGGCGCCGCGCGTCAGCATGGAACTGTCGGGCGTCGACCTCGTGCGGCCCAGCTTCGCGAAGGTGCTGGCGCCGACCAATCTGCGCCCCGACGTGTGGCAGGACCTCGCGCTCGAAGTCCGCGCTCTCGGGCTCGACACCAAGTCCACGATCGTCGGCGCAATCGAGACCAAACAGCAGCTCGAAGGCGCCGTCCAGGCCGGTTTCGAGCTGGGACAGGGCCGTGCGGTCCGCATGCCCTATCCCCCTCCCGTCATTCCGAACACGGCATAGGCTTGGCGGCCGCGCCCGATTTGCACGAGAATCGGCGCATCGAATCGCGTCAGTGAACGCGAACACTCCATGGGCAGCAACGAACCCCGTCCCGAACTGGGCACGCACCAGGTCGAACTCGACCCCACGCTGGACCCGCTGAGCCGCTTCGGCACGCGGGTGCGCGCGCTCGTGTGGCCGACGCGCACGCTGGTGGGCTCCGAACGCTGGTTTGACGAACTCTATGTCTGGACCGCCGATTTCGAGCCCGACCGTTCGCTGCGCGCGCAGATCCAGCTGGCGGCCCTTGAACACGCGTTCACGATGCTCGAGCACGAGCGGGTCGAGCGCATCGCCGTCACGATCTCCTTCGGCTCGATCGAACGCTCGCTCGAAGCGCTCGTACGGACGCTTGAGTCGCATCGCCTGACCGCGCACCGGCTGTCGATCCTGCTGCGCGGCGCGATGGAGCGCATGCGCTGGCCATACCGGGTGCGCGAGTACATCGACCTGCTGCGCAGCTACCAGGTCCCGGTCGGTTACCGCTTTGCGGAGCCGCGCGCCAGCATGGAGATGAGCGCCATCGACTTCGTAGCGCCGGACTTCGCCAAGATGCTGGCGCCGATCTCGGTGCGCGAGGAAACCTGGTTCGAGATGTCGCGCGAGGTCAATGCGCTGGGACTGACAAGGGAAACATTCGTGCTGGCCGGCATCGAGCGCGAGGAGCAGCTGCGACTGGCCAAACAGACCGGCTTCGTCCTCGGTCAGGGCCGTGCGCTGAAGAAGCCCTACTTTCCGCCGAGGGTCATGCGGCCGCGGTAAGTCCTGGTGGCGGCTTCCACAAGGACCGCGGCTCAACTACCTGGCGAGTTCGCGCCAGCCGATGCGACGTGCGTCAGTGACACCGCTTCCGACATTCAGCCCGCGCGTCTCCTTGACGCCCGAGGCTCCCGTCGTGATGACCTTGAGCGAGAGACTCTGCAGGCGGATGATGGCGTTACCCACGGTGAGCGTGCCTGAACGAAACACACCAACGTCACCGTTGGACGACGTACTAACGGCCTGGCCGGTTCGGTAGTTGAACTGATAAATCCAGCTGTCCCCACCCGCGGTGCACGCGTTGTTGTTCGGCACGTTCGTCGTGACAACGAGAGTGCCGAGTACAAGCTGGGGCTCCAGATTGACTCGCTCGCCGACGGACGGGAAGTCGACAAACCAGCCCCCGTCAATGCCCCAGTTGACGGCATCGCCCTTGATGCGTCGCTTGCCGCCACCCGCCTCCACAATCGTTTGCGGCTTGAAGGTTCCGGCGCTGCGGGGACTTCCGACCGACGCGCCCGCATCCTTGATCGCATAGAACGTCCCGAAGTACGACCAGTCCCCGGCAGGGGCAAGTGTCGTCGGGTCCTGCAGATCCGACGATCCGAGGTAGCGGCCGGTTCCCACGAAGATCACGCGCTTGCTCTCGATGAGCCCTAGCTCGGGACGTGTGGTGATGGGCTGGTACTTGCCGGAGGCGTCCTTCAACGTCGCAAGACGCAGGACTGCGGGAGGCGAAACGCCAAAATCGAAACGCCACAGATTGCCCTTGAGGTCACCTCCGTAGACATACTGAGTCGTGTTGTCGCTGTCCGGGTCGCGCGCCCAGTTGGAAACCCGGGCCAAGCCAGACGGATCGGTTGAACTCCCAACGCCCGTGCTCACCTTATGTAGCAGAGCCCCTGAAGCCAAGTCGAGTACATACAGATAGCCGCGACCGTCGCCGGGGCTGACGTTGTTGTAGCCCGAGGTGACGAGCGCTACCCACTTGCCGTCAATTGACCGCTTGGTGACGACGGCGTTTCCGAATGAGAGTCCGAGGTCGGCATCATTTCGAGAGCACAAGGAGGAGTTTGAGCAGAACTCCCACAGCAGCGTCGGACTGTTGGGGTTTGTAACGTCGAGGGCGTAGAAACCGCGCCCGCCGCCGTTGAATCCCCCGATGAGTACGGTCCGCCACTGGCCATTAAAGAAGGCATCCGCAACCGAGGGCGACCCGTCCACGAAGTACTCGTGGGACGTCGAATACGAGGCTTCAGCCAGACGATAGAGCTTTGGCAGCAGTGCCCTTGGAGCAAACGCCCAGACCTCCGCCCCCGTCGTCGCGTCGATCGCGTGCAGCATGCCATCGTTACCCCCGATGTAGACCATCGGCCGGCGCAATGCGTTGGCAGACTTGAAGTCGAAGTAGGACGGCACATCGGCATCGCCGTAGCTGCGACGCGGATCCCGGACGAAAGCGGGACGTGAGCCAACCAGGTCGCCAAGCACGTACTCGCGCTCCCGGTACAGGTCCTCATGCTGCCTCTGGCCGCGCAGGAAGTTCACCAGGTTTTCGCCGCTGTCCACTGCAGCTCGCTGGGTCGCGTCCAATGTTGCGCACTGCGACAGTGAGGAGCACTTGCCGCTGAAGTACGCGCGCGTCGCCGCGTCCATCGATGCCCATGCAAACGGCGTCAGCATTCCTCCCACGTTCGTATAGATCACGCGTTCATCGGTGTCTTTCGACACAGCGGCGTTGAGCTGGTCGCGCGCCGACCACTCGACCTTTGCCACGACGTTCCCCGTTGCAGGGTCGATCCTTTGCGCTACAAATTCGCCGTCCCAGCGCGTCGTGCGGTAGGTCGAACTGTAGATCGCGTTGTCTGTCGTCGTGATGTTCGGGCTGCTGGTAGCCGAAGCGGCGGCTGACCCGACCAATACGCGCAGATCGGCAAGTGCAGTCACCAGCCCGTCGTAGAGTGTCTCCGCATCATTTGCACTGACGAAGCGCCCGCGACCGTTGACGGCGGCGTGCCATAGATCGTCCAGCTTCGATGGATCGTCGTTGTCGTTGTTAGGTGGTATTGGCCAGTTGCAGACAGCGCTGGACGACTGCCAGGCACAACCCGTGTTGCCGGACTTGATGTCGTAGAAGTCGCCGAAAGTAGCTGATTCGTAGTTCGGCATGTAGCGCATGAACCCGCCGAGCCCGAGGCCGAGGGTGAACGTCATCATGTGCTGACCGGGGTTGGAGTCACGCAACGTGGTCGGAAAATTGTTCTCGCCGACGTCGATGCCGAGTGCACCGGTCGACCCGTTCGCGCGGAGGTCCATGCTGTAGTAGTACATGGCAACGTCGGCCAGCGTGTCGGTAGCACCGAGGTTGCCATCGAACGCACCCGAGGTCCGGGTCGAATAGCCGCTGTCTACGTTGTCGTTGTTTCCGATCGCCGTGCCGTTCACACGCTGACCGGCGTTGTTGTTCCAGTATCCGTCGGTGCTCAGGATCGCCACATTGGCCTGGCACGAATACTGGACCGGATCCTGGTTCATCCCGGAGTTGATCCCCGTCTTGATCCCTGCGTAGTGGCGACCTACTCGCGACAGCGCCTCGCGCAACGGCGTCATGCCACTCGGACTGACCGCATAGAGCTTCGAGTACCAGGTCGCCCGATGCGCGCCAGCAAACGTGTCGATCGCAACATACTTGTTCGAGCTGACCGGCGAGCCCGGATTGATCGTGATGAAGCCCACCCGATAGCGGCCATCGAGTTCCAGGAACGCGTAGCCAACGGCCGTCTTCATCGTCTGCATGCGCGTGCTGTAGTACGCATACCAGTTGGCGAAATTCGTCATCTCCTCAGCGTATGTGCAGGTAGGCGCGTTGAGGCAGTCGGATCGGTTGGGCCTTCCACCGTAGGTGGGCTGGGTCGGCACGATATCCACGCGCTGGAATCTTCCGTAACGCGCGCGTTTGTGATTGGTGGACCAGGACTCTTGGCAGCGCGGACGCCCGCTCGTGGAACCACTGATCGATCCGTTGGAGCCGGCATCCGTCGCGTTCTGACAGAACCTGACGGGCGCCGGATACACATACTTTCCGGTCGGTGTGCCTGAAAGCGTGCAGTCGGTCAAGGCGACATCGCTGCAATGCTCGACCGGCAGGATGTTGTAGTAGAAGGGGTTGCCGCTCCGCTCCCTTGGGAAACGGAAGGACCCGGAGCTCGTTCCGTTCGGGTACCCGTTGATCGACGTGCTGTTGTAAAGAAACGGGTTGCCGGTATCGACACCGTTGCGCCGGCAATTGACGGTGTCGTTGGGGCTATCGCCGCTGTTCTTGCAGTAAACGACCTCGGGGTATCCGCTGACGAGATTGATCGTCGATGAGCCGACGAAGGCATTGACCTTCACGCTGGTCCACGGCGACCCGAAGCTCTGCATCAAGTTGCCGTTGCCGTCGATGGCAGGCGAGTAGCGGATCTGCGGGTTGTAGTAGATCGTATTGAACTGATACGCGTACCAGGGGGGGTTGCCCTCCAGCCCATTGGTCGTCGTCGACGAGCACGTGTTGTTGCTGCATCGGGTCTTGTCGATATTGGTGTCGTTCACGGCCTCGGGCATGAATCGTGAGGCCATGCTTCCAGAATCGTCGAGCAGGAACATCACGTTTGGCTTGACCTGCGTAGCCAACGAGTACGTCAGCGGCGTATTCGAGATGTCGGTCGATTGAGCCCACGCTGGCGCTATCACTGCCACCGCAAGCAGTTTCAGAACAAGTCGGATCGTGGAACGCATGGCTGCACCTACAGAGCGACAAACGCCTGAACGAGGGAACTCGTGTTGCGCGGCCCCATAACCCGTACCGTGATCCGGTAATAGTTCTGTGCGTTGCCGGTGAAATTGGTCGCATCCCCTGCGTAGCTTCCGCCCGCTGCCGCTGCTGATCCCGCTGTCAGGAGCGAGCAGGAGACGCCTGGATCATTGGAATTGCCTGGTGCCGAGCACATGCGATGAACTACCCAATCGACCGTGTTGCCGGCAGCGTCACCGTCGATACGGCATGCAGCGCACTGCTGCCAGAGCGCTTGGTCGTCCCAGTTCGGTTCGACGATGTTTGCGTAGTAACCGCTGCCGGGAGCAGAGTTGTTGAGGACCGGAGTGCCTACCGTTGATTCCAGCCACTGGACCGCATTCAGGACACCCGCATCCGATGAGTGAACCGACGCATTGCGAAATGCAATATTTCCAGCAACAAGCTGTTGCGTGTCAGTCGATCGTGTCAGGGCGATCACCGAGATCATCATTGCCAGCAGTGCGACAAGCACCACCATGAGGACCGCTCCCCCCTGCCTCGCCCGATTCATGCGGTTGATCACGCAGGCCTCCAGATCATGTTGCGCAAGCTCACCGTCGTCTCGAACACCCGGTAGCGATAGCAGCGCCAGTTCTGATCGGCGCTCAAGTCGAACTGGCCGGCAATCCAGCTCGGAGGCGCTTCCGTAGTCGTGCAGGCTCCGGAGGCCGGGTCCGGGCGCTCCGGCAACGCGCTGCGAGCCACCAGTCCCAAACGCACCGCCGAGATGGAGCCCCACGCATTTGGCGTCGCCGGCGCCGTTTCGTCCCACACGTCGACCGCGCCATCTCCGTCGGTGTCGCGTCCGTACTGCGCCTGCAGCTGAACAATCCCAGAGGCGACCGGCAATGCTGTTGTTCCCTGCAGCAACTGATCGACGACCAGGGTCCCGTTCTGGATGTAGTAGCGGTTCACGCCTGGAGTAGCGCCGAGCGGGAACACCATGCCCGCCAGCGTGTAGTTCGGGCCAAGTCCACCAGGGCGGTTGTATCGGGAAACTGCCCATGTCCCGATCGGCGTTCGGTAGTTGCCGCTGACCCGCGTGAGCTTGTCCTGCTGTCCTGCGGGCTCGAGGGCCGGCGTATTTGTCGCCTGATGCAGCGAGCAGTCAGCGCCCGGCTCGCCAATGACCATGAGGTGCCCGGATTGAAGTCCAAAGCCGTTGTCGATGCGCAGGTCCGCCGTGTTGCTTGGGGTCGCCTGAGTGAGCCTCAAGGGCGCCGGCACGGCATTACTGCTGCTAAAGACAATCTCGATTGTGTCTGGGGCCGTCCCAGCGCCCTGCGTGACATTCGCGGGCGTAAGCAGGAACTCGACATCCCGCGGCGGATCAGTTCCACCGTCGTAGGCCAAGACTCGACAACCCAGAAGGCCGGGCGTGTTCACGCCAAAGCCTGACATCCGGAGATCACGCTGCAGCGTGAAGAGGGCAACGGTTCCATCAAAGGTTGCGTCGCCGCCGGAGGTCGCCGTGCGACGGTAGCCTTCCGACGCGGCAAGAGTCTGATAGATGGCCAGCACCACCACCAGGGAGACAACCATCGAGATCAGAAGCTCGACGAGGGTCATCCCGCGCGAGGAAATTGCAGGTCGGCGCACGCTACGGGCCCTGCAGGGTTGCTACTGCCACGTGCGTTCTGCGGTCGCCATCCCGGGGCCGCCAGGTCACGGTGACGCGCACTTCCTCGCCCACGACTTCAACAGAGGCGTCTGCTGCCGGGAGGGACTGCTGCAACTGCGCCACCCATGGCGCGATGCGCGCCGGTACTGTGGTGTTGATGCCGCCAAAGGCGTACTCCGCCATGTGAGCACGGTCTACCCACAGTTCGCCAATCAGGCGATCCGCGAGCAGCGCGGCATCGACGCGCAGCTTCGCGTCCGTGAAGCTGTTGAACGCCGACGCATGCGCACTGAGCAGGCCGAGCACACCGACGACAAAAATCACCGTGGACACAAGAACTTCGACCAGCGACATGCCGCGAACCGACCGCCGCGTCGGCTGCGCCAGCGCTGTCCATCGGCGACGATTGACGCCCGTCATTGGCAGGCCCTCGGATCGCCAGCGTGAAGCGACGGGTCACACATGCGGACGCCCCCTCCGACACCGAGCGCGAGGCGAAGCACACGTCGCTCTTTCTCAGCGAGGCCCGGGTTCGCAACGTCGATCGAGGTTGCCGTCGGCGATCCATCAATGTTCGCAGCGATGCGGCCGAGAGCGTCGAACGTAACTGTGGTCGCGCCGTCCGGAAAAATCGCAAGCTGCGGCTGTGCAGACGCCTCCAGCGCTGCCCGCGCCTGGATCACCCCGAGGCAGTCACCGGGATCGTCGACGTCTGGTGTTCCTGCATCCACGATGTTCGAGCATCCGACGAGCCAGGAAGAGGTCGCTCCGTCGGTGACGACGAACTGGACCATGCGGTTGCGCCGCATGGCTTCGACCCGTGCCAGTTGCAGCCCGTTCAGGACTGATTCCGCGGCGGTTCGCGTCTGGGCGTTGCCGATCCAGCTTGTGAACGCCGGCACCGCCTGCGAGTACAGGATTGCAGCGACGGCGAGTACGACCGCGAGCTCGACCACGGTCAAGCCGCCCTGCCTGGCTCTGGTTGCCGCGCTCATCGCGTCACCCAACGCGTGGCTGCGTCCGCAGGAAGGGATCCCCATTTCGCAGGCAGACCGGTCGTCGCACGGACATTCGCCTGGTTGATCGAGTACGCGAATCCCGCCATCGAACCCGCGCCAGTCGCCGAGGCGGTGTACGCCTGACCCGCCGCTGCGATGACACAATTGAGTGCGAAGTTCTGGAGGTTGGCCGGAACCACGACGCCACAATCACCGCCGGCGTTCCGGTAGGACCGGTTGTCCTGATAGAACTGTTCCATCCGCACGCGGTACTCCGACAGCGCATTGGTCGCTTCGACCAGGTTGCCGCGCGTGATGTAGCGCGAGTAGTTCGGAATCGCAATGGCGGCCAGGATGGCCAGCACCGTCATGACGATCAGCACTTCGATCAGCGTGAAGCCGCGCGTGCTTACGGGTGGAGCAGCGTGCAACATAGTGAGTAGCGTCGATTCCGTGCAGTTGTATGAGGCGATGACACCGCAGTCGCGCGGCCCGCAGTCTCACGAGGTAACGGATTCGCCACCGCTTTTCTTGAGCAGACACCCGCGCAAAGGCCATGGCGACCGACAAGCGGCAAACCGTTCGTCGACCCTTACACAGGAGATAGAAAAAATCTGACAAGAAGTGCGGGTTCACCCACGTCGGGCGAAGAACAACGGAAGAATCGGGCCTGCGCTTAACTCACGCTTTACGGAAGATTCCCAACGATTGAGAGGATGGCAACTGCCCAGACGGCGGCAGCATCAGTCTGCCGCAGCCGAATTGCCGAGTCCGAGGGCCTCAATTCCGCCCTTCTTGATACCGTGTACTGGGTACGATTTCTGCAAGTTCGAAGCGGTTCGCTTCGTACCGCGCGGCACTGCCCGTTACCGTCGGCAGAGATCGCGCCGACATGTTCGACCCACTTTCGCGGGCATGGCCCGACTTGGAGATCAGATGAAGCTGTTAAACAAGGCCGCACTGGCCGCTGCCGTTGCAACTGCTGTGGCGCTGCCGATGGGGGTTCACGCTGAATCGAATGTCACGACGGGAGCGGCTCCGGCGTCGCTGTCCGCCACGGCCCGCGTGAACTTCAGCGTCTTGATCCCGCGCTTTATCTTCCTGCAGGTCGGAACAGGGACACTGCTGGCCGCCAACGCGACGATCGACTCGATTGACTTCACGCCCGCAGTCGCCGTCGTTGGTAATGGCACATCCGTCCCCGCCACTGCAGGCAGCGGCAACCTCGGCAACGGCGGCGTGACAGTTCGCGTTATCGGCAACGCCGGCAACGTCTCGCTAGCGGCTACCGGTCCGGCCAACTTGACCAGCGGCAGCAACACCATCCCCTGGACGCAGATTTCCACCGCCATCACCGGCGGCGCAACGCACCCGACGATCAACGGCGCGAACGCCACCTTCACTGCCGCAAGTGGTGTAGTGAACATCAATGGCACCTGGGTCTACAGCTACGTGAACAGCGTGACACCGGCGGCAGGCACGTATACGGGTCAGGTGCTGTACACGGCGACAACGCCCTGAGCTTGCGGCAAACTTCGGGGTTGATGCCGACCCGCAGTCGAGTCCAACCCAACCGCGAGACAAATGCAATGAAGGTATCGCCAAGAATGGTGGAAGCCGGTGCGGCCTTGGCCGTGCTGGCGTTTCCGCTGGCCGCCCAGGCCGAGTCAAACGTGACGACCGGAGCGGGAACCATCTCGGCCACAGCGCGCGTGACGTTCAACATCACGATTCCGCGCTTTATCTTCCTGCAGGTCGGCACCGGCACGCTGCTGGCCGCCAACGCGGCAATCGACACCATAGCGTTCACGCCCGCCGTGGCAGTGGTCGGCAACAGCACGCCGGTTGCGGCCACGGCCGGCAGCGGAAACCTGGGCAATGGCAGCGTGACGGTGCGCATCATCGGCAATGCCGGCAATGTCACTCTCGGGGCCACTGGGCCGGCGAATCTGACCAGCGGCAGCAACACCATACCCTGGACGCAGATCGCCACCGCCATCACCGGCGGCGCGACGCACCCGACGATCAACGGCGCCAACGCCACGTTCACTGCCATCGCGAATGTCGTCAACATCAACGGCACCTGGACGTACAGCTACCTGAACACGCTGACACCGGCGTCCGGCACATACACCGGCCAGGTGCTGTACACGGCAACTACGCCCTGAGGCGGATCCGCCGTGCGCGGGCATCGCCGTGGCGCGCGGTCGATTGGGGACACTGGACACGGCATGCGCCTCACTGACTTTGCGGGACTTGCGCAGACCTGCGTTGCAGTCGGCCTGCTCGCCTGCCCGGCGGCTCAGGCATTCACCGTCTCGATCAGCTCGGGCAATCCGCGCGCCATCTACCTGCAGGTCGGCGTCGGATCGTTCAGCGGTTTGTACAACTCCGGCGGAACGCCGCTGGCAAACCCGACCGTCAACATCGTCTCGGTGACCGTGCCCACGGCGGCCGTCGGCAGCGGCACGGCCCAGGTCATGGCATCGAACACGGGGGCGACCAGAAGCTTCTACGACAACTTCGTCTTCTGCAATGCCGGCCAGCTATATGTCGGAGGCTTCTATCGTTTCAACAACAACACGGCCGGCGCCGGCGCAACACTGACCGCGAATTCGGCCACCGCCATGACGAACAGCTCAGGCGACACGATTCCGTTCACACAGATCAGTTGGGTCAGTAGCGGCAACGGCGAAAGCGGCGCCCAGCCATTTCCGTCCGGCACTTTCACGGGCGGCACGCAGTCGATCGGCACCATCGCGCGCAACCAGTGGGCCGAAAGCTGCATGACGTTTTCGTACTCGAACTCCAGCATCCGGGCTGCCGGCACCTACAGCGGAACCGTGACTTACACGCTGACGGCGCCGTGAAGCCAGGCCTGCTCGCCTTCGTTGCTGTGTTCTGGCTGGCCCTCTCGGCGCCGGCCAGTGCCGCCACCTATCGCGTTGACGATAGCGCGACGATCCCGGCGGAATCGTCCGCGACCCTGCGATGGCGCCACTTCGCGCCCTCGAAGGGCGGCGACAACACGGTCGAAGGCGTGACGAAAGTGCAGGTCCGGTTGAACCTGACTCCATGGGTGAAGCGCAACGGGCGCCTGTACCTGGTGCTGCCAGAGCAGCCTCCCGGGCGGGTGACGGTGCGCTGGAGTACCCAAGGGCGCCTCTTGCCCGGTCAGCTGGTGACGGGTCAGCGAGCGCTGGTCTACGCCGGACCGATTTCGACAACGCTGCTGGATGAAACGCTGGTGCTTCAAATTGAGACTGACGGCACGCGTCTCAACAGTACCCACCGATTGAACTTTCACTTCGAGATCGACGTTGACTGACACCCTTACCCACCTTCGCGCCGCCCTGCTGTGCGGGCTCACGGTCCTTGCGCTGGCCGGCGCGACAGCAGTGCAGGCGCAGGGCTTCAGCGCTGTTGCCGCGCCGCCACGTTTCGAGATCAGTGCGGCCCCAGGGTCACGCTCGCGCCAGGTCGTGGAGCTATCCAACGCCGGGGCGTCGCCGGCGAAGTACCGGATCCGCACAGCGGACTGGACCCTCGGTGCCGATGCCAGCGTGGTCTTCTACGACGAGTTGAGAGCAGGAAGCTGCCGCTCCTGGGTAGCGATCGAACGCACCGAATTGACGCTGCCGGGCGGTGCGCGTGCGCGCTTTCGATTCGAGGTCGCGCCGCCGGCGGACGCGGTAGCAGGAGAGTGTCGCTTCGCGTTGATGATCGAGGGCGACGAGCCCGTCGTGGCCAACACCGACCTGTTCCGAATCCCGGTGCGGGCGCGGCTCGCTGTGATCGTCTATGTCACGGTCGGCGATGCGGCGCCAAAACTGGAAATCGTCAAGACAGGTGTCGACACCGTCGGCGGCAAGCGCGTACCGGCAGTTTGGGTCCGCAACAGCGGCAACGCGCACGGCCGTCTTGGCGGCTTCCTGACCGGCGTAGACGCGCAGGGGCGCGAACTCGAGTTTGCGCCTTCAAACTTTCCGATCCTGCCTGGCGAAACCCGGGCACTGTCGCTGGCGGCGCAAACAGGTCCTAATGCACCCACTGACGCCGTCCTGCCAGTCACGGTGCGCGGGACGATTGAGTGGGCCGGCGAGCGCTTGCCCTTCGAGCACCGGTTCGAGTGACCGGCGATGCGCTGTCGCGCGACCGCCCGGCTCCTGCTGATCGCCGTTATGGCGGTTATCGTGCCGGCCAGCGCACAGCAAGCAACCACCACAGGCGGGACGAACCACGGAGCCGGGCGCAACGGAAACGGCGCGAAGAACGGAGATAATGCCAAAGCCGCCTACCAGGACGCGCTGATCGACGACGGCCGCCTCGAGCCCGACATCTGGACCGGCGAAGTACTCGAGCACGATGCCCGCGGGCTGCCGCGCGGACTGCGGCTCGACGGCATTTACTCCAACATCAGCCGTAACGGCATTTCGACGACGCAGTACGGCGCTGGGATCGGTGCGTTCCTGGCCACGCCGCTGTACGGGGCGTGGTCTTTTGAGGGCGTGTTCGGCAATACCGACGAGTCCTCGGTGGCCACGCTGTGGCAGCGCGACATGCCGTTCGACGGCGGCTGGCGCGCCACCAACGGGGCCGGCAATCTCAATTCCCCATCAATCGACCTGGGTCGGTTTCAGCCGCGCTGGTACCTGCCGAGTTCACCCATGCTGGGCGCGCTAACGGAGTGGCGCGATGCCGCCGGGACGCAACTGACAGCGGGTGCCGGCGAGCCCGGAGTATTCACTGGCCTTTACGTACCCGGATTCAAGCGATTGGGCGGCAGCTTGACGACGGCGGGTGGTCAATGGTCGCTCACCCGCAACTGGACCGCCGGACTACAGTACTACGGCGCACAGGACGTTACGAGCGTGCTGCAGCCGCAGGACAATGCGCGCGAGTTCTCGACCCGATCGTGGTTCGGCTCGACCGCATGGCAGG
>Ga0209450_10000501_pt1 | contig 20117 bp, 14 predicted proteins | sample FrelakmetLWP11LW_FD_187149 | JGI IMG/M metagenome (GOLD analysis project Ga0209450, IMG submission 187149) | Freshwater lake sediment microbial communities from the University of Notre Dame, USA, for methane emissions studies - LWP11 LW (SPAdes)... | ecosystem: Environmental > Aquatic >...
TTATGCTAGTTATTTAGTTTAATTATACTCCCGAGAGCAAAAAAAACAAAAAAACTAGCCAGTACTGACTAGTTTTGCTTGTTATTTTGTGAAATTGTGATATAATATTTCAACTAACAACTTACAACTATAGATTACTACCTAAATAATTTTGAAATATTATGATGAGAAATTATTCTGGTAGTAACTACATATCCTTCAATCAAAAAATAAGAAATATATTTTTGAAGGAGAATATGATAACTAACAATTATGGAATTTTCTTTTTATTGTTAGTTGTTCACTGTTAGTTGTTATTTAAATGAATATGTCTCTCGGTTTCGCGCCGTCTTGTGGACCGATAACTCCCTTTTCTTCCAAGATATCCATAATTCTCGCTGCGCGAGCAAATCCTACACCAAGTTTTCTCTGGAGCAATGTTGCTGAAGCTTTTCTAGTCTGTGAGATGACTTGGATAGCTCTCTCTACTAATTCATCATCATTGTCACCATTACTACTACCAAAGAGCTGTTCTCCAGCTTCGAGTTTATTCTCCAGTAGACCTACGATCTCTTGATTGTAGATATCCTCTTCGGTGAGGCCGCCCATATATTTGGTCTTCAACGTCATGACTACTTTTTCTATTTCTTCGGTAGAGACGAATGGCGCCTGGATTCTCGTAGGCGATTTGGTCGAAGGATCCATATAGAGCATATCTCATTTTCCGAGTAAGGTTTCAGCTCCCTTTCTTCCCAATATCGTTCTACTGTCGATTTCTGACACGGTACCGAAGGCTATTCTCGTCGGCATATTCGCTTTGATCAGACCAGTGATAACATCTACCGATGGTCTCTGGGTAGCGATGATAAGATGGATTCCTACTGCTCTCGCCTTGGCTGATATATGCGTGATGCAATTTTCTACATCTCTCTTGGCTTTGGAAAGCATCATAGATGCCAACTCATCGACCACGAAGACGATACGAAACATCTTTTCTCCGGTCGCTTTTTTGTTGTATTCATCGATATTTTTTACTCTCAATTCCTTCAATACTCCATATCTTCTCTCCATCTCATGTTCTGTCCACTTCAAGAGTTTCAAGGCTTTTTCTGGCTCGAAGACTATCGGTGCCAACAAGTAAGGAAGTCCTGCGTACAATTCCAATTCTACCTGCTTCGGATCAACCATCAAAAATTTGAGTTCAGAAGGTGTATTTTGATACATCAAGGAAAGAATGAAATCATTTACGCCGACAGATTTTCCGGAACCAGTCGCTCCAGCAACAAGAAGATGCGGCATAGACTCTAAGGTTTTGATGATAATAGATCCATCGATCGCTTTTCCAAGTGCAAGATTATTGTCGGATTTTTTCATATCATTGGAAAATTCATTGGTATTGAGGACATCACCCAAGCGCACCATGATTGGCTTCGGATTTGGTAATTGGATACCTACACAATCGGTGCCAGGGATAGGTGCAACGATACGAACTGATTTGGATTTGAGTGACAACGAGATATCATTTGATAAACTTTCAATAGTTGATAATCTGATTCCCTCATCGGGTTTGATCCTTATTTGCACGATGGAAGGCCCGATATCAAATCACTCGATCATAATCGGCACATTAAATTCCATCAACTTATTTTGCAAAGCTTTTGCTTTCTCCATCAAAAATGTTTCGTCAATAGTAACGGTTTGATCTGCGTTTGTCTCGAGGATTGTCGTGTTGAATGTCGGTTTCTCAGCTGAGAAATTGATTGTCGGCCTGATCTTTTTTTCTCTTATTCTCTCTTTTTCTTCGATCTTGCGTTCAAGTTTATCTTTGATCAACGATTTGATAAGTGAGCGAGAAACCGGTTGTCCAAAATTTGGTTTCACTACTTCTTCCTCTTCTTCCTCTTCTTCTTCATATCTTGTAGCTTTAGGCTTTGAACTTGAATTTTTAGGCCTTTTGTCTGTATGCAAACTTATTTTTGGTAGTGAAAAATTGAAAGAATAAAGTATCCATGCAATAGCAAGAATCAGCAAGATAATGATAAAAGCTTTTGTCGCTACGGCTTTTCCGCCGAACATGACTTGCAAGAGAGCAATGACTGGCCAAGAAATATATCCTCAGAATTTTTCGTATTTTGTGATATCTCCATCAATGATGGGAAAATTGATTACCGCAGAAATCACTACCATCATGACCATAAATTGCCTGATGAGCAACTTCATGAGATATCCTTTTGCCATTATGAGGATGCCCACGAGAAAACATAAAGCAAAGAATACATAGAGTCATACCTCTCCAAATGCTATGCTGGCGTACGTTTTGAGGAACATCAACACAGGAGATCCTTCCGCGAAATAGAGCGAAAAGAAAAATAACGATCCCAAGACCGTGAGGCTGATTCCAAGTCTGTATTTATTTAGGACAAGACTTTTCTTTTTTCTTCTAGACAAAACGGACTATTTATACAATAAAATCGTTTCAGATTGCTTCAGATTGCTTCAGATTGCTTCAGCTCTGCCTGCGGTAGGCAGGTTGTTATAGATTGTTGTGATATAGTTACAACCTGTGGCGATATGCGGCGATCTGTGGCGGTCTGCTTCAACAGACCATGTATCTAATTTTTATAGTTTACATCTAGTTTTTCAATACAAAATCTCTTTTAAAACAACTATATAAAACTTTTTAATCTTTATAGTATCTATTGACATTTACCCTTAAGTCTTTATATTCATTCTATTGGATTTTATTTACATTCTACATATGAGACAACTCAAAATAACACAAAGCATAACTTCTCGCGACTCTCAGTCGTTTGATACTTATCTCCAAGAAATAGGCAAAATAGATTTGGTTATTGTCGCAGAAGAAGTTGAACTAGCACAAAAGATAAGAGCAGGAGACCAAAAAGCTTTGGAAAAACTCGTGAAAGCCAATTTGAGATTTGTCGTATCAATTGCAAAACACTATCAATGACATTGAATACTCCTTCCAGATCTTGTCAACGAAGGTAATCTATGACTGATCAAAGCTGCCAAGAGATTCGACGAAACAAGAGGATTCAAATTTATCTCTTATGCTGTTTGGCGAATCAGACAAGGAATATTACAAGCCATCAAAGAACATGCCAACACCGTCAAACTTCCTATGAACAAATTGCAACAATTCAATAAATTGCACTATGTGAATTCTTCGCTCAAGCAAACACTACAGAGATCTCCTACGGCAGAAGAAATCGCTCAAGTACTATGATGGACAGCTATTGATGTAGTAGGAATTCTCAATTGATCCAAAAAAGCTTCTCTCGATACTCCTATTGGTGATTACGATGAAGAATACACGCTTATGAATATACTATCACAGGAAGATCAAGAACATACGGATCATACACTAGCATATACCGACTCATTGCGCCAAGAGATAGCTAGATCACTCTCATTACTCACCTCTAGAGAAAGCCAGATTCTAAAGATGTCCTTTGGTATTGGTAGGAAACCCTGTTCTGTGGAAACGATCTGAGAGGAATTTGGCATCAGTGACACTATGGTTAGAAATATCAAAGAAAGGGCGATTCGCAGACTAAGATCCACCAATAAATCAAAAAATCTCAAAGAATTTCTCTGATAAGAGATTTTTTTGTCTTTTTATTGAAAGCAAAGGAGTTTTGTATACTATGAAGCTCCACTTTTTCACGAAAAACAAACAATTCATATATTACATAATTACGAATTTCGGATTACGGATTAAACTAAATTACAGAAAATTCGCAATTCGTAATCCGCAATTGAAAAATTAAATAATTTACTTTTATTAGACTATAGCACTATGGAACTAAAGGACATAAGTAAGAAACGACAAAAAAAACGAAAAGAGACCGACCTCTACAAAGTCAAAGAAGATACTTCTAAACCAAAATTCTATATTCTGGACATGTTTCCCTATCCGTCTGGTGCATGACTGCACGTAGGACATCCCAAGGGATATATTGCTACCGACACCTTGGCGAGGAAAAAAATATTGGAAGGATTCAATGTCTTGCATCCGATGGGATTCGATACTTTCTGATTATGAACAGAAAATTATGCGATAGAGCACAAAATGAAACCACAAGATGTAGCCAAAGAAAATATAGAGAACTACATCAGGCAACTTGAAATGTTTGGTACTACTTATGATCGAAGCAGATCAGTAAACACTGCAGATCCGAAATATTTTAAATGGACGCAACGAGTATTCTTACAAATGTACAATCATTATTATGATGAAAAGCTGAAAAAAGCTATGCCTATCGCTTCGCTCAAGTCTCAAGTCGAAAGTTGAAAGTCAAACGTTCCGGAATGATTACCTATAGAACAATTTCTCAATTCACAACGTCTTGCTTATGTAGATTATAAGCCGATCAACCGATGTCCAAAATGTATGACATGATTGGCGAACGAAGATCTCGATGATGGAAAATGTGAAAGATGCTGAAGTGTCGTCGAGCAAAAACCAATGAAGCAACGGGTATTGAGAATTACGAAATACGCGGAAAGATTATTGGAAGGATTGGATACCTTGAAGCGAGAAGAGTCTATGAAAGACTTGGAAAGGAATTGGATTGGAAAAAGTGAGTGAAGTGAATTTAGAATGTTTATTTCGACCCCGAACTCTGAGGGGGAGAAATCTCCCACATCGAAGGAGGATTTCTCGTCTGACGACTCGAAATGACAACTTTCCTTCAGCGTCTATACGACAAGAATCGATACGGTTTTCTGAATGTCCTTCGTAGCAATAGCTCCTGAACATCCATTAGTCGATAAAATAACCACGAAAGATTGTCTGAAAGAAGTCGAGAAATACAAAGATGCAGCGAAGCACAAAAGCCAGTTGGAAAGGACAGAATTACAGAAAGAAAAAACGGGTGTTTTTTGTGGTGCTTATGCAATCAATCCGTTTAACGGAGAAAAAGTGAAAATATTTGTCGCAGATTATGTCTTGGCAAATTACGGAACAGGAGTCGTGATGGCCGTACCAGCGCACGATGAAAGGGATTTCGAATTTGCGAAAAAATATAATTCGAGACACAATGAAAGCTCGAAACAAAGTGAGAGTTTTCATGATGTCGAAATTATCCTGAGGGATGACTTACCGATAACTGAAGTAATAATAAAATGACCTCCTCCCGTACCCTCCTCCTCCAAGGAGAAGGGATGATTGCCTCTTCCAGAAAACAAAAAAGAATTTTCTCTCTATCAACGAATAGATAAAGATATAGTACAATTTACCAAAGATCTCAGAAAAAAACAAACTCCTGCTGAAGAATTTTTCCGGGAACTTGTAAGAAATAACACATTATGATTGAAATTCAGAAGACAACACCCATTTGGAAGATATATCGTCGATTTTTATTGTCACGAATTAAAACTCGTTATAGAAATTGATTGATCTATTCACGATATTGAAGAAAACAAAAAAAAAGACAAACAAAGAGAAGAAGATCTAAAAATGGAATGATTACACATTATGAGATGTACTAACGATGAACTCTTTGATAACCCGCAAAAAATATTAGAAAGAATAATTAAATATAAAAATAAAATATCCCCTCGCCTCGGAGGAGAGGGGGAAGGGGTGAGGTCACCCGCGTCCCCAGATTCCGCGTTCACAGAAAAATGATTACTCATAAGCTCCTGAGACTTTACTTGATTAACAAGTGATGAAGCTATCAAAAAGATGCAAATACGATTAGAAAAAAAGTGAATCGGTGGTGTCAAAGTCAATTACAAAATGCAAGATCGAGTATTTTCTCGCCAAAGATATCGAGGCGAACCGTTCCCTATTCTTCGAGATGAAGCCGGAAATATCGTAGCCCTCGATGAACATGATTTACCATTACTTCTTCCTGATGTGGAAAATTATGAACCAACAGGGACAGAAGAATGACCGCTCGCAGCGATCACTGACCGGGTAAATGTCATGAAGGATGGAAAGAAATACAAACGTGAAACCAATACGATGCCAGGTCGAGCAGGCAGTTCTCGATACCGGCTCAGATATATGGATGTGAATAATGAAAAGGAGTTAGTAGGAAAAGATAAGGAAAAATATCGGTGAAATGTTGACGTCTATGTATGAGGCGCTGAACACGTAACTAGGCATATGATCTACGCAAGATTCCGGCAAAAATTTTTGTTCGACATCGGTGTGGTAACGAAGCAGGAACCATTTGAAGAGTATCATTATGTCGGACTTATCATGGGAGAAGACGGCAGGAAAATGAGCAAAAGACGAGGAAATGTTGTCAATCCGGATGATATCATCAATGAGTTCGGAACTGATGCTTTGAGAGCATACGAGATGTTTATGGGACCATTTGATCAGGCAATCGCATGGAGTACAAGCGGAATAAAGGGGATCAAAAAGTTTCTTGAGAAAATAATAGCACTCAAAGACAAAATCGGCGATAGTGAAGAAACCAATGAAACGAAAATAATCTTGAATCAAAGTATAAAAAAACTCACTGACGACATCGACGCGTTCAGATTCAACACCGGAGTTTCACAACTCATGATCCTGGTTAACCATTTGACGGATTGTAAAAATATCAATAGAAAAACATTTGAAGATCTAGTTGTTTTGGTCTCTCCGTTTGCACCGCATCTTGCAGAGGAATTACGGGAGTGATTGGGCAATGACTACTCAATATTTACGAAAGCGAAGTGGCCGACCTATGATGAAAAATGTCTCGTAGCAGATACGATAACTATCGGAGTTCAGATCAATGGAAAAATGAGAGGAACAATCTGCATCAGCAAGGATGCGCAACAAGAGGAAGCTCTACAAGCAGCACATTCAGATGAAAAAATAAAATCTCGAATCACAACAGAGCCAAAGAAGGTTATCTATGTGAAAGGAAAGATTTTAAATATTGTCGTATAAACATGTGCTGAATTTTTGGATACAAGTGAGCTGATGCTCATGCGCAGAATATCTTGGTGCACGGCTTGGAAAGGTTAGAATACCGTGGATATGATTCTGCAGGATTATTGGTATGAAATGAAAAGGGTGAAATACAACTCATCAGAGCTGTGGGAAAAGTTTCTCATTTGGCAGCTAAAGTAGCCAAAGAAATTGGTGATAATGAAAAATATACGTTTGGAATCGCACATACACGCCGAGCTACGCATGGAGGAATCACTGAAGACAATACTCATCCGCACCATGATCAGAACAAGCATTTCTATCTAGTTCATAACGGAATCATCGAGAACTATTATAAGCTTAAACAAGATCTCTTAGCAAAGTGATATACGTTTTATGGACAGACAGATAGTGAGGTTATCGCAAATCTTCTTGAAGATAATCGGACAGGGAATTTCATGGAAACGGTTGAAAAAGTGCTATGAATGATTAGGTGAGCATATGCCTTATTGATAGTATCCACCTATACACCGAATGAGATTATCGCAGTAAAATTGTGAAGTCCTCTCCTCTTAGCATACAACAAGAAAGGAGAATATTTTTTTTCTTCTGATAAACAAGCGCTCGCAGGATATGCAGACAAACTCGTCTATCTCGATGACGGCGACATCGTACACTTAAAATGAAGTGAATATCAGGTCAAGTCCAATGGCGTACCTACAGAGAAAAAAATAGAAGACATGGATATCCAAGCACTCGAAGCCTCCAAGGGTGAATACAAGCATTTTATGCTCAAAGAGATTTTTGAACAACCGAATATCATCAGAAGGATCTTCAAGGGAAGAGCTGATTTCCACACGAATTTTTTGAATGCGGAAGCCTTCCATGGCATGCAAAACGAGAAGTTTAAAAAAATAGTATTTGTCGGTTGTGGAACGAGTTATAACGCATGAAGTCTAGGTGTATACCGAATGGAGAATCTTGCGGGAATAGATGCGAGCTGTGAAATAGCCAGCGAATACGAATACAAAAATATCAAAGTCAGTGATGATACACTCTACGTTTTCATCTCCCAATCATGAGAAACAGCTGACAGTATCGAAGTCTTGAAGATGATCAAAAACAAATGAGGACATACATTCGGAATAGTGAATGTCGTGGGATCTACCATTTCACGTTTGACTGATTATGGGTTATTTACGAGAGGTGGAGCTGAAATATGAGTCGCATCTACCAAAGCATTCACGGCACAGATTACCTGCATCTTATTGTTGGCATTGTATTTGGGTCAAAAGAGATGACTGAGCAAGGCGAAGTATGATAAAGTCATGATAGAGTTGAGCAAGGTTCCTACTATGATCGAAGATATCTTAGCCGACACAGAAAATATCAGGAATATCGCTGAAGATATTTCAGAATATAAGAATTTTTTCTTCTTGGGAAGACACTATCAGTTGCCTATCGCGAGAGAAAGTAGTCTGAAGTTGAAGGAAATAACCTATCTCCATTCCGAGAGTTATCCGAGCGGAGAATTGAAACACGGACCACTTGCGCTTATAGACAAAAATATTCCAAGTCTATTGCTTGCTCCGCATGATCTGATGTTTGAGAAGAACGTTTCGTCTATCCAAGAAATAAAAGCCAGGGACGGGAAAGTAATAACGATCTCTGATAAAGATATCCCTAATGCTGACCGAAACATCAAAGTGCCGTCTACTATCGATGAAATATATCCGTTTTTGACGGTCATCGTTGGACAACTCCTCGCCTACCACGTCGCAGATATTTTGGGGAAAAATATCGATAAGCCAAGGAATTTAGCTAAAAGCGTGACGGTGAAATAACATTAGTCGACTATTATCAATTTAGGGGCTTCTCTTTTTAAAGAATCATATTTCTGAGTCTGAATGGAGTCCAACATATTATGTTCTGCTTTATATACCATATCTATTTTTGGTGTTGTTGTAAAATAATATAAAGCTTCAGCATACAATCATGGAATTCTGATACATCCATGAGAATTTACTTGATGCGACACTTTGCCCTGGTGGATAAATATACCTTTGATTACATGTAAAGCATATGGCATAGCGGCATTATTGTATTCGTTTGATCTTTTATCTTTCACATTATAGTCTATCTGAAATAGTCATCTTGGGGTTGGATTTCATTTTCCTCCTATAGTGGCATAGGTTCCAATAATCAACTTATTATTCTCGTAATACAAAAGAGAGAATCTTTCATTAGATTGTTTCATAACAACAACCAAAGACTCATTAATTTTTATAGTATCACGATAAGCAGCAAACCTCTCGTCTTCCAACAATCATGTTATCGTATGAGGAACAGCTGTCCCTATCTCATCATAGATCAGCGGAAAATTTATATGATCAATTTTTGATATCATAAGATCATCCGATGTCTTGAGAGAATCAGGTATCGTATCATTGTTGTATTTTTTTAAGATATAATCATATTGATCGTATCAGAGGAATTCTCCCATATGCCTACGTGTTCATTTCATCACTAGTGGTGTGTTTCTGACATCTTCCCAAGATCTACAAAACATTATGGGGAGTTTTTTTCATATATCCATCGTGTCTATCTGACTCAGCAATTCCTGTGATGCTTCAAATGTGAAATAGACAGGATTCTCTTTGTCTTGATGTTTTCCTTGTTGGGACAGTGTAAGTTGTATCTGCTCCTTTGTCTCTTCTTGGATGGTATTGGTAAAAGATTTTGGCGCTATCAGGAGTGCTCATACCGCTATAAGTTTCTTGAGATCCATTATTGATGTATCTAAGTAAAGATGTAATTTTTCGTTTGCTGGTTTTGTAGTTAGACATACTACACTTTTTATTAAACAAGTCAACCACATTACAATATTGATTTTCTTATTGAAAAAAAACAGGAATATCATAAAAGAATACCGCTTAGGAAAGCTGGCAGAGTGGTCGATCGCGCACCCTTGGAAAGGGTGTGTACCGCAAAGTACCGGGGGTTCGAATCCCCCGCTTTCCGAATGTATATGAGCAGTTCGAACCATTGCTAAAGCAAGGACTTTGTTCCCTGCTTTCCGTACTTACCAAAAGAAACGTAAAATAATCAAAATAGTTTTGAAAAAAATATACCAACAACCTAGATATTTTTTCCTATCAAAACGAATATTGTCTGGTTTTTTCTACTAAATATCATAAAACATAACTACTATTGACATTTTGTTTCTTATGTTTATAATCCCATTACACATAAAATCAAATTCATATGACAGATAATGTTGTTGTTATTATCATTATTCTTTCCTTGGTATTATTTACCTTGGGACTTGCTCAATGGAGCAAGAAAAAAGAAGCAAAGAAGAAAGAAAAAGTTGCTCCAAAAGCCTATTTTCAGGAATCGCTTTTAAACAAAAATGAAACAATTGAAAAAGAGAGTATAAAAGACATACATACTTTCTTGGAGAAAACAGAAAAAGATCCTGAAATCTTGGAGTATATCTCCAAGGGTAAATGAGATTTGTAAGGGCACGTAATGTGCCCTTTTCTTATTGATTATGATTGATCATAGAGGCTTAATATTCTTCTACAATAAGAAAAGAGACGATAAATATCGCCTCCATCTAACTACATCAATTCATTCGTTTTCTTCAAGGTATTTTCTTTGAAACCTAGCTTTTGAAACATCAGGGGTAATGGACGATTTTTTATTTTAAAAAAATTCCTTTTTGGTGACTTGTCCCAAAAAACCACAGTAATTACGCCATGGTTTTTCTTTATTTTTTATTGGTTTGCCGTATCTTCTTTTGCTTCTTGTTGGCTATCTAACATATCTTCCTTTACTTCCTGAAAACCCTCTGACATATCTTGTTTTGCATCTTGAATTTCTTCTGATACTTCTTGTTGGGTGTTGTTGTATATATTTCTAGCAGCATCTCTATAGAAATAAAGAATTCATCCAGCGACAAGAAGGACAACAACTAAAACAATGATAAGTGTTTTTTTCATGGGAATATATTTTATTGATAAAAGATTATATAGGTTATATCTATTAGAACCAACTAATCAATGGGGTGAAATCATTTAAAAAAACCAAAGCGATTGGGCCATGGTTTTTGCTATTTTGATCCGAAATTTTTACTGATTATGATTGATCATTGACGCTGATTTCCCTTCTAGATTTTCATTGACGTAAATGATCTTAGCATTGTTCTGACCTACTCTTTCGAGTGTCTCTATTCTACTACTATTCAACAAGAAGTCCAAAATATCTTTGCCGGTGAGTGATGAATCTGTCGCTTTGATTTCGCCGATGGAATTTTTGAATCATTTGGCGATAGCTTCTCTCTGGAGCGCCATACCTTCACCAAGTAATTTCTTCACTTCCTTGTCTCCTTCAGCACTCAATATCTGGCCTTGTTTACTTCCTTCAGCTTCGGTAATCGTTGCGATTTTGTTTTTTTGACTCGCTACGACATTGTTCATCGCTTCTACAACTTTCTGATCCAATTGAATATCTACTACCTGTACACTATCCAATTCCATACCGAATTCAGCCATTTTGACACAAAGTGTTTCTTTGATTTCATCACCAATTTCGCTTCTCTTGCCGAAAATCTCTTCATGAGAAAATTCGAATATTCTAGCTCTCAATTGTTCTTCCGTCAATGATGTGATGGTCTGTACGACATTGGAGTTTTTGAATAAGGAATCGATAACAGACTGATCATCATGTTTCACGCGGTAGATGACATTGATATTCACGGTAGTCTTCACATTGTCTTTGGTGATACCATCTACCTTTACACTCAGGTTGATGAGTGCTAAGCTCTGACGTTTCACACCTTCGAGTATTGGCACAATAACATTGATACCTTCTCTGAGTATTCTTCACGTTTTACCCAAAAACAAAACGACAGCTACGGTATTTGGTCTAACGATCTTAATGGAAATGAGTAATAAAAAGAATACGACGATTCATAGGATGATGTACATAGTATACATTACCAAAAGATAAAAAGATAAAAAATCGTTTAAAGTTTAAAGTTCAAAGCATAAAGCCGCGCTATAGCCAAAAAACAGCTTTGTGTTTTATGCTTGATGCTTTATACTAATTTAGTTCTTCATCCGTTTCTCTCGTCTCCATCCGATAGCCGCAGTAATCATAGCAATACATGCGCCCAATGTTCGAATGATTTGACTGTAGATTACTTCAGCTCACAAGGTCTTGATAATAATACCAATGAATGCTCGTACAACGACAAGTGCAAAAACAATATTGTATTTTTTGTAGAGCGCCAGCAATGCAAGCAATGTAGCAACAACAATTACCAGTATAGTTCGGAAGATAGGACTTATTCCCAACATTCCTCGTTGAATATGAACGAGTCGTGCAGCAGCATTTGCTATGGTAGCTACGGAGATCCATCAAAGATATAAACTGAAAGGGACTTGTACGAATAATTTTTCTTTCCATGTTCAGAGTTTTTTTCCAAGCTGAACCTTACTAGCCAAGACGATTAATATGACGAGGAATGCTAGCATGATAAGCACAGACAAAAACACTTGTTGAAAATGCCGAGCAAAAATCCGTCCGATATTCGCAGCACAAGAAAGCAAAAATCGAATTCCTACGCTCTTGGTGATTCAGAGAGAATTCTTTTTGAAAAGATCAACTATTTGTCGAATTACGAAGTCGAGCAAAGATAGATAAATCAATCACCGGATAGAAAATGTTACTCCTGCTGGAGTAAAAAGATTAGGATACAAATCCGATAATGCTCCGGTTGTCATACCTCCTATAGGAAGTTGTACCGCCAAATAATTGATAGCAATCACCCCAAGGAATGCGACAATGTTTGCAATACCCAACACCTTGAGCCAGAAATTTGTCTTTGATTTCTTCACAGTCTTTGGAGCGAGAGGTTTTTTCGCTGCCACTTTTTTCTTTACGATTTTTTTCATCAAGAGAAAAAGGAGATAAAATATTGCTCTATATATAGTCCTTGTCACACTGAAATCAATATCTTTGGAGAAAAGAGGAATATTTTTTCTCTACTATATTTTACATGTACTCATATTTTGATTTTTTTCACAAAAAATGAATTCTTAAAGATGTTTCATACTATATATATAAAACAAGATAACGGTTGTAAAAGGAACACAATTTTCACCCAAAAAATGACAAACATCCATTTCATGAGTATACTTGATAGTAGCTTGAAGCTTAAACCTGCCTGTGGTAGGCAGAGCTAAAAGCGTAATACTGAATTCTTATATTGTTAATCATTGATTCTTAATGCAACTACCACGAACAAAGATACGTAACATACTTTTATGAAGCATAGGGATATTCACGATATTCTTAGGTTTTTTGTATTCTGATCAGGTTATGGTTGGTTTCTCAGAATTTGCATTCCTTTCGGGAACAGAACAGACAAACACCGTAAGCTTTGAAATCACCTGAGGATTTACTACGGGGTTTACCATAGCCATTTACAACAAAGAATTGATGGATATGACCTATAAACTCGGATTCGTAGATGGGTTCATAACGACTGATGGATTTAATCATACCGGTTGTCTTAGTCCCCATGAACAGCAAGAATTCTGACAATATATTACGTGAGATACCACTCCTTTCACTTTAGCGGCAGAAACAAGCGGAACTCAAAATATTTCTATAACATTTCCTAATACGCATAGTGGAATATTTCGCGGATGTATCACTCTTGAAGCTATTCCAAACAATCTCAATGCATACGTAAATACCCTGCCCACAAGGGGTATATTCTTGGATGCGAAAGTACATTCAAATACATTTTCATTTATTGTGAAAGCATATCCTTCAAACCGTGTCTACCAAATGACCAACAACGCCAATCGATGAACCGTGAAGATATATGATAGCAACAGACAATTTGTGGGTTCAAGTCTACCCTTCCAATTGGATTCCGACGGATATGGAACAGGTGAAATCAATGTCCCTGTAGGAACTTATTATGTTGTTTTCAAAGGACAATCACATTTGGCATCTTATCTCAGCTGAGCAACGATTACTGCTTTGGGTACTGATACGCTTGATTTTACTACAGGGACTAATCTGTATGACACTCAAGAAAACTCTGCAGGAGACAATGGACGAAGGTATCAGACAGCAGGAGATCTCAAAAATACTTCTGACCAATACGATTACGTCATCAATGGAAACGACATCTCTATCATGCTCTATGGCAGCTTCCCTGAATACAGTGTCGACGAACTCAACCCAAGAAACCTCAATGGTGATTCAGCAATCAACGCTTCAGATATCAGTATCATAGGAAACAATGTCTTGAAACAAGATGCATTCGCAACAGACGGATGAAGTTTTATTTGGCAATAAGCAGGGATAAGTATGAGACGAAACACACCGACAGTCAAAACATTCATCGCAGGTATCGTAAGCATACTCAGTATTTTGTGAATTTTCAGCAATGCTGCTATGCCAAACTTTAGCATCAACCCATCCACACTTACAGGAAAATTACATTGCAGCTATAGATTCTCCATGGTACTCAACCCTGATAGCATGTGATACAACGCATTTGAAAGTACCATAAAATTTGATAATTCATCTGCACAAATCGTTCACGAATCTATCAACCCACTCTTCAATAATGTCACCAACGCATCCGTAGCCAGCAATCTCTATAACGCGCGATGAACGATGCTCCCTGGACAAACATCGATAGCAACAATCAATGCGCTTACCTTCAGATTTAAAACCATACAGAATATCACAGGAACCACCTTGGATTTCACTACGTTAAGTGGTGATGCTATCGTTTTTGATCCTAATCTAACCGATGACGGAGCGACGCTAAATGCGAGCGGGTCTTCTTATGATATTCTCAGTGGAGTTACTCATGGTATATATACTTTTGTTCCATTACCATGTATTCCAGACACAACTTCACCGAACATGGGATGGAATTATCCGAGTAATGGTATGAGATATGTTCCGTACAACGCAACAATATATATGGTCCTCTATGATTGGGCATGACCATGAACCGTCAATTGACCAGCACCACTCGCTACCAATAATAGACAACATTATCGATATTCAGGAAACAACACTGCGATATTATCAAACTATGTAGTCGCACCAAGTAGTGTCGATAACCAAGAAGGAGTGAATAGCGGAACTATCAGTATCACCCTCGATTGTCCGACGTGTGTAGCATGATCACGACCGTACACTTTCACACCAGCAAGTCCGACACTCACTATCAATGAACGAACAGGAAACAGTAGCATCAATATGCTTACACGACAGAATAAAATCAGAGGATATAATCTCAATTTCCCTGCTCCATCTCCATATGAAATAGAAAAACAAGTATATGTGAATATCTCCGTGACTGACAATCCGAACGAATATAACAACACAAATACATGAACTCCAACATTCTCATTCAATGCACCACAAAACCCTACGATAACGAGAATACAGCCATCGATATCGACAAACGTTCCACTGACTTTTTCGCCTTTCGTATTCAATTTCGAAGATGATCGGGCTGGTATAAATACGGGAAGTATCAGTATCACTATTGCCGAATATAATTCATGAACGAAATTTTATACAGGACATACCTATTCAGGAAACGAACTCACTATCACGCTCATCGGAGGAACTCCTGGCACCGGAAATGCATGATCCTATCAAGTTTCCTTTACGCCATTGTGGGACTTCCCTTCCAACGCTGCCATCACTATTACCTGATCCGTTTACGATCTTGCGGGGAATAGATGAACATATAGCTCGCAATTCACTACCTCTATGAACTGTGCTGATCGATGATGTGCAGACTTCTTTACTGTGGATATCCTTGGAGGTATCAATATCGGAACCTATACATTCACAGGAAATCTCATCCAAGTCACCTGAACGAATATCAATTCACCCTATCCATATCTCACGGGGATCAACAATGATATCCTGATGTGTGGACGACCATATTCATGAACCATTCTCACCTGAAATATCTGAATCTATACTCCCGCAGGAAGTTCTATCAAATGAACAACCTATACTGGGGATGAACTCTATATCACAGGATTGGATGGACTCGACTTCATCTATAGCAACGGAACGATAACAATTAATTAACTTTTATTTTGGATCTGCAACAATCATGAAAAAGATTATCTTGGGAATAGCAATCATAACGACGATCATCGGAGCTGGTACAGCTACGGAAATCAGATTTTCTCCTGATACTGCAGAGATCAAATCAGGATGTCTCGTAGCAGTAGATGTCATTATCGATACTTCAGAGCAAGCGATTGCCGCCACCGATGTTGTCATAGAGACATCTCTCGAATACGTGGATTTCGTTCCCAGCAAAGAATTGATTCCAAATTTTTTTCCTCCCAAAGTAAGCGATTACAACATCCACATCATAGGATTTGTTTCCAACCCCAAAGACACGGTCAAAGGAAGTGGAAGTATAGGAACATTGTTTTTGAAACAGAAAAATATCACTGACGCAGATGGAAATCTTAAGCTTTATTTTGCATGACCAGGAAAGACTTACGATAGCAATCTCAGTATATTATGAGGCATCGATATCTTGGAAAAAACAGGAGAAGGTATGTATCGCTTTGTAGAAAATGCAGCATGCGATTATCCAGCCGACTATGAAATAGTATGAGGATTCGCACATATGTCACCAGAAGAAGCGCTCACCAAGACCATACATAAAATGCAACGAAAAGAACGATTGAGCCGAAGGAACATATTACCTTGAGTAATGATACTCATCATCATAACACTTTTATTCATCTATCGAAGAAGGAAACACTCATGAGAACAAAGGTAATCTATCAGAAACTAGCGCTATTATCTACACTTCTCCTCGGAGGAATGGTTTCTCTTGTTGCCGGACAATATTATTATTTCCAGGTGCCTGCAAGCTCTTCGCCATATAAGCAATGATGTGACACTACACTTGATATCAAAGCAACGACCGAAACCAATATCACCTGAGCAAAAGCTGGACTGCTTCGTCTACAATTGGATCCTACACGTTTTTCATACAATACATCTGATGTCGCAAGCACACTTCAGACACAACTTTTTGTCGCAAGCACCGCATCCTTTAGTATATATAGTAACCCTTCCGTCTATCCTGTATGGCTAGATACAAACAAAACTATCTTGCAAATAGATCGTTACAATCCAGGCAGCAATTTCATCGGTACAGATAGATTATATGGTACGCTCAAACTGATACCAAAGTTTTCATCCATAGAATATACAGGAACCATTTCGATCATCTACAATGGCGATACCGTAAGGACATCGCTCAGTTATGGAGGAAACAATATCATTGTTCCAGCGAGTCAGAATCCAAATATTACGGGATATTATTATGTAGAACAACTTCCTTGCCAGGATGATTTTACTCCTCCGGCAGATACGATCGTGCCTAATGGATGATCCAAAAAATCTCATCTCAGCGGGATACAATTGACGCTCACAGAAAATGCATGAGGGTGAACGGTTCCCTATGTACGGACAGGATGATTGCCGGGTATCTGAACATGGACAGGAAACAAACGATGAATCAATAATCAATACGGAGTCAATTTCTCTACTTTTCAATTGAGAATATCAGGAAACGGTACCGGAAGATATTTTACTGGAGGTGTGTTTTCTGTTGCAGGAGATCTTGTCGCTCTACGAACATATAGAACATGGCAGTTCCGTGAAAAGAATTATACGGTGAGTATAGCTTCTTGAGCACTCTTTGAATATGGTATCGAAAAACTTATTACGATAACAGGAAATGTAAACGATCGGAATAGCAATATAGGAACCATCTCTACCAGTTTCAATGCTCCTATCAAACCATGGCTCATAGCATGATCAGCTATTCCTAGTGCGTGATCGACTATGGTTCTCACGACAGCGCCTATTACTTTATGAATAGCAGATGACCGGGCAGGAGTACATAGCGGAACTATCATCGTCACCTTATCCGGTATCAACGGCACCACATATGGACCATATATATTCTCCGGTAGTGATCTCAATCTTTCTGGAGCAGTATGAACAGCGCTTCAGCCTGATTACTATATAACAATCAATCACCCTGCATTTCCAAGTTCATGAACCATACACGTCAGTATCTATGCTGAAGATATGGTCGGAAATATAGATGACATCAACGATTACACATTCAGAACCAAACCATCATGTGTAGATTACTGATGCTTCCATGACATCTATATCCAGACAGGAATCAATCCGCCATTTATCTATCCCAACTCAACACTGTACATATCAGGAGGTATCAATCCATATTTCACTGGTGATGAATACACAGGAACCTTGTATTGTGGGACCGAAAATGAAGAACCCATGGATATCTATAGGTGAACTGAAGATCAAAGTGGAACAGCGACATTTGTCAGCATTCATGATCTGCCGAATTTAGTGCTTTCAGGAAATGCTAGCACCGTCAAAGCAGTCCTTTCATGACATACCTTATATCTCCAAAGAATATATATTCCGCCTATCACTACTGGTGGTGGTTGATGAGGATCTCATCTCTATAAGGACGATTGCTTACTCCCAAGCAATGTCGCATGTGCTAACAACGATGGTATAGATTATTCTGATAGTTATTATGATCAGACTTGTTGTGCTTCCGAACTTACAGGACATGGAGCGCCTACATGCGAACTCGATCCTGATGAATTCTATTCTGAAGAACTTTTTGATGCATTCAATCGAGCATATAATCTCAACATCACTACGATGTGTCCATTTGTTGATGCCAAAGTGCCAAGAAAACAAATAGCAAAACTTATCTCTATGTTCACCATCCAGATTATGGGTATATTTCCTGACACTAACAAATCAGGATGTGATGGATATGATGATACAACATACCTCAGTGATGAAATGAAATTCTTCACCAAGACTGCTTGTCAGTTGAATCTTATGGGTCTTGAACAAGACTGATATACCCCTAAGCAAAGTTTCGATCCTAATGATATTATCACTAGAGCAGAATTCTGAACAATTCTTTCAAGGCTCGTCTATGGAGACATGTACAATATCTATGAAGGTGAAGAGGAAATATATGAATGGTATGAGAAACATCTCGCAGCACTCAAAAAAGATAATGTCATGACCAAGATACAAGATCCGTTTATCGAAGAATGGAGATCATGGATACTTTTGATGCTTTACAGAAGTTACATGTCTGGTTTAGCTGAAAAATATAGATTGGTAGCACCAGCACATAACTGAGCAATTTCACTCTTGGAAACCGTACGGAAATAAATATATAAAGACGGAATAGACAAAACAAATAGGAAAGATGTTTATCAATCCTTATCGGTCTAATCCGTCTTTTTATATGCTAGAAAAAATCATCATGAAAAAACTTCTTATACTGATTCCTCTTTTTTCTTTTGGACTCCTTTTGGTGGGTTGTGGTAAAGAGCCTGCAGAGACCTGCTCCGTTGATCAATGATTCTCTTGTGACACCACTACATGAACGCTTGATCTCACGGGTACTATAGATGCGGTAATCAACGCCATCAAAAATCAAGATCTTCCTACACTCGCTACATTCGTCAGCGATCAATGACTTCGTTTCTCTCCGTATGAATATGTAAATACCGTCACAGATGTCGTTCTGAGCACAGGTGAAGTATATAACGGATTAGCACTTTCGAGATCATTCACTCGATGAACCTATGATGGGAAAGGTGATCCTATCGACCTATGAATCTGACAATATCGGGAGAAATTCGTCTACGATGTAGACTTTGCAACAGCACCTGAATTCTATCATAATCAGAAGTTTGAAAGAGGAAACACATTGAACAATATTTTTGATGTCTATACAGGAAAAGAAATCGTAGAATTTCACTTTCCGCAAATTGATCCACAATATGAATGAATGGATCGAAGAAGTTTGTACTTAGTATTTGAAAATATCAATGGACAACGATATCTCATCGGTATCGTCCATGGACAATGGACTATCTAATTTTAACTAACAGTGAACAACTAATAACTAACAGTGATAGTATTTTTTTCTATTCACTAATTGTTAGTTGTTAGTTGTTAGTTGTTAGTTGTTAGTTGTTAGTTGTTAGTTGTTAGTTGTTAGTTGTTAGTTGTTAGTTGTTAGTTGTTAGTTGTTAGTTGTTAGTTGTTAGTTGTTAGTTGTTAG
>Ga0209450_10000502_pt1 | contig 20115 bp, 13 predicted proteins | sample FrelakmetLWP11LW_FD_187149 | JGI IMG/M metagenome (GOLD analysis project Ga0209450, IMG submission 187149) | Freshwater lake sediment microbial communities from the University of Notre Dame, USA, for methane emissions studies - LWP11 LW (SPAdes)... | ecosystem: Environmental > Aquatic >...
CTTCTTCTTGGAATTACCATGAAGATCGAGGATATAAATCTCGTCAAAAGTCTCCAGTAGGTGCTTCCGCATTTGGCGGTGAGTGATGCCGTCGATAAATGAGTTATTGGTGATCATTGCCACGATGCCGGTCTTATTTTTTTCGATAAAATGTTCCGCGTAGCGAAGAAATTTAATGTAGTCGTCATCAAGATTTATCTTTTTTTCGCCAAGCCCTTGTTTATAAACCTTAATCAAATCTGTAATCCATTTACCTTTATTCGATGAACTCACGCTATAGGGCGGATTGCCGATGACGACCATGATCGGCGTTTCGTTTTTGATTTTATCGGCTTCTTTGGCTTCTTCGGCAATGCTTTCGGCTAAGCCAAAAGAAAGTAAGTCTTGCTGGCTACCGCCTTGTTCAAGTGAATTGGTCAGATAAATACCCAATCTACGGTGGAATTTCCAAAATCCCTTTTCCTTGAAGGTTAAACTGATTTTTAAATGCGCAATGGTATAGGGCGCCATCATCAGCTCAAAGCCGTGTAGGCGGGGTAACAGGTCGTTGTGAACATAGGCTGGCCAGCGACCTTCCTGACCCTGTTTTAAAAGGCGTTCGTAAATGGTGTTTATAGTAGCGCTGATGAAGGTTCCCGTGCCTACCGCTGGATCAAGTATCTGAACACGGTGTTTTCCGTCAGGCAGTTTTGAGGTGTCGGCCAGACCATTCGGTAGGTTGAATTCTTTCTGCAAAATATGATCGACGGAACGGACGATGAATCTGACAATCGGAAGAGGCGTGTAATAGGCGCCCATCTTTTTACGTAATTCAGGGTCATATTCCTTAAGGAAGTCCTCGTAGAAGTGGATAACCGGATCTGCGTCGCCCATGTAATCCTCAATCAGGGTTTTGGTATTGGCGTGCTGAAAGACCGTGCAAAGCTCATCAACGATATAACTTAACCGCTTATCGAAATTGGGCCCGGCAATGTGATCGAAGAAGTGCTGAAGGAAAGGATTGGAGGCCGGTACCAGATCGCGTGCCTCCTGCCTCGAGAAGGTGTCGGGGGATTCATCGTAATAACGGGCGACGAAAAGTCCGTAAACCAGCGTCTGCGCGTACATGTCGGCAAAGGAATCCAGCGAAAGATCGTGAACCAGCAATTGTTTTATGGCTTCGTAGACACGTAAAATCTCAGTATTCTTTTCCGACTCTGAACCGAGGAAATGTTTCACATTGTCCCGTATTCTCTGAGCCTTGCCACCCATGATCTTAGCGAGGTGTTCGCCTGACCTTATGGGTTCCTTATGAGATTGAGTAAAATCTAACAGTGTTTTGGCGGCATGTTCGAAGTTATGAGGCAGAGGGGTGAGTTTGCGGGTAGTCAGATCATATTCCGCGACTTTGATCGGTTCTTCGTAACGTATCCCGTTGCGGTAAAAACGGAATTCCACGTAATCGGTCAGCACCAGGTTCGCGTAACCAAAATACCTGGCCATCTGTTCTGACTTTTCAACTTTATCCAAAGAAACACCAATATCCTTGGCTTCGATGTACAGAATGGGCACGTCATGCTTCAAAACAATAAAATCCGGCTTGTTGCCTTGCTTAGTTCGCGCATCATGATCAATCCGTTTAACGTTGATGGAATCAAAAATACCCTTCATCAATACCTCGAAGTCCGTACGATAAGCCATTTCACTCGATTCTGTGTGAGTGAATTTGGAGGCAACAGATTGAATATAGTTCTCGAAGAGTTTTTGCATGTGTCTTAATTATACTGAAGCCATTATATGGCATTAGCGGGTGAATTCACAAAGAGTTGGTAAATGGATAGTGTTATTTGGTATGATTCTACCCCAGTAAGGCTTAAAATGTTAATTCTGGGTTAAATATATTTGATATTTTATGTTAAATCTGATATACAATATATGTAGTAAGTAAGCTAAATTTAAGACATTATAGTATATTTTTATATTAATTCATGGCATGAAAACCTATATCAATCATATTAAGGGGAAGGACTACCTTTACGCCTATGACACTCTTTATGTCGCGAAGGGAAAAAGTGTCCAGAAGAGTAAGTCGCTTGGACGTGTTGACTCCCTGGCGGATATTTCTGTCAAAAAACAGGCTTTCTCGGCATTTTTATTAGAGGAAGAAAAAAAGCTTAGGTCTGAATATTGGAAAAGGAACGTTATCCATGACGATTTTCTGAAGTATGTTTCGATTGAAAGGATTGAAGGTGTCAGAACCGAACTATACAGAGCCAAGGAAGAGATGGGTTCAATTGGAATAATGGCTATGGAAACTGCCTTTATGGTGGACTTTATTTACAATTCCAACAAAATTGAGGGCAGTAAGATTCCGCGTGAAAATGTTGAGAAACAGGTGAGGGCCGGGGGGCGACCCAAGAATGATGAAATCGGCAATACTCTAAAAGCGGTCTACTATGTGGACAATCGTTTTACATTTAATCTTGGGAACATCAAGAGACTGCATTCTGTTTTGCTTGCTCATGAACCTCAAAAGCTTGGTTTCAGAGAGGAGAAAGTCGTTGTTGGCAACGAGGAAGTAGCCGACTGGAAGAACGTGAAACCTTTACTGGAGGAGCTCTTGGGCTGGTATAACGATGCGAAAAAAGCATGGTATCCGCCAGAGCTTGCGTTCACGTTCTATTATAGGTTTGAAAAAATACACCCCTTTTTAGATGGTAATGGGAGAGTAGGAAGATTAATCATGAACAGAATTCTCAAAGAACATCGCTACCATCCGATGATCATATGGAACAAGCGAAGAGAGGCGCACATGAGTGTCTTTAGGAGTCTGGATCAAGGAAGACGTGAAGCATTTTATAAATTTATGGCGGATCAGTTTGTTAAGACACATGAGATTTACTTACAGAAAATCCAAAAGGCCTTTGATTTGCAAGAGAAGATGAATTACTTTCTAGAACCGTCTGAATATAACCTGAGCTAGCATCAATAAGTAATTGTAGTTTATGCAACTTTCCACCCCTCTTTCCGAGGCGCTCAGCACCAAGAAGGAGTACATCAGAGCACTGGCCGACATTGGCCTTCATACAATTGAGGATTTACTGCTCTACTTTCCGCGCGCCTACGAAGATCTGTCGGAATTCAAGGGGCTGGATCAGGCGAAAGACGGCGAAGTGATTACGACCAAGGGCTTTTTACAGGGCATCAAACTCATTCCCACCAAGAACCGAAATATGAAACTGGTGAAGGCCATGTTCTACGATCAGGCCGGTTACGAGTCTGAGGCAGTTTGGTTCAATCAGCCCCATCTCGTCCGCATGCTGCCCATGGATCAGGAGGTGGTGGTTTCCGGGAAAGTTCAATGGAGTTATGGCAAAATTACCCTTCAAAGCCCGGTTGTTGAACGCTCCAAAGCGGTCCAGATACATGCAGGCACCACGGTGCCAATTTACCCTCAGCATGAAGTAATCACGTCCAAATGGCTGAGGGAAAAGATTTATCCGCTTCTTTATCTGACCAAGGACCTGCCCGAAGTGCTTCCCGACGAACTTCTGGTTGAAGAAAAACTGATGCCAAAAGCTCTGGCGGTACAGGAAATCCACTTTCCCAGTTCCCAAGAAAAAATGGAAGCGGCGCGCGACCGGCTCGGTTACGAAGAGCTGTTCCTCCTCCAACTTCGCTCACTCAAAGCCAAAAAGGAATGGCAGGATAGCCGACTGTCCGATGGGGCGGAGGGTGGAATGCCGATGGACCCCGAATACGTGAAGCAGTTCTTTGCCACGCTTCCTTTTACACCCACCAACGCCCAAAAAATTGTCATCTACGAAATCCTGAAAGACATGGAGAAGCCGTTTCCGATGATGCGTCTGCTGGAAGGCGACGTGGGGTCGGGTAAAACGATGGTGGCGGTGATGGCAGCTCTACAAGCGGTCAAACACGGTACGCAGGTGGCGATTATGGCTCCTACCGAGGTGCTGGCCAGACAGCATTTGATCTCTTTTACCAAATTCCTTGAGTCCTATCCACACATCAACATCCAACTGCTCGTTGGCGCGCTGAAGACGGCTGAAAAAAGGCAGGTTTTGGATGCCCTGGCCAACGGACAGGTGCAGATAGCCATTGGCACGCATGCACTTATTCAGGAGGACGTCAGTTTTGAGAAATTGGGTTTGGTCATCGTCGATGAACAGCATCGGTTTGGGGTCAAACAGCGGGAAGTTTTTATCAAACACGGTAGTCCGCATATTCTCAATATGACCGCCACGCCCATTCCCCGAACCCTCGCCCTGGTCGCTTACGGTGATCAGGACTTGTCTGTTATCAATGAGATGCCACCCGGCCGAATGCCGATTGAAACTAAGATCGTGCCTCCCAAAGACCGCGAAACCGTCTACCGTTTTGTGGAAGGAAAGGTTCAGAAAGGAGAGCAGGTTTACGTTATCTGTCCCTTGATCGACGAATCGGACGTGCTGGATGAGGTGAAATCTGTCAAACAGGAATACGAACACCTGCAAACCGTCTACCCTCGGTTTACGATCGGCCTACTCCACGGCAAAATGAAGTCCGAAGAAAAGGATGCGGTGATGACTGCTTTTAAGAATAAGGAAATTCAGATCTTGGTTTCGACATCGGTCATAGAGGTTGGTGTGGACGTGCCCAATGCCACCATTATGCTGATCGAAGGGGCGGAGAGGTTCGGCCTTTCTCAGCTCCACCAGTTCCGCGGACGTGTAGGGCGTGGCAAAGTGCAGTCTTACTGCTATCTGTACACCAACTCGAGTGCCGAGGGCACGGTGGCCCGCTTAAAAGCCATGACCGAGTACACCGACGGCTTTATGCTGGCCGAAATAGATTTAAAGTTACGCGGGCCGGGCGAGGTTTACGGCATCCGTCAGTCGGGCATGCCTGATTTGAAGATTGCCAATCTGATGAACGGCATTCTGTTGGACCGCGTTCGGAAAGCGGCGCAGGTGTTTCTGGAAAAGCTGAGCTAATAATTGAGTACTAAAAAACCCCGCGGCCCCGCCAAGGCGGGGTAATCGGGGTTTTTTGATTGTGTAGTGAATCGATTATGATTTGGCAACGGTAAGCCAAATCTACGTATTCCAATTTATATTTGGTAATAATTCATTATATGTGTAAATACCAAAAACTTGATAAAATAATGGGGCTTGATATAATGCTCTGAACACTTCGCCTCGGACAACAATCAAAACAATGTACCGACCGGCAAGATGTTCTCTCGGTTACAAGATCTTTTACAACATTGATTACGTAAAGCCCTGAGAAGGTTACGTAGGTAAAGACTCAAAACAAAAACAAAAATTTCTTTTAGTCCTTTGCCTAACCCTCTCTAGGCTTTGCGATGCAGCTCTGCATGACTAGCGAGAGCTCACCCCCCTTTATTCTGCTTATTATTTTAAAATAAACATTAAAAACAAATAGGCACCAAAGAGTACGTCTTGGAAGGACGAAAACATAAACCAAAGTACAGCTTAGAATTAATTGCTAATTAGTCTCTAGCAGTTGTTTGGCCCTGAGCGGCGCTCGGTACGTAGTAAATGTATCCGTATGCGTTGCACTCAATCGGAGCCAGACAAAAGCCCCCCCGCCTCGGCGAGGGGTTTTTTGTTAATCCTCTATTTTGTATTTGCGGTAATTCCAGCAGTAGTTCGGCCCCCGATGGATAAAATCATGATGGGCTTTACGAATGATTTTCATTGTTTCACGGACATGTTCAGCCAGAAAGATCGGATGCATATCCTCCTCGGCCATCAGTTTTTTCTTGAGGGGCCATTCTTCAATCCAGTTTATAAATGGCTTCCACATATCACCCAGTAGGATGATCGGAATATGGCAGGTGTGCTTCACCTGCATGAGCTGCCAAGCATACATAAGCTCCAGTACGGTTCCGATACCGCCCTGCGCGACCACCACTACATTTGAAAGCTGCATAAAATAGTCCAGACGCTTACTGAAAACCCGGAAGTCCTTTTCGATATCCAGATGTTTGTTGGCCACCTGTTCGTTGGGTAACATGATGTTCAGTCCAACAGAACGGACCTTTTCGGATTTGCGGCCCTCCCGATGTCCTTTGTTAGCGGCTTCCATGAGCCCAGGTCCACCACCTGTGACGATATCCATTCCTTCCTCTGCAATCATGCGAGCCAACGAGTAAATCTGATTATAGCGAGGATCGTTTGGCTTAATTCTGGCTGAACCGAATATAGCGACCCTAAAATGATTGGGATTTACGTGGAATTTATTTTTGATGTGTTTCATTGATTTTTTATATATTTTTGATGGCTTGCTCCAGCGCACTGGGGCCGAGGCCAGCCACATCGTAGAGTTCCAAAGAATCTCCCGAAAGCTGGTATTCCCGTACCCCCATATTGTTGATGACCAGCGAAAGGCCTTCCTGAGCGATGACGGAATTGATTTGTGACGCCAGACCCGAGTAAGGATTGTGGTCTTCCAGAGTGATCAGCTTACCGGTTTTTTGAAGTGATGGGAGGAGGGTATCCAGGTCAATGTCTTTCATAGAGCTGACGGCAATAACCTCCACCCCTATTTCATTTTTCAGTTTGTCGGCCACGTCCACGGCTATATTCACCATCGAACCGCCAGCGATCACGGTTACATCCTTGCCTTCGCGGAGGAGGTCGGCTTTCCCGTACTCGAACACGTAATTCTCATCGTAAAAAGGCGTACCATCGGATTTTAGGATGACCGCGAACTTATGGCGGCCCATTCGCATATAAAAGTTGCCGTAGTGCGAAGCGATATACCGGATCATGTGATCGGTCTGGTTGGCATCCGATGGCTCAAGGACAAAGGTATTGAAGAAGCCGAGCATGGAGCCCATGTCGTCGATCGCCTGGTGGGTGGGACCGTCCTCGCCAACGGAAAGCCCGCAGTGGGTGGCCACCATTTTGACGTTGGTACGATTGATATCGTTCACGCGTGCCTGATCTTTGGCACGGCTGGAAATGAAGGCGCCAAACGTAGAAACAAAAGGGATTTGACCTCGCAGGCTGAGTCCACCGCCCATACTGACCATGTGCTGTTCGGCGATACCCACCTCGATCACTCTTTCGGGAAACTCTTTGGCCATCATATCCGTCTTCACTGATCCGCCTAAGTCGGCGGTGGAAGCCAGAATACTTGGGTTTAACTTAGCCAGATCAAGCAGTGCTTTTCCGTAAGCGCCCCGGCAGTCGGTCTTGGTACCGGCGGGATTAATGAACGGTTTGCCCGCGTTGAAGCCTTTGATGGGCGATAGGTTTTCGATGTTCTCAGGTTTGGGGGGCTGCCATTTGACTGTTATTTTGAAAGCCTCGACGATCGCTTTTTCTGCATCACTCAGCGCCAGTGGGCCTGCCAGTTCCTTTTGGGCTACTTCGGGCTTGGGAGCGATGCCGTGCCAGGTGGATTTGAGGGCGAGGCCGTCCGGTTCCATAAAGGTGACGCCTTTGCCCATCACCGTTTTACCGATCAGAATGGTTGGCTTGTCAGATTGATAACTTTTGCCGATGGCTTCCCATAGGGCGGCAAAATCGTGGCCGTCCACCTCAATTACATTCCATCCGGCGGACTTCCAGGTCTCGACGGGGTTGATGGGCATGATTTTTTCCAGACTGTCAGTCAGCTGAACCCGGTTGTAATCCATAAACAGAGTCAGATTCCCGAGTTTGTATTTGTTGGCAAAATGCATCATTTCATACACCTGTCCCTCGTCTGATTCGCCGTCACCCAGCAGGCCGAAAACGCGTTTGTTACTGCCTTTCAGTTTCTCCGACATCGCGAAACTGGAAGCCACGGAAACACCAATTCCCAGCGGGCCGGTACCATAGGTAATGCCGGGAACATGGCGGGTGATGTGACCCTCATAAACCGATCCTTTCTTACGGAAGTCCCTTACAGCGTCGGCCAGCGGAAAGTAACCCATGTGGCCCAGAATCGTGTAAACAGCGGGGGATACATGCCCGTTACTCACGACCACGTCCTCGCCGGATTGGCTGACGATAAAACAGTACAAGAGAGCCAGATAATCGATGACACTGCACGACCCGCCCGGATGACCGGACTGTGAGTTCATGACCATTTCGACAATCGAATGGCGGCAACTTTTGGTGAATAACTTTAAAAAATCAATATGCTCCTGAGTGAGGGGGGTTCCTATTTTAGGTAGATTCATTGAGAGGGAATTAGACTTTGTCAGTCTATATAGATTTTGGATTATAGACAATAATTGACAAAGTAACAAAAAGTAGTACAATTAAATCATGCGACAGATTGATTCCCCTAAAACTCCATCGTCGGCTGTAAAAAGGAACTTACTGAGAACCGTTTTGGGCGGGATTTTGCTGGTTGGTACCCCTATTGCGCCTGGGGTTGGTTTAGGGTGTTCAGAATTGTCTGATGCTCAGGCTGTGAAGGCCCAGAATGAAAAGCTGATGAGTGTTAAGGCCTATCTGGAAGAAAATAATGCTAAGCTTAGAAATTATTCCGCACTTAGTCCCGAGGCAATGGCCCAGCAGGCAGGTACCGTTAATACTATTTTGCTACGATTGATGGATGAGATGAAAAAGGCCAAGAGTGCCGCTGAAGAAGTTGCCAGGACGGGCGTTCGTTTTAATCCATTAATGTTTGATGAGCTCGAAATTGTTTTGACTCTAGCAATTCAGGGGCTCAGCCCCTCGAACGGCAAAATTAATCGCCTTAATGATGAGTCGGACAGGATGAGCAGGAGCAGGGATGGCTGGGGTATTTACAATACTGCCGCCCGGAGTAAAGGCGTGAACCCGGAGGCTGTTATGTATATGTCCTATCTTGTTGATCAGCTGAGAAAAATCCTGGTCGAACTAAGAGGGGCAGTGATGCGGTTGGAAAAAGTTGGCATTGATGGATGCAGCAATAATTCCTATGTTGATGGAGCGATAAGCGAAAAATTTGGTGCTCATCATTGCGAGGTTCCCAATTCGCTTTTTTGCAAGTCTATGAAAGTGGTGACTCCATCAGGAGAGCTTGATACGGCCAGGCTGAACCGGGTGCAGGCCGCTTCTATTCAGAGGAAGCTTATTTCTTACAGTCTCTTGGGAAACAATGAGGATGACGGAAATTTTGGAGGCCGCAGTAAAGTCGCTTATTCCAAAGCTCTTCAATCAAAGGGATTTAACGCTGAGATTGAAGCGTGTTTAAAATAGAAAGTATAGCGGCAAATCTATTCGGTTTCGTCCGATGTTTTTGTTCCTCTGGCTAACCGTGAGGCCAACACCACATTTTTTGCGAAATCCGATTGCCGACGCATCTGAACAAGGTGGCCGCATTTTTGACGGGTACATTCCGCCAGTGTGCTGGGGTCTAGTCCACCTCTTTCAAGTCTCTTAATAATATTTTTCCCAACTTCTGATTCTTGGCCGAATAGTTTCAAAAATCCCAATGAAGTCGCAGTGACTGAGTTTATGGGGCAGTTATCGTTGTTGCAGGGAAGTTTAGGTTGTTCAGGCATATCGATTATTATTAGACATAAACCGAAGCCGAATTGTATTTCAGACAGGTCTTTTTTTCAAGTGATTTCTGCTTACAGGTTTGCCTGCTCGTATTTGGCACGCAGTTCCTGGAACTTCTTCTCGCCTAGTTCGTTGCGGAGTTTTTCTTTCATCGTCTTCATCATGGGCGGAGCCTCGTCACCTGACATGATGACCTTTTTCATCATTTCCATCGGATTCAGGTCCTCGAGTTTCTCCTCGCGCTTTATCGGATTTACCATTTCTTTGAGGGCGAGACGCATGGCCACTTTTACTTTGTCGGGAATGTTTGGGTTATTCGGAATTTCTTTTTCGTACAGCTCTTTGGCCTGCTCGGGGGAGGTGAGGACGTATTTTCCCAGCCTCACGGGGCGTCTTTCGATCAGTTCGGCATTGGCTTTGCGGATCATGCCGTCCAGCTGGGCAGACCGTTTGCTCGGCACTTTGGGCACCACGGCGTAAGCGTTCAGTTCCGGGGCTAAATCACCGGTAATCGGTACCAGATCGTGCTGGCTCAGGTCCAATTTCATGGTCGGTAACTTGGTATTGGGGTAGAACTTAAGCTGGTAGTTGCGGCACTCGATGCCGTTTTCGATAAAATAGTTGAAGGCCCCTTCAATTACGTCCAGACTCTCGCCCGGCACGCCGGTAATGTAGTCCACCGTCAGTTCCATGCCGGCTTCACGGGACTTTTCGCGGATGATCTTGGTCAATTCGGGAGTATTGAACGGGCGGAGGAAGGTCTTTAAAACTTTCTCCTCAAAGCTCTGTACCCCAAACACAATGGTGTCGGAACCGGCCTTGCGCATCAGGTGATAAATCGAAGTAGGTAAGTTCGCGAGAGTGATCGGATGGTGATAGGCCGTCCAGTTCAGGTAGTCGTTCATCCCTCTTCCGATGATCTCACGGCAGAATTCTTTGATCCACTTCTCGTCGTAAAACATGATGTTCGAGTTGGTGAAGGTGAACATAAAGAATCCGGCCTCTTTGGCCAGATATTCCAGCTCATCCACGGCCCGCTTGGGGCTGTAAGCGATGAGTCGGCGCTCGTACTGAGGGACGGAACAGTAGGTACAGTTGAACGGACAGCCCCGGTTAACGTCCAGCCCCTGAGAGCCGAAAATGATCTCCATTCCATACTTTCCCAAATCCTGAGATTCGATGACGGGACGGTAGTATTGCTGGTAGAAAGTGTTGTATTTTAGATCCAGGAACGGCGTGGCCTCGTATTCTTCCTGAGTGAGGGAGACTTTTTCACCGTCCTTTCGGTGGCCGTCTTCGTAGGCCCACAGTCCGTGCACGTCGGACAGTTTTTCCTTCGTCAAAATCTCGTCCACAATCTTTTCGCCCAGCCCCTGCACCACGCCAATTCTTGTGAGGCCGTTTTCAATCAGCAGTTCCAGCATTTTTTTGGGTTCCGAGTTCGCCAGAGGACCGCCGAAAATCAGTTTCTTGTCCTTCAGCTCTTTTTTGGCTCGCTCCAGGGCGCGCAGAATGTGGTTGATGTTCCAGCTATTCGTGTGAAAGCCGATGGTTTTGTATTCGGAGGCGTTGTTTTTGAGCCAGTCGCCCAGTTCTTCCGGCCCCGTCGTTCCGCTTTTGCGACCCGTCGTATCGATGACCGAACACGTGTAACCGCGTTTGTCCAAATAACCCGCGATACGATTCAGACCCAGATGGTTTTCGGGCGCCGAGTCCATGCCGAGTTCGTTCTTCGAAAAATCAGGGTTGACCAGAAGAAGATCAGTGACGCCGTTTTGTTTTGGAATAGGGTTGAAGTCCATCTTTTTTTCTTTGGCCCATCATAACATAACTATTGTATACTTGAGGCTAGTAATATCATTTAAATTTTCCTCAATGGATCCTATTGCATACATCATGTCCTACGCGGGCGGTTTTGCCCCCTTTATTATTTTTCTTCTGCTCATCAGCATTAAGCAGGTGAACCAGTATCAGCGGGGTGTGTGCTTCACGCTGGGTAAATATACGGGCATGAAGAATCCCGGATGGAGGCTGGTCATTCCGGTTTTTCAGAAAATGGTCAAAGTTGACCTTCGTACTAAGGTGGTCGATGTACCCGATCAGGAAGCGATTACCAAAGATAATATCTCCATTAAGCTCAATGCCGTTATTTATTACAAGATTTCGGATGCGGCCAGGTCAATCATCGAGGTCGAAAATTTTTACTTTGCCGTTTCTCAGCTTGCTCAAACCACCATGCGTAATGCGGTGGGTGAGGTGACCTTGGATGAACTTTTGAGGAATAGGGACGATGTGGCGGCCAGTATCAAGACGATTGTCGATAAGGCCAGTGATCCCTGGGGAGTTTTGGTTGAAGGGCTGGAACTTAAAGACATCGTTCTTCCCGATGACATGAAGCGCACGATGGCCAAGGTGGCGGAGGCTGAACGCGAAAAGAAAGCGGTCATCATCAATTCCGAGGGTGAGGTGGCGGCTTCCGAGAACATGAGGCACGCGGCCGAGACGTTGGCAAAGGCTCCCGGCGCTCTGCATCTGCGCACACTTCAGGCTATTAACGACATGTCTTCCGACCAGTCCAATACCGTGGTTTGGATGGTACCGGTTGAGGCGCTGAAGGCTTTGGAAGGACTGGCTGAGAAGCTGGGGAAGAAATAAATCCTGAATTTTAGAAATCTTGGGTTGATTTTTTATGATTCTATAATTTATTGTTGTCTAAGCTTAAAAGGTATTGTTTAAATGGGCGGGGATTATGATAACAAAAAATAACGGTGATATTCGCTCTTTTCGAGATGGAGAGCACAAGAGAATTGGCAGTGGTGAAAGGCCGGTGCAACATGCCAGACGGGAGTTAACGAGTCTCTTTGACGATCTGGGGGATCCGGAAGATACCGGTCATGGACTGGGGAGTCTGACCTCACTTGAAACACCCCCACAGCCTCTCTACCAGGAGAGGGAAGAGCTGACACCTGATTTCATTCGAAAAGTGCGACAGCTGATTCAGGAACAGACCCTTCAATCTCACCGCAAAGCAGCGACCATGCTTGAGCGAAGTAAGCTCAATGCCCTGAGTAGATGGCAAGATCTTCATACAAAATCAGAGGGGAGGCATCGTTTCTCGGAATACAATCCCGCTCTGGCCAATAACTTTGTCCGGAGCGTCGTGGAATGGGTGCCGGATGATTGGGACACCCGTGTTTTGGAACTTGGTATGGGCTTTGGTAATGATTTGGCGGCCATGGCAGGCATGCTAAAAAAGGCCAGGTTTATTGGGGTGGATTCAAGTCAGGCGGCTGTGGACGAGGCCCGGGAACAGTTTAGGGTGTTGGGGCTTCTGGACCGCGTTCAACTGAAATGTGGAAATTATATGGATGTTCTGGACGATCTGAAAGACAGCCGCCAGAGCTTGGTCTACTCAAACTCTTCCCTTCATTATTTCCCCGCTTTGATGTTGCGGGATGTAGTCATTCCAAAAGTGGCTAGGGTCTTGCGCAATCCCGGGCCAGCGGAACGGCAGGGGAAGTTTCTTTTTGGATTGAAGACCGCGGTGTCAGATTCAGCGACAGCCCCCGACAAATTCCGATTATTGGAGAACGACATGTATACCCATTGCTTCGACGTATGGGACGGGGTTTTTCGATTGTATCCCCAAAGAATGAAGGATGTGGTCCGGCTCATTCATTCGGACTTTACCGTGAACCATGCTTATTTAGAGAAGGTTGAGGATTATGACCACAAGGGGGACACGGAAGAGTTCTGTTACGTGGCGGCCACAGCCAGAAGGTGGAGGGGGAAGAAGTAATGGCGGAAATAGGATGACAAACAAAAAAAACAGATTCCTTTGGCCCCCCTGCTCTTTTTAAAATTTTTAAATTTCTCCCTTTTGTAACTCCTTTTCTCCCAATTCTTTTCCGAAAACTTCATAAAAGAGACGTGCTACTTCATCAATATTTCGTGCAGGCGAAAGCGCTTCAAGTTTGTAATTCTGGTAAAGATTCAGATTATCTTTGGCACAGCGAACAGCTCTCAGGTTTACCGCCTTGTCGCCGTATGCATTTTCTTCCCATATGGCGCAGCAGGTACTATGTAGGCCGCGCGAATTGAAAGAGTAATCACGCAAAGGTAATGTTTTAAGAAACCCAGCAATCGAACTGGAATTGGTTTTTTTAAATATTCCCCCCATTGTCTCCTTGTAGGCGGTCTCGAAGTATTTCTGGACCACGCCAGTAGGATTAGAGCACGCGTGCATTTCTGCTGCCTCCATTACCCTTTCCACTTTTTCTTTGATATCAACATAGCCCCTAAGCCATTCAATGTTTTCTCCATTGATAGTTGGTTCACGTTTTTTGACCAAAGTACTAATAACTTCTTTATGGTACCGTTTATGAAGGGGGTCGTTGCTTTGTCCAATTAGGTAAAGTGCAGTTGCTTCGTTAACTAAATATGTACCTTCTGCAGTGGGATAAGGGAACAGATCCTTAAGGACTCCATGGTGCAACTTGAGAATTTCAAGTGATTCACTGTCAATTTTTTGCCAGCTCTCTTTCTTGTTAAGATGGGAGGCAAGTAAAGCCTGTAGCTGTCTTTCGATTAACGGGAGGGGAACATTTTCTTGTTCCAATCTTTTCCGTTCAACATCTAATCCAAGTTCTTTTTCGAGAATTTGAAACTCAGAGTCTGATGAGGATTTAAAAATTCTTCGGAACTGCACTAATAGAAACCAACGGACGCCCGCCCAATCAATTAGAGAAATGAGCGGAAGGCCACGGTCATCTTTTAGCTGACCGGAAAAATTAATTTTGAAGTCGTCGAGTATCATAGGAAAGTATTTTTTTAGCTGCACCCACTGGTTTCCCCGCAATCCAGACACTTATAGCAACTGCCATTCCGGATCATGCAGGAGCCGCAGTTGTGGCACATGGGTGCGTCTTCGGACTGGAAGGCGGTTGGCGTGGTGAAGGTATTGTTGCCATCGGAGCCGACAGCGACCGACTTTTTGAGAGGCTTCATTTTGCTTTTTTCCAGCACTTCAATCAATTTTCCTTCGTCAACGGCGGGTTCTTTGGCTTTTAATTCTCCCAACTGAATGGCGGCTTTTTTGAGCATCGTACCCTCGCGGTAAGCACGGTCCACTAAATCACCGTTGTGGTATTTTTTGGCATCTTCTTTGGTCAGGAACTTGATGGCCAGCCAGCGTCCGATGTAGTCCATTAAAGATTTGGCGATCGGAATTTCTTTGTTGGTGGTCATGCCGGCGGGCTCAAAACGGGCGTGCGTGAATTTGGAAACCAGTACTTCCAGCGGAACGCCGTACTGCAGATTGAGTGAAATCGAAAGAGCGAGGCTATCCATGATGCCCGAAAGGGTAGAACCTTCCTTACTCATTTTAATGAAGAATTCACCGGGAGTTCCGTCTTCGTAGAGACCTACCGTAAAGTAACCTTCGTGACCGGCAATCGAAAACTTGTGGGTGATGGACTGACGTTCGTTGGCCAGACGGCGGCGAAGCGGTTTTTTGGTGATCTCCACCTCGGACATTTCGACCTTCTTCTCGGTTTTTTCTTTGCTGGTGGTATTCAGGGCCTGAGCTAGCTTGGAACCGTCACGGTAAATAGCGTTGGCTTTAAGCGCCAGTTTCCAACTCATTTTGTAGGCCTCTTTTACGTCTTCAACGGTATTCTCGTTGGGCATGTTGATGGTCTTACTGATGGAGCCCGAAATGAATGGCTGAACCGCTCCGAGCATTTTGATATGACCCACATGATGAATGTATCTCTTTCCTTTGGCGCCGCACTTGTTGGCACAGTCAAAGATAGGCAGGTGGATTTCTTTAATATGGGGTGCGCCTTCAATGGTCATGGTCCCGCAGACATATTCGTTGGCGGCATCGATTTCTTTTTCAGAAAACCCGACCGTCTTCAGCAGGCTGAAACCATCTTTGTTGTAAATATCTTTGCTGATGCCCATACTTTCAAGGAGCTGCTCGCCAAGGCTGTACTTGTTGAAAGCCATTTCAATCGAGAACAAATTGACGAGGATTTTTTCGATTTCGATCAGCTTTTCTTCGGAGACCCCCTTTTCTTTCAGGCTCTTCCAGTTTATGAACGGCGCGTCGACGAGGGAGCCACGGCCGATCACATAATCCTGAATGTCCTGGATTTGTTGCTTGGAGTAGCCCAGTTTTTTGAGGGCGACCGGAACAGACTGGTTGACGATCTTCATGTAACCTCCGCCCGCGAGCTTTTTAAATTTTACCAAAGCAAAGTCGGGTTCGACACCCGTGGTGTCGCAGTCCATGACCAGGCCAATGGTGCCGGTAGGAGCGATGACGGTGGTCTGCGCGTTCCTAAAGCCGTATTTTTCTCCCCTCTCAAGGGCCTCGTCCCAGACTTGCAGGGCCATTTTATGCAGATGGGCAGGAGTGAATTCTCTGCTCAGTCCCACGGGCGTGATCTCGAGGTTCTCGTATTCACTATTATTGACATTGTAGGCGGCACGACGATGGTTGCGGATGACGCGAAGCATGTCGGACTTGTTGTGTTCATAGCGGGCAAAAGGTCCAAAGAACTTAGCCATTTCGGCGGAGGTTTCGTAGGATTTTCCGGTAAGAATGGCGGCCAGGGAACCGGCCACGGCGCGACCCTCGTCACTGTCGTAAGGCAGACCCATAAGCATAAGAACAGTTCCGATGTTGGCGTATCCTAGGCCAAGCGTTCGGTACTCAAAACTTCGTTTAGCAATCTCGTAACTGGGGAACTGAGCCATCAGCACGCTGATTTCGAGGGTGATGGTCCACAGCCGGATGGCGTGAAGCATGGTCTGCAAATTGAATTCAGCTTTCTCGATGTCGTAGAATTTGAGCAGGTTGATGGACGCCAAATTGCAGGCGGTATCGTCCAAAAACATATATTCACTGCAAGGGTTGGAAGCGTTGATACGGCCATCTTTGGGGCAGGTGTGCCACTCGTTGATGGTGGTGTCGAATTGAAGGCCTGGGTCGGCGCAGGCCCAGGCGGCATAACCGATTTGATCCCAGAGCTTGCGCGCATTTACCTTTTTAAAGGGCTTCCAGTCGGTGCGTCCCAAAAGGTCAAAGTCTTCGTTATTTTCGACCGCGCGCATGAACTTATTGGATATACGAACCGAATTGTTGGAGTTCTGGCCGGAGACAGTGGCGTACGCGTCGCCGTTAAAATCGCTGGAATATCCAGCAGCTATCAGCGCGGCCACCTTTTTTTCTTCACCCACTTTCCAGTTGATGAAGGTTTCGATCTCGGGATGGTCGATATTCAGACAGACCATTTTGGCGGCACGGCGGGTGGTTCCACCCGACTTAATCGCGCCGGCGGCACGGTCTCCGATTTTAAGGAAGGACATGAGGCCGGAAGAAATTCCGCCACCGGAAAGCTTTTCACCTTCTCCGCGGAGGGACGAAAAGTTGGTGCCTGTACCGGAACCGTACTTGAATAGGCGGGCTTCACGGGTCCAAAGGTCCATGATACCGCCTTCGTTGACCAGATCATCTTTGACGGACTGAATAAAACAGGCGTGAGGTTGTGGATGAGTATAAGAATCCTCGGATTTTCTGATTTCGCCGGTATTTGGGTCAGCGTAGTAGTGCCCCTGAGCCGGTCCGTTGATACCGTAGGCTGAGTTAAGACCCGTATTGAACCACTGTGGCGAATTGGGAGCCACCATTTGGTTAATGAGCATGTAGTTCATCTCGGCTTCGTAGGCGTCGGCGGATTCTTTGGAGTCAAAATAGCCATGTTCCTCGCCCCACTTCCTCCAGCATCCGGTCATACGACCCACCACCTGATCAGCGCCTTTTTCGGCACCGGTAATCACTTTTCCGCTTTCATCCTTTATTAAATTTCCGCTTTCATCACGTTGAGGCACGCCAGCCTTGCGGGCATATTTGGAAGCGATGATATCACTGGCGTTTTGTGACCATGTTTTAGGAGTCCTAAACTCTTTCATTTCGAAAACGATCGAGCCATCCTGCTTGGTGATGCGGGTATCGCGCGAAACATATTCAATTTCCTTGAGAGGATTTTTACCTTTGCTGGTAAAAAGGCGGGAGATAGGGAGGGCTTTGATCGCTTTCTCCTGTCCGTAGGCATGGCCTTCTTTTTTCATTTTTATAAACTATTAGGGGGTAATTGCTTGGAGGGGCAATCGTCTATACGGGGGGCCTTAAAAAAGGGCTATCACCCCGATCGGTACTTTTAGTAAATGGTGGAACGTGTTTATTTTTGAATCTGAAGTCAGATTAGAAAAAGGGGGCAAAAGAGTCAAACAAAATTTATTGACGACCCACCATATCTTGTATAAATATTACATTCGAGACACAAGATATAGTAAATTAACATGATTTTAGTCATTACGGGAAACGGCAAAGGGAAGACCACCAGCGCCCTTGGCACGGCGCTAAGGGCCAGCGGTTGGGAAAAGAAGACCGCAATTGCCTTCTTTGATAAGGGTGGAAGCCATTACGGCGAACAGAACATTCTTAACTTACTGCAAGAAAAAATCCATATCCTGCGTTTCGGCTTGGAACGGTTTGACGAAGTAAAGAAGACCTTTCGTTTTGAGAATACTGAGGCCGACAAAAAGGAGGCGGAACGAGGACTTACGGCCGTCCGTAAGCTGTTTGCTGACAATTACTTTCTGATCGTCTGTGACGAACTGATCAACTGTCTGAATCTTGGGCTCGTCGACGAAGAGTTGGTAAAGAAGCTGGTGGTTAACTGTCCAGCCGACACTCATCTAATACTGACAGGCCGGAACTGCCCTGACTGGCTGAGGGAAAAAGCCGATCTGGTGTCGGAAATTGAGGACGAAAAGCATTACTTCAAAAAGGGGGAGGGGGCGATCAAGGGGTTGGATTACTGAATATAATTTTTTTTCTGCTCATTCAATCTTATTTTTTTTGTTAACAGCCCAATCCATTGGATTCAACTCCCCTCTATTTACAAGTTCAACAAATAGGGGTCGGAAATCTTCCATACTTTCAATGCCAACGCTTTCTAGGGCGTCATGAACCGATTCATCATCCAAAAATGGTACATTGGCAAATGCTGGGTTTTTTGCGACTGCTTCTTCAAAGAAGTACTCCGGCTCTTCTTTTACAATAATCATTTGTGGCAACTTGAGTTTGTTCGCATCTATACAAACTTCATTGAAGGTTTGTTGGCCTTTGCAATTTTCAGCAGCCCAAATTGCTCTGTCGGGGGTGGTAATTTGACTTAATATTTCTGTCACTCCTAGGGTAACGTAATTAATCAGTTGCGTTTTTGATAGTTTTCTTGCCTTAGTATCCTTGCCTACTTCATCTACTCCTAATTCCTTGCCATAATCATCAAAAACGGGGCCATCAGGTCCAAAAACCGTACCATAACTTAACTCACCGTGGACACATACTGAATCAACTTCAAACATTCTGTCTGCAGGAAAGACGGCGAGATTATCGACTTCGATATAATCCATTCCTGAGTAAGGTCTACCATAAGTAAAATATATGCCATTCAAACCAAGCGCCTGTTCAATACGACCGGTGCTTTCCGACCCTTTGCCATGGTCATCTAGATTTCTGAATCCTTCCCTGACAATTTGAAGCATCCTGCTATCATTTGCTAAATGATAAAGAGATTGATTAATCGCCCCGGTTGGACTTTGGGGCTCAAATTTCGACATACTTCTTAACTCTTGGTTGAGTGACTGTATGAAATTTTTAGGTAAGATCGATTGTAAAATTTCAATTATGTATTCTTTAAGCCCTCTTGATTCGCATGCAGTTGCACTAAGAGCTTGGTACAACCTCAAATCAATTCCCTCTCGTCTGAGAATCCGAAAATATGGTAGAAGCTCGGGTTTCTTCAGCGTTAGGAGTGCACCAACCTGCGTCATCAACTTTTCCAATTCTTGCCTATCATGAATATTTATAGTTTTATTCGATTCATTTGCCTCCGACTCTTCTCCAATTCCTCCGACTTGCACAATTTGATTGTTCCTTTTTGACATGGATTGGGAAAATAATGGAATGCAGTTATAAGCAACTTTAGCATATTAACATATTAAAGATACGGTGTAAATATAACAATTAATAGCTTAATTTAGACATTAATCTGGTCCTATGTCCTATTATTTGATTCGAGGTGTACTACCTTCCCCCTTATGGTCATTGGTAATTTTGACCCACAGAGGTGGTTATGAGTATGCATTAAAATGCACCTGCATGGGTAAGAATTGACAGTGGAGCGGAAGATAAGTTTAGGTTGTGAATGGTTTTTGATAGAATGCGGAGGCTGAATAAAAATGAATAATCAAAAAACGCTATGAAGCTCACGCCCACCAAATACATCTGGATGGATGGCAAGTTTAAACTGTGGAAAGATGCCACCATTCACCTTATTACTCATACCCTTCATTATGGCGCGGGGTCCTTTGAGGGCATTCGCTTTTACGATACCCCCAACGGCACTGCTGTCTTCCGGTTACAGGACCACATCAAACGGCTTTTTTATTCCTCCAGTGTGATCGGCCTCAAAATTCCTTTTTCTCAAAAACAGGTGTGCGACGCCACGGTCGAACTGCTCCGCAAAAATAAGACGAAGAGCGGTTACAT
>Ga0209450_10000503_pt1 | contig 20057 bp, 13 predicted proteins | sample FrelakmetLWP11LW_FD_187149 | JGI IMG/M metagenome (GOLD analysis project Ga0209450, IMG submission 187149) | Freshwater lake sediment microbial communities from the University of Notre Dame, USA, for methane emissions studies - LWP11 LW (SPAdes)... | ecosystem: Environmental > Aquatic >...
TGGCTCTCCTCGAAAAGCTTCCTGAATTTTTCCTCGCTCTCCCTCAGCGTTTCTTCTGATATCTTTCTTTCCGTGATATCTCGGCTGATCGACTGGTAAAACAGGATACCTTCGATTTCAAGCTTTCTCGCGCTTATTTCAATCGGAAAAGTAGTCTGGTCTTTTCGTTTGTCAACTGTTTCAAAAGTTGAATAACCAAGTCTTTCAAGCTGCTTCAGGTCTTCATCAATGTCATCCAGATTATCCTGACCATGTAATGTCATAACATTTTTCCCGATCAGGTCTTCTCTGGTGTACCCATATGTCTCGATTGCCTTATCATTAGCTTCCAGAATGTTATAATCCCTGTCGAATAGAAAAATAATATCATTTGCATGTTTAAGTATATAATCATAATGCCTTACAAGTGCGATACGTTCGACTTCAGCTTCATACCTGGTGCGGTAAAACCTGACACGATGGTTCCAAAATAATAATCCAATGAAGAAAGTTGTTGTGAGTAAAATAAGAGCCACAACTAAGAAAACCATACTGCCCTGCCTGTTAAGAGTTTCAAAGACTTCTGCACGGTCTACTTTTGCAACCATATACCACATTGATTCAGGGACTTTGTTCATGGCGGCAATAACAGGAACTCCCCTGTAATCAATACCTTCAGTAGTCTCACGCATTCCCTGCAGAGCCATTGAAGCAGGCAGCTTTTCCATTGTCACAGGCAGCCTGAGGATCATCGCGGCATTTTCACCATTACGCAGATCATTAAGATATACTATCTCATCACCCTCACGGTGAAACAGCAGAGCCTCTGATGTTTTGCTTGCTACCGGCCATGATTTGATAAGAGGATAAAGTACTTTATAAGGATCAATTCTCAGTACAAGAAGCCCAAATACGCTGTTTTCTCCAGGCATTCTCAATGGGACAATAAGATCAATATGAACAAAACTGACCTTCCCGGTCTGATGAAAATCCGTAAGGACTACATTTCCGTCCCTTGCAAACTGAGGCAGTTTTGGCTTAAGAAAATCTCCAATGACCGTATCCTGGTTTGGATAAAAAAGCAGTACGTTACAATTAGTATCAACGAAAATGGCATTTCTGTAATCATAGTTCTCGGAAAGTGCTTTAAGATCATTGATAAGATAACTTTTGAGCTTCCTGTCTTCCGGATGATGAAAATACTGAGAGAAATTTCTGGCTATTGAAATATTCTGGCTCAGGAATAATCCGTCTGAAGTACGTTCTCTCCTCCATTGGGTAACCTGTTTTATTTTAAGGTCTGAGATAGTCGAAAGTGCCTGTTTGCTGTCAGTGAGCAGCTCTTTCTTCTGATACTCATAATACCATATACCCCCAACTATTGCTCCTGCGGAGAAAATTACCCACAATACAATTAACTGCCAGGGTATTGCAGAATTAGGCTTCAGATTTATTTTAACATTCTTATCAAACACAGGACACTGCGATCACATGACAATTAAAAAGTAAAAATAATATTATTCCTGTTAAAAATGCTCCTTATATCCAACATTACTTCCAAGTCTATCAGATAACTTTTTAACTTAGCGGACCATATAATGAATAATCATAGTCCTAAATGAAAATCCTCAATTATTTTCTCCTGACAGCATTGGCAATAACCATACAGGAAGGAAATTCTTCTGGCCAGAAAAAAGCAGCAGGAAGCGATCTTATTACCGCTTCGGATCTTCAGAGCCACATGACATTTCTGGCTTCTCCCCTCTTAAAAGGCAGAGAAAATGGCGAACCGGGGCTTGAAATTGCACAGGAGTATATTGTATCGCAGGTTAAACTGATGGGGCTAAAACCAGCAAACGGCAACAGCTATTATCAGCCCTACACAATTACGAAAAATACAATGGATCCGGACAAGACAGTAATCCAGGTAATCAGCGATAACAGTGACACTGTTTCCATTAAAGAACCTATATATCAACTCCTTCCAACGGGGCCGTCCGACTTTTCAGTCAGTGGTGATGTTATTTTTGCAGGATACGGACTTAACCAGAACAAATATGGGTACAATGATTTTGAGAACCTTAAGGCTGAAGGAAAAATTCTGTTAATAATGGCCGGCGCTCCTACGTCTGAGGACGGGAAAAAATACCTGTTCGAAGGAACAGACTGGTCGTCTTTCATGTCAATCCAGGTAAAGCTGTTAGCGCTCCTGTCCACACGTGCAAAAGCGGTAATCATAGTAATGGATCCAAAATCAGGCTATTCTTCAATCGATGACCGGTATCCTGGTATTGCCGGAGAACTCAGCTCCGCCAAAAGCCTGAAAGGAGAAAAACCACGTTCATTCGAGATGCCCGGAATGCCAAAAATTCTTTTTGCTGACAGGAGAGTTGCTGATGAGTTATTCAAAGGAACAGATTACACCCTGGAAGGTCTTCAAAAAAAGATCGATACCGAACTTAAACCATTCACATTCGCAATACCAGGGAAGCAGGTCAAGATCACCGAGGCATTACTGCATGGAGAGATTACACTGAACAATGTTGCTGCATACATTGAAGGCAGCGACCCGGTACTGAAAGATGAATATGTTATCTTTTCCGGACATTCTGATCATATTGGTGTTTTGAGAGGTAATATAAACCCGGGCGCTGACGACAATGCTTCAGGATGCGCAGCACTTCTTTCAATAGCCAAAGCTTTTCAGAGCCTTCCTAAAAAACCGCTCAGGTCAATTCTTTTTCTCTGGGTTTCAGGTGAAGAGATAGGACTGTTCGGTTCACAGTCATATATTAATAATCCGCTGGTCCCTCTCGAGAAAACAGTGGTTGATCTCAATATGGATATGATAGGAAGGATAAAAGGTGTTGCTGATACAGTGAAAAGAAGACCTGTTGCAGACCTTAATACGGTCTTCGTAATTACATGTTATCAAAGCAAAGAGCTTATATCAATCGCTGAAGAAGTGGATAAGGCAACCGTACTTGACCTGGATTACAGCCTGAGCGGAAGGTATGATTCTCTGCAATACTTTATAAGGAGTGATCATTATAATTTCGTAAAAAAGGATATCCCTGTTCTGTTTTTTACAGACGGGGAACATTCAGACTATCATAAGCCGGGAGATGTGGTCGAAAAAATCGACTTCAGGAACATGGAGCTGATAACAGAAACCGTTTTCCAAATAGGTTACAACATTGCAAACAGGAAAACCAGGATCGTGGTTGATAATCCCTTCAGCAAGTAGTAAGAATCATTTGCTGCTTACAACTGTAAAGCACTTAATTGCTGTTTTATATTTCTGATCGATATCCGGTATCCCGTTTCCGTTGACATCCTTCATTTCGGATAAGTATTCAACGATAGCCAGCCACTCCCTGCCCTCCTGTATTCCGTCATGGTTCTGATCAAAATCCATGATGGATGTTTTCATATCCGTGATTAGATTACCCGATCCGTCCTTCGGAACAACCTTAACCAATCCTTTGCTAAGTTTCTTGATAATACTCACATATTCAAGTATATAAGAATTGGCAACAATGGAATATAAAGTTTTTTTCTCCTTTGCGCAATCGACAGTTTGAATGCTTCCGTCAGATCGAACTATGGCAACATTCTGTATCTTTTTAAGTAGTCCCCTTCCGGGATCAAAATCGACTTTGATCCCCGCATAATAACAGTAAAATCCAGGAGTCGACTTCCCTGCAATATACATTGTCTCAAGTATGCCTTTCAATTCATGGCCTGTAACATACAATCTGGAAAGCGGATACCCGGGTATATTATCATTTCCTCTTCCCATCGACATGATCCTGAAGATGTCCGGAGCAGTCTGTACTCCCGGTACGACCTTGTCACGGATGACTCCCACAACAACCATTGAAATGTCGGTTCCTCCCTTAGCATGTCTGTTGACATAGCTGTGAATTGCATCGGCTATCAGTGGGCCCAGGTTACTGCCCTCAATGTCTCCCTGTTCATTGCATTCAAGCAAAAAATCATTCTCTGCAACCGGCTTGTCATAATCCATCCCGAGTGGCTTCAGTAATTCTCCGGTTACTTTCCTTTTCTGTTCTTCGATCATTGCAGATACCCCGGGATCGCCAGGTATCCTGTCATCGACAGGAATCAGTGAATAATCATTAACTGTTAACAGTCCGTTATTGAATGTAAGCTTCAGCTTTCCGACATACTGGCCATATTCACCTGTCTGGACTATTGGCACTCCATTGATAATGATTGGCTTATCAAGTTTCGTATGAGTGTGTCCGCTGATAATAATATCAATGCCTTTTACCTTCTCAGCAAGTTTAACATCCTCACCAGCCCATTCTCCGGATTTCCCTTTTGAGACACCTGAATGTGAGAGGCAGATCACAATATCACATCCTTCATTCCTGAGTTCATATACGAGCTTTTTAGCTGCCGGCACCTGCTTTGCGAAAGTAATTGGGGGGGCATAAGCGGCATTATCGTCGGCTTCCACTCCCATAAGTGAGAAGAATCCGATTTTAATTCCATCCTTTGTTATCACAAGCTTGCGGCTCATAGTGTTATTTGTAAAGAGTTTCTCCAGCTCGTTATCTGCCTGATCTTCTTTACTGAAAACAGCATTGCTGAGGAGAACAGGTGGAATGGCACCTCCCCTGGCTGAAGAATTTATAATTTCTGCCAGGCTGCCCGGACCAAAATCAAACTCATGATTTCCAATACATACGGCATCATAGCCCATGCTCTTCATCAACCGCAGCTGAAAACCTGTGGTTGGTTCCAGACCCTGGAACAGGGTTCCCATCAGGAAATCACCGGCATCGAGCACAAGGGTTATTTCTTCACCCGCCTTTATTTCTTTTTTTATAATGGTGGCAATTCTTGCAAATCCTCCTACAGTATTATCGTCATTTGTTGAAAGCGGACTGTATGACAGCTCCGGGGCATATCCTGTGATCCTTGAATGCATGTCGTTGGTATGAAGGATAGTAATCCTCTTTACCGATTGTGCCACGAGAGGTGGCAAAAACAGGATAGCTAAAAAGAATAAGGCTGCAGCTTTTTTCATCTGAAGAAATTTTATATAAAATTATAAAATTATATTACCTCTGCCACAATAAATGTGCTGCCACCAATAAAAACCAGGTCGGATGCCGATGCATTGGCCTTTGCTGCACCAAGAGCCGTACTTACATCATTATAACTTTCACCTTTCAGCCCATATACAGCAGCTCTTGATTGCAGTACTTTCTCATCCATGGCCCTCTGCACCTTTGCCCTTGTAAAGTAATAACGGGCATTTAAAGGGAAAATGGGAAGTATCGAACTGAGATCCTTATCACTTACGAATCCAATTACCATGTGCATTCCGGTAGCCGGGATCTTTAACAGCTGTTGAAGCACATACTCGAGACCTTCCTTGTTGTGGCCGGTATCGCAGATAGTCAGGGGTTCTCTTCCAATTACCTGCCAGCGACCCTGAAAACCGGTATTTTTAACAACTTTCCTGATACCATCCTGAATGTTCCTTTCAGATATCTTAAAATCATCTGTAAGAAGCTTAATTGTCTGGTAGACTGTCTGAAGGTTGCATCGCTGGTAATCTCCTCCCAGCGGAGTTGAACCACTGAATAATCTGCTCTCTGTTAAATCATTAACAGTAAATTTTCGATGTTCTGAAAAGTGTTCCGGATCCAAAAGAGTGCATTTGAAATTTTTATCAGCAAAATATATAGTGGATCCTGTTTCAACAGCTTTAGCCAGGAAAACTTCATTAGTATCAGGTTGTGTTTCACCAACTATTACAGGCACTTCAGGTTTTATGATCCCTGCCTTTTCGGCAGCAACCTTTTGAATTGTATCACCAAGAAGGTCCATGTGATCATGGCCGATATTTGTAATTACAGAAACTACAGGATCGATAATATTGGTGGAGTCGAGCCTTCCTCCAAGACCGACTTCGATTATTGCGACATCGACTTTTTCGCTGGCAAAATGATCAAATGCCATTGCCACTGTCATCTCAAAAAACGATGGTTTAAGTGCTTCGATCATGCCATTATGTTTTTTAACAAATGCCATGACCTCGATCCTGGGGATCGTCTTTCCGTTCACCCTGATCCTTTCCCTGAAATCCTTCAGATGCGGGGATGTGTAAAGACCCGTCTTCCAGCCTGCTTCCTGGAGTATTGATGCAAGCATGTGAGAAACAGATCCTTTACCGTTCGTTCCAGCAACATGTATGATTTTGAATTTCTTATGCGGATGTCCGAAATAATCGTCAAGTGCTATTGAATTGTCGAGGTTATTCTTATACGCAGCCTTGCCTATGCGGTGATATGCCGGAAACTGGCTGTAAAGAAATTCTATTGTCTGGATGTAATTCATTTTAGCTTCCTGGGTCCTGGGTCCTGGGTCTTCGGTCTTCGGTCTTCGGTCTTTTTTCCACAAATTAACACACTTTAATAACAGTTAGCTATTTATGGCAATTTTTATGTTAATTTTACATCCTGGTAAAAGGGTGGTGTGCTTAAACACAAGATGTTGTTTATTAATTATTTACATGATGACAAAGAAACACAACAAAAAACTTTTCATAATAGACACCAACGTTCTCCTTCATGATTACAAATGTATCTACAACTTCGAGGAAAATGATGTGATCATCCCCATTGTGGTCCTGGAAGAACTTGATAAATTCAAAAGGGGGAACGATATTATTAACTTCCATGCAAGGGAGTTTACCAGGGAACTGGACAAGCTTTCGGGCGATATGCTTCTTACTGCCAATATTCCTTTAGGCGAAAACCTTGGCAATCTGCATATTGAGACCGGAAGGGACTTCTCAGACAAGGTCAGTGAATCGTTTCCTGAGAGGACTGCGGACCACCGTATCCTGGCAATTGCAGATTATGTATGCAATTCCAACAAAGACAAGACTGTTGTCCTTATTACCAAGGATATAAATCTCCGCATGAAAGCCAAGTCGCTGGGAATCATTGCACAGGACTATGAGAACGACAAGGTTGCAAACATAGACGATCTCTACAAAGGTATAACGGTGATGGAGGGTGTCGACCAGGAGCTGATAAGTAAATTATATGAGGTTCCTGAAGGTGTTACAAGCTCAGAATTTAAGCTTGAGCCGGATCTTAAAGGACATCAGTTCTTTATAATGAAGAATAACGGATCGAGCGCTCTTGCTCATTACAATCCTGTAAACAAACTCCTGAACAGGGTTATCAAGCAGACCACCTATGGCATTGATCCCAGGAATGCAGAGCAGACTTTTGCACTGGAAGCGCTTGCAAATCCTGATGTTCAGCTGGTTTCTCTCACGGGCAAGGCAGGAACCGGGAAAACCCTGCTGGCGCTTGCGGCCGCATTGGCACAGCATAAAAGGTATAAGCAGATATTTCTGGCCCGCCCTATTGTTCCGCTTGCCAACCGAGATCTCGGATTCCTTCCGGGAGACGTGAAAGAAAAGATGGATCCTTATATGCAGCCGCTGTATGATAACCTGACAGTCATTAAGCACAAGTTCAGCCACCAGAGCCCGGAATTTCTCCGCATTAACGATATGGTTAAGGAGGACAAGCTCGTAATTACACCTCTTGCCTACATCAGGGGAAGAAGCCTTTCAAGCATTTTCTTTATCGTCGATGAAGCTCAGAATCTGACGCCTCACGAAATAAAGACAATTATTACCCGCGCCGGTGAAGGTACAAAAATGGTCTTCACAGGAGATATCGAACAAATCGATTCACCCTACCTTGATACCGCTTCCAATGGTCTCTCCTATCTGTCTGACAAAATGAAGAAGCAGGATATTTTTGCACACGTTAACCTTGTTAAGGGAGAAAGAAGCTTCCTCGCAGAACTTGCCAGCAAATTATTATAATCAATACAATATGAAAATCAGATCATACTTACTGCTCGCACTGGCTCTTTTAATAGTCCCTGTTACGTCAACAGCCCAGTCAAAATCAAAGAAAAACAAGAAACCAAAAACGGAAACAATCAGGCTGTTCAATGGCAAGGACCTTAATAACTGGGCCTTTCAGCTCAAGGATACTTCTGTTGATCCGGCAAAAGTCTTCTATGTTCAGGGCGGAGTGATCCATATAACCGGGAATCCGTTCGGCTATATGCGGACCAAAGAAACATATACCGACTATGTCCTGAATGTCGAATGGAGATGGCCGTCCGAAGCTACAAACAGCGGCGTATTTATACATGTACAGCTGCCTGATACAATCTGGCCTAAATGTATCGAGTGCCAGCTCAAAGCAGGCAGTGCTGGCGACTTCGTTTGCATGAACGGTGCCGACATGAATGAACGCAAGGACAAGACTGTAAGATCAGTCAAGAAACTGGCGGAATCATCAGAGAAGACAGCCGGAGAATGGAACACCATGGAGGTAACCTGTACAGCAAATACTATTGCTGTATATATCAATGGAGTACTTCAGAACAAAGCTACTGATCTCAACGTCAGAAGCGGTCACATCTGTCTGCAAAGCGAAGGGAAAGACATTGAATTCAGAAATGTTTACCTTATAAGACCCAAAAAATAAGTCTGCCTTATCTGGCAATGAGTAACATTACAAAAAAGAAAGTAGCCTTTCATACTCTTGGCTGCAAACTGAATTTTACCGAGACATCCTCCATTTCACGATCCTTCCCGGAAGATCAGTTTGAAAGGGTCCCGGCAGGGAAGAAAGCAGACATATACATAATAAATACGTGTTCGGTAACCGATGCCGCTGATAAAAAATGCAAGCAGGCGATCAGAAAATTCATAAATCAGTCACCGGACGCACTTATTGCGGTGGTTGGCTGCTATGCACAGCTCAGACCTCAGGAGATATCATCTATACCCGGTGTCGATCTTGTGCTTGGCATCAATGAGAAATTCGATATCTGCCGCTACATATCCGGACTCGATAAGAAGAAAAAAACAGAAGTACATTCATCCGGGCTGTCGGCTGCTGACAATTTCGTTCATTCATATTCAATCGGCGACCGGACAAGATCTTTCCTTAAAGTCCAGGACGGATGCGATTACGGTTGCTCATATTGCACTGTTCCGCTGGCAAGGGGCAGAAGCAAAAATCCGGATATTGGCACCCTGGTAAGCGAAGCAGCTTCAATTGCCGGGAAGGGCGTAAAGGAGATTGTCCTGACCGGAGTCAATATAGGTGATTTTGGGAAGTCGACCGGCGATACTTTTACAGAGCTTTTAAAGGAACTGGTTAAAGTAGAAGGAATTGAAAGATTCAGGATATCATCCATAGAGCCAAACCTTCTTACAGATGAGCTGATAGAATTTAGCGCCGGCAATAAAAAGATCCTTCCACATTTCCACATTCCGCTTCAAAGCGGATGCAACAGGATCCTTGCCCTGATGGGAAGAAGGTACAAAAGGGAACTCTTTGCAGGAAGGGTGGAAATGGTAACGAAACTTATGCCTCTTGCCGGTGCAGGTGCGGATATTATCGTAGGATTCCCCGGCGAAACAGATGCCGACTTTGAAGAGACATTAACTTTCCTTGAGGCAGTGCCGCTTTCTTATCTTCATGTTTTTACCTTTTCAGAAAGACCAGGTACCAGAGCGGTAAAAATGAAGGGGAAAAATACTTATGAAGCAAAGGAAAGGAGAAGCAAAATGCTGATTGCACTTTCGCACAAAAAGCATGATGAATTCCTCCGTCTTAACATAGACAAAACCGCAGATGTGCTTTTTGAAAAAACACGTGTAAACAATATGATAACAGGGTATACCGGTAATTATATCAGGGTTGAATATCCCTGGCAGTCAGGGCTGGCAGGACAAGTCAGGAGAGTAATACTTAAGGAACTTTCCGGAGATAACAGGATGAGTATTGAATTAATCTGATAAAAAATGGTTGATTTGAAGAAAATCTGCGATGAAGTTGTGATTGCTGTTCTGGAAACAGAAAAATTCATTTTGCAGGAGTCAGGGAATTTTGAGATAAGCCGTACAGAGACAAAAGGTTTGCATGATTTCGTATCATATGTCGACAAGGGATCCGAGGGAATTCTGGTAGACAGGCTCAGCCTTATCCTGCCCGAAGCCGGTTTCATTGCCGAAGAGGGAACATCCTCGAAGACAGGCGTAAGATACTGCTGGGTTATCGACCCGCTCGATGGGACAACGAATTTTGTCCATGGGATCCATCCATACGCTATCAGCGTTGGTCTTACCGATAACGGAGAACCGGTCGCCGGAGTTGTTTGCGATGTTGGCACCAATGAGATATTCAGGGCCTGGCAGAATGGAGGAGCATGGCTGAATGACAAAACCATTAAAGTATCCGGTGCTTCACGCCTTGCCGACAGCTTAGTGGCCACGGGACTTCCATATAACAATTTCAGCCGTCTTGAAAAATACATGCTATGCCTTACACATTTCTGCAAAACTACTCATGGCATTAGGAGACTGGGATCTGCTTCAATCGATCTTGCATATGTGGCATGCGGAAGATTCGAAGCCTTCTACGAATATGACCTGAAGATATGGGATGTCGCTGCAGGGATAATTATTCTCCGTGAAGCAGGAGGCCGCATAAGCGACTTTTCCGGCAACGAGAAGAACCTCGACGGTAAAGAAATTGTCGCTGCCAACAACCTTGTTTTTCCTGAATTTCTCGAAAATGTAAGTAAATTTATGCAGGAATAGCTATTAAACTGAATGGGGGCAATCGGATATTATATTTTTTATGGATTCAACTGGATAATAACGCTCCTTCCGCTGAGAGTGCTTTACCTGTTTTCCGATCTCTTCTTTCCCTTCTTCTATTATTTCCCCGGATACCGAAGAAAGGTTGTAAGGACAAACCTTATGAACTCCTTCCCGGAGAAGAGTGAAAAAGAGATTATCGCTATTGAAAAGAAATTCTACCATCATTTTTGTGATCTTTTCGTTGAAACATTCAAGCTGACTCACATGAGCAGTGAGCAGCTTATGAAAAGGATCCCTCTTAAGAATCCCGAACTCCTTGATAAGCTTTATGATGAAGGCCGCGATGTTGCCGCAGTGCTGGGTCATTATAATAACTGGGAATGGCTTGCATGTCTGCCTCTCTATTCAAGGTATAAGTTTGTTTCAATTTATAAACCTCTGACCAGCAGACATTTTGACAAATACATGATCAATAGCAGGTCGAGGCTTGGAATGAGCGTCACTCCGATGCAGCACGTTGTAAGAGAGGTTATCGAAAACAGGAAGAATAATGTCCGATCACTATATTCATTTCTTACCGACCAGACACCTCCAAAAGGTGATATCAGGTTCTGGACAAACTTTCTGAACCAGGATACCCCTGTATATCTTGGTGTAGAGAAAATATCATCGAAATATAACATGGCAGTTATTCTATTCAATATCCAGAAAGAAAAAAGAGGACAATATTATATTTCTGCCGAACTGCTTTTTGACCAAACTGCAGGATTACCTGAACATTTTATTACAGAGACCCACGTCAGGAGACTTGAAGAAATAATAAGGGAACATCCCGAATACTGGATCTGGAGCCATCGCAGGTGGAAACATAATAGGGAGCATCAGGATGGTTAAGACTGCAGTTGTCATACTGAACTGGAACGGATTGAGCTTCCTTAAAATGTTCCTGGGTAATGTCGTCAGCAAATCGGCAGGCGACGAAACTGTGATTTTTGTAGCAGATAATGGCTCTGAAGATGGCTCATGTGAATGGATAGAGAAAAACCACCAGGATGTCAGTATAATCCGGCTTGACAAAAATCATGGATTTGCCGGCGGATATAATCTTGCTCTCAGCGGAATTGATGCCAGGTATTTTGTTCTTCTGAATTCGGATATCGAAGTGACTGAAGGATGGCTTCAGCCGCTGATAGAATACATGGACGATAATCCGGATGTGGCTTCATGCCAGCCAAAAATACTTTCCTGGAATAACAGGGATAGTTTTGAATATGCAGGAGCAGCAGGTGGTTTTTTAGATAAATTCGGATATCCGCTATGCCGGGGCAGGGTCCTCAGCCATGTGGAGAAAGATGCAGGACAATATGACTCACTGATAGATATTTTCTGGTCATCCGGAGCCTGCATGGCAGTCCGTTCGGATATATGGAAAAAGTGCGGCGGATTCGATGCCGATTTCTTTGCTCATATGGAAGAGATAGATCTCTGCTGGCGTTTCCATAGATTGGGATACCGGGTTTCTTTTATTCCGCAATCATCAGTATATCATGTCGGAGGAGGAACTCTTCCCTACAATTCTCCTTTCAAGACCTATCTAAACTTCCGCAACAGCATATACCTGTTATATAAAAACCTTCCCGACAATAATTTTTCATCCCGCATGTTCTTCAGGAAGGTCCTCGATGGTATTGCAGCATTATTCTTCCTTCTCAAGGGAGATCCGAAAAGCTTCAGCGCGGTCTGGAAGGCACATAAGGATGCACGCAGGTGCAAGGACCAACTCAGGGGAAAAAGAGAGATTATTAAAACAACCGGAAATAATGAACCTTCAAAACTCTTTGTGAACAAAAGTATCGTTTTCGAGTTTTATATCAGAAGACATAAGACTTTCACAAGCATGAAAACGAAACTCTCATCTCTATGAAGATTTACCAGCTCATTGTATTCCTGGCAGTTGTCTTATCTGTATATTTCCTTGGAAATGCATATGTTTTTATCAAGGCATATAACGCCATTCCCGGAGCAAAGGAAAACAAGGCGCTCTATACCATAATTTTTGTGTCAATTGCCCTGTCATTTATTGTTGCCAAGATCCTTGAAGCAAGACACTCAACTGTTTTTTCCGACATCCTTAATGTTATAGGAGGCTTCTGGCTGGCTCTCTTAGTGTACGGTTTCTTCTTCTTCCTTTTTACTGATATAGTTGGATTCATCCTCCGTATTACCAGCGTAATAGATAAGGAGAATTTCCACGAATACAGAAAATGGTCGTTCATAATTACCATTTCCCTTTCTGTAATTCTTATTGCAGGCGGATTCATAAATGCGATTTTGCCAAAGGTCAGGGAATATAATGTGACTATCTACAAAAAGGCGGAAGGTATTGATAATCTTAAGGTGGCAGCTGTTTCCGATATCCATCTTGGAAGCATCATAAGGAAGCGAAGCATGAAAAAACTGTCAGCGATACTTGCTGACCAGAAACCTGATGTAGTGTTTCTCCTCGGCGATATTATCGATGGTGAAATGGGTCCGGTCCTCAGGGGCGACCTTCTCAAATACTTCATTATTCCTGAGACAAATGACGGCTTGTACGCTATAACAGGAAATCACGAATTCATAGGAGGTGCAAAACGCACCATTCCATATATTGAAAGCAAAGGCATCAGGGTTCTAAAGGATGAAATAGTGACTCTCCCGGGAGGTATTCAGCTTATCGGCAGGCTCGACAGAGATTCGAGACGTTTTTATCAGAAAGAGAGAATGCCCCTTGATGACCTGATGAAGGATGTTGATCACAACCGTCCTATAATACTTCTCGACCATCAGCCGGTGAATCTTGATGAAGCAGTGAAGAACGGCGTTGATCTCCAGCTTTCAGGGCATACACACAACGGTCAGTTCTGGCCCTTGAACTACTTTACACGGGCAATTTATGAAGTCAGTTACGGATACAGGAAAAAGGGTGATACCCAATTTATTGTGTCTTCAGGATTTGGAATATGGGGACCGAGGATCAGGTCTGCAAGCAGGTCGGAAGTTCTTGTTTTAAATATCAGTTTTAAAGACAACAGGACTAAACCTGATCAGGTATATTAAAGTAGATCGTACAACTGTTCCAAAGCAATTCCGCGGGAACCCTTTATGAGAATATGACAACCTTTCAGAGGCTTTGTTTTCAGGAATTCCATCAGCCTTTCCGTATCGCGGAAAGTCTTAAACCTGAATCCAGCTGATACTTTACAGAAAATAGGGCCGACCAGCATGACATTCTGCAAATTATGGTCTGTTAACACCTTGTGAATGGCAATATGCTCCTCTTCACTCTTGTCGCCAAGCTCCAGCATGTCGCCAAGAATGCAGACCTTTTTATCTGCTTTTATAGCCGCAAATGATTCAATTGCCACCCGCATGCTTACAGGATTTGCATTATAGGAATCACAGACCAGTGTATTGTTTTTAGTCACTTTGACCTGTGACCTGTTGTTCTGCGGAATATATTTCTCAACCTCCTTTACGATCTCTTTCATTTCAATACCGAAGAAGAGACCTGTTGCAATTGCAGCTCTGATATTCTCTATATTGTATTTTCCGAAAAGGTTAGTCTTGATATCATATGCTTTCTGCTGGTATGTCGCTTTAAGATGAAGGTTTACATCTGATTGTACAGGTTTTATATCCAATTCAATACCTGTAGGAGCTGAGAATGGGACAGCTCTGTTTATCAGCCGGTAGATCTTTTCTGAAATGATGTGGTCTTTATCATTGTATAGGGCTATGCCGTTCACTTTGCGAAGGTGTTCAAAGAGTTCAATCTTAGCTTTTACAACTCCCTCAAATGATCCGAAACCTTCTATATGAGCGGGGCTGATATTTGTTATTATACCGTAATCGGGCTTTGCAATCAGGCAGAGTGTGCGTATTTCACCTACGTGGTTTGCTCCCATTTCAATTACCATCATTTCGGTATCATCAGGTGCAGACAGGATAGTCAGCGGTACTCCGATATGGTTATTGAGGTTCCCCTGGGTTGAATGGACCCTGAATTTAAGGGATAATATGGCAGCCGTCAGCTCTTTTGTTGTTGTTTTGCCGTTACTGCCGGTGATAGCAAGCACCTGGGCGTTCATTTCTTTTCTGTGCAGGGCTGCCAGTGCCTGGAGTTCTGTAAGGGTGTCGTCGACAAGTATAGTCTTGTCTGTCTCAAAGGCAGGGTCATCAATAACTGCCCATGAGGCTCCTTTTTCAATAGCGTCTGCGGTAAATTTATTGCCGTTAAAGTTGTCGCCCCAGAGTGCAAAGAATATCTGCCCTTGGGATACTTCTCTTGAATCGGTGGATATACCATTCGATTCTTTGTAGAGCTTATAAATCTGGTCTGTTTTCATTTTTCAAAAAAATGCCTCATTATGTAACCATAATGAGGCTTATTTTATATCGGAAAATCTCAGTTAAAACCCTGCAGGGCTGCCAACTCTGATCATAGCGCAGCGGAAGCCGATATCGTCGCGTGACTCATTCTGGTCAAGAAATCTCCTTGTTGAAGGATTCAGCCAGTAAGCTCTGTCTTTCCATGAGCCTCCCTTATATACCCTGGCATTGTCATTAATAAGAGTTATAAAATCAGCCGCGGCTTTTTCACCTCCTTCTTTCTGGGCATACATCCTGTAAGAACCTTTCGCGTTGTCAGGATCATCATTTGAATACCATTCTCCGCTGGCCGAGATAGAAGATAACTGATCACCATCCCTGTAGTTTCTGTAATCACCTTTCTGGTAATTGTACCTGTTCGACACATCAGCTGCTTTAACGGTATCGACATAAAGCTTTCCGAGATTACCTTTGGTTACTACCTTGCCGTTTGCGTCACGACGGAGGTCGGTATAGACGTTGCCTCTGAACGGATTGAATTCATCCACATCATCTGATGTAAGCGGACGGTAGACATCCTGCACCCATTCGTTGACATTGCCGGCCATGCAGTAAAGACCATAATCGTTTGGCCAGTATGATCTGACTTCGCTTGTAATGCTGGCATTATCGTTCAGATTGCCTGCAACACCCATCATATCGCCTCTGCCACGTACAAAGTTAGCCATCATTTCACCGCGGTTCTTAGGAACTGAATTTCTCACATTATGTCCGTCCCACGGGTATACTCTTCTTTCATATATTCTTTCCTCGAAAGTTGTTCCTCTGAGTGCATAAGCTGCAAACTCCCATTCTGCTTCTGTAGGCAGGCGGTAGCTGGGAAGCAGTAATCCGTCTTCAAAATTCGTTCTTCTTTCAGTCTGGTTGGGATTCAGGCTTTCCCTGAGCTTGTTGGTAACTCCCTCATACTGGCCTGCAAGGTAAGCTTCAGTGTTGAAGTTGTCCTGGTTGGTCTGATTCGGGTTGGGGCTCAGTTCACCTTCATCGACAAGAAGCTGTTCATTCACCCTGTCGCTTCTCCAGAGGCAGTAGTCGTTTGCTTTTACCCAGCTGACACCGACTACAGGATACTGGTTATAGGAAGGGTGCCTGAAATAATACTGGACATAAGGGTCATTGAATCCCATAGGGCTTCTCCACACAAGTGTATCGGGCAGAGATCTCCTGTAAACTTCGGGATAATCGATATAAACCCTGCGCAGCCAGAATAGGTATTCACGGTAATCAACGTTTGTAATCTCTGTCTCATCCATATAGAATGAAGAAACAGTAACCGTTCTTGGTTTATTATTCCAGTCAAACAGAACATCCTGGGTAATCTGGCCCATTGTAAACCTTCCCCCTTCAATGAGTACCAAACCCGGACCGGTCTGCTGCTCTGCACCAATAGCTACTTCAAATCCTCCGTTGTCAGGATTATTGTATTTCCACCCTGTTGTCGAAGAAACATTTGATTCACCCTTTTTCTTGAACAAACTGCATGAAACAAGAAAAAGTGAAGCTAAAAAAATTACCGCTAAGGTTCTGAATTTATACATAACTCCTTTAGTTTTATAGCTTTTAAGATTATTCAAATATAATAATTTTTATAAATCCTATTTTTTAGAACATCAAATATAACTACAATTTAGGAAAATTTATTGTTTTGACAATTTTTCTTTTATCAACAGAATTTAAACTTAAAGCAATGCCTGTGTGGTGCAGAAGCGAAAATGGGAGCAGGCTTTCTCCGGAAATAATATTGAAACGGTAGGTGTAGAAAACCATCAGATTTCCTGTATTTACCGAGAATCCTGCCTGCAGGTCAATATTTTCTGCGTTATCCGTAAGGATTACTGCGTTAACCGAAAGATATTTACTTTCAAGAGATGCCCCGGCGCCTGCAGAAAAAATACCCTTTGCGATCTCAGCGCTTGCCAGCGGGATTATTCTCAGATTCCTTTCCCTGTTAAGGCTGAAATCAGCTGCACCGTGAATAAGCAGGGTCCTCCTGAGTTTGCCGTCGGTAAAATCAGATCCCGAGGGATCGGGCTCGGCCAGATGATTTATTGAAAATCCGCCAAAGTATCTCCCTGAAATAAACAGGAATCCTGTCGCGAGATCAAGAACGGTCCTGCCCCTGTCAGATAATGTTTCACCTGAGGGAAGATATGCTCCGAATACCGGATCTATCTGATCGGGAAGAACTGCATTACTGAAATCGTAACCCCTGTGATGAAAGGATGCAGACAAACCACCAGCTATAAAAAAATCTTTGCCTGCCTGCAGGAAATATGAATATGAAAAACCTCCTTTAAGATTATTGATGATTCCACCCAGATATTCATCAGAGATATTGAAACCAACACCTCCATGAAGTGCAGGGGAATAACAATCGTATGAAAGGAGTACAGAATGGAAATTATAATTATTGCCCGGGAAAAGGTTCATATATGATAACCGTGCAATCCCGTCGCCTCCGCTTCCTGTCAGTGAAGGGTTGCTGATCATCGTTGCCTGGTAACTCATTCCTTCCTGCCCTGCAAGCCTTATCTGGAGAATCAGGACAACAATTATCAGACAACCGGTATATCTTGTGATATTAACCATTACTGCAATATCAACGTATTGAAAACGTTATTATTTTAAGCCTGACTTTTTCACAAAAAAGCAAAATTAACTGACATACTGAAACACATTTCTATCTTTGCCCGTTAAGATGGCAAGATTATTTCAAATATCGGCACTTTTATTACTTTTTGCCAGTTACGGCCTGAGTGCCCGGCAGACAGGGGATAACTATGCGACTTCGTCAGTTCTTTCTGATGGTCAGTGGTTTAAAATAGCTGTGATCCGTGATGGAGTATACCGCATTGATTACTCAAAACTTCAGGAAATAGGCCTTACTAATCCGTCAGACCCGAAGATCTATGCCAATAATTTTGGCCAGCTCTCCTTCTATAATAATGATCCAAAACCTGATGACCTGAAGCAGATAGCTATATATTTTGAAACCGGAAGCGATGGTATTTTCAACTCCGGAGACTATCTCCTGTTCTATGGACAGGAAACCGGAAGGTGGAAATACAACGGTTCCATATCTGAATATGAGTATATAAAACATAATTATTCAGATACCGCATTCTATTTTCTGACATCGGGAAAAGGAATCAATAAAAAAATCACGAATGCCGTGGCGCCTTCAGCATCGCCAAATAATTTCTCATCAGAATCGGATGCCCGTTACTTTCACGAGCTTGATAATGAGAACCTTATAAAATCGGGAAGAGAATGGTACCAGACGGTTACAGCAACAAGCGGGGTCACAATAAATCCCGGATTTAAAGACCTGATCACAACAGAGAAAATGAAATTCAGAATAAGGGTTCTTGCAAGATCATCCGTCTCCTCCCTGTTCCGGTTCTATGAAGGGACCGCTCTGCACAAGAGCATGCAGGTTCAAAATGTCAATTTGTTCAATTACACCGGCACCTATGCCCAGATAACTGATTCTTCAGGATCAGTATACCCTATTTCATCTTCACCCGTGTTTGATTTAAAATTCTATAATAATGGAGAATCTGGTGCTCATGGCTGGCTGGATTATGTAAGGATACAGGCAAGAAGGCAAAACAGTTACAACGGGCAAACAGGAATTTACTCCGATTCAAGGTCAATTGGTCCGGGTATCATCACTGAATTTACATTTAAAAGCCCTGGCTATTCACCAATAGTATGGGATATAACAGATCCATCTTCACCAAAAAAGATACTGTACGCTAAACCAGGTGAAAACCTGACCTTTAAAACTGAAACCGATTCTCTCAGGTCATTCGTATTTTTTAACGAATCCGGGTTTCTGTCACCTTCAATAAAATCCGGATCTGTAAGCAATCAGGACCTCCACGGATCGGAACCTGCTGATATGATAATTGTCACTCATCCGCTTTTCAGAAAGTATGCCAACATGCTGGCTGATCTTCACTTCACGGAGAGCGGCCTGATTTCACTGGTCGTAACTCCCGGGCAGATCTATAATGAATTTTCAGGAGGAACAACTGACATTGCTGCCATCAGGAATTTCATCAGGATGAAATATATCAGGCAATCCGGTACGCAGAATCCTCTTAAATACCTCCTGCTTTTCGGGGATGGATCGTACGAGAACCGCACCCTTCCTCCAAAGAACACCAGTTTCATTCCCACCTACCAGTCACAGAACTCTAATATAGTAGTCTCATCATTTACATCTGACGATTTTTATGGTTTGCTTGAAGATGGAGAAGGCGAAGCAGATGGAACAGAAGACATTGGCATTGGCCGGCTGCCGGTTTCAGATACAACACAGGCAGGGATTCTGATAAGAAAAATTGAACGATATATGGACGCTTCAAACACCGGCAACTGGAAGAATGTGATATGTATTGCAGCCGACGATGAGGATGGAAATGCACACATGTCTGATGCCGAAGGACTTGCAAGTTTGCTGAATGATAGTGTCCCGGAATATAACGTCGACAAGATCTACCTTGACGCGTTCAGACAGGTAACTTCTGCAAACGGTCAGTCTTATCCCGATGTGAATACTGCGATCAACAACCGGATCAATTCAGGGTGTATTATTTTCAATTATGTCGGTCATGGGAGCGAAACAGGACTGGCGCATGAGAGGGTGATGAAAACAGATGATATAAAGTCATGGGTAAACGGCTCCAGGCTTCCGCTTTTTATAACCGCCACCTGCGAATTCAGCAGGTTCGATGATGTAGACCTCAATATCATTACCAGAGAAATGACTGGCAAAACTTCAGCCGGTGAAATGGTACTGCTCAATGAAAACGGAGGAGCAATAGCATTGATGTCGACTACTAGACTGGTCTATTCTGCACCCAATTACTTTCTCAACAGAAACATTTATGATGCTGCTTTCACAAAGGACAGCGTAGGCAATGCGATAAGGCTTGGAGATATA
>Ga0209450_10000506_pt1 | contig 20023 bp, 19 predicted proteins | sample FrelakmetLWP11LW_FD_187149 | JGI IMG/M metagenome (GOLD analysis project Ga0209450, IMG submission 187149) | Freshwater lake sediment microbial communities from the University of Notre Dame, USA, for methane emissions studies - LWP11 LW (SPAdes)... | ecosystem: Environmental > Aquatic >...
TGACGCAGACATCGCCGATCGGCGAACTGTTGGCGAGGTTGCCGCCGACGGTGGCCATGTTGCGGATGGGCGTCGAGGCCATTAGTTTGAGATAACCGTCCAGCTTGGGAAAATAGCCGCGGAGTTCCCGGCTTTCTTTCAGGTCCCTGATCGTCGTCGTCGAGCCGATATGGCATTGGCCGTTGCTGAATTTAATCTGGCTGTAGGCGGGCGCTCCATAAACCAGGTTCACATCGGCGGCGGCCATGGCGCCTTCGGGGTCCTGCAGCAATACGTCGGTGCCGCCGGCGATGATATACCCCGACTCCCGGACCCAATGCGCCTGCGCGGGAACGATTTTTTCCAATTTTCCCGGAACGGCCAAAAAGTAATCCGGCAGAAATTTGTTCTTGACCAGCCAGGTCATCGCTTCGGCCCCCGACCTGGATATGGCCGGCCCCTGCGGAAGGGGCTGCAATTGCTCCACGACGGCCGCAACCGCTTTTCGGATCGACGCGTAGCCGGTACAGCGGCAGATGTTGCCGGAGATGGCTTCGACGGCGTTCTCCAGATTCTTTTCCTTGCCGGCATCCAGGCAAAAACCATAAAAGGACATGACAAAGCCCGGAGTGCAAAAGCCGCACTGCGTCCCGTTGTTTTCGAGCAGGGCGGTTTGCACGGGAGTAAGCCCGGGACCGTTGATCCCTTCTATGGTAACGATGTGCCTGCCGTCGGCATTGCCCAGCGGCATGAGGCAGGAGTTCATCGTCCGGTATTTTAATCCGCCGTCTTTCATTTCTCCGACCAGGATCGTGCAGGCGCCGCAATCGCCTTCGCGGCAGCCGATTTTTGTGCCGTACAGATGCAATTCGTTGCGAAGATAGTCAACCAGCGAACTGGCGGCCGGGGCGTCGGTTTTCACTTCTTTGTTGTTGACGATGAAATTCAGCATAGCTGCACCTCGAAAGTGTATTTTTTATTTCGACCCCGGGCAGGTCACATCAATGCCGTTCCAACTAAGGGCGTAGAGGGCGTAAAACGCCGCGGCCTTGACCAGGTCGTCAATGGCGATCTTTTCGTCAGGCGCGTGGGCAGCGACCTCATTGCCGGGACCGAAGCCGATGCAGGGGATGCCATGGATGCCGTTGATGGCCACGGCATTTGTGGAAAAAGTCCACTTGTCGACGCGGGGCTCCGCTTGGAACAGCGAGCGGAACACGTCCTCGGCGAGGGTGACAGCCGGATGATCGGCGGCCACGGTCCAGGTCGGGTAATGCTTTTCCATGCCATATTTCTTTCCGGTATAGGCATTCTCAAGGTATTGAAGGACTTCCACGGTCGCCGGCATGCCTTTCACCAACTCCCGGATCTCGGCCAGAGCCGATTCCTTCGTTTCGCCGACGGTGAGGCGGCGGTCGATGTGGATGCGCGCAAAATCGGCGACGGCGCAGAGAGAAGGGCTTCCGGAGATGAATTCACTGACCGTCAGAGAGCCTTTGCCAAGGAAATCATCGCTTTTCAGGCTCTCGTTGAGCTTTTCGAACTCCAAACAGGCGCGAGAGCCCAGGTAAATAGCGTTTTTACCCCGCTCGGGAGCGGAGCCATGGGCAGAAAGACCTTTGAAGCTGACGCGGATTTCCATGCGGCCACGCTGGCCGCGGTAAATGCCCAGGGCGGTCGGTTCGGTGATGACCACCAGCTCGGGGTGCACCTTTTCCTCCTCGATAAGGTATTTCCAGCATAACCCGTCACAGTCCTCTTCCATGACCGTGCCGGTAAAAAGGGCCGTGACGTCGTCGGCCAGCCCCAGTTCCTTCAGGATGCGGCCGGCGGTGACCATGGCCGCCGCCCCGCCTTTCTGGTCGACACTGCCGCGGCCATGGACGAATCCGTCGGCAATGCGCCCCGAGAACGGTGGTTCGCTCCAATTGTCGAGGTTGCCCTGGTCGACGGTGTCGATGTGGGCGTCGAAGGCCAGCAGCCGCTTGCCCTTGCCGACGCTGCCCAGGACGCTGCCCAGGCCGTCGAGGCGCACACGGTCAAAACCGGCATCTTTCATCTGTTTTTTCAGCTCGGCGGCCATTTCCTTTTCCCCCCCGGTCAACGACTTGATCCTGACCAGGCGGGCGAGGTTTTGGGCGGTATCATTGCGGTACTTTTCGGCCAGCAGCAGCACTTGGGCGGCAATTTTATCCATGTGATCTCCTCTTTTTTCGCGGTGCCTTGCCTTTTTAATCACCCGGACGACAATCCCGAACCTAGAACCCGGCCGCGGTAAGCAGCACCGTCACGCCCAGACAGGCCACGGCAAAAGCGGCCGCCAGCGGGACCAGCAGCGACTTGCGCGCCAGCCACAGGGGCAGTATTTTTTTTTCCAGCCGGCTGCCCAACGCGTAGCCCAAGGGGAAAAACACGGCAGCCAGCAAGGCGGCGGGCACAACCCGGGTGGACATGTAGGCGGCAACGCCGCCGGCATATTTAAAAGAAAGCAGATGGCGGCAGGGGGCGACAAAACGGCCCAGGGCGAAAAAAGCCGTCCCCGCTGAAAATGCGGCCGCCGCCGCGATCGCACCCCGTTGCTGCCAGCCCGCGCCGACATGCGGCTTGAAGATCTTGATCACGGCAAACAGCAAAGCGCCGTTGAGCAGAACGGCGAAATGGGAGTTGGCTTGGCAGAACAGGGGCAGGCCCAGCAGCGGCAGGGCCAGCCATTTGCTGAATATGGCCGCGGCCGCAATGCCTGGAACGACCCGCGACTGCTTGAAAATAGCCAGCCCCACGGCCATGAGTGCAAAGCCGATCGCGGTTACCAGCGGCCCGCGCAGCGGCAGGCCGGCTTTGCGGATGGCCCCGCCCACGGCGGCTTCGTTCAGGCCGATGAGCGTTCCCACTACGACGATATTCAACAAGTAAAACTTCCAGGACAACGACTCGTTGTTTGCGGCCATCAAGCACCTCGGATCAAGAATTTTTGTATAGAATCATTGATTTATCTTAAAGAACCATTGAAGAAATGTCAAACGTGGATCGCGGATCCACGTGACGGAAAACAAAGTATTCCAATCGCCGGGAACTTATTATAAAACTCACCCCCCCACCCCCTCTCTTTTTGAAAGAGAGGGGGAAGGGGGTGAGTTCCAGAACTGGTTATGCTGTTCTTCGCGCGCTGACGATAGATGCCCCGGTCACCGCGAGGATGATGATCGCGCCGCCGACAAGGGCAAAAAAACCCGGGGCTTCACCCAGGGCCAAAAAGACCCACAGCGGGTTGAACACGGGCTCGATGACGGCGACCAAGTTGGCGGAAATGGCCGTGATGCGCTGGATGGAGAAAGCGAACAGGATCGAGGCCAGGCCGACCTGGAATATGCCCAGCATGGCGATGGCGCCGGCAGCCTGCCAGGAAAAGACCGGGCAGGGCAGAAAGAGGGCGACGACAAGGCCGATGACGGCGGTAAAAACATGGGCCAGCAGGATCGATTCCAGCGGCGAGGCGTCCTTCTGCATGCGCAGGAAGATGAAGCAGAAGCTGAAGGTCAGCCCCGACAACAGCGCCAGCACATTGCCCAGCAGGCGGCCGCCGCCCAGCTTGTCCATGAACAGCAGCACCATGCCGGCGCCGACGAAAGCGAAGGCCAGCCAGTGCTCCCAGCGGGCGCGCTCCCTGAGCAACCAGGCGCCGATAATGGCGGTGAAGACTGGCCCCACGTACTGCAGCAGGATGGCATTGGCCGCAGTGGTGGTCTTGTTGGCCGAAACGAAGAGCAGCATGGTGGCCGCCTGGGCCAGGGCGGCGCCGACCTGGGGAAGCGACCAGTGGAACCGGGGTCGGCGCAGCCAGGCCAACAGGACCAGCGCCGAAACCGAGCTGCGCGCCGCGGCGATGGCAAAGGGGTTCCAGTCGATGACCTTGATAAAAAGACCGGCGCTGCTCCACAGGAACGCCGTGGCGGCCATGGCCCAGACGCCAAGCTTCATATCGTGCGATTTGGGACTAACAGTCATATTGCCCATTTGTTTCACTTCACTAAGTGATCAGTGATTGGTGATTAGTGATTGGTAAGAAAACCGCAATATCTCGAACAGATTTCTTCTCTGATCACTAATCACTTCTCACTAATCACTGAGTTTATTTAATCTCTAAACGCTGCCCGTAGCACTTGCGGCAGACGGAAACGTACTTGTCATTGCCGCCGATCTCGATCTGCGGCCCGTCGCCCACCGGCTGGCCCTCCTTGTACTTGAGCAGCATGGTCGCTTTCTTGGTGCAGTACCAGCAGACGGCCTTCACTTCCTCGACCTTGTCGGCGAAGAGCAGCAGCGCTTCGCTGCCGCTGAAGAAATGATTGCGGTAATCATTCTTCAGTCCGTAGACGATGACCGGGATGTTCAACTCATCGACGATGCGCGTCAGGATGACCACCTGCTCGCGGGTCAGGAACTGCCCCTCGTCCACCAGGACGCAATCCGGCCTGGCTTCGCGGGCCAGGCGCATCATGTCAGTGTTTTCATTGATGATCTGGGCGTCGCGCTGGAAGCCCATGCGCGAGGTGATCTTGCCGCGGCCGAAGCGGTCGTCGATGGCCGGGGTGAAAAGGAGAGCGTGCTTGTTCTGTTCTTCGTAGTTGTGGGCGATCTTGAGGATCTCGGTCGACTTGCCGGCGTTCATGGTCGAATAGCGGAAATAGAGCTGGGCCATGGTTCATTCTCCCGGGGCGGTCAATAGCGTTCGCCCCGACCGGGCGGGTCCTGGAAGGCGCGCTGGATGCCGCGATAAATGGAAAGGTCGGGACGTTTCTCCAGGAAACCGATCAGCGCTTCGGCGGTGGTGGAGCCCAGCGAGCGGCCGGGGTCGGCGTGCTTGAAATCATAGGAGCTGGCGACATAACTGGAAACGCCGACCTTGTAGGTCCGGTCCCCAGGCAGCGATCGCCCTTCCAACCCGCGCAGATGGATCTCCTGGATGACCCCCTTGCCGTCGGTGCGCACCGTATACGTGATGCCCGACACCTGCAGGTCGATATTGTCGCCCCTTTTGAAAGAGTCGGCGATCAACGAACGGATCTCGTCGACGTTCATGGCGATCTCGACCACCTGGTTGCCGAAGGGATCGAGGGTATAGAGGTCCTTGAGAGTGATCTTTTCAGGCAAGCGGTTGATGCGGATGCCACCTTCGTTCTGAAAGGCGATCTCCAGGCCGTGAATGGAGCGCATGGCGTCAGTCATCAGGCAGCCCAGGGCGTCCTTGCCCTCAATGGCGAACGGGGCCTCGGCAAGCACGCGGGCGAAGGCCGGATTCTGGTTGAAGCGGACGATCATCTCCTTGACGTCGGCAACCTCAGCCAGGGGCCCTTTCAGGTCGATCAGCGTCCCCTTTTTTTCGACCACGCGGCCGTCACGGACCAGCAATTCGATCCGGCCCAGGTACTTGTTGTCACTGCCGGCCTGGGCGACCAGCACGCCATTGACCATTTCGGCCGGATCGACGCGAGTATGGGAATGGCCGCCGATGATTACGTCCAACTCGGGCAGGCGTTCGGCCAGGAGCAGGTCTTGGTCATAACCGATGTGGGTCAGCGCGATCAGCACCTGGCCTGCGGCACGCAATTTTTTCATTTCCATGGCTTTGGCCAGCGGCTCACTGAACAAAAGCCCCTTGACCCGGTCGGGGTGGGTTGAGGGCAGGCCGTTGCCGGCTTCGATCTGGATCAACCCGAACACGGCGATCCTGACCCCGTTCTTGGCGTTGAGCACCACCGACGGCCGCAGCCGCGGCAGCAGGCCGGCAGGGTCGGCAATGTTGGCCGAGACGAACGGAAAGCGCGCCCGGGCCGAGAACTTGCCCAGGTTCTCCAGGCCGTAGTCGAACTCGTGGTTGCCGGGGCAGAGCAGGTCGACGCCCAGGCGGTTGACCAGTTCCAGCATCGGTTCGCCCGGCGGGTCGTACTGATCGATGACCGGGTTGCCGGTGAAATTATCGCCGGCGCAGAAATAGAAGACATCGGCGCCGCTTTGGCGCTCGGCCTCGACAATAGCGGCCGCCTTGGAGAAATTGTCGATCTTGCCGTGGACATCGTTGAAATGGAAGATCACGATGCGTGTTTCGGCCGGCGGCGGCGCGGTCCGCACCGAGGCGCATGAGGAACAGGTCAGGCCGGCCAGCAGCAGCAACAGAAACATGAATGAACCGAGTGTAAACCCCCTGGCGCGGTTCATGAGCGGGGCTCCGTGCGCCGGACACGCGTGACGGTCAGCCGGACGCCATCGGAGAGTTCGCCGTCCAGTCCGATCTGGTGGCCGTGGCCGTCGCAGACCATCTTGCTCCCTTTCTGCACCTGCGTCCAGGTGAGTTTGGAGTACTTGCGCAGGACGTCCCTGACGCAAGCCCCGGAAAAGATCTCGATCGTTTTGTCATTCACTTTTATCTGCATGGTTTTGACTCCGTTTAAAGAACCAATTCTATGCAAGTGCGGTTGCAAAGTCAAGGAATAAAAATCCAGTGATAGTGATAGTGTTAGTGTTAGTGAAGAAGACCCAAAGCGATGTGCAGGGCACGAAAAATATTTTCCCTTGCACTATCACTACCACTATCACTATCACGTCTGTTTCACACCTGTGATATAATCGAAGCCAAATGAAAAATACCTCCCACTCGGCAAAATCCATACGGTTGACCCTGCCCTCATGGCTGATCGAAATAACGGCCAAACCCCTGGTCCTCCCCGACCCCCTGGAGCGCATGGCTTTCGTGATCGACCTCTCGCGGCGCAACGTGGAGAACGCCAGCGGCGGGCCTTTCGCGGCAGCCGTGTTTGAAAGCCGGACCGGTCTGTTGCTGGGCGCCGGCGTCAACCGCGTAGAACCGCTGAACTGCTCACCGGCCCACGCCGAGGTGCTGGCCATCGCCTGCGCCCAGAAAAAAATGAAAACATACGACCTGGGGGCGGACCGCGCCGCCCCGGCCGAACTGCTGACCAGCTCGCAGCCCTGCCTGATGTGTCTGGGCGCCGTTTTGTGGTCGGGAGTCACCCGCCTGGTCTATGGCGCCGCCGCCGAAGACGTCAGCACCATCCTGGGTTTCGACGAAGGGCCGCTGCCCGGAAACTGGCGGGGGGAGCTGAAGCAGCGCGGCATCGGCGTTGAATGCGAGGTCCTGCGCAACGAGGCCGTCGCGATTTTGAAGCTGTACAAGGAAAAGCAGGGAACGGTCTACAACAGCCGCCAGGGCTCCTAAAGGCCTTTTTTCTGCATCAGTTCGCGATTCCGGCTTGGCGTCTGGTTCCAGAGCGTGAGCATCAGCACCGCCCCGATCACAGAGTAGGGAATGATCAGATAGACCCAGACCCCCCAGCCGAAACGGTCGAGGAAATACCCCATGCCGAAGCCGGTCAGGCCGCTGGCCAGATACTGTACGCCGTCGAGCAGTCCGGTGACGGTGGCCGCGCCCTTGGTGCCGCCGAAGTCCATGGAGGCAGTGCCCGAGAGCATGCCGTGCACGCCGAAGATCCACATGCAACAGAAGCCGATCATGAAGGCGCCCAGCCAGGGAACGCGCGCCGCCCCCAAGATCAGCAGCGAGACGATCTGGCCGATGTAGAAGATAAAAGCCACCGGTGGCCGCCGCGACTGGAAGAGGCGGTCGGACATGTAGCCGCAGACCAGCCCGCCGACGATGCCCCCGGCGGTGATGCCCAGCGAGGCCACCTGGTGCAGCCCGGAACCCGGGGCGATGTGATGGATCTCCTTCAGGAACGGAGTGAACCAGAGCATCAGCCCCTGGCGCACGAAGCCGGTGCAGAACTCGGACGCCATCAGGGTCAGGATCACCGGGTTCTTGAAGGCCCGCTTCAACACATAAGTAAAGCCGACCTTGACGTCGTCGCCGATATGGCAGGGGGCATCGTCGGTGTTGATCTTTGGGAAACCTGCCTGCTCCGGCTTGTCCTTGACCAGGAAATAATCAACCAGGACCATCAGCATGATCAGGGTTGAGGGCACGATGAACACCCATTGCCAACCGAAGTGAGCCAAGATCCAGCCGCCGAAGCCCATGGCCAGGAAGTAGCCGCTGGAGATCATGATGCCGAAAATGCCGCCGAAGCCGCCACGCTCCTTGACGTGAAACCAGGGGGCGTTGACTTTGACCACCGCCAATGCGCCGAAACTCTGAAAATACTGATTGACGGCGTAGAGCAGCGACATGCCGACCACGATCTTGGTCTGCCAACCGGCCAAAAACAGGGCGCCGATGACCAGGTTGAAAATGGCGGTGCCGATGCCGCCGAAGATGATGGCCTTCTTGCCGCCAAAGCGGTCGGTCAAGGGGCCGTTGAGGATGACGCTCAGGGCATAGGTCCAGAAGCCGGCGGTGGCGATGGTGCCGAATTCGGCCTTGGAGAGGGCGAAGGTTTTCATGATGTCGCTGGAGGCCACGTTGAGGTTATAACGCCCCATGTAGAAGGTGGCGTAGGTCAGACCCAACGGGAACCAGTTCATGAAGCGCCGGCGACGGTATTCGGACGAGTGCTTCAGCGGGTTGCTCATTTCTTCACCTCCCGCCAGGTTTTCCAGAGCCGGCCGAGAACATCCTCGAGGTGGGCGCCCAGCACGTCGGGCTTGTCAGTTTTTTCAGGCATGTTTTCGAAAACAACATAAGGGATCCTGCGCTCACCGGCCGGGAGGGTTTTCGGGTCAATGGCGAGCTCATCCCAGTCCGACTCCTTGTAGAGCATCTCGATCTTCTTGTCCTCCAGTGCGTGCTGCAGGATGGAGTCGGGACGATCGGGGTTGTAGCGCCTGCGATTCTTGCGCAGCGACTCGGGCCAATCGACGTGGATATACATGACGGCGGCATGGTCAAGGACCTGAAGCGAGAGATGTGAGAACGCTTCACGGAAGCCGCCGTGCTCCTTGCCGCGCGCGAATTCGATGAAGAGCGTCCGCTGTTCATGGAAGGCGGGATCATCGCGCAGCAGCTTGGCATAAGCCAGATTGAGTTTCCTGACCAAAAAATTCCAGAACCATTTGCCCTTGAAAACATAGCCAGACATGGTTTTGCCCTCGTAGGTGAACTCCTTGTCGGTGAGCAGTCTGGGTTGTCCCATTGCCTCCATCAGGTCGTCGTCTTCAAAGCGTTCCCAGAGGATGGGGAAGTCGTCGATTTCCTGGAACTCGCCGATGTGAAAGCGCGTGATCCGCTCCTTCAATGGAACTTTTTTCAAGAAGTCGATGACCTCCGATTTGCCGGCGGCCGGCCGGCCGATCAGGATGATGACGTCAAATGTCTGCTTGTCCATGGTGCGTTCCTCCGGGGCCAAGATTGGCAAACCGCATTATAAACGGTCACCGATTCTTTTGCAAAGCAAATTCCGGGGAAAAGTGAAAAATAAAAAGTCAGGAAAGAGAGAAAAGCGCAAGGTGAAATTAAAAAAAGCATTAAACCAAGATACGCGGCCTGGCCTTTTTTTTAAAAGGCCACAGCCCGATTTCCTTGTCCCTGGCGGATCGCCCGGGAGCAGACACCCGCATAACCTGTCCCAGCAACGTTTTTTAAAATAATAATTTAAAAAATGCTGTCCAGGACTTGACTTTTGAGTTTTTAATTTCTAAAATCCTTCCCAGGAGGCACTCATGAACAAAACTGAACTGGTGAAAGCCATTGCTGAAAAAGCAAATTTGAAAATCACTGAAACTGAAAAACTGGTCAATGCATTCATTGACACCGTGTCCTATTCTTTGAAAAAGAAAGGCAAAGTCACCCTGGTCGGCTTCGGAACATTCGCCGTGGCTCACAGAAAAGCCAAGGTCGGCATCAATCCCAAGACCGGACAGAAGATCTCCATCAAAGCCAAGGACGTTCCTGTCTTCAGAGCCGGCAAGGCCTTGAAAGCCCGAGTCAAGTAAACCGGAACCAGGCATTTTTTTCCGGGGCGGGCGGGGGGAATTTTACTTTAAAAAACTTCAATTGGGCATGAAGCGGGAGTGAACTCCACGCGGCCTCGTTTCAGATCGAAGGCGTTGATATTAGCGATGCTTACGATGTATTTACCCGGGCGCGTAAATTTGACCTTGAGCTGAATGACCCCGGCGGCCAGGACCTGGGCGCTGTTGCGGTTAAAAGACAACCCGATATCAAACGAACTTCCAGAACTATTTTTCAAAATCTTGACTTCATTTTCGTTCAGGCTGTCGGTCCTGATCTCGATTATTTCGCAGGGGCCGCCGTTGACCGCGCCGCTCAGCGCCAGGCTGGCCAGGGAAATGTCCGATTGCATGCGGATCGAAAAATAGCTTTCGGAATTGACGGCGCTAGTGGCCTGGTCGGCGCTGATGGTCACCTGGTTGTTGCCGCTGCTTATCGGCATCTGCCCCGGCAGCAGGCCTGCGTCCGCCGTCTCTGGAGCCACCATGCCGCCGCCGCTGGCCGCCTCGGCGCCGCCCCAGATGGTTTCGACGTCACTGGCGCTGATGGGCGTTTTGCGGATGATCTTGGGCGTGATGGAAAAGATCAGGTCGGTCTGGCTGATGGTCTTTTCCGAACTGCCGAACAGTCTTCCCAGCAGCGGGATCCTGTCCAGCAACGGGAAGCCGTTGAGCGAACCGCGGATATCGTCGCGGATCAGGCCGCCGATGATGTTGGTTTCGCCCTCCTTGAGCCGGATCTTGTTTTCGATCTCGCGCTTGCCGAAGGTCGGGAAGGATGACGAGGCGCCGCTGGAGATGAAGTTGATGGTCAGCTTGGTTTTCAGAGTGACTTCGTTGTTCTGGTGGATGAACGGGGTGATCTTGATCTCGACGCCGACGTTGCGATAGCGGTAGGTGGTGACCGGTGAGGAGTTGATGCCTCCGGCAGCGATGGCCTGGAACTGCGTTTCCGGGACCGGCACTTCGTCGCCGACCATGAAGGATATTTCCTCGCCGTCGATGCCGCGCAGGTTGGGTTTGGCGATGATCTTGTTGTTGGCGTCCGATTCGAGGAAATTCAGGGCCACGCTGGGAATGGTCAGGAAAAAATTGGTGCCGCCCAGGTCCGCAATGTTCATGGTACTGGAAACGGTTCCCGTGGAATCAGCGAGGCCGGCCGATAGCTTGAATACGCCGTTGTTGTAATCGGCGCCGAGCTTGTTGATGATACTGCGGTTGATCTCCAGGATCTCGACATTGATTTCCACTTCGTTCTTTTCCTTGTCGATCCGGAGCAGGAAGCGCTCGATCTCGGCCAGGGTATTGAAATCGGCGCGGATGATCACGGCGTTGAGATTGGTGTCTTCCTGGATCAGGATCTGTTCGTCGCGGAACACGATCTGGATCATCTTGCGCGCATCCTCGGCCTTGATGTTGGACATGTAAAAGGTCTTGATGCCACGCAGGTCGAAGGTTTTTTTCTTGGCGAAAACATCGGGATAAATGATCGCGGTATTGGGATCAAGCACCCGGTACTGGGAGCCGGAAACCATGCACAGCACCTTCAGCACTTCGAAAAAGGTGGTGTTTTCAATTTCCAGGCTATGCAGGAAATCCCGGAAGTCCTTGTCAAAGATGAAATTAATGTTGTAGGTCCGGCCCAGGCTCTTGAAGATGTTGCTGATCGGGGTGTTTTTCAGACTCAGGCTGACCTTTTCGTCTTTCTTGATATTCAGCTGCACCGGGGCGATCACGGTCGGCTTGAATGTTTCCTCTTTTACGATGCGGCGCGGATTGTTGAAGTCGCTGAATTCATCCTGCAACTGGACATTGCCGGGGAAAATGGCCAGGGCCTTGCCATATTCCTGCCCGGCAGCCGGAAGGTCGTTGAGTTTCCTCTTCTGCCGGGCCAGGGCCAGGTGGTAATAGTAACTGTTCAGCTTGGCCCGGAAGAGCATGGTCCGGATCTCGTCGTTCTTCGGGTTTTCGACAGCCGCCTTCTGCAGGATGTCGCTGGCTTTATCGAAGTCGCCCACCTTGAAATATTCCCGGGCCTGGCGGACACTGGACATGGTGGACAGGCAGCTCTGCCAGAAAAACACCGCGGCCAGGACCAGCGCCAGGCGGCCCCATTTATTCGCCTTAGCCATTTTGATCTCCTTTTATTCTGATATCATAAGCCTGGCCCTCATACTCGATGGCCACCACGCTGCGGCTGATGCTCAGGATCTTGATTTTTCCCAGGATCTGGTCCCCCTGGCTGACCATGTAAAATTCGCCACTGACATTCAACAGCGCGGACTCTTTGGCGTCCTTGATGACAAAGCCTTCGTAGATGACCGATTGAAATATTTCCTCGGCGATGGCTTTCTGCACGTCCGCTACCTGGGCTGGCGTCGACTTGGCCGGCCGGGAGCCGCCGGACGCTTGTTGGCCGTTGAAAATATCCAGCTTGACCGTGAATTTGGCGGGATTCTTTTTTAGCCGGCTCAATTCCAGCAGCTCGGCTTGGGCCGGCATGACCAGAACGATAAGCAGCGGCAGCGCCGCCGCGAGCTTATTCACCAATGAACACCTCCATCGAGAACGCGCCCTTGACCTGGTCGGCACTGGCATTCAGCTGCATGCTGGAAAAAAAGTGCATTTTCTCTTTGGCTTCCATGTCAAAAATGAACTTTTTCAAGCTCCGGTAGCTGCCGGCGAGGGAAAACTTCAAGGTTACTTTGCGGATTCCGTTCCTCATGTTGCCGAATTTGAGATCGATCCTCGAAGGCTGCAGCCCGTTGGCGGCCAGATGCGAATCCAGGGCACGGCGAAAACCGGCGAATTCGTCCATGCTGCGGATAGTCGTTTTCTTGAATTTGAGCAGGTCCTGCGGAAGTTCTTGCCAGTCGCGATACTCCCCGGCCAGCAGCAGGGCCTCGTTTTCATGGCTCTTAAAATCCCGGAACGTCTTCAGGTGGCTCTGCCACGACCAATCCTTCAATGAAATATAGGCAAACGAAAAGAGGCATCCGGCCGCGCTCAGGCCCAGCAAGGCCAGCAAAGCCAGCAGCACGATCTTACTTTTTTTCATTTTCCATCCTGAAGCTCAGCTTGGCCAGGTAACTCTCCCGGGACTGGTTCTCGTGGTCAATGACCAGTTCATAAGGCAACAGTTTTTTATACAATGCCATCAGCTGGTTCTGAGCCAGGGCGGTAATTGAAAGCGTTACCCGGCCCTGCGCGTCATTGGCGATGCTGAGGCTGAGAATGCGCATGCCGGGGCCCAGGATCTTTTCCAGAAAATTCAGGCGCGCAATGAAAGAAAATGACTTTTGCTGGATCAGCGAGTTGGCAAAAGCCAGCTCCCGGGACCAGGTTTTCTTCCAGACAGCGATCTTTTTTTTGTGCTCCAGCATCTGCTGTTTGTTGATTTCCATCTTTCTGGCCAGCGGCTGGATCTCATTCTCTTCCAGCCGCTGCTGCTTGTGCAGGCGCGCCAGGTTGGCCGCAGTGACCCCATTGAGCGCAACCAGCGCCAGCAGCAGCACGGCCAGGATCGCCGCAAAGGCGCGCCCGTTGATCTTGCGTTCACGAGCCAGGTTGTAATGGATCTTCTTCATTGGCTGCCGGGAATAAACGGTGTTTTGCCCGCCGCCGCGGCGCTCAAGCGGGTGAGGTTTTCAGCGGCCAATTCGGCCGCCAGGCTGTCGGCTGCGTCTTGTTGCCGATGATCGATGATGAAATAACTGCGCGCTTGGCAGCCATAGCTGCTTTTTACGAATTGCACGGTCCGGCTGATCTCGGCCGCCGTTTCCAGCCTGGAAGCGATCTTGAACTTGCGGATGTAGACCGGCCGTCCCTGGTGCTGGAAAACCAGCGAACAGCTGGCCTCATCGATCTCCATGAAAAAATCGGGCACGGTTTTTAGCCTGGACATGCGGTTCATGATCTCCAGCGTGGAACTGCCGATAAAGATCAGGGGAATGCGACTCTCCCGGAAGAGCGTTTCCAGATGTTCGAGGAATGATCGTTTGGCCAAGATGGAAAAGACCCTTTTCCGGTTCAGGCGGAAAAACTGGTGGTCATAGGCAGCGATGTTCTCGGGGAATATCTTCTGCAGTTTCCATTCCACCAGTTCGCGCAACAGTTTGCGCGACCAGGGCAGCCGGTCGAATTCGAAAAAATTGAAAATGAACGGCTCGGAATTCAGGACCACCCCCGTGTCCTGAGGCTGCAGCCGAGAAGCGATCTCGGGCCAGCGGTCTCCATCGGTCTCGGCCAGGGTCACGCCGTCGAGGCGGGTACGCTGAACGATCCGTTTCTGGGCCAGGATAAAAACCTCGCAGTAGCGGTCGCCGGCATAGATGATCTGCCGGGGCAGGCGTTCGGGAAGCAGCAGTGGATTCAGGTCCATTCTTTCACGGTGACCCGGTTCAGCTCATCGAGCGATGTGATCCCGGCCTTCACGGTGTCCAGGCCGTTTTTCCTGATCGGCAGCATACCCTGCTCCATGGCCGTTTTCTTGATCTCGGAAGTCGGCTTTTTGGCCAGGATCAGCTCCTTGATCTCATCGGTCAGCTCGAGGATCTCGGCGATGGCGGTGCGGCCGGAGTAGCCCAGACCGGAGCATTCTTCGCAGCCTTTGGCCTTGAATATGGGGGCGCTGAAAAAGCTGTTTTCAATGCGGTTGAAGGCCAGGTCGGCCTTGGTCGGGGAATGGACTTTCTTGCACAGCGGACAGAGGACACGGACCAGGCGCTGGGCGGCGATGCAATTCAGTGCCGAAATGAAACTGTACGTGTCGACGCCCATGTGGATGAAGCGACCCAGCACGTCAAACACATTATTGGCGTGCACAGTGGTAAAGACCAGGTGCCCGGTCAGGGCCGACTGGATGGCGATCTGGGCCGTTTCCGGATCGCGTATTTCCCCGACCATGATCTTGTCCGGGTCATGGCGCAGGATGGAGCGCAGGCCGCGGGCGAAGGTCAGCCCTTTTTTCTCGTTGACCGGGATCTGGATGATGCCGTCAACCTGGTACTCGACCGGGTCCTCGATGGTGATGATCTTGTCGGCCGGATCCTTGATCTCATTCAGGGCGGCGTACAGCGTGGTGGTTTTGCCGCTGCCGGTGGGCCCGGTGACCAGGAACAGGCCGTAAGGCTGGCGGATATAGTAATTGATCTTTTCCAGGATGTAGGGCACGAAACCCAGCTGCTGCAGTTTCAGTTCACCGATGTTTTCGGTGATCATTTCCCGGTCCAGGATGCGGATCACGGCATTTTCACCGTAGATGCCGGGCATGATCGAAACGCGGAAATCAATGGTCTTCTGCTTGAAGCGCATGCGGAAGCGCCCGTCCTGGGGAACGCGCTTCTCGGCGATGTCCAATTCGGAAATGACCTTGAGCCGGGTCAGCAGAAACGGATGGAAGGTGACATCCAGCGGTTCCATGATCTGGTGCAGGATGCCGTCGATGCGGTACTTGATGATCAGGGCGGTGTTCTGGATCTCGATGTGGATGTCCGAGGCCTTCTTGCTGACCGCGGTCAGGATGATGTTGTTGAGCAGCTTGACAACCGAATCGTCTTCATCGGTGATGCTTTCAATGGTGACCACATCGTCTTCAACGATGGTCGCCGTCTTCTTCACCGCGAAGGTTTCGGTTTTGTTGCGCAACACCTTGGTGTAGGTGTCGCTTTTTTTAAGGAATTTTTCCAGGTCCTCCTTGTCGGCGAAAAAAGGCAGGACTTTCTTCTGGGTGAAATTCTCGATCATACCGATCTTGTCAAGGTTTTCCGGATCGGGCATGGCGATGGCAATGGTACCGTCCTTTTCCTCCAGCGGAAAAAACAGGTTTTTGATCAAAAAATCGGCCGGGAACCTGGCCAGCAGCTGGTAATTGATTTTTGCTTCGGCGATGTTGATGTTTTTTCTCATTGAATGACCCTTATGGTGCTGAAGATCGGCAGGTACACCGACACCAGCATCAAGGCGACCACCAATCCCAAGACGATGATTATAACAGGTTCGATCAGCGAAATCAACGTGTTGATCTTGTTGTCGATGGAGCGTTCATAGTAATCGGCGCTTTCGTCCAGCACGGCCGTCAGGTTGCCCGACGTTTCGCCGACGCGCACCATTTCGACCAGGATGCGCGGAATGAAGGCGACCTGTTCCAAAATTTCCGAAAGCAGGTTGCCCTGGCGGATCTTTTCGGGAAGATCGCGGACGCGGTTGTAATAGAAGCGGTTGGCAAAAGTCTCGACCGAAATTTCGGCGGCATCGGGGACCGGGATGCCGCCCGAGACCAGAATGGCCATGGTGCGGGCAAAGACGGCGACGGCGTTCTCATGGATGATGCGGCCGATAAAGGGCACCTTGATCTTCAGCTGATCGATGATGACCACCTGCGGAGCAACGCGCTCGACCAGCTTGACGACCACAAAAAAGACAATGAGCAGCACGGTGATCCAGACGATGTTTTGCCTCAGAAATTCGGTCAGGGTAATGAAGAAGAGCGTCAGCGAGGGCAGCTGCGCATCCATGTCCGCGAAAAAAGACGCGAATTTTGGGATGACGAATACCGAAACCACCAGCACCATGACGATCATGAACAGCAGCAGGATGATCGGGTAGGTCAGGCTGCCGACGATCTTGCGGCGCAGGTTGGTGAGCTTGGAGAGGTATACATTGAATTTTTCCAGGACCTGTTCGAGGTGGCCGCTCTTTTCACCGGCCAAAAGCGAAGCCTTGTATATCTTGTGGAAAGGAATCTGGGGCGAGGCAAAGGCCTCGGAGATCTGCGTGCCGCTGCGGATGCTGCTGCCGGCCTTATTGATGATCGCGCGCAAGTTGCCGGGCCGGATATTCTGGAAGATGATCTCCAGGGCCCGGATTATGGGGATGCCGGCCTTCAGCAGCGTGATCAATTCCTGGTTGAAAAGGAGGAACTCGGTATAGCCGACCTTGCGCTGGAACGCTTTGTGCAGGGAAAGATCCCTGTACCACAGGCTGCGGATGCCGATCAGCTTTTCCTCGCTGCGGGTCAGGGAGGCCCTGAGTTCGGCCTTGCTCTCGGCAAAATGCTCGCGGGTCGAGTAATGGCCTTGTTCGTCGACAAACGTGCAGCGATAATTTGGCATCAGAACGTGTCGCAGCCGGGGAAATAGGATCGCAACGCCTCGGGGATGCGGATGGAGCCGTCGGCGGTCTGGTAGTTTTCCATGATGGCGGCCACGGTGCGGCCGATGGCCAGCCCCGAGCCGTTCAGGGTGTGAACAAATTCCTTTTTGCCGTCCGCGCCCTTGTATTTGATGCGCGCCCGCCGGGCCTGGAAACTTTCGAAATTCGAGCAGGACGAAATTTCCAGGTAACCGGCACGGGCCGGCATCCAGACCTCGATGTCATAGGTTTTGGCCGATGAAAAGGATAGGTCGCCGCTGCACAGGGCCACGGTGCGGTAATGCAGTTGGAGCTTCTTCAGGATGGTTTCGGCGTTCACCGTCAGTGTTTCCAGCTCGGCGTACGACTGTTCGGGCGTGGTCAGCTTGAGCAGTTCGACCTTCTGGAACTGGTGCTGGCGGATCAGGCCGCGGATATCCTTGCCGTGCGACCCGGCTTCACTGCGAAAGCAGGGCGTGTACGCGACGTATTTGACCGGCAGCCGGCTTTCATCCAGGGTCTCGTCGCGGTGGATGTTGGTCAGCGGCACCTCGGCGGTGGGAATCAGGTACAGGTTGAAGCCATCGATCTTGAACAGGTCTTCCTTGAACTTGGGCAGGTTGCCGGTGCCGATCAGGCTGAGGTCGTTGACCAGGAACGGAGGCAGCACTTCGCGGTAACCGTGCTCGTTGACATGCACGTCAAGCATGAACTGGATCAGCACCCGTTCCAGTTTGGCCAGGGCATCGAAATACAGGGCGAAACGGGAGCCGGCGACCTTGGCGGCGCGCTGAAAATCAAGTGAACCGCCGGCTTCTCCCAATTCCCAGTGCGGCTTCGGAACGAAAGAAAAAACGGGCTGCTCGCCCCAGCTGCGAACCACCTCGTTGGCGCCGGCATCCTTGCCCACCGGGACCGAGTCATGGAACAGGTTGGGGACGTTGAGCAGGAATTCCTGGAACTCCCCTTCCACGGTCTGCAATTCGGCTTCAAGACCGGCGATCTGCTTGGAGATCTCGATGGACTGCAGTTCGAGTTCGCGGGTGCTGGCGCCGCTCTTCTTCCGGATGCCGGTTTCCTTGGCCAAACGGTTCTTTTTGCTCTTCAGTTCTTCGCTGTCGGCCAGCAGCCGGCGACGGAGCTGGTCGATGCGGCCGAAATACGCCTCATCGAACGCGACCCCCTTGGCCTCAACCTTTTTCTTGACCAGTTCCAGGTTGTTCCTGACAAAATTGATGTCGAGCATGGGAAAATTATAGCATAGGGGCCCGGCGAGTGCAAAAAGACCTGAACCAAATGCACAATATTATAGTATAATAGCCTTGAGGTAAAAAATGAACATTCAACGGTTACTGCTCGCCGGCTTCTTTTTGTCAACACTGCTTTTCTCCGCGGATGACCCGAAATTGCTGAAAAAAGCACTGGACATTCATCAGCGTATCCTGACCCTGGACACACACTGCGATACACCGTTCATGCTCCTGGTAAAAGATTGGGATATCGGCAAGTACCACCAGCCGGGCCAGCCCGGCAGCGGCTGCCAGGACCTGCCGCGCATGGAGGAAGGGGGCCTTGATGCCACGTTTTTCGCGGTCTTTGTCGGACAGGGTCCGCGTTCCGATGAACGGCATGCCCGTGCCAAGGAAAAGGCCATCGCCATCCTGGACGCCATGGATGCCATGTATAAAAAATACCCGGAGCAGTGCAGCCTGGCCTTGACGGCGGCCGACGCCAGGCGCCTGGAAAAAGAAGGCAAACGGGCCATTTTCATCGGCATGGAGAACGGCTACCCTCTGGGTCATGATATCACCCTGCTGGATTATTTTTATAAACGCGGCGTGCGCTACGTCACCCTGGCCCACACCGCGGACAACGACATCTGCGACTCCTCCACCGACTCTAAGGACCCCGAGGACCGCGGCCTGAGCGACTGGGGCAAGCAGGTGGTCCGACGCATGAACGAACTGGGCATCATGGTCGACGTCTCGCACATTTCCGACCGTTCCTTCTTCGACGTGCTGGCCCTGAGCCGCGCCCCGGTGCTGGCCTCCCACTCATGCGCCCGGGCCATAGCCGCCCATCCGCGCAACCTGAGCGACGAGATGCTGCTGGCCCTGAAAAAGAACGGCGGCGTCATCCAGCTGTGCATCCTCGACGATTATGTCAAAACGCCGCCTGTCAATGCCGAGCGCGACCAGGCCTTCCGGGCGCTGTTTCAGAAAATCAACGAGCAGTACGGCGGTTGGGGCAACGTCAAGGACCCGAAAGTGGAGCAGGCCCTGGAAAAAGAATACCATGATCTGGAAACCCGCTACCCCAAACCCCCGGTATACGTCAAGGATGCCGTGGACCATATCGACCATATCGTGCACCTGATCGGCATCGACCACGTGGGCATCGGCACCGATTTTGACGGCGGCGGCAGCCTGACCGACTGTTCCGACGTTACCCAACTCAAGAACATCACCATCGAGCTGGTGCGCCGTGGCTATTCTGAAAAGGACATCGCCAAGATCTGGGGCGGCAACGCGCTGCGCGTCATGCAGCAGGCCATCGATATTGCCAAGAACAGAAAATAACCGAGCTTGGTTTACGGCCTAAGGTGTACGGTTTAAGGTAACAACGATCTTCCAAGCCGATATCTCTCTTTTTCTTCACCCTATGCCGTACACCCTACACCTTACACCAAGTTCAGTAAGTTCAGCTAGTTCTTGATATCGATCCCGCCCAGCAGGGCCGAGGCCTTGATGATCAGTTTGCCGCCCCCCGCAACCGGGGTCTGGCGGGTGCGGTCGTCGACGCCGCCCAGCATATTGGTCGGCTGCACTTCGATCGACCAGTCGCGCGGCACGAAGATCTCGACCCCGCCCAGGATGGTGGAAACGGTCAGCAGCCAATCCCCTGCCGCCAGCTTGGCTTCGAGCAGATCGACCTTGGTGCCGCCCAGGATGTTCTGCACGTCCCCGCCCTTGAATTCCTGGCTGGTGACCCG